>ENA-UONZ01000304-UONZ01000304.1-human-gut-metagenome-genome-assembly--contig:-C93old-NODE-304-length-85409-cov-56.500070_pt1 | contig 85409 bp, 51 predicted proteins | sample MGYA00242468_ERZ724015 | MGnify/ENA metagenome assembly ERZ724015
TATGTGATTGATGAAAAGCGGTTTGAAACCTATAGGATAAGTCTGAAGAAACGGGTCAGATCTCAAAAAGAGTTGGTCAATGTTATCTATGAAGATCGAAAGGGAAATATTTGGGTCGGGACACATGGCAACGGACTTTTCTTGCTGGATAAGAAAGAACGTTTGTTTCGTTTACATACTCCTGAAAGTGTGTTGTCGGGAGAAAATATCAGGGTACTGGGGGAAACCCCTTCCGGGAATTTATTGATCGGTACCGGACATGGATTGTCAATGCTGGAACAGAAAGAGGGGAAAGTGATAAACTTCAATTCTAAAACCGGATTCCCGCTGACTCTTGTGAACCGGAAATCCATGCATGTATCCCGCAACCATGATATTTATATGGGAGGGGCTACCGGATTGGTGACCATTCGTGAAAGTAGTCTGTATTATCCTCCGAAAATATACGATCTGGAGTTGGCTCATTTGTATGTCAACAACAAAGAGATAACAACAGGCGATCAAACCGGTATTTTAAATAAATCCTTTGCCTATACCGGACGGATCAAATTGAATTACTTGCAAAATGTGTTTTCTATCGGTTTTTCAACAGATAATTTTCTGCATATAGGCGGTGGTGAGGTAGAATATCGGTTAATGGGGTATAATGATGAATGGAGCGAGAACCGTCTGGGAAATGACATTACTTATACAAATATCTCTCCGGGTGATTATGTCTTTGAGATCAGGCTGAAGAACTTCCCGGAAGTAATCAGATCGCTGGATATAACGATTACGCCACCTTTCTATGCTACTTGGTGGGCCTATACTATTTATGTATGCGTGATTCTGACTATTCTATTCTTCATTGTGAGAGAATATAGAATCCGTCTGTTCCTGAAAACTTCATTGGATTTTGAACTTCGCGAGAAGCAATACATTGAAGAGATGAATCAATCCAAACTTCGTTTCTTCACGAATATCTCGCATGAAATCAGAACTCCGATCACTCTTATCCTGGGGCAGGTTGATCTTTTGCTGAATTCCGGCAAATTGTCTACCTATGCTTATTCAAAACTGCTGAATATACATAAAAATGCAGGTAACCTGAAATCATTGATTACGGAGTTGCTTGATTTTCGGAAACAGGAGCAGGGACTTTTGAAACTGAAAGTTTCTCAATTTGACTTATATTCTTTGCTCAAAGAGCATTATGTATTGTTTAAGGAGTTGGCTGCTAATAGGAATATTTCGTTTGTTTTGCATGCTGACTGCGAGCAATGCCTCGTGTGGGGAGACCGGATGCAAATACAGAAGGTGGTTAATAACTTGCTGTCTAATGCTTTTAAATATACTTCAGACGGTGGAACTATCCGTATGGAATTGGCTGATGGAACGGAGGAATGTATGTTTTCCGTTTCCGATAATGGTGCGGGAATATCCGAGGAAGACTATGTTAAGATATTCGAGCGGTTCTATCAGGTTGAGAATATAGGACAGTATGGAGGAACAGGTATCGGACTGGCTTTGAGTCAGGGTATTGTGAAAGCTCATCAGGGGGATATAACAGTAGAAAGTCAGTTGGGAAAAGGTTCTTGTTTTAAGGTCACTCTGAAAAAAGGGGATGCTCACTTTGACTCTTCTGTGGCCCGGATTGAACCGGAGCAGGATAAGGAATATATTTATTATTCGGAAGACAAAGAACTGCTGGTTAAAGAGGTGCAGTCAGCCCAAAGTGAAAGCGGGACTACTGACTGTAAATTACTGGTGATCGATGATAATGAAGAGATCAGAAATATCCTTGTGGATATCTTCTCTCCGTTGTATACGGTTGAAACTGCAAGTGATGGCAAGGAAGGGTACGAGAAAGTAAAGGTAATGCAACCCGACCTGGTTATTTCGGATATCATGATGCCCGGAATGCCCGGAACAGAGTTATGTGCCAAGATCAAGAACAATATAGAAACCTGCCATATACCTGTCGTTCTTCTGACTGCCCTTAGTGCTCCCGAACGTGAGTTGGAAGGATTGAGAATTGGAGCGGATATTTATGTGGTGAAGCCGTTTAATATGCGGCGGCTGGTGATGCAATGCAATAATCTGATTAATACCCGCAGACTTTTACAGAATAAATATGCCCATCAACTGGATAGCAAGGCGGAGAAGATTGCAACAAATGAACTCGACCAGAAGTTTATCGAACAAGCTACTCAAGTGGTGGAAGATAATATGGAAAATCCCGAATTCAGTGTAGATGCTTTCTCACGGGAGATGGGAGTAGGACGTACCGTCTTATTCCAGAAGATAAAAGGTATTACGGGAAGTACGCCAAATAATTTTATCATGAATCTTCGTCTGAAAAAAGCAGCATATTTTCTACTGAATGCTCCGGAGATGAACATTTCGGATATTGCTTACCGGTTAGGATTTGGAAATCCTCAATATTTCAACAAATGCTTTAAAGAACTTTTTGATATTGCTCCTACACAGTATAGGAAATCTCATGATGCCCCTTCCGATCCCTCTGTAAAGTGATTAAAATAAGTCATCTGAATTTTTAGACTAGATAAAACGAACAATTCGATAGGGTGCAATATATTCAAATGCGATACTTTTGTGGCGTTGGATAATGCCAGCTTGTACTTGAGTTCTCTTTGGTTAAGTGTGTCCGCACACACTTTCATTTGGTAGACCGGGTACTGTGTAATCTTTATTCTAATATAATAATTATTGTGTAGTATTATGAAAGACAAATATCCATATAATAAATAAAAGATAACATCTTATTGGAGAGAATCAATATATTTTCCCCAATTAATTAAGTAGTGAGTAAAACCTTGATAATTAACCAATTTAATTTTATTCTAGTTATGAAAAATTTGCAGAGTAGGACAAAAGTGCGGTTGCTTCAGTCGTTCCTTTTGATTTCCTTGAGTCTCTTTTTCCTTGTCAATCCGGCTTATGCTCAAGGCGGGTTTGCAGTGAAGGGAGTTATTGTGGATAAAACAGGATTTCCTTTGCCTGGCGCCAATGTGATGGAAAAGGGAACATCTAATGGGACAATTACAGATTTAGATGGTAATTTCTCATTGAATGTTTCGAAGAAGGGAGTTACTTTGACTGTATCATTCATGGGATATACCCCTAAAGATGTGGTAGTGAAAGATAAAACAATGAATATTACGCTTGAAGAGAACTCTAAGCTATTGGACGAAGTAGTGGTAGTGGGTTACGGTACGATGAAAAAGCGTGATGTAACAGGAGCTATTACTTCCATCTCAAGCGAGGCCATTGAGCAAAAAATGGCTACTAATGTTTTTGAAGCATTGCAGGGTACTACTGCCGGTGTACAGGTGGTATCCGGTTCCGGACAGCCCGGTGAATCTTCTTCTATCAAAATACGTGGTACTTCCACGTTCTCTGCCGAAGGGGTTACTCCTCTTTATATCGTAGACGGTGTGCCTTTGGAAAGTATCGACGGTATCAATACGAATGATATCACTTCTATGGAGATTTTGAAGGATGCCGCTTCTGCAGCTATCTACGGTTCCCGTTCGGCGAACGGTGTGATTATTATCACTACTAAAAGTGGGCAGGAAGGTAAAGCCCGTATTGATATCAAGTATAATCACTCATGGGGTACATTGTCTCACAAGGTGCCACAGGCAAACCGTAAAGAACGTTTGTTGTACGACCAATATCGTAAAGAGTATTTTGAAACATACGGCGGAGGTAATCCGGATGAAAGTAGTGATATACTGAATGATCCGTTGAACTCTTTCTTTAATGTGGATAACGATTATCTGGACATGATTACAAGCACTGCACAAAAAGATCAGGTGGATATCAGTGTAGGTGGTGGTACAAAGAAACTGAAATATTTCATCAATACCGGTTATTATAATGAGAAAGGTATTATTTCCAATACAGGTTTCCAGAGATTAAATACTCGTATCAACTCCGATTATTCACCGACAGACTGGATGAATATGGGTAGCCGTATTTCTTTGACTTATTCTAAAAAGAAAGGTCTGAATGAAGGTACTTTATTGAGCGCAGTGTTGACTCGTCGTCCTTATTTCAATACTTATTATCCGGATGGCTCTTTGGTCGGAGTGTTTAACGGTCAGAAGAATCCTATTGCGCAGGTCAATTATACCACCGACTTTACGGATTCTTATAAGGCTAACTTCTTCCAGTTCTTTGAAATCAAATTCAACAAGTATTTGAAGTTCAGAGCCAATATTAATGCCAACTTCTATCTGGATAAACGCAAAAAACTCGAACCGAGTCTTATCACCGACGAATGGCAGAAACAGAATAAAGGTTATTCTTATAATTACCTGAACTGGAACTGGATGAATGAAGACATCCTTACTTATGCACGCAAAATAAAAGATCATAATTTTACGGCCATGGTAGGTGTTAGTGCACAGCAGTGGCGTTATGAAAACGAAACATTTGTGGGGATAAACTCGTCTACAGATTTTATCTATACAATGAATGCTTTTGCCGCAAACCTGGATTTGTCATCTACAGGTTCAACATTAAGTAATCACTCTATGGCTTCCGTTTTTGCTCGCGTGACTTATGATTATAAAGGAAGATACCTGCTCAATGCCATTATGCGGCGTGATGGTTCTTCTCGTTTTGCCAAAGAAAACAAATGGGGTAATTTCCCTTCCGTATCTGTGGGATGGCGTTTCTCGGACGAGAAGTTTATGAAATTCTCGAAGAAGTTTCTCGAAGATGGCAAGATCCGCGCAAGTTTCGGTATTACAGGTAACGAAGCGATTGGAAACTATGACTATATCTACTCTTATTCTCCGAATTCTATCTACGATGGAGTGGGAGGAGTTATTCCTACCCGCATCGGCAAGGACAATCTGAAATGGGAGGAAACTAAACAGTTCAACCTTGGTTTGGACTTGAATTTCTGGAATAGCCGTTTGACAATCACTGCCGATTACTATGATAAATATACAGACGGTTTGCTGGCAAACTACCAATTGCCTAAAGAGTCCGGTTTTGCATATATGAAGACCAATGTCGGTGAAATGAGTAACCGCGGTTTTGAAATAGCCGTTACCGGTGATATTATTCGTACGAAAGATTGGAAGTGGAATGCTTCTTTCAATATCTCCAGAAACATCAACCGTATTGAAAAATTGTCTGAAGGTAAGGCGTATATGGAAGGTGATATCTGGTGGATGCAGGAAGGTGGTCGTGTGGGTGACTTCTATGGATTCAAAAGTGCAGGTATCTTTGCATACGATGAATCGAATGCTTTCACTGATAAATGGGAACAACTGACTCCGGTATTTGAAAATGGCGTATTCCAATATAAATATTTGTTGAATGGAAAGGAATATACAGGTGATATTCGCCAGAAAACGTTACCGAATGGCAAACCGTTCCGTGGAGGAGATTACAACTGGGAGGAACCGGAAGGAACCCGTGACGGTGTGATTGATGATAATGACCGTATGGTGATTGGTAATGCCATGCCTGATGTAACGGGTGGTTTGAATACAACCGTGACTTGGAAAAACTTAAGTCTGTATCTGGGATTCTATTATTCATTGGGAGGACAGATTTATAATGCGGCCGAACATAATCGTAATATGTTCAAATACACCGGAACCACTCCTTCGCCGGAAGTCATCCATAATATGTGGTTACATCCGGGTGATCAGGCTATCTACCCGCGTCCATATAATGATGATTATAACAATGCACGTATGGGTAATTCGTTCTACTTGGAAGACGCTTCATTTATTCGTTTACAGAACATACGTGTGGCCTACGATCTTCCTGAAAATTGGATAAAGAAGCTGATGCTGAAGAATATAAATATCTACGCTTTTGTAAACAATGCGTTGACATGGACCAACTATTCGGGATTCGATCCTGAATTCTCTACCAACAATCCTCTGCAGGTAGGTAAAGACTCTTACCGTTATCCGAGAAAGAGAGAATATGGTATTGGTTTTTCTGCAAACTTTTAATTGAAGATATCGTATGAAGAATATAAAATATTTTGTTGGAGCTGTATGCCTGGCTCTATCATTGAATAGCTGTTCAGACTTTCTGAATGAGGAACCGGTAAGTGAAATTCCGGCAGGTGACATGTGGCAGACTGCCCGTGACGCTAAGGCAGGTATAAATGAAATCTATGGATTGTTACGTTCCACTTTACGGGAGAACTATTTCTATTGGGGTGAGTTCCGTTCGGATAATGTAGCTCCCGGAGCACCGGTAATGGCCGATCAGGCACGTGTGATTAATAACCTGATGTCTACAGATGAGAAATGCGGGAAGTGGACTACTTTGTATCAAATGATTAACCAGGCAAATCTGGCTATTAAGTATATTCCCAATATCAGTATGCCTGATGTGGCAGACCGGAATGATTATCTTGGACAAGCTTATGCATTGCGTGCTTTAGCTTACTTTTATGCTATTCGTGTTTGGGGGGATGTACCTTTGTTTACAGAACCTACAGAGAAGTATTCGGAAGCGATCTACAAGGAGCGTACGGATAAAAACTACATTTTGGAACATGTTATTCTTCCGGACCTGAAGAAAGCGGAAGGACTGATAAACCGTAACAAGAATTACGAACGTAAACGCATCTCTATCTGTGGCGTATGGGCCATCATGGCGGATGCTTATATGTGGACAGGAGAATATAATCTGGCCGATCAAACGATTGACAAGATGGCGACTATTGCTTCCAAAAAGGGTGGGCGTTTTGTAGATTTCGAGCCTAATATTGCTACTTGGCATACCATGTTTACGGAAGAACTGACTAATAAACCTTCTGATGATACACCGGAAAATGATGAATATAACTCCAGAGAGTTTATTTTCCTTGTTCATTTCAACATGGATGAAGTTGGCACGAATGGCTACAGTTATATGTATCAATGGTTTTCCGGCTCAGGAAATCGTGCGGCAGTCATGTCCGATAAGTTTATGAGTATCTTTGATGAGAAGGATATGCAAGGTGACCAGCGTAAAGACTTTACGGTGAAAAACTATCAGAACGGGAACGAACTGCGTAAATATATGGCGGGTGATATAAGTAACTCTCTGAACAAAACCTGTGAAGTGGCTTATCCGATCTATCGTTATACAGACATGATGTTGCTCCAAGCGGAGGCTCGTGCTCGTCAGGGGAAATGGGGCGAAGCTTTGGAACTGGTGAAATCTGTACGCGACCGTGCCGGTCTGAATACACTGACAGAGAATGATTTTGCTTCTGAAGACGAAGTCGTTAATTATATATTACGTGAACGCCAGGTGGAATTGGCCGGAGAAGGACGTCGGTGGTTTGACTTGCTGCGTACCGGAAAGTGGAAAGAAGTGATGAAACCTATCAACGGTATGGAGCAGGATGGAAATGAACTTTTCCCGATTCACTATTCACATATCTTGGAGAACCCGAAGATTGTACAGAATACGTATTATGGTAATACTAACAACTAAAATGGTAGAAACAATGAAAAAGACAATATTATATAAGACTCTTTTCTTTTGTTGGGCAATATTGGCATTGACCGGCTGCGACCTGGACTTACAAAAGAATTATGATTATGAGCCTTCGGTAGATGACCCGTATGTAAAAGTGACAGCGTGGGAGTATTTTCAAGATCACAAAGATATGTTCTCGGAAATGATAGCTGCAATCGAATATACAGGTTTGAAGGATTATTATACGCAGACAGATAATAAATATACATTTCTAGCTTTGAATAATACGGCTATGCAACTTTATCGTGATAATGAGTTTCCGGGAATGGCTTCTATAACAGACTGTGATAAAGGGAGGGTTGCCGATTTACTGCTTTATCATATCGTGGATGGAGAATATAGTTCTTATGGGCAGTTACAGGTAGAACCGATGTTTGTGTTGACTATGTTGAAAGGAGAAAATGGACTGATGACTATGTCTGTATGGAAGAATCCATGGCAGGCTGCAGTAGGTAAGATTCTTGTGAATCAGACCGGAAGCAATGGAAAATCACCACAACGGCAGGCTAAGACTAGCAATATTATGCCGACAAATGGTGTGATTCATATATTTGAGAACTATTGTAAATATTCCAAATAACCGTAGTTAATTAAAAAGAGAACTAATTATGATTCGTAAAATATATACTTTATTAATATTAGGACTTTGCTTGGGCTTTGTTGCTTGTAATGATGACAATGATGGTGTGGATCCTAATGCGGCTGCTCCTGTGATTAATTGTCCGATGGAAGAAGTGAATGTAGACTTAAACAAAGTTGATAACTTGCCTGTGGTAGCAGTTATTAAATCACAGGCTGGGTTAAGAAGCGTGTCAATGAAAATACAAACAGTTGAGGGAACGATTGATTATAAGACGGTAACTGATTTCTTTAATCCTAACTCTTATAGTTTGTCTGAAAAATTAGAATATAATACCAATTATCAATCTTTCATCATAGAAGCAATAGATAACTTGGATCATGTGACTATGAAAAGTGTAACTTTTAAGATAACGGATGTAATGGAACGTCCTGTGATCACTTTTGATCCAGAAGAGATTGTTTATGATGAAATGGAAGAGAATCCGGAGATACCTCGTACCACATTTAAGGTCATTTCGGAAGCAGGTTTAAAAAGTGTAGGAATATATCTGGTTTCTGCCAATGGACAAGAATCTAAAGCGGATCTAACTTTAAATGGGGAGCAGGAATATTCGTATGATGAATTGGTTATTTATAAGGAAGGAGATAAAGGTCTTAAAGTAAAAGCGGAAGATACTTATGGGAATATAACGATTTCAACATTGCCAGTTATATATCGTGCAATTCCGGGACCACAATTGGTCTTGCCAGAGAAACCTATTTCTATCAATACTGGTGAAATAATAAAGTTACCAATAAAAATAGAATCGGTACGAGGTGTTCAAGAAATAGTTGTCTATCGTGTTGAAAACACAGAAGAAACAGAGATTATGCGTATGCCGATGAATGGTGAAAAAACAATAGAAGATGTTTTAGAAATAGATGACTTTACGAATGCAACGACACAATTAAAAGTGGTATCTTCTGATGGTAGAGCGGAGAAGAATGCTGTTGGCAATGTGAAAATCTATGTTGATATGGATGTAGTAACGTTCGATATCGCTAGCCAAACTTATGCGAATAGTTGTAATGTGAAGTATCCAGATACGTATGCAATCGTATCTTTAAAAGACTTGAAAACATATTCGGTGGATTATGCAATTGCTAGTCAAGCTAATGCCTTAAATGTTGATTTTAGATTCTATTGTTATGGAAGCACAGGTGAACCACGTTTGTATTCTATGCACGCTTCAGGAACCTCTAATAAAGAAAATGAGTATGTAGGGACAACGGGTAGTTTGATGGATATGCCAAAAAGGAATACTACCGGTTTCTTGAAATTACCATCGACTTTCGATTATAAAAACGCCACGGTTTCTTCTATTGCAGAAATTGCTGCAAGTACTGTAAGTACGGGAACATTGAAAGCCTTTGAGATAGACGATGTTATTGCATTCCGTACGGGTTCAACCTCTTCAGCTGGAGCCACTCGAATCGGAATTATGAAAATCGTCAATATGACTGCACCGAAAGATTTAGTTTCTAACAATCCCACCGCACGTGTGATGACTGTCGAAATTAAATTCCCCAAGAAGAAGTAATACAGGGCAGTATTCTTACTATTTAAAGAATAGAAAACTTCGTCTTGATTAAGACAAAATTTTCATCTCATTAGAAGTAAAGTTGCTGTCGATTGGATATAAACTATAAACGGAGCTTTCGTTTTTATAAATGAAGCTTTCAATTATAAGAACAAAGCCTTCATTTATAAAAATAAAGCTTGCGTTTATAGTTTGTAACTAAGGCAAGTGAAGTTTGCAGTAAAAGGGAAGAAAGTTCTCCGTTAGTAGAGAAGAATTTCTTTATTGATAGATAATGTGGAAGCTAATAGGAACTCTTATGAGAAAGCATATATATAGACATTTCCTCTTTTTGTCTTTGTTGGGACTGATGCAGTTTGTTGTTGCCGGTTGTTCTTCCTCAGACGAAAAAGAACCTTTGAAACCGGAAGGGGGAGACATCCCTTCGGACAAAGAAGAATATACTTTTCTGAATGTAGAATATCGGAAATGGCAGAATGGAACCTTTCAGGCGTGGACAACGGCTGATTCACAGGAAACCCGTACTATCGACAATATGAATTGGTATACTCCGTCTTCTGATTATACTCGGACGGCATGGGGAGGGCGAATTGGTTTGCAGCCATCTTCTGTGGTTGGAAAGGAGGGATTCTTTCGTGTGGCTAGTTGTGGAGGACGTTCTTATTTGCTTGATCCGGATAATGGAGCGGTTATAATTCATGGAATTCAGCACGTCCGTCCGGGAGAATCATCCGCTCATAAGGAGACTTTCAATACTCGGTTCGGTAGCGAAACCCGATGGAGTGAAGAGACTGGTAAATTGATAGCGGACAATCATATAAACTACATATCGTATGGCTCTAGCCGTATAGAAGCATTTCCGGCAGCAGTTCGCGCTAATTTGCTTACACCAAAGACACAAAAGATGGCGTATGCGGAAAATCTGTATTTGCTTCGCACTTTTATGTGGGATATGAGTAAAAATTTAGGCTATGCGTTTAATGATGATAAATATAATCGCCTGGTGCTTCTTTTCGAGCCGACATTTGCATCGTACATAGATAATCTGGTATGTGAAAAGTCTGCCTTATTCGCAGGTGATAAGCATTTTATCGGTTTCTATCTCGACAATGAATTACCATTTGCCAGTTATCAGAATGCTGACCCTTTGCGGGGAATTGATTTAAAGCATTTCCTAGCTTTGCCCGAACGCTATAAAGCGGCACGGGAGTATGCTGAAAAGTTTATGCAGGATAGAGGGATCGTTTCAGTTGCTAATATCACGAAAGAGAATCAAGAGGAGTTCCGGGGAATGGTTGCTGATTATTATTATCGGCTGACTACTGAAACCGTGAAGCGACATGATGCGGAACACCTGATATTGGGAACACGGTTACACGATTGGAGTAAATATAACCGGAGGGTAGTGGAAGCTTGTGCTCGCTATTGTGATCTGGTCTCTATCAATTACTATGCTCGTTGGCAGCCGGAAACCGATTTCCTGGCAAACTTGAAAGCATGGTGTGGAACGAAACCTTTTTTAGTTTCCGAATTTTATACGAAAGCGGAGGATGCAACTTACAAAGGTATCAAATATGCTAATGTTGAAGGCGGTGGTTGGCTGGTGCGTACCCAAAAGAACAGAGGAGAATTTTATCAGAATTTCTGTCTCCGCTTACTTGAAGCCCGAAATTGTGTTGGCTGGGTACACTTTGAATACAATGATGGCTACGATTCGGATGGAAAAGCGTCCAATAAAGGAATTGTCTCTATCGAATATGAACCTTATAAATCATTCCTGTTGCCGATGCGACAGTTGAATCTCGCTGTTTATTCATTGATAGACTACTATGATAAAGAGTAGATTCGATACGGAAAAACGAAAAACTTTAAGAAACGAATAGATAATTAAAATAAAGAGAACCATGAAAAAACTTAGTTTATTAGCAGTCCTTTTAGGATTTAATATAGCTTTGGGAGCTTGCTCCGATGATGAGACTCCTGATGTGAAAAATGAATTGTTCCAGCTTCCTGAAAAAGCTTACGTTTTGGCGGAACAGTCCAGACGTGCTATCGTAATCAGGGATGCGGTGACACAACATAATATTTGGAGTTGGGACCCTTATACGGCTTGTGTACCTGCTGCACAGCAGGGTTGGTTTGTTAATCCGAGTGAAGTAAAACCGGTTTTTAATAGACGCTATATTTTGATGACTGCTTCCGGTGGGGCGGTGGCATTAATTCGTATATCGGACCATAAACTGATGTTCTACGCAAATTGCGGACAGAACCCTCACTCTGCAGAGATATTGCCGGATGGAAATATTGTGACGGCAGAGTCAAAATCAGGTGAAATTAATACCTTTGTAGTGGATACAGTTAAAGTATTGGGAGCGAAAGCCAATACTTTGAAAATCGGTAATGCTCATAATGCGGTATGGGACAGAAAAAGATCTTACCTTTATGTTACGGGTACTATTAGCGGTGGGGTTACTGCTTTATTCCGATTCAAATATAACGGTGATCGTACCAATCCGAAGTTGACCAACCAGACTCGTATCTATACATTCACCAATGAATCGGGAGGACATGATTTATTTCCGGTATATGGTGAAGAGGATAAATTATGGCTTACTGCCGCTTCAGCTGTTTATAAATTTGATCTCACAGGTATTACGGACGCTACGACTAATGAGTCTGCCGAACCTGCCTGTGAGAAAGTTTACAGTATAGCCGATATAAAAAGTATCTGTAACAGTCCGGATGGAATTCTGATGCTGAAACCGACTGAAGAGTGGTGGGCTGAAGGACTTGTAAATGAGAAGGGAGAAGAACTCTTCAAGATGGACGGAGCGAAGCTTTATAAAGGACGTTGGATGATAGACAATACTTTCAGTTATCCGGAAAAGCATGATTTGGTGCTGGGTGAGGACTGATAAAGCATTGTATTTGTAGAAGATTGATAAAGTACATAAGTTGAATAATTAAGTTATAGAATAATGAGGAAACCTCTTCTTCTTTTATTATTGGTATCGGTCGTATTACCGGGCTTGGCGCAAAATGGAAAGAAAGTGTATGCCGATTTTCATGGCGTGCGCTATACCCGTCAGCATGATGGAAAGCTGGGGCGTTGGGAGATGTATGCCAATACGGAAAAATCAATAACCGGAAGAAAGTCGCTGTGTTATAACGCTGATCTGATAGACAGTGAAGGACGGCATGAGATTGCGGCAGTCGCTTATCCGCAAGTCGGGATGCAATCGAATTTGGATCCCGATTATATCGAATATCAGATACTGTCGGCTAAGGTAGCCAAGATAGACGGCTTCTTTATCGAATGGGGATTCAAACCTCATGAAAATGACATCCTGTTGCGTGAAATGCAGAAGGTGGCGGCGAAGTATAATTTCGAGATAGGTGTAAACTGGTGCGACGGTTGGCTGTATTATGATTGGATCACTAAGATCTATCCGCAAATAAACACTCGTGAAGCGAAGACAGGATATATGGCAAAGTGTTATCAATATCTTGTCGACAGTGTCTTTACCGGTCCTACTGCACCTATTGTAAAAGGAATGCCCGTTTTCTATCACTTCGGTCCGGGAGCGAAAGTTGACGAATACCGGAAAGTTCTGTCAGAAGTAAAACTTCCTCAGGGAATGAAACAACCTGTTGCCTTACGTCGGTGGGCTGATTGGGGAAAACTGGAGAATGATAAATATGTTCCCGTCACTCGTAGTGATGAAATGGATGCATGGAAACAAGTCGGGGAAATTCCAACCGCATGGCTTCCTGCACGTGTCCGGACAAGAGATCAGGAACACGCCGAATGGGATAATTATGCTACTCAGGATGATGTCATCGAATTTATGAAACCTTTCCGTGACTCGATCTGGCACAGTAATAATCCTGCCTATACAATTAAATCCGGATTTGCAATGCCGGGTATGGATAATCGGGGATGTGCAGGTTGGGGACGCGGACATTTCTTCTATATACCTCGCAATAACGGAGAAACATATAGTAGTATGTGGAAATTTTGCATGGCGGAGAAAGACAGTCTGGATATGATGTTCATCGCTTCCTGGAGTGACTACACCGAAGGACACGAGATCGAACCGACCATCGAGAATGGGGATCGTGAACTGCGTACCACTTTGAAATATGCCGCGGAGTTCAAAGGTGAACAGGCGGACGAACGTGGTTTGACCTTGCCGTTAATGCTCTTCCGTTTGCGGAAAGAAACCCGTTTCTTGGAAAAGTCGAAGATGGATGTGTCTGCTTGTTATCGTTCGCTTGATAAAGCGGCATTGCTGATTAGTCAGGGGCGCTACCCGGTAGCGATAGGACTATTGTCTCAAATAGAGAACGATATAAAGACAGCTAAGTCAGCCTTGAGTGTTGAGATGAAACGTTTGCGTGAGTCGGATATGAAGATTCAGGGAAAACGTAAATCCGGGGGATATACTGCTGAAGAAACACTTTCCATATCCTTGCCCAAAGAATTGGTTTCCAAACTACAGATGAATAACTATGTGGGATACTTATATTTTGAATATCTGGATAAAGGGAATGAAGCTCTCTTTATACGGTCGTCCACATTGCGTGAGCCGAAAGAACCGTTTAAAATCGTATCCCGGATACGTACTGACAATACGGGAGAATGGAAGAGAGCGAAAGTGGAATTGTATAAGGACAACATCGTCAACGGATTTAATATGCCTACCTTCTATTTGAAAGGAAACGTTGTAATCCGCAATTTGTCATTAGGTTATAATATCTACACAGTCAAATAAATCTATTGATGAAGAGTTTGAAATATTGGTTATTAGTTTTAGGGATACTTTCGTGTTTCGGATGTTCCTCTTCAATACATGAAGATAACAGAGGTTGTTCATTTATCTGTGACAGTATTCAATATAGAATTGAGTTTATGTCGGCGGGATGTGTACGGATTCTGTCATACCCCGAAGGTGATACTTTGGTCACAAAAAGACTGGTTGTCGATGTGGAGAAACCGACGTTTACCGATTATAAATGGGAGGAAACCGAACAAGCATTCGTCTTTTGTACTCATGAACTTCTTGTGAGTTTCGACAAGTCGGATGAGGCTTTTACTTTCCGTGAGGCATCGACCGGAAAATTGCTGTTAAAAGAGAAAGACCGTAGAAAGGCACGAAACTTCAAACGTTCGGAAGTAGGCGGAGAACAATGTCTCGAAGTTACTCAGCGATTTATACCTACTGATGAGGAGGCTATTTACGGACTGGGGCAGTATCAGAACGGTATCATGAACTATCGTGGAAAATCCGTACTTCTCTTACAGGCAAATATGGACATTGTCAATCCGTTCCTTATATCGACGAATGGATATGGTATCTTATGGGATAATTACTCTTCAACTAAGTTTGAAGATACAAGCGAAGGTTATTCTTTCATTTCCGAAGTGGGCGACGCTTCCGACTATTATTTCGTATATGGTAAAAATATGGATGAAGTTGTTGCCGGTTATCGTGAATTGACGGGAGATGTGCCGATGTTTGGGAAATGGGTATATGGTTTTTGGCAGTCGAAAGAACGCTATAAATCGTTTGATGAGTTGAAAGCGGTCGTGAAGGAATATCGTAGACGGGGAATTCCGTTGGATAATATTGTACAAGACTGGGAATATTGGGGAGACAAGCCTCATTGGAACAGTCTTACTTTCAATCCGGTTCATTTTGATAATCCCCGACAGGTCATTGACGAATTACATCAACAGGATAATGTCCATTTCATGCTCTCTGTATGGCCTGGTTTTGGACCGGAAACCTCAGTTTACCACTCGTTAGATTCCATCGGAGCTTTGTTTGATGAACCTACATGGGCGGGTTATAAAGTTTTTGACGCTTATAATCCTGCCGCACGGACCATTTTCTGGCAATACCTGAAGAAAGGGCTCTATGATATGGGAGTGGATGCTTGGTGGATGGATGCGACAGAACCGTCTTTCCGGGATGGGTTCACCCAACTGAAGCAAGAAGAGCGGACTAAATCGGCTGGAAAAACTTATTTAGGCAGTTTCCATCGTTATCTGAATACTTATTCTTTAGAAATGCTGAAAGATTTCTACCGACGTCTGCGGGCGGAAAGTAAACAGAAACGTGTATTCATTCTTACCCGTTCCGCTTTTGCTTCGCAACAGCATTATGGAACAGCTGTATGGTCAGGCGATGTCTCGGCGTCTTGGGAGAATATGCACAAACAACTGATTGCCGGACTCAACTTATCCATGTCCGGCATTCCGTATTGGACGTCTGATACCGGTGGATTCTTCGTTACCGAACGTGATGCGCAATATCCCGACGGGCTGAAAAGCAATGATTATAAGGAACTGTATTCACGTTGGTTTCAGTTTAGTGCATTCACTCCGATTTTCCGTGCTCACGGTACAAATGTGCCACGTGAGGTATGGCAGTTCGGTGAGAAGGGAACCTCCTTCTATGATAATCAGGTAAAATATATAAATCTGCGTTATCGTCTGTTACCTTATATTTACTCAATGTCTCATCAAGTGACGGCTGATCATTATACCCTGTTGAGAGGATTGGCAATGGACTTTACGGCAGATAACCGGACTTTTGATGTCGATAATGCCTATATGTTCGGTACATCTTTCTTGGTACGTCCGGTATTTCATTCGCAATCGGAAGAAAAGAATGTTACTGTCTATCTGCCGGAACATGAAGGCAGGTATTGGTATGATTTTTGGACAGGAGAGGCGTTTAACGGTGGAAAAGAATATGTACAGGCAAATATTCCGGATGTACTTCCTTTGTATATAAGGGCAGGTTCTATTCTTCCTTTGGCTGAAGCGAAACAATATGCAATGGAGTATCCGGACCGTGAATTGGAACTTCGTATTTATGGTGGAGCGGACGCTTCTTTTTTATGGTATGAGGATGAAGGGGATTCCTACCGTTACGAAGAGGGAGTCTGCTCGCAAGTTCCGATGGAGTGGAAGGAGGCGGAGCGGACATTGATTATCGGGATGCGTGATGGTAGCTATCCCGGTATGCCGGAACGGGTGAAAATGTATGTGAGATTGTATCTGCCTGATGGAACTGTTCTTGAAAATAAGGAGTCTGTCTATACAGGTGAAGAGATGAAAATAAAATTTTAACTATAAGTGTTTAGATTATGAAGAAGTTTCTCTATATCTTTATTATGTTGTTTGTTGTTGGATGGGCACAAGCTCAACAGCGTGTGGTGTATACCATAAACGCCGGATGGAAGTTTACCAAAGGCTCTCCGTTTGAGGCGCAGTTAAATAATTGCGATGATTCTTCATGGGAGACAGTCAATATTCCTCACACCTGGAATGATAAGGATGCGGATGATGAAACTCCGGGATTTTATCGGGGACCAGCTTGGTATCGGAAACAGTTGTTTGTAGACAAAAGCCAGGAAGGGCGTCAGGCTGTTATTTACTTTGAAGGCGCTAATCAGGAAGTACAACTCTATCTGAACGGACAATTCGTTGGGGAGCACAAAGGCGGATATACCCGTTTCTGCTTTGACATAACTTCCAAACTACGTTATGGGCAGGAGAATCTGTTTGCCATTTGTGTAAATAATACCTATAATCCTAATATTCCACCCTTGTCCGCAGATTTCACTTTCTTTGGTGGTATCTATCGTGATGTCTATCTGCAATTTATGAATCCGGTACACATTGCGACGAATGATTATGCTTCGTCAGGAGTTTATATCCGTACCCCCGAAGTGAATAGCTCCTCAGCCTCTGTGGAAATAACTACGCTATTGACGAATAATACACTCCGGTCTGCAGAAGTCATTGTGGAAAGTCTGATTTGCGATGCAGATGGTAAAGAAGTGAAAAGGACTCAGGCGGATATAAAATTGGTATCCGATGAAACAAAGGCGGATATCTCTAAAAAGATAAAAATAGATTCTCCTCGTTTGTGGGATATAGACGATCCTTATCGGTATATGGTATATACGCGTATTTTTGATAAGAAAAAAGGTGCGTTGCTGGATGAGGTCGTGAGTCCGTTAGGTTTGCGCTGGTTTGAGTTTGATTCGGAGAAAGGCTTTTTCTTGAATGGGAAATGGCGTAAACTGATCGGTACTGCCCGTCATCAGGATTACTTCCAGAAAGGGAATGCGTTACGGGATGAACTGCATGTGCAGGATGTGCTCATGTTGAAAGAAATGGGAGGCAATTTCCTACGTGTTTCGCATTACCCGCAAGATCCTGTCATTATGGAGATGTGTGATAAACTGGGTATTGTGACTTCGGTTGAGATTCCCGTCGTTAATGCCGTTACAGAAACGGAAGAGTTTTTGACTAACAGCGTTGAAATGGCAAAAGAAATGGTACGTCAGGACTTCAATCGTCCGTCTGTCATGATTTGGGGATATATGAATGAGATTTTCTTGCGTCGTCCCTACACAGAAGGTAAGCAACTCGAAGATTATTATCATTTTACTGAAAAGGTAGCCCGGACTTTGGAAGCGACAATACGTAAGGAAGATCCTTCAAGATATACTATGATGGCCTATCATAATGCACCTCGATTTTACGAAGCTGCTCATCTGACGGAGATACCGATGATTCAAGGATGGAATCTCTATCAAGGTTGGTATGAACCGGATATTAATGAGTTCCAACGTCTGCTTGACCGTGCTCATAAGATGTATAAGGGCAAAGTGCTGATAGTGACGGAATATGGTCCGGGTGTAGATCCCCGTGTTCATTCTTATCAACCGGAACGTTTCGACTTCTCGCAGGAATACGGCTTGGTTTATCATAAACATTATCTTGACGAAATGATGAAACGTCCTTTTGTTGCAGGTTCCAGCTTGTGGAATTTGAATGATTTTTATTCGGAATCCCGTGTTGACGCGGTTCCTCATGTCAATAACAAAGGCATTCTCGGATTGGATCGGGAAGTGAAAGATACTTACTTGTTCTATAAGACAGCCTTGATTCGCCGCCCGATACTTGCTATCGGTAATAGAGAATGGAAAGCCCGCGGTGGCGTTGTGAATACGGAACAGAATGAGTGTGTCCAATCTGTTCCTGTCTTTTCTAATGCAGAAGAAGTCGAACTGTTTGTCAATAACAAAAGTTTGGGAAAGAAAAAAACGGAAAGCGGTTATGCCTTGTTTGATGTGCCGTTTGTTAATGGGGAAAATCAATTGGAAGCCCTTGCAGTAGCAGGTGATACCAAATTGCATGATATGCTTAGAATCCACTTTCAGTTGGTCTCTTCTCAGTTGAAAGACAAGACTCTGCCATTTACGGAAATAAATGTAATGCTGGGTTCTCCGAGATATTTTGAAGACCGTGTCGCCAATGTCGCATGGATTCCCGAACAGGAATATAAGCCGGGAAGCTGGGGCTTTGTCGGTGGAACCCCTTATCGTCGTAAAACAGGTTTCGGCACTATGCTGGGCTCGGATATTGACATTTGCGGTACAGATATGAATCCGGTTTTTCAGACCCAGCGTGTGGGTATAGAGTCTTTTAAGGCCGATGTGCCGGATGGGGAATATTCTGTATCTTTGTATTGGGCGGAATTGGATTCGGACAAAAAGAAAGAGGCTTTGATTTATAATTTGGGGGCAGACTCGGAACAGACGCTTGTTGGAAACCGTAGTTTCGGAATCTCAATCAACGGAGTAACCGTTGTAGATGATTTCAATGTTGCCCGTGATTATGGATATGCTCGTGCTGTAATCAAGAAATTTGTAGTAACGGTGAAAAACGGGAAAGGATTAAGTATCGATTTCCATAAGAAAGAAGGAGAGACTATACTGAACGCTATCCGTATTTATCGAAATTATTAATAACAAATACTGTATAAATGAGGCGAACTTTTTATTTATTGTCTTTGCTGCTTTTACAGTCCCTGTTTGTATGGGCAGGGAATGGCAAGGATATTCCATCTTCATTGGATTTGTATGTATGTATCGGACAGTCCAATATGGCAGGTCGTGCAACATTGACACCGGAAGTCATGGATACTTTGCAAAATGTGTATCTGTTGAATGATAAAGGACGTTTTGAACCGGCAGTAAATCCTTTAAACCGTTATTCTACCATCCGGAAAGAGATGTCAATGCAGCGTTTGGGGCCGGCCTATAGTTTTGCAAAAGAGATGTTCCTGCAAACGAAACGTCCTGTCGGACTGGTAGTAAATGCCCGTGGAGGCTCGTCCATCAACTCCTGGCTAAAAGGGAGTAAAGACGGATATTATGAAGAAGCGCTTTCCCGGATTCGGACCGCGATGAAACAGGGAGGTATTTTGAAAGCAATCATTTGGCATCAGGGAGAAGCCGATTGTTCGAATCCGGAAGCATATAAGCAGAAACTGATTTCTTTAGTGAAAGATCTGCGTACCGATTTGGAACTGCCGGATCTGCCGGTTGTTGTAGGACAGATTTCTCAATGGAACTGGACGAAAAGAGAAGCTGGTACAATTCCCTTTAATCAGATGATTAAGAAGGTTTCGTCATTTATTCCCAATTCCGATTGGGTATCGTCAAAAGGATTGGGATGGTACAAAGACAAGACGGATCCTCATTTTAATACGGAAGCGCAATTGTTATTAGGAAAACGGTATGCAAAAAAAGTATTGAAGTTCTATAAACATTAATAGCCATAGCCCTTTTCGGAAGAATATGAAAGTCGGTTGATTCATTGGGAGTCAGTCGACTTTTTATGTTGTAAATAAGCTCCCCAACTGAGTAGTGAATAACTAAATATTACCTTGTTGATATAAAATGGCTCTATCGGGTTAACTGTTTTATTATAAATGAATTAACCTGTTAATAATTTTGTTGATATCCTTGTTGATAACGAAGATGGGGTTGTAAATAGAATCATAACAGGAGAGTCGTCATAAAAAAGAAGAACCGCATTTTTGCGATTCTTCTTTTCCTTAGTTGCGGAGATCCGACTCGAACGAATGACCTTTGGGTTATGAGCCCAACGAGCTACCAACTGCTCCACTCCGCGATGTTTAACGGGTGCAAAGGTACGGCTTTTTTTGAAACAAACAAATAATTCGCTGAATATTTTTCGAATAAATCATCACTTTTTTCTTATTAGGTTGAGAATGAACGAAATAATGATGAAACTTTTTCTTAGCACCTATTAATATACAAATGTTAATATTCTCTCTGTTTTCTTGTATGGTCTAAAGAAAAGAATTACTTTTGCTCAAAATATTCAGCAATGTGCAATTTGTAACCTATGACCGTATCCAAGACAAAAGCCAAATTAGTAGATGTAGCCCGTCAGCTTTTTGCAAAGATGGGGGTAGAGAACACAACTATGAATGATATCGCTCTTGCTTCTAAAAAAGGTAGAAGAACTTTGTATACCTATTTTAAAAGTAAGGATGAGATCTACCTGGCTGTTGTGGAATCGGAATTGGATATTTTGTCGGATATGATGAAGCGGGTAGCCGAGAAGAATATCTCACCGGACGAGAAGTTGCTGGAGATGATATATACCCGGTTGGATGCGGTAAAAGAGGTAGTCTATCGAAACGGAACCTTGCGTGCTTACTTCTTCCGTGATATATGGAGGGTGGAAAAAGTTCGCAAGAAGTTTGACGCGAAGGAAGTGCAGCTCTTTAAAGCCGTTCTTTTGGAAGGGCAGGCAAAAGGCGTTTTCCATATTGATGACGTGGAGATGACAGCCGATCTGATACATTATTGTGTGAAAGGGATCGAAGTTCCATATATTCGTGGACATATAGGCGCACACTTGGATGAAGATACAAGAAATAAATATGTGTCCAACATTGTGTTTGGCGCACTGCATAGAACAGAAATTTAATTAAATAACTTTTAGTATGGGATTATTAGACGGAAAAACAGCCATTGTAACCGGTGCTGCTCGCGGTATTGGTAAGGCTATCGCTCTTAAGTTTGCTGCCGAAGGCGCAAACATCGCATTTACTGACCTTGTCATTGACGAAAATGCAGAAAATACAGCTAAAGAACTTGAAGCAATGGGCGTGAAAGCCAAAGGTTATGCTTCTAATGCAGCTAACTTCGAAGATACTGCAAAGGTTGTAGAAGAAATACACAAAGACTTCGGACGTATTGATATTTTGGTAAACAATGCCGGTATTACGCGTGACGGTTTGATGATGCGTATGAGTGAACAGCAATGGGATATGGTTATCAATGTGAACTTGAAGTCGGCATTTAATTTTATCCACGCTTGTACGCCGGTTATGATGCGTCAGAAAGCTGGTAGCATTATTAATATGGCATCTGTAGTAGGTGTTCACGGTAATGCAGGGCAGGCTAACTATGCTGCTTCTAAAGCCGGTATGATCGCATTGGCTAAATCTATCGCACAAGAACTCGGTTCTCGTGGTATCCGTGCCAACGCCATTGCTCCGGGCTTCATTCTGACAGACATGACAGCTGCCCTCTCTGAAGAAGTAAGAGCTGAATGGGCAAAGAAGATACCTTTGCGTCGTGGTGGAACTCCTGAAGATGTGGCAAACATCGCTACCTTCCTTGCTTCTGATATGTCATCATACGTATCAGGTCAAGTGATTCAGGTAGATGGTGGTATGAATATGTAATCGAACAGAATGACTGTTGTATACGAAGACAACCATATCATTGTAGTCAACAAGACCGCTTCCGAGATTGTCCAGGCAGACAAGACGGGGGATACGCCGCTTTCGGAGACTGTGAAACAGTATCTGAAAGAGAAGTATCAGAAACCCGGAAATGTTTTCCTCGGTGTGACACACCGGCTGGACCGCCCCGTAAGCGGTCTTGTTGTTTTTGCAAAAACGAGTAAGGCACTCACCCGGCTCAATGAAATGTTTCGTACGAGCGAGGTGAAAAAGACTTATTGGGCAGTGGTGAAGAATGCTCCGAAAGAACCGGAAGGTGAACTGGTGCATTTCCTTGTACGCAATGAAAAGCAAAATAAGAGTTATGCGTATGATAAAGAAGTGCCGAAAAGCAAGAAAGCGATTTTAGATTACCGTTTAATCGGTCGGTCGGAGAACTACTATTTGCTTGAGGTCGATTTGAAAACCGGACGTCATCATCAGATCCGTTGTCAGTTGGCAAAGATGGGATGTCCTATCAAAGGCGATTTGAAATATGGCTCTCCACGTTCCAATCCCGATGGAAGCATTTGCTTGCATGCCCGAAGGATACGGTTTGTCCATCCGGTATCCAAAGAGTTGATAGAGCTTGAAGCTCCTCTTCCCGAAGGTAATTTATGGAAAGGATTTGAACTGTTTTAATCAGTACAAATCCTTTACCTTTTTGCCAAAAGAGTAAGTTTGTCTGCCATTTCTATAGTTAATTCCGGTGACAACCGGTAAATTCCCCAATACCTGTTATATTTGCATCATTCGCTAATTACCATATTCAGTTTATACTAAAGAAAATACGAATGAAGGCATTAAAACTACTTGCACTTACTTCCTGCTTTCTGTTCTCTGCAGGAAATGTAGCGGCACAACAGGATTATTCAAAGAGTGAAGGATTATTACAGTATGTTGATCCGTATATCGGGTCGGGTTATCATGGACACGTCTTTGTGGGCACAAGCGTTCCGTATGGAATGGTGCAACTGGGACCTAGCAATATCCATAAAGGATGGGACTGGTGTTCGGGTTATCATTATTCCGACAGTATCCTGATCGGTTTTTCTCATACCCATCTGAGTGGTACGGGCTGTACCGACTTGGGTGATATCCTCATTATGCCGTTGAATGAAATCCGTACTCCAAGAGGAAATCAGGATGATATACATGACGGTTATGCTTCCCGCTACTCACACGACAACGAGATAGCCCGTCCCGAATATTATTCACTGCTTCTCGACCGCTATCAGATAAAGGCGGAATTGACAGCGACAGACCGTGTAGGGTTCCACCGCTATACATATCCCGAAGGTAAACCAGCTTCTGTATTGATAGATTTGCGCGAAGGAAACGGGTCGAACGCCTATGACAGCTATATCCGTAAAATAGATGATTATACAGTAGAAGGCTACCGTTATGTAAGAGGTTGGAGCCCTTCCCGTAAAGTCTATTTCGTATTGAAAAGTGATAAGAAGATAGAACAGTTTACGGCTTATGATGATAATACTCCTAAGTCTTGGAATCAGTTGAAAGTAGCATCAGTAAAGAGCGTCCTTACTTTCGGTGATGTGAAAGAGGTAAAGATTAAAATTTCTATTTCTTCTGTGAGTTGTGCCAATGCCGCAATGAACCTGCAAACGGAACTATCACACTGGGACTTTGACGAAATAGTAAAGATGAGTGCCGACCGATGGAACCGGGAGCTTGCGAGAATGAGTGTTGAGACAGACGATGAACCGGCCAAACGTATCTTTTATACAGCGCATTATCACACTATGATTGCACCCACATTGTTCTGTGATGTAAACGGAGAATATAGAGGTATGAATGATATGATTTATACCGATCTGAAAAAGGCCAATTATACCACTCTTTCTTTATGGGACACCTATCGTGCCCTACATCCTTTAATGACAATCATTCAGCCTGAAATGGTAGATGATGTGATCAATTCCATGCTTTCCATCTACCGTCAGCAGGATAAACTTCCTATTTGGCCTTTGATGAGTGGAGAAACCAATCAGATGCCGGGTTATAGTTCCGTTCCGGTGATTGCCGATGCTTATCTGAAAGGGTTTACCGGATTTGATGCGGAAGAAGCATTGCAGGCAATGAAGGCCACTGCCACTTACGAGAAACAGAAGGGCGTTCCTTATGTGTTGGAGAAAGGATATATCCCTGCTGATAAAGTTCATGAAGCCACTTCAATAGCGATGGAGTATGCAGTAGATGATTGGGGAATTGCTGCTATGGCACATAAAATGGGAAAAGTCGAAGATGCGGTAACTTATGCCAAGCGTGCACATTACTATAAGAACTATTTCGATTCTTCGATTCACTTCATTCGTCCGAAGTTGGAAGACGGTTCTTGGCGCACTCCCTATGATCCGGCAAGGTCTATCCACACTGTTGGAGATTTCTGTGAGGGTAATGGTTGGCAATATACGTTCTTCGCTCCGCAAGATCCTTACGGATTGATAGAATTGTTTGGCGGTGATAAACCGTTTACTGCCAAACTCGATGATTTCTTCACTAATACCGATAGTATGGGTGAGGGCGCATCCAGTGATATTACCGGACTTATCGGTCAATACGCACATGGAAATGAACCTAGCCATCATGTTGCCTACTTGTATGCATATGCCGGTGAACAATGGAAAACTGCAGAGAAGGTTCGTTTCATTATGGATGAATTTTATACGGACCGATCGGATGGAATCATCGGCAATGAAGACTGTGGTCAGATGTCTGCTTGGTATCTTCTTTCATCTATGGGACTTTACCAAGTGAATCCGTCAGACGGTATATTTGTTTTCGGTAGCCCATGTTTCAAGAAAGTTGAAATGAAAGTACGTGGCGGTAATACATTTACAGTGGAAGCACCTAACAATAGTAAGGAGAATATTTATATTCAGAAAGTGTATTTAAATGGCAAGCCATATAATAAGAGTTATATCACTTATGATGATATTATTAATGGTAGTACTCTGAAATTTGTAATGGGTAAAAAGCCTAATAAAAATTTTGGTAAGGCTCCGGCAAACAGGCCGATTGTTTTGAATCGGATAAGTCAATGAGAAAAGGAACTTTCAATAGGTAGTAAGATCAGAAGGGGGTGATTCCTATTACAGGGAATCACAAACAAAAAATCCTGCTTTCCAGATTTATTCTGTTTAGTGAATAATGAGGAAAGCAGGATATTCTATTTTATAATCATTATTTATGACTTATAGTAGTGGAATAGGAATGGAATAGATTATGGCAGTGGATCAGCCTTTGCCGGTCGTTTCGGGTCATAAACGGCTACTCCCACTTTGGAGTCAGCACAGCCGTAATACAGATACCATTTATTTTTGAAGTAAACCATTCCTTCGATAAAGACAGTGCCGTCCACATATTGACCACTCTTCTCAAAACTGTCCATCGGACGGAAGAACGGTTCATCGAGACGGGTGATAAAGTGAGTTGGGTCGTTGGCGTCGAAGAGTGCTTGTCCGGCAGCATAGACATTGGCGGTATAGCGTTTGTCACCTCTTCCTGAATGGTTCTTACCATTATAAAGAAGGACGATTCCTTTCGGAGTGTAGATAGCCGGAGGTCCACATTCGGTGAGATGGCTGTCAAAGTAGCCGTCACGGGGAGAAAACAACTTCTTTAGGGAACCGTCAATGTTGACAATCGGTGTCCAGTGGATTAAGTCATCGGAAGTAGCTGCGAATACATGCTCTTCTCCCCAGTACATAAAGTATTTCCCGTTGATTTTCTTGATAATCTGCTTCCCTTTAACAACCTCGGTCAGGATAGAGCCGGACTTACAACCCAGGTTGAAGAACTTTCCATCAAATGCTTTGGCAAAAGCAGGACCGTGTTTTGTCCAGTCTTTTAGGTTGCGAGAGGTCGCTACTGCCAGGCGAGGCACATGGCGATTCCATTGGGTGTACATCATTACATATAATCCGTCATCGGTTACGGCAATTCGTGGGTCTTCGCAGCCGCCGGGCCATTCCAACTCTTTTTGTGAATCATTATCCGGATAGAATACAGGAGTCTTTTCCCGTTGGAAATGTGTGCCGTCGGTAGAAGTGGCATAACCGAGGCGGGAAGTCCGGTGTCCGATACCGACACCTGATTTATCCTCTGCACGGTATAACACGACAATCTCACCATTGTAGAGTGTAGCAGCCGGATTGAATGTATCGTTCGATTCCCACGCAATAGAATCTTTGGTCAATGGACAGTAAAACTTGGTGTTTTCTATAGGAGATATTACCGGATTGACATTCTTTGGACGTTCGAAACCACCGAAAGCCCAATCGGGTAATTTGTTCTCTTTATGATTGGAGGACTGTCCGTAGGCAGTACAAGTCATCATGGTTGTAGCAAGTAGGAATAAAAAAGTTGATTTCATGTTGTTCATATTATATGGGTCATTTATTTTTTAGGAGTCATATACTCCCTACATATAAATTGGAAAATAAATTAAATGCTGTCATCTGTCACCTGACTGGGCATAAATGATTGATTATAAATATACTGCAGTGTGACAGCATGATGTGACGGCAAGGTGACGACAACTTTGCTGTCACCTTGTTGTTGAAAGCAAGGATTTTATTGTTTCTCTGCTATGTGGATACTTATTTCTCTATCCGGATTGGTATTCAAGGATTATCAGCCTATTACAGAAGAGAGAGTTTCAGTACTTGAAACTAAAAGTTCTATTGCTTGAAACTTTTGTTTCGTCAGCGGGAAACTTTGGTTTCACTTACTTGAAACTATGGTTTCAAAGGCGTGAAACTAAAGTTCTTCAACCTTGAAACTACTTTGGAAGCGTAAGCTTCAAGGTTAGAAACAGTTATCTCATAAGCGGGAATACAATAAAAAACATAATAGAAGACTATTGGATACTATTCAGTAAGTCTACTTTTCCTTCATTTACGAGTTTTAGGATTAGTTCTCCGAATAGCGTATTTTGCCATGCAAACCAGGAACGAGTAAAGTTCTTCGGGTCGTTCTTGTGGAAAGATTCATGCATGAAACCTGTTCCGGCATCCGTATCCATTAGCATTTTGATGCAGGTCTTGACTTCTGCGTCGTTTTGACTGGTGAATGCTTTCATCATAATACTCATGGGCCAAATCATGTCATATCCGATGTGCGGACCGCCAATTCCTTCGCCGGCAGTACCTTTGAAGAAGTAAGGATTATCTTCGCTCCATACAAACTTACGGGTATTCTGATAAATAGGATCGTTCACTTTCACATCTCCAAGATAAGGCAGGGCAATGAGACTCGGCACATTGGCATCATCCATTAACAGTTGGTTGCCGAAACCATCTACTTCGAAAGCATAGATTTTGCCATATTTCGGATGATTGTAAACCGCATACTTTTTCAGGGCTGCTTCCACTTCGTTCGACAGTGTAGTACATTCTTTAGCTAAATCAGGTTTCTTGTTGACTGTATTCAGAATCTCGGCAGCTTTGCGCAATGAAGTTACAGCAAAGAAGTTGGACGGAACGAGGAACTGGAAAGTTGTAGCATCATCCGAAGGACGGAAAGCAGAAGCAATCAGTCCGACCGGCTTTACAGGATTACCCCAGCCGTCGTTGGTCATTGTATCGAGTGCACGTTCCGTTTTGCGTTGGAAACGATAAGGACCTTTCGGATCTTCTTTTCGTTGCTGTTCCTTAAACGTTTTCAGAACCTTGGCGATGGCTGTAAGCCATTCGTCGGAGAATATACTGGCGTCTCCCGTTGTCTTCCAGTAATGATAAGCGAGCCGGATAGGATAACAAAGTGAGTCGATTTCCCATTTACGTTCATGCAGTTCGGGCTTCATGTCAGTAAGGTCGCTCATCCATTCGCCCCCTTCGGCATTCATATTGAAAGCATTGGCATACGGATCGATGTTAATGCATTTGAACTGGCGGTTGATAACGCCTGCCAACATCTTTTTCAGTTCCGGGTCTTTGTTGGCGAGTTGCACGTAAGGCCATACTTGTGCTCCGGAGTCACGCAACCACATGGCATGGATATCACCTGTATACACAAATGTGTCGCCTTTCCCGTCAAAATGGACAGTGGTATCCAATGTGTTTGGGAAACAGTTCTCAAACATCCATGCCAGTTTGGCGTTAGTCAGCAATTGCTTGATATGCGCAATCTGTTCTTCTACGGCTTGTGAGACAAACAGACGTTTGGCAGCTTCCGGACGATTACTCCGGTAATTATTGATTTTCGTATTGTCTTGTTGGATGACTATTTCACTGTTTGCCATCGCTTGTGCGCTGGTTGCGCCAAACAGTGCTATAGATAAACCTATGGTTTTTGTTATATTCATGGTAATTGTTTTAAAATAAATGATGAATGAGTAATGAATAAGGTTAATTTATTTCGGCAAAAAACTCAATGAGGCAGGCATTGTCTAGCAACCATTTATACGGTTCTTCTTTGTGCCCCGACCAATCTCTTCCTAATAGTCCGTTTTCATCCCGATAGTTTTCCCAAGCATGAAGTACATTTTCCACCATTGCATTGACATAGGCGGGATTCTTGTCAATCTTATATAGAGCTTTCAACCCTCTGAATAAGATAACGTTAAACCAGGCCATGTCTTTGTGTACCTTGAATGTCGGATCTTTCTTATCAGCTTTTGTACGGAAAAATGTGTCCGTTCCTGCGGCCGTTTGCTGAGCGTCACGCAAGTACTGCTCATCTCCTGTTTCCTCATAAAGTAGTACGCCTGCCTGAATCATTTGCCCGCTGTTGTAAGCATATTTTTCTTTGGCGATATTTCCTTTCAGGTTGATATTGTCCCAATAGAGATGATCGTTGGGATCGCAGAGATTTTTCTTTGTCCAAGCATAAGTCTCTTTGGCTTTTTTCAGATACTTGCTGTCTTTGGTCAACCGGTACAACTTGACACCCAGCACCGCAGACGGTGCATTGGAACAAGTGTGCTTTCCCTCTTTCTGCTGTTCACACCAGAAGATTCCACCACCCAGTTCGTCGCTCCATCCGCTGTAGATGTATTGATACAAGGCAACAGCCTTCTCCAGATAAGCCGGATGATGAGTGAGACCGTAATAGTCGCAATAATCCAAAGCAATCCAGATGTTATCATCATAGTAGCGTCCGTGCTGTCCGTACTTGGTAGGATATGACTGATAACAAGCCGGTTGGCGGCTGTCGTCCCAATACTGGTTCATTCCTGCGAGAATTCTGTTTTCTAGTATTTTCTTGTACTTTTTGTTTCCGGTGGCCTTGTACAGCGCCACACAACCCGACATCATTCCTGAGTAAGGCCACAAGAAAGAGGCTTTTAGCATTCCGTTTTGTTGTATACCTCCCGCCAGGTAAGTGATTTTCTGGTCGGGGTTGACGGGATAGGTCTCTGTGAGCAGCCCGTCTGCGGTATGGTATAAATTCAAGACATTGTTTAACACCGAGTCGGCAATGGAAAGATAGCGATTATTCTTCGGTGTCTTTCCGATTGCGGAAGCAAGGCTGAACAACATACATACGAGGATACATATATTTTTCATGCGAATATCAGGTTGTGTGGTGAAACTTTCCGGTTTGTTTGCTGAAAGGATTATTTCTGCCGATGTTGGTCAAACTCCAGTTCTACCTTTACAGGGAAATGGTCAGAGGGAGTGCGAGCTTGATAAACTTTGATGTCGATTTCTTCCGGGCAGTCATTGGCGTTCTTTTTTTCACCATTGCCTACGATACTCCGATAAGTATCCGTCAGTACACCATATCTTTTCACATGGAAAGAAGGAGAAACGAATACATGGTCGATACGGCTTTCTGTAAAGCTGTTCGGATCGAAATCATTGAATGTTCCGTTGGTCGCATAACGGAAATCGCACTTCTCGTATGAGTCGCACAATACACCTTTGCTTACGAAAGCGTCGTATGACTGATGAGTTTGGTCGACATTGAAATCACCGGTCAGGATTGCCGGAAGATTTTTACCTTTGCCGAGTTCTTTCATCTTGTCTTGTACAAGAAATGCACTTTCCACACGGGCTTTCTTACCGATGTGGTCCATATGCAGGTTGAAGAACAGGAATTCAAAACCGGTATCCTTACATTTGAAGTGTCCCCAACTGCAAATACGCGGCAATACGGCATCCCAACCTTTACTCGGTACGTCGGGAGTCTCCGAAAGCCAGAAGTCCCCCTTTTCTATAATATCGAATTTGTCGGTACGATAGAAAATAGCGGAATGTTCTCCTTTCTCTTTACCGTCATCACGCCCTACGCCGATGTAATCATATCCGGGTAATGCTTTTTTCATATCTTTCAATTGATGGAGAAAGCATTCCTGCGTCCCGAAAATATCGAAATCGTGGTATTGTACTATTTGGGCGATGACCGGATAACGTTGCCCCCAACCGTTTCCACGGGCTGAATCGCTACCGTTGGCATTTCTCAGATTATAGGAAGCAACAGTAAGTGTAGTAGGCTGGTAGTTGCTGTGGCAAGCACAAAGGACCGCCGAAACAAGGACAATTAGTAAAAGGTTTTTAAGTTTCATGTTTTTATGGTTTGTATAATAGATTTCTTGACCTTCAAAAATACGATATTTTATTCAAATGAAAGAGAATAAGGCACGTCTTTTTCTGTAATTCCCCGTTGTTTGTTGGGCTTAGGGCTCATTTGGAATTGAATATTGGCACCTTTCATCAGTTGGCCATGTGTAAGATAATTGCGGGAGTATGATTTTCCGTTTATTTTCATATCCTTGATGTAGCAATTGTCGGCCTGATTGTTTTCCGCCTTGATGGTTATTGTCTTCCCGTTTTCCAGATGCAGTTTTGCCGATTTGAACAAAGGAGTCCCCAGGATATATTCATCCGTTCCCGGACAAACAGGATAGAAGCCTAGTGCGGAGAATACGTACCAAGCGGAAGTCTGTCCGTTATCTTCGTCGCCACAATATCCGTCGGGGGTAGCAGTGTAGAGTTTGTTCATAATTTCGCGTACCCGGTATTGAGCTTTCCAAGGCTCACCGGAATAATTGTAGAGATACACCATGTGTTGAATCGGTTGGTTGCCGTGTGCATATTGTCCCATGTTCATTACTTGCATTTCACGCATTTCGTGAATCATGCCGCGACTCTCCATGCCTAGTTTGCCCGGAATCACAAAGACGGAATCCATCATAGTATTAAATTCTTTCTTGCCGCCCATCAAGTTAATAAGTCCTTGTGGGTCATGGAATACACAGAAACTCCAATGCCAGCTGTTCCCCTCGCAGAATTCACCACTCCAGTCTACCGCATCGAAATTACGGTTGAATACTCCTTTGTCATCCTTGCCGACCATCAGTTTGCGTTCCGGATGGTAAACATTCTTATAGTTCAAGGCGCGTTTCTTGTAAATGTCGATTTCGTCGGCCGGTTTCCCTAGCTTTTTACCTAATGTGTAGATCGCCCAGTCGTTATAAGCATACTCTAGTGTGCGGGCTACGTTTTGTCCGATTCCTATGTTATTGGCTACATATCCTAGCTTGTTGTAAGATTCGTAACCGAGACGACCGGAAGCAGTACCTTGAAGATGGGCATTCGTGCCATGTTTCAGCGCCTCCCAAAGCACCTCAATATCATATCCCCGTAAACCTTTGATGTAAGCATCGGTTACTACAGAAGCCGAGTTGTTGCCTACCATACAATCCCGATGACCGGGACTGGCCCATTCCGGCAGGAAGCCGCTTTCTTTGTAAGCATTCACCAATCCCTCCTGCATTTTCAGGTTCATCGACGGATACATTAGATTGAGAAAAGGAAACAAGCAACGGAATGTGTCCCAAAATCCGGTGTCGGTGAACATATAACCGGGAAGCACTTTGCCATTGTAGGGACTGTAATGCATCACTTGCCCTTTTGCATCTATCTCGTAAAAACTGCGTGGAAAAAGCATGGAACGGTATAGGCAAGAATAGAAGGTACGTAGATTGTCAATGTTGTCGTCCTCAATCTCTATTTTACTCATCTCACGATTCCAGACGGTTTTTCCATTGCTTACTAGTTGGTCGAAGGTATGATTGCCGAGTTCTTTGAGATTGAGTTCCGCCTGTTCCGGACTGATAAAAGAAGAGGCAACACGGGCATGAACTATTTCACCTTTTTTTGTGGCAAATCCGATGATAGCGCCAGTGTGGTTTCCTTTTACTTCCGTTTCATTCGGAAGAATATTATTTTCGGAAACTGCGGAAACAAATGTGAACGGTTTGTCGAAGTAAATGACAAAGTAGTTCTTGAAGTTTTCCGGTACACCGCCACTGTTTTTTGTCGAATAACCGATAATTTTGTTTTCTTCCGGAATTACTTTTACATAAGAACCCTTATCGAATGCGTCTACGATAACGTAGGAATTCTTGGTCTCTGGATATGTGAAACGGAACATCACGGCACGTTCGGTAGGGGCGAGTTCGGTGGTCACATCATGATCGGCCAGATACACCTTATAATAATAAGGTTTGCTCACTTCCGCTTTGTGGGAGAACCAACTGGCACGTCGGTCTTGGTCGAATACCAGTCCGCCTGTGATAGGCATGATGGCAAACTGACCGTAGTCATTCATCCAGGGACTGGGTTGATGGGTTTGCTTGAATCCCCGAATTTTGTCGGCATTATATGTGTATGCCCAGCCATTACCCATCTCACCGGTCTGCGGTGTCCAGAAATTCATCCCCCACGGCAATGCTGTGGCGGGATATGTATTCCCGGTAGACAATTCAAACTTGGATTGAGTACCTACCAGAGTACTGACATAATCTACCGGGTTCTTTACGGCAGAAGATTGCAGGCTGTATAGTACGGCACTTCCAAGAAATAACAAGTGTTTAAATGAAAAATGTGTTTTCATGAACAAATGAATTTATAGATTTGAAAATAATTTCTACGACGAAAATAGGGAGAAAAGAGATGTGCTTTTAGGAATAGTAGAGCTAAATCGTCTCTTGTCGCTAGAATGAACTACTCTGGCACGGAACTTTACTTATATTCTCGCCAAAAAAGAACCGGAAATATTTTTTTGTTTACCTTTGTCATATAGCAAACCCAAGAAAAATGCACTATGAGAAGACCATTCGTTTTTATCTGTTTATGTATCCTTAATTTGTTGATATATAATGCATCTGCATATAACCTAAAGCAGATTGCTGATAAGGAATATATGTCTAACAGTTCTATTACATCTCTTTGCCAGGATGAGCGCGGACTGATGTGGATCGGTACTTGCGACGGACTGAACATTTATGATGGACAGGAGATTGAGGAATTTAAAATCCGTGACAAGGAGGATTACTTGTCCGGTAATTTGATTGACAATATAGTATATACAGGTGAAGATATTTACTGGATCCAAACCTACTATGGTTTGAACCGTTTGGATCGGAGAACGAATGCTATTACGCACTATAATGAGTTTCAGAAACTTTTTTTTATGAATAAGGATAATAACGGTAACCTGTTCATTATTCAGGATAGCAACTGCATCTATTACTATCACAAAAAGGAGGGTGTTTTTAGAAAAATCAATATTACGGGAATCCCTATTTCCGACATTGTGGACTTCTTTATTGACGCCACTAATCGGATGTGGGTAGTTATGAAAGGATACAATCGCTGTTATGACATACAGCAGGAGCCTACTTCGGGGGATATCACCCTATTGCCTCAGAAGACCGGATTGATTTATCGCACTTCGTTGATTTATTGTTTTAATGATGCGGAATCTCTTTATTATATTGATAAGGATTATAACTTTTATGCTTTCCATATTCCGACACAGAAAAATGAGTTTATAGCTAATCTTGAGAAGGAGATACAGACACGAGGAAAGGTTTCTTCTATCGTTCATTATCATGATAGTTTCTTTGTAGGGTTCTTGATGGATGGCATTCTATTGTTGGAAAAGCAAAAAAATACGAGTCATTACCGGATTCAACCGCTGCCGGTCAATAGTGGTGTGTTCTGTCTCAAGAAAGACCGTTTTCAGGATATTGTCTGGATCGGTACGGACGGGCAAGGTGTATATCTTTATTCCAATCCCCTCTATTCTATTAAATCAGTAGTGCTTGGTAATTATACTGAAAAAATAGAACGCCCCGTGCGTGCTTTGTTACAGGATGATGAACGTACGTTCTGGGTCGGGACAAAGGGCAACGGTATCCTTAAAATCTATGATTATGAGGTTGATAAGAATTTATCCGATTGCCGGGCGGAGGTTTTGACTACCTCCAATAGTGCTTTGGGTAGCAATGCTGTTTATTGTTTTGCCCGAAGCCATCGTAATTTGTTGTGGATAGGAGAAGAAGAAGGGTTGACCTATTACTCGTATCGGGAAAAACGTATTAAGCGTCTGCCGGTGCGGATAGGGAATGAAGAGTTCAAGTACATACATGATATTTACGAAACGGCAGACTCCGAACTCTGGCTGGCAAGTGTCGGGATGGGAGTTGTAAGAGCTCGTATTGCCGGGACGCCGGATAATCCGCTCATTGTAGATGCCCAACGTTACATTATTAATGATGGTGAACTGGGATCGAATTATTTCTTCACTATTTATGCGGAGAATGAAGCTAATTTATTATTTGGTAATAAGGGATATGGAGTTTTCCGTTTTAATAAAACAACTAATGGGTTGGAGCCTGTATCTACTCATAAGTATGAAAACATGACTTTGAACAATATACTTGCCATCAGTAAGGACAGTAGCAATAATTATCTGTTTGGAACAAGTTACGGGCTGATAAAATATACTTCGGAAACTTCTTATCAGCTTTTTAATGCTAAGAATGGCTTCTTGAATAATACGGTTCATGCTATTCTCAAAAATTCTCCTGATAACTTCTGGTTAAGCACTAATCTGGGATTAATTAACTTTGATACAAAGCGGAATGTGTTTCGTTCGTATGGCTTCAGCGATGGTTTGAAGGTTGTGGAGTTCAGTGATGGCGCTGCTTTTCGTGACCCTGACACCGGTACACTATTCTTTGGAGGAATCAACGGTTTTGTTGCAATCCGGGCAGACGGTCGTCCCGAACAGCTTTATATGCCTCCGGTTTATTTCGATAAGTTGTCAATCTTTGGTAAACAATACAATCTGGGAGAATTCCTTACTCGGAAAGAAGAAACTGAGGTATTGAATTTGCAGTATGATCAGAATTTCTTCTCTGTTTCGTTCGCTTCTGTGGATTATCTGAATGGTAATAACTGCACCTATTTTTATAAATTGAAAGGGCTGAGCGACCAATGGGTGAATAATGGTTCGGAAAGTGCTGTATCCTTTACCAATATGGCTCCCGGCGAATATACGCTGTTAGTGAAATATTATAATAGCGTTTTTGATAAGGAAAGCGATGTTTACTCTTTGGTTATCCGCATAGGTGATCCCTGGTATGCTTCCTGGTGGGCTTACTTAATTTATGCTTTATGCTTGCTCTTGCTGGCGGGCTTGTTGATTCGTTCATTTATATTGCGTTCGAAGCGTAAGAAACAGGAATTGCTGAATGAAATAGAGAAACGCCATCAGAAGAATGTATTTGAATCCAAGCTTCGTTTCTTTACTAATATAGCGCATGAGTTCTGTACACCATTGACTTTGATTTATGGTCCTTGTGGACGAATTCTTTCATCAAAGGGACTTAGCAAATTCGTGGCTGATTACGTACAGATGATTCAGACGAATGCCGAACGTCTCAATAATCTGATTCACGAACTGATTGAATTCCGTCGTATTGAAACTGGTAACAGGGAAGTGCGTGTGGAGTCACTGAATGTATCCTCTATTATGAAAGGAATAGCCAAAACTTTTGTGGAGATGGCTAAATCCAGAAATATTACTTTCTTGAGCAAGATACCCGAACTGGTGATGTGGAACTCTGATAAAGGCTTCCTGAATACTATTATCATAAATCTGATTTCGAATGCGTTTAAATATACTCCTGAGGGGCAAGGCATTAAGATAGAACTTGATACGACCGAAGAAAATGTGCTGATTCTTCGTGTGGCAAATGAGGGGAGTAGCATTAAGGAGAAGGACTTCCAATATATCTTCAACCGGTATGCTATTTTAGATAATTTCGAAAATCAGGATGAAAGGAATTTCTCGCGCAACGGATTGGGGCTGGCCATCTCTTATAATATGGCAAAACTGCTGAATGGTACTTTAAAGGTGGAAAATACGTCTGACGGATGGGTGATGTTTACATTGACTTTGCCGATGATGGAGTTGACTACCGGAATGCAGGAGATAAAACAAGCTACGGCGGAATATATTCCTAAAATCGATACCCAGCCAATCTTGAAACTTCCTCAATATGAATTTGACAAAATGCGTCCGACGCTTCTTGTAGTCGACGATGAAATAGAAATGTTATGGTTTATAGGAGAGATCTTTTCCGGAGATTTCAATGTGGTTACTTTGCAGGATCCTGAACGGCTCGATCAGGTAATGAATGAGGTTTATCCGAATGTGATCATTTGTGATGTCATGATGCCTGGAGTCGGTGGCATTGAATTGACACAACGGATAAAGTCTGTGAAAGAAACGGCACATATTCCTATTATTATCGTATCCGGACGGCATGAAATGGAACAGCAAATGGCAGCTCTTTCTGCCGGTGCGGAGATGTATATAACCAAACCGTTTAGTGCGGAATATCTTCGTATTTCAGTGTGTCAGGTGATGGAACGAAAAGAGATCCTGAAGAATTATTTCAGTTCACCGATCAGCTCTTTTGAGAAGTCGGATGGAAAGTTGACACATAAAGAGTCGAAGAAGTTTCTTCAGTCTGTTCTGAAGATTATTAATGATAATATAACAAACAAGGAATTAACGCCACGTTACATCGCCGATCGGTTGGCTATCAGCCCACGAAGTCTGTATCGGAAGATGGAAGAGATAGGGGAGGACAGTCCGACTGATTTGATAAAAGAGTGCCGTTTGCACATAGCGAAAGATCTGTTGCTGACCACAAAAAAGACAATTGATGAAATTGTGTTCGACTCGGGCTTCTCTAATAAAGTTACTTTCTTCAAGGCGTTTCGTGAGAAGTATGATTGTACGCCAAAAGAGTTTAGGATGAAGCAGTTGGAGGAGGTAAAATAGGAAGTAAATATCCGTGTTAATGTAGTAAATATCCGTGCCAAAAGGTAAAAAAGGAGGTTTAATCTTCTTTTGATAGAGTTTAGGGATTTTATCTTTGCTCCATCGAAGTTTTTAAGCAGATAAACTCGATAAGGTATTAATTTATTTAATCTTTAATCTAATGAAAAGGAAACTTAGTTTTTTATTTCTCTCAGCATTAACCATTCCATTTTTGATGGTTTCTTGTAGTGATGATAAAGAAGAACAGGAAGTGAAACCGGCAGCCGATTTAGTGGTTGATAATAGCTCGGTAACATTGCTGCAAGGAGACGAAATTACGGTGGGTATCACCTCCGGTAATGGCGATTATTATGTGAAACCGTTCGATGAAAGTGTGGCTACGGCTACTGTGAATGGCAATAGGGTAACCATTAAAGCTACGGAAAATAGTGAGCTTGAAGAAAATAACCGTACAGAAACCACCGTATTGGTGATAGACGGGCGTAAGAAAGTTGCTAGAATTCAGGTGCAGGTTGCCAAGCTTTGGAATTTGACTGTCGATACGCCGGAAGAGGGCTTCGATTTGTTTATCGGTGAAAAACGTTTGATTAAGATTCTGACTGGTAATGGCGATTATCAGATATCTGTGCCGGAAGGTGCCGATAAGTATCTGGAAGTGGGTGAACTTTCCGGACAGACGTTCCCGGTGACAGCCAAGTTTGAGACGGAGACAGATCATCCGATTGAAATAACGATCACAGATAAGAAAGATAAAACAGTTGTTATTCCTATTGTGGTGAATATTGTTGATTTAACATTGAAAAGTAATGAAGCTATTTTTGCTGAACCGGATGCCGAGTCGCAATATATCGCTATTGAAAAAGGTAATGGCGGATATACTTTTACCTATCAGGTGGAAGGTGGAGAACCGACTGCGGATGCGACCATTGTTGAGGCTTCGGAAGATGAAAATTTGATTACACTAAAGCCTAAAGCCAGAGGTGATGTAAAGGTGATAGTGACAGATCAGAAAGGATCAGAAGAAGTGATTGCGGTGAAAGTGAACTCGTATAAGCTCAAAGCAAGTGTGGAGACTGTATCAATTGGGGGCTTTAAAGCTTCAACGGAATTTTCGATTGTGAAAGGTAATGGTGAATATGTCTTACAGGCGTTGTCGGAAGCAGATCAAGAATTGATGGATGTAATAGTTTTAGATGAAGGAACTTATAAAGTGACAGCAAAAAAACTAGGGGCTACAAATCTTGTTATTACAGACCAAGCCGGTGAAAAATTGACGTTACCGGTGAGCGTAAATCCGGTGGCTGCCGATATCGGAGGCGATCGTTATTTTTATATGGATGTAAAGAACCTGAACCACAGAATTCCGGAACTAGGTTTGCAGCATTTAAGTCAGGTGACTTATGAAATAATTTTTTATCCTAATGATACACGTGGCTTACAAACTTTTATGGGATTGGAAGGTAACTTATTGTTACGTTCGGAGGAAGGACGTGATACTAATCCGCATTTCCAAATAGCCTTTAAAGCTAATGGTCTTAGTAATCCATATTTGTTGAGTGAGCAGGTTGTCTATTCAGACCGTAAAGATGCTAATGCTAAAAAACCGGGTAAATGGTATCATGTCGCGTTGGTCTATGATGGAACACAACCGAATATCATGGAGGCATATAAGCTCTATATAAATGGAGTACCGGAGAAACTAACTGGGAAAGAGGACTATAGTAATAAGGCTCCCAATAGTTCAATGGACTTAACGATTATGAATGCTGATAATTATTTCATGATAGGACGTGCAAATAATAATGATTATCGTAATGGGTTGATACGTGTTTATCAGGCCCGTATCTGGAAAACAGCTCGAACGGAGCAGGAAATAAAGGAAAATTTATGTGAATTGAAATCCGGATACAATACGGATGATTTGGTAGGATATTGGATATTCTCCGATGGTATTGAAAAGTCTGAATATGAGGACTTATCAGGACATGAGATGAATGCAAAAGTTGGTGATCATAATGGCGCAAAACCTTCTACTATCGCAGCAGATCGCTATAAACCGGTAGAATGTCCCCATTCATACTAAACAAGAAATGTAATAACATGAGAAACAATATGATAACAAAGAATTTAATCAAATTTGCCTTGCTGTTTTGTCTTATCGGTCTGACGGCTTGTGACAATAAGTTGAATCCTGGATTTGATCCGGATGATTATGAACCGATTGTTCCGCCTGAACCGGTCCGGACGATGGATGCAATGGCTAGTGGTGAGCGAGTTGTGCTTTCGGGTGCATCACTCACGGATATCACACTGAAGTGGACTCCTACCGAAGCGCATGGTAACACTGTATATCGTTATGAAGTATTGATTGACACCATCGGAGGTGACTTTACAAAACCTGTAGAGACGGTCTTTTCTGATAATAACGGTTTGGAACCTCAACTGACTTTGACACATTATCAAGCAAATACGATTGGTAAATTAGCTAAGTTCCGTTGTAATACTAATGGTACTTTGCGTTGGAAAATCCGTGCATATTGTGGATTAGATCAAGCACTAAGCAGTCTGGAGGGGTATTTCGTTATTTTTATGATGGATGGCATTGATGATCTACCAACGGAAACTGATCCTGTTTACATTACTGGTGTAGGAACGGAAGATAACGGAGATGAGGCGGAAGCGCAACAGATGCTTCGTCAGAATGATGGAATCTATCAGACTTTCACCCAACTGAAAGCTGAACAGCCCTTTGTATTTATGTCTACAGTCGGGGGACGCAAATGCTATTATTATGTAGATGATAATGGTGTATTGCGTGAGCGTAACAACGATGAGGATTATACGATTACTGTGCCTAAATCAGGCATCTACCGTATCACTATCAATATGGGTGAACAGACTATCAGTTATGATGAAATAGGGGAGGTTTATCTCTATAACCACTCTGGAGGATATAAAAAGACTTTTGACTATTTAGGACAAGGTAAATGGGGAGTGAAGAATTATACCGCACAGAAAAAGAAAGAAGATTGGGCGGGAAGTGGTGAAACTCGTCATAGCTTTAAAATGGAGATAAACGGAACAACCTATCGCTGGGGACATAAAGATAGAGATAAGGGACAACCGAACTTGCCGACAGATAAGAGCTATTATAATCTGTACCAGCTTGCGTTGGGTACAGACCCATGGGACTACAGTTTCCGTTTCTGTGATGAATTGCTCCAATGGGGTGAAATACAGGGAAATATCTTTTATGCTACAGTGAAGACAGATGTTACTCTTTATTTCAATGCAGAATTTGGAACTTATACCCATCGTTGGGTAGCTTCGGAAACGAATAAAGATTAAAACTGAATAATAATATGAAGAACTATATATCATTATCAAAAAAAGCATTACTGCTTGGTGGTGCGTTTGTAATGTTCACTTCTTGTGATGACGGAGATCTGGCGGATATCTACAAAGGGAGTTCCTCCGGTGAATATGTGTCGGATGTTAATTGGACAGAGGCCGCTAATAAGAGTACGGAAACTTATATCAAGTATTTCTTTGAGAATGCCGGTGGGCGGAATACTTTTGCGGGAGAGATCTATTGGGAGAAACCGAATACACCGGAAACCGGAGAGCCGGTGAGTACGGGCGGTAGTGGCGGATGGTCGCAGGGACACGCATTGGATATAGTGACAGACGCTTATGTGCGCCATGCGGATAATCCCGAGTATCAGACTTATCTGTATGAAAATATCATGAAGCCTTTCTTGCCGGCTTTCGATGAATGGAACAGGACTTGCGGTTATGGAGGTAATGATTTCTGGAATAACTTTTATGATGATATGGAGTGGATGGCATTGGCTTGTCTGCGCGTATACGAGTTGACAGGAGATCAAGATTATTACAGTGCTTTGATGAAGATGTGGGATCATATCAAAGGAGCAAAGAATGATTATAAAGGTGTAGGAGGAATGGCATGGAAAACAGATTTGCCGGCCTCGCGTATGTCCTGTTCAAATGGTCCCGGATGTCTTCTGGCTATGAAGTTGTATCAACTGACTGTGACGGAAGCCAAAGACGGATGGGAGGATAAAGCCGTTTATTATTTGAATTTTGCTAAAGAAGTATACAATTGGATGACTGCTTATTTGTGTGATACTTCTACCGGTCAGGTATATGATAATCTGGGCATTAGAGATGATGGTACTCCGGGCGATCCGGATAAGGTGGCTCTGTCTTATAATCAGGGTACGTTTATGGCTTCTGCTTTGGCTTTGTATAATGCTACCGGTGAAGAAGAGTATCTTCGTAATGCTGTTGCTTTCGGTTCTTATCAGGTAAATAAGAAGATGGATTCCAATTATCCGGTTTTCAGTGGAGAAGGAAATTCGGGGGATAATCTTTTGTTTCGTGGCATATTTGTCCGTTACTTCCTGGATATGGTGAAACAGCCTGTCAGCAGCCTTTATCCGGAAAAGACAAAGACTAAATTTATCGCAGCATTGCGTAGTTGTTCCGATGTACTTTGGACATTGGCTCACCCTGAAGGTTATTATGTATGGGAATATGATTGGGCAAAGGCACCTACCTTTGGTAATCGTAACAATAGGGAAGACCGTCTGACAATCTCTCTGAATGCGGAAGTGCCCGGAGCGACATTGATTGAGATTCGTGCCCGATATGAAGATTGGGTACAAGGTAAGACTACCGAGAAAGCCAATTGGATTGGACCGGAGTTCGGAAAGAAAGCAGAGGAATAAGATTCATTATACATAGAAAATCGAAAAGAAAGATGAAACATATAAGAAGAAATATTTGTCTGATGGCTGTTTCTTGCGTTCTGCTGGCAAGTGCCCCTACGCAAAGTATGGCGCAAACAGGCAGAACGGCAAGGACGCAAGCTTCTCAAAATCAAAAGATAACGGTGTCCGGTACAGTATTGGATAAGACGACAAATGAGCCTTTGATTGGTGTATCTGTTGTAGTGAAAGGAGTGGCTAATGCTGGTACGATTACCGATATGGACGGTAAGTTTACGTTGAAGTTACCATACGCGGAAGCTCCATTGGTTTTTTCCTATCTGGGATATCAACCGCAGGAAATTATCCCCAGTACTAAAAAAGAGCTGACTGTCTTGTTGCAGGAAGATACAAAAGCCTTGCAGGAAGTGGTGGTAGTAGGTTACACTAAGCAGCGTAAGGAGACGATGGTCGGTTCGGTAGCTACGATTACCACAAAAGACTTGACACAGAGTCCTACAGCTAATATTAACAATGCACTTGCCGGACGTTTGCCGGGTTTAGTCGTCAATCAATATGCCGGTGGTGAACCGGGAGTTGACCAAAGTGAATTGTTTATTCGTGGTAAGGCGACTTACGGTAACCAGAGTGCTATTGTCATTGTCGATGGAATCGAACGTGACATGAGTTATCTTGCACCGGATGAAATAGAAACGTTTACTATTTTGAAAGATGCTTCTGCAACGGCCGCTTACGGTATTCGTGGTGCGAACGGCGTGATAGTCATTACAACTAAACGTGGTAAAGCTGCCGAGAAAGCAACCGTAAACCTGAAAGCTTCTATCGGTGTCAATCAGCCAATTGGATTTCCTGAGTATTTAGGTTCTGCCGATTATGCGACTTTGTATAATGAAGCGCGGTTGAATGATGCGAAGATGACAGGAGCTGATGTAAGCAGTTTGAATCTTTTCTCACAACAGGCTATTGATAACTTCCGCCGTGCCAAAGGAGATAATTCCGATGGATTGGGATATGATTGGGATTATTACGATTTTGCTTTTAAACCTGGTATGCAGGAAGATGTCAGCCTCTCTATTCGTGGTGGTACGGACAAAGTACGCTATTATGTGCTAGCTAATTATTTCTCACAAGGAGGCAACTATAAGTATTCGGATGCCGGTGAATATGATTCACAGACCAGATTCACACGTTACAACTTTCGTTCGAATATTGATATTAACATTAATCGTTATTTGAGTACTCGTCTGGATTTAGGTGCCCGTATTACCGACCGTAACGCACCGGGTACGACTGCCGGTCGTTTGATGACAATTTGTGCGACACAGCCTCCTTATCTGCCTATTTTGGTAGAGGAAAACTCCCATCCGCAGAATGAAGAATACATACAGCAGAATTCTCGTGGTATGCTTTATGGCGATAACATTTATCGCTACAATATTTTGGGAGAATTGAGCCGCACCGGTTATCTGAATGAAAAGAATACTTATCTGAACGGTAGTTTTGCCATGAATCTGGATATGGGATTTCTGACGAAAGGGTTAAAAGCAGAGATAATGTTTTCTTATGACGCTTCCGAAGGACGTTGGATTAACCGTAAGCTGGATACTTATAAAGACGGTTACCGTGAATATCCGAAATATGCTACGTTTATGCCGATTGAAGGTTCTGACGCTTATATGGAAGGAGGACACTATACCGGTGCTTACAAGACCGGCAATAAGTATGACATAGACCAGACCATCGGTAACGGGTTCAGCCACAATGCTTCTGACGGGCGGACGTATATACAGGCACGTGTGGACTACAATAGAGTATTTAAGGATCGTCATGAAGTGACGGCCATGTTACTGGCCAATCGCGGTAACCGTACAGTCAATAATGAGTTAGCTTATCATAGTCAGGGTATTACCGGACGTTTTGCCTACTATTACAACCAGAAATATCTGATGGAGTTCAATTGCGGTTATAATGGTTCCGAGAATTTCGCTCCGGGTAAACGCTATGGATTCTTTCCTGCCGGTTCTATCGGTTGGGTTATTTCGGAGGAGCCTTTTATGAAAAAAGCCTCTTGGATTGACTTCTTGAAAGTAAGGGCTTCCTATGGATTGGTAGGTAGCGATAATGTAAGCAGCCGTTTTCCTTATTTGGCTTTCTATGGTGGAGGTAGCGGCTATCACTTCGGAAATAATTTCGGTACTGAGGTCGGCGGCACTTCTGAAGGAAATCTGGCGAATGAGAATCTGACATGGGAGAAAGCCCGTAAATTGAATGTCGGTATTGACTTTACTACGTTGAATCAACGCTTGGCTTTGACTGTTGATGCCTTCTATGAATATCGCTTCGATATTATTACGGATATGAACGGTGACGGTATCATGGGGTATCCGGATATCGTAGGTAAAGATGCGGCTTTACAGAATCTGGGTGAAGTCAGTAACCGAGGTGTGGATGTAGAGTTGAGCTGGAACGATAAGATTGGAAAAGATTTTCGTTATTATATCCGTCCGAATCTTACTTTTTCCCGTAACCGTCTGGAGTATAAAGCGGAAGTTGCCCGTAAGAACTCCTGGCGTAAGGAGACAGGCAAACGTCTGTATGAGAACTTTGTTTATGTGTTCGACCATTTCGTAGCCAATCAGGATGAAGCCGACCGTCTGAATAAGATTGGGTATCAACCGTGGGGACAATTGATTCCGGGAGATGTGGTATATAAAGATTTAGACCGCAATGGGGTGATTGACGATGAAGACCGTACGGCAATGGGAAATCCTCGTAGCCCGGAGTTGATGTTTGGTATTCCTTTCGGTTTCCAATATAAGAATTTTGACTTTAGCGTATTGTTGCAGGGAGCAACTAATACTTCTATCTTGTTGAATGGGGCTGCCGTATTTGACTTCCCGCAGTTTGAACAGGATAAGATCGGCCGTGTGAAGAAGATGCACTTGGACCGGTGGACACCGGAGACTGCTGCTACTGCCAAATATCCGGCGCTGCACTATGGAACGCATGATAATAATAAGAACGGGAACAGCAGTTTATTCTTGTATGATGCTTCCTATCTTCGTCTGAAAAATGTGGAAATAGGTTATAATGTATCTCCTAATTGGTTGCGTAAGTTCCACGTACAACAGGCTCGTATCTACGTGCAAGGTTTGAATCTGCTGACTTTCGATAAACTGGGGGATGTGGATATAGATCCGGAAACGAAATCCGGTGATGGAGCTTCTTGGTATCCGATTCAAAAGGTATTCAATTTCGGTATTGATATTACATTCTAAATAAGATAGAAATATGAAAAAGTTATATAGATATTCAACAATCGTGTTCTCAGTCCTGTCGTTGTCTCTCACTTCGTGCAGTGACTACCTGGACCGTGACGACGATGATAACATAACGGAAGCGGACGTATTTGCCCGTTACGAAAAAGTGAACGGACTAGTTTCCGATGTATATGCGGCTGCAAAGAAAGCAGACCGTCCGCTGGTATTCTTCGAACACTTCAGCAACAGTGCCATTACGGACGAATGTGAAGGAACCAATGTAGAAGGAAACATTACGAATAACTTCAATAACGGTGCCTGGAATCCGAATTCTTTACCCGGTAGCGTAGGGCAATATTGGGAGGCTCTTTATGAAGGCATCCGTAAGGCGAACCTGATTATAGAAAATGTGGAGAAATACAATACTCCCGACAATCCTCAGCAAGATGGTGACTTGCGCAACCGCATCGGAGAGATGTATTTTATGCGTGGTTATTTTCACATGTTGTTGATGCGTATGTATGGAGAAGCTCCTTATATTGATTATGTGGTTCATGCGGGAGATAATATGGACTTTAAGAAAGAATCGGTTCATGCGATGGTAGAAAAGATTGTGGCGGATGCACAGACTGCTTATAGCATGGTGCCTAATAAATATGTGAAAACTTCCGAGAACTTTGGTCGTGTAGATAAAGGTGCTTGTCTTGGGTTGATTGCTTTTGTCCGTTGGGTTGCCGCTACTCCATTGTGGAATGGTGCTTCTCAGTATGGATATAATCTGCGCCGTGTATTTGAGAATGAATATGCGTATGATATCAATCGTTGGAGAAGGGCGAAAGAAGCCGCTAAGGCTGTTATGGATTTTGAGGTTGGTGGAACAAAGCGTTATTCTCTCTATACCAAACATGATGCGAATGATTTTAAAGACCCTGCTGACGGTAATCTGAATGATAGCCGTGTATATGCCCGTTTGTGGGATATGTTCTATGATATGGACGCGTTTGCTAATGAGTATGTATTCTTTATGACGAAAAGTAAGGATCAAGCTTGGCAGGGCGATATCTATCCACCTAGCCGTGAAGGTAGCTCACGTCAGCAGCCCGTGCAGGAACAAGTGGACGAATATGAATATATTGTAGGTGATTATGGTTATCCGGTCTATTCAGCGGAAGCCCGCAAAGGTGGCTATGATGATGCGAACCCATATGTGAAAGGAACTCGTGACCCGCGTTTTTACCGTGATATTATTTATCACGGTGCTCCTTACCGTAATAACAATAATGAGTCGAAGATAATTAATACTGCTAGTGGTTCCGATAAGATCGGGGCAACCAATGCGACTACTACAGGGTATTATTTGCGTAAGTTCCAGCAAGAGTCTTGGAATAAGTCGGGTAACTTCAGTATCAATGCGCCTGCTATCTGGCGTCTGCCTGAGTTTATCTATATTTATGCAGAGGCTTGCAATGAGTTGGGAGAAGATATAGATGAGGCTTATAAACAGGTGAATATAGTTCGTGAACGTTCATTCATGAAACCGATGCCGCCGGAAGTGAAGACTAATCAGCGTTTGATGCGTGAATATATTCAGCGTGAACGCCGTGTGGAACTCTTTTATGAGGGAAAACGGCCTTGGACCTGTCGTTTGTATTTGGAACCGACCAGTAAAGAGGAATTGGCAAAAGAAAGTCTTTGGAAGTCCAGCGCAAGTGATAATTCAAAACGCACACAGAAGTATTGGGCTGCCAATAACGGTGCATTGCCTCGTTGCCAGCGAATGATTAACGGTATGCGTCCGGTGCAAGATGAGAATGGTGCAATTTCTGTTGGCGGTGTGAAATACAGGATGGAACGTTTCTGTGTGGAAGAACGTGTTTTCTCTATTCAGCATTATTTATTTCCTATTCGTCAGAGTGAATTACAGAAGACACCGTCTATTGAGCAAAATCCCGGATGGTAAACGATAGGAATGTATAACTTAAAAAAGAAAATCAGATGAAACGAATCTATACATATATGTGTCTGTTGCTTTTGTCGGTATTATCGTTTGCCGTTACAGGTTGTGATGACGATGACGACGACGATGTGGCTAAAGACTTGATAGAGTTGATTGTGAACAAACCGGTAATACGTATCGGGCAGAATGAGGAAGCCAAAGTGAATGTAGTGGTTGGAAACGGAAACTATACCGTGAGAAGTTTCAACACTGCCATTGCAACGGCTACCGTTTCCGGCGAATTGATAACTGTAAAAAGTGGCTCACAGAATGGGGCCACTACCGTCGAAGTAATGGATGGAGAAGGAGTAGTTGCCAATATTTCTGTGAATGTAGGTGTATTTGAATTGGAAGTGAATGAACCGGAGGTGATCTTGGAAGTTGCCGGTGAAAAGCAACTGATTGTCAGCATGGGAAACTTTTCCAGCAATGATGAATTGTCTTATGAGGTGGAGGATGAAACGGTTGTCAGCATGGTTAATACAGATCAGTTCCGTCCTTTCTATACTTTGACAGGTTTGAAGAACGGACATACAACAGTGACTTTTACAGACCATAAAGGAAAACAGGCAGTGGTTCAGGTGACGGTAAATCCGATTTCTATCGATGTCTCCAATCTGACACCGAGAGTGGGAGTCAACAATAAGATCATGATTACGGTAGAAAAAGGAAACGGAGGTTATAGTCTGACAGCAGAGAATGAAGAGATTGTAGCTATTCAGCAGGTGGATGACACTCGTTTCAATTTAATAGGTAAGAAAGCGGGTATCACTACCGTGTTTGTCAGAGACGAAGCGGAACAGGAATTAAGTCTGACCGTAACGGTGGTACAGGCAGATAAAGTGGCAAACCTGGGTAGCGGTAATTACTTTAAAGTACCGTTTGAATATAATGGTACGGCAGATGAATCGCTAAAGAATTTGAGTACGCTCACATTTGAGGCTCGTTTCAACATTGAGTCGTTGAATGGCAATGACAATGGAAATGCCCGGATTAATACGGTGATGGGTATAGAGAAGAAATTCTTGCTGCGTGTCGATGTGCATAAGGGAGGAAGCAATGATGAGGAACGTTTCCTTCAGCTTGCTGCAGATGATAAAGGTAGTATTCGCTATGAGGGCTCTACTAAGATAGAAACCAATAAGTGGTATGATGTGGCTGTGGTATTGGATAATAGTAAGAGCGGAAGCGAACGGATTGCATTGTATGTAAATGGTGTCAGAGAAACGCTTCAATTATCAAACGGTACGCCGGATGATTTGAAAGAGATCAATCTTACTTCTGATTTCTACATCGGCCAGTCTGATGGTAAACGCCGGTTGAACGGAGCTATCAGTTATGCCCGTATTTGGACAAAAGCCTTGTCGGATCAACAGATCTCCGAGCAGAGCGGCAAGTTGTTGAGTGAGGATAAGGATGGAATGGTAGCTAATTGGTTATTCAATAATGGAAATGGTAATACCAAGACATTTGTGTCCTTGGCAGGAAAGAGCTTCGAAGCAGAGGCGGCAAATATTGTTTCAAGTTGGAAAACAGATCCGATATTGGAAACAAGTACTCCTACAGAATGATTGTAAGAAGATAGGATAATAAAAAAGCCATCCCCGGAATAGACGAAAGTAGGGATGGCTTTTTTTGTAGTGTGCTTACTATTCTTCGGCAGACTATGTCCTGCATGTTGTTGGCAAGGTTATTCCTTGACAGGCTCAGCCGGTTTGTCTTTTGATGTAGTGTCTGTGACAACTGTATCATTGACATTGGCGGCGAGTGCAACCAGTGATGCCTTTGCAGGCGCGTCTTCTTTAGTTACAGTATCTTTTACTACTGTATCATTGACAACTGTTGCATTGATTTCTGTCGGGGCTGTCACAGCTTCTGCAGAACTCTGAGCCTTTACAAGGAATGAACCACCACAAACAAACATAAACATTGCTACTACTAATACTAATTTTTTCATAATCGTTTGTTTTAAGACTGTTAGATATATGTTTTCAATTCTCTCTCTTGTGTTAAGGAATTGGTTGTTGCTTTAAACACTGTCCTCTGATAAAGATCAAAGGGTGTGCCAAAAGAAAAGATATATTCGTAAATGTTTGATAATTAGATGTGTAATAGCCGATTAATGACTGCTTCTGTGTGGAATTTACTGAGGAATGTGTGGAAAAAGTGACGGAGAGTGTGGAATTATTCCACACTCTCCGCTTTAAAATTTTCTTCTTGTGTGATTGACAAGAATTGTGGTTACTATAAATCTATATTATATAGCTTCAGCTTATTATATAAAGTCTTCCGGTCAATATCCAACAATTGCGCAGCTTTGCTTTTGTTGTTTCCTGTTTGACGCAATGCTTCCAGAATATGCTCTTTTTCAGTCTCCTCGTTGCGAAGGGCCATATTTGTAGTATTAAATGAGGGAGCCTCCAATAACTCTGTCCCGAGTTCTGCCAATGTGATGAAACTGCCTTGTGCCAATAACGTCGCTCTTTTAACGATGTTCTTCATCTGCCGCAGATTACCCGGCCAATGATAACTTTGTAAAGCCTGCGAGGCTTTCGGATCAAAACCGATCAGATGTTTATCCAGCTCTTTGTTTGCCTGATCGAGGAAGAAGTTGGCAAAAAGCAAAATATCCTCTTTTCGCTCTTTCAAGTCTGGCATTCGTAGGGTAAATTCGTTGATACGATGATAGAGGTCCTCACGGAATGTCCCCTTTTCGATGGCTTGCTCCAGATTCTCGTTCGTTGCGGATATCAAACGAATATCTACCGAAATTTCCTGTGTAGAGCCGACCGGACGTATCTTTCTCTCTTGCAAAGCACGGAGCAATTGTATCTGTACTTCATAACTGAGATTTCCGATTTCATCCAAAAAGATAGTACCGCCGTTGGCTGCGACGAAAGCGCCTGTCTTGTCCGTCAACGCTCCTGTAAAGGAGCCTTTCACATGACCGAAAAATTCGGAAGCTGCCAACTCTTTGGGGATGGAACCGCAATCTACGGCAATGAACGGTTTATTGTTCCGCTTGCTGAGTTGGTGGATGCGGTGTGCTACATATTCCTTTCCCGTTCCGCTCGAACCATTGATAAGAACGGACATATTAGTCGGAGCTACCAGACCTACATAATTATAAAGTTGTTTGGCGGCGTCACTCTCTCCTTCCAGATAAGAGTGCTGCCCTTCGTCTGTAGCTTTTGAAGTAGCTTGCGATGAGGAAACTTGTGATGGAGAATCTTGTAAAGCTTCAGATATCTTCTTCAGTAATTCTTCCGGATTCACGGGTTTGGCAATATAATCCCGTGCCCCGAGTTTCATTGCCAGTACGGCGGACTGGATATCCGCATAACCGGTCATAATAATCAGAGGAATGGCTTTTCCCTGTTCATTCATCCATTTCAGTAAATCGATGCCTTCATGATCGGGCAACCGCAGATCTGATAATATCAAATCTACAGTTTGGCTTTCGATATGCTTCCGGGCACGTGCAATGGTACTTACTGATGATACTTCAAATCCTTTTTTGCCTAGCCAGGTTTTGAGCATCATTCCAAAAGTTATATCATCTTCAACGATCAATATGGATCTCATCATGTCAGGTTTTGATTCTTTTAAGTCACAAAGGTAAGAGGATTTAGGCGAAAGTGGTATATTTGCAAACTTAAATTAAATAAAAGCGTTATGAAAAAGATTGTATTGATATTATTAACCATATCGTTTTGCGGACTTATTGCCTGCAAGACCGGAACTAAAAAAGGAGAAGACATGGATAAAGAAACATTGGTAAAGATTGAGACAACTGCGGGAGACATCAAAGTGAAGTTGTATAATGAGACTCCCAAGCATCGTGATAATTTTATTAAATTGGTGAAAGACGGAATGTATGAAGGTACACTGTTTCACCGCGTTATCAAAGATTTTATGATTCAGGCGGGTGACCCGGATTCGAAGAATGCTCCGAAGGGCAAGATGTTGGGTGCCGGTGATGTAGGTTACACCATTCCGGCTGAATTTGTATATCCGAAATTCTTCCATAAGAAAGGCGCTCTCTCGGCAGCCCGTCAAGGAGATAATGTGAACCCGAAGAAAGAGTCTTCCGGCTGTCAGTTCTATATCGTGACAGGAAAAGTTTATAATGATTCTACGTTGTTAAGTATGGAGAGCCAGATGAATGAGAATAAGATTAATGTTATTTTCAATACATTGGCGCAGAAGCACATGAAAGAAATTTATAAGATGCGGAAAGCAAACGATGAAAACGGGCTTTATGACTTGCAGGAAAAACTGTTTGCAGAAGCACAGGAGATGGCTGCCAAGCAACCGGAATTTCATTTCACTCCGGAGCAGATTGAAGCATATACTACGGTAGGTGGTACCCCGCATCTGGATGGTGAGTATACCGTATTCGGCGAAGTAGTGGAAGGGATGGATGTAGTAGACAAAATCCAGCAGGTAAAAACTGACCGTAGCGACCGTCCCGAAGAAGATGTGAAGATAATAAAAGCGACCATACTTGACTAAATGATATGAAAATCAACAGGCATATTCTTGACAATGGGTTGCGTCTGGTGCATTCGCAGGATGAAAGTACGCAGATGGTAGCTCTTAATATATTATATAAGGTGGGAGCTCGTGATGAGCATCCCGAACATACCGGTTTCGCGCATTTGTTTGAACATTTGATGTTCGGCGGCTCGGTCAACATTCCCGATTATGATATGCCGCTCCAATTGGCGGGTGGGGAGAATAATGCCTGGACGAATAATGATATTACCAACTATTACCTCACTGTTCCCCGCCAGAATGTGGAAACCGGCTTTTGGCTGGAATCAGACCGTATGTTGAGTCTTGATTTCAGCGAACGGAGTCTGGAAGTGCAGCGAGGGGTGGTAATGGAGGAATTTAAGCAACGTTGCCTGAATCAGCCTTATGGAGATGTAGGACATCTCCTGAGGCCATTGGCTTACCGGTCGCACCCTTACCAATGGCCTACCATCGGTAAGGAACTGTCACATATCGCCAATGCAACGTTGGAAGAGGTGAAAGCATTCTTTTTCCGATTTTATGCTCCGAATAATGCGATACTGGCTGTCACCGGCAACATCTCTTTCGAGGAGGCGGTGACACTGACGGAGAAATGGTTCGGTCCTATTCCCCGTCGGGAGGTTCCTCAACGGAACTTACCGCAGGAACCGGAACAGACGGAAGAACGACGATTAACGGTAGAGCGGAATGTTCCTCTTGATGCGTTGTTCATGGGGTATCATATGTGTGACCATCATCACCCTGATTACTATGCCTTTGATATCCTTTCGGATATATTAAGCAACGGGCGTTCCAGTCGCCTGAACCAGCGTCTCGTACAAGAAAGGCAGTTATTCTCAAGTATTGACGCTTATATATCCGGCAGTGTAGATGCGGGTTTGTTCCATATTGCCGGAAAGCCGTCGGCAGGCGTGGCACTGGAACAGGCGGAAGTTGCCGTTCGCGAAGAATTGGATCGCCTGCAACAGGAACTTGTCAGTGAACAGGAGTTGGAAAAAGTAAAGAACAAATTTGAGTCTACTCAGATATTCGGTAATATCAATTATTTGAATGTGGCGACTAACCTTGCCTGGTTCGAATTGCTCGGACGGGCGGAAGGCATGGAACGGGAGGTGGAACGTTATCGCTCTGTCACTGCGGAACAGTTGCAGGCTGTAGCCCAATCGGCTTTCCGGCGGGAGAACGGGGTTATACTCTATTATAAAAGTAAATGAGAAATATTTATAGAACATACAGAGAGCATTACAAGGCGTTATTCTATCTTGGACTTCCTATTGTCATCGGACAGATAGGAGTGATCATACTTGGATTCGCAGATACGTTGATGATTGGTCACCATAGCACGATAGAGTTGGGTGCGGCTTCTTTCGTGAATAATGTGTTTAATCTGGCTATTATTTTCAGTACGGGATTCTCGTACGGGTTGACACCTATCGTGGGAGGGCTGTATGGAACCCACCAATTTGCCCCTGCCGGACAGGCGTTGCGCAATAGTTTGCTGGCCAATCTGATGGTTGCGCTTCTGCTGACTATATGTATGACGCTGTTATTCCTGAATATAGAGCGTCTTGGTCAACCGGAGGAATTGATTCCTCTGATTAAACCTTATTATCTGGTTTTACTTGCTTCTTTGGTGTTTGTTATGCTTTTCAATGGCTTCAAGCAATTTACGGATGGAATTACAGATACTAAAACAGCCATGTGGATCTTGCTTGGCGGAAATGTATTGAACATCATCGGAAACTATATTCTGATTTATGGAAAGCTCGGCTTTCCTGAATTGGGATTGTTGGGAGCAGGTATCAGTACTCTGTTTTCACGTATAGTGATGGTCGTTGTCTTTGTAATCATTTTTATGCGTAGTCCGCGCTTCATTCGTTATAAGGTCGGCTTTTTCCGTTTGGGATGGTCGCGTGCTGTTTTTAGCCGTTTGAACGGATTAGGATGGCCGGTTGCCTTTCAGATGGGAATGGAGACGGCTTCCTTCAGTCTGAGTGCCATCATGATTGGCTGGTTGGGAACGATTGCGTTGGCTTCCCATCAAGTCATGTTGGCAATTTCACAATTTACTTTTATGATGTACTACGGGATGGGAGCTGCCGTTGCTGTCCGGGTCAGTAACTTCAATGGTCAGGATGATATGGTGAATGTGCGTCGTTCCGCCTATGCCGGTTTCCATCTGATGATGGCATTGGGTGTCGTGTTGTCTTTCATTGTTTTTCTTTGTCGGAATTATCTGGGAGGTTGGTTTACCGACAGTTCTGAAGTTGCCGCTATGGTTACTTCGTTAATATTTCCTTTCCTTGTCTACCAGTTTGGCGACGGCTTGCAGATCACTTTTGCCAACGCCTTGCGTGGAATTGCGGACGTAAAACTGATGATGGTCATCGCTTTTATCGCTTATTTCATTATCTCGTTGCCCGTAGGCTATTTTTGCGGTTTCGTGATGGGATGGGGTGTTGTAGGCGTATGGATGGCGTTCCCTTTTGGACTGACAAGTGCAGGGCTGATGCTTTGGTGGCGTTTCCACTACATGACGAAACAGTCTGCCCTCCGACAATAACTTGTAATTCGTAGTTCCTATGGCTTCCTACCGTTCTACAAAACTCAAAATAACCATCGGTTACACTTTGCTACTGGCTATTCTTCTTTTCTCGTTGGTGTTCGTGCATCGTGAGATGGAAGCGTTATCGGCTGCGGACAACCAGCAGAATTTGCGTACAGATAGCTTGTTGGCCCTTCTCCACGAGAAAGACCGGAATACAATTCAAATGTTGCGAGTGTTGAGTGAAGCGAACGACAGTCTTCTTTCTGCATCGGAGATTGAGGAAATTATTTCCGAACAGGATTCCGTCATTACCCACCAACGGGTACAACATCGTGTCATAACCAAACGCGATTCTCTGCTGACTGCTCCGAAGAAGAAAGGTTTCTTCAAGAGGTTAGCGGAAGTATTTGTCCCTTCCAAACAGGATAGTGCCGTACTTGTCAACACTTCTTTGGAGGTAGCTACGGATACGATTCTGGAACCTGCCACTTCTAAGGATTCCTTACAGCAAAAAATCCGTATGGCTACGGAGGAAAAACGTTTGCAACGGAAAAAGACTATCCGGCGTACCAGTACGAAGTATCAGCGGATGAATACACAGTTGACTGCAAGAATGGATAGCTTGATAAAGGGGTATGAGGAAGAAATGACCCAGCGTGCACTCCAGGATGCGGAGCAGCAACAAGCAGTAAGGATGCGTTCGGCACGTACTATTTCGGGAATCGCTATTGGGGCGGTGTTTCTCTCTGCCTTTTTCTTGATATTGATCATACGCGATATATCTCGGAGCAACCGCTATCGTCGACAACTGGAGGAAGCCAACAAGCGGGCGGAGGATTTGCTTGTCGCCCGTGAAAAGTTAATGCTTGCCATTACTCATGACTTTAAAGCACCGTTGGGCTCTATTATGGGGTACACCGAACTGCTATCCCGGTTGACTCGGGATGAACGGCAGCGTTTCTATCTCGACAATATGAAGAATTCTTCGGAACATCTCTTGAAGTTAGTCAGTGATCTGCTCGATTTTCATCGGCTCGACCTTAATAAAGCGGAGGTGAATCGCGTCACCTTTAATCCTTCGCAGCTATTTGATGAAATTTATATTAGTTTTGAGCCTTTGACTGCCGCCAAAGGATTGACTTTACAAAGCAATGTCGCTTCCGATTTGAATGGGAAATTTATTAGTGACCCTTTGCGTCTCCGTCAGATTGTGAACAACCTTTTATCCAATGCCGTCAAGTTCACTCAAAAAGGTAAGATAACATTGACGGCTACATACGACTCTTCAAAGTTGACAATAGCCATTGCAGATACCGGAAAAGGGATGGCTCCGTCAGACCGCGAACGCATCTTTCAGGAGTTTACCCGTTTGTCCGATGCACAAGGTGAAGAGGGGTTCGGGCTCGGATTGTCCATCGTGAAGAAACTGGTAACTTTACTCGAAGGAGAAATTGATGTGCAAAGCACGCCGGGAGAAGGAAGTTGCTTTACGGTGACTCTTCCTCTTTATCCGGTGGGGAAATCGGTAACGGAGGGTGAACTCTCGGAAAGTGATAAAGGGGAATCTATCCAAGAGCCAGCTACCATTCTTCCGATGAAGGTGATCCGTGTTCTTTTGATTGATGACGATAAAATCCAACTCAGCTTGACGGCAGCTATGCTGAAACAGCACGGCATTGATGCTGTTTGTTGCGAGCAATTGGAGGAACTTATAGAACAACTTCGCACTTCTGTTTTTGATGTATTACTGACCGATATACAAATGCCGGCCATCAATGGTTTTGATTTGGTGAAACTACTTCGCGCTTCCAATATTCCGCAGGCAAAAACGATCCCCGTGATTGCTGTTACTGCCCGTAGTGAGATGGATAAGGCTGCGTTGAACGAACATGGATTTGCCGGATGTCTGCATAAACCATTTACGGTAAAGGAATTGTTGCAGACGATCAATGAAGGACAATTGGCTGCGGATGAAGCGCATATCACAGAAGATATGGGAAGCGGATTGATGAATTTCTCCGCATTGACAGCCTATTCGGAGGACGACCCGGAGGCGGCGTGTTCCATTATTGAGACTTTCATCGAAGAGACTGGGAAAAATGTTGACCGGATGCAACAAGCCTTAGACAATGAAGATACGGACGGGATAGCTGCTATGGCTCATAAACTTCTTCCGCTTTTCACACTGATTGGCGCATCCGAAACAATTGCTCCTTTAAAATATTTGGAAAGTTGTCGTGGAGAGATGTTCGTTGACGAGATAAAGCAAACAACGCTTACAGTGCTGGCAATGGTTCCGCATATAATTAGTGAGGCAAAAGAGTATCTTTCTTATCGTTATCCAAACCTTTTCTCAAAATAAATTGTTTACTTTGTGTCTTCAATTTACACTGACACGCTTTGCATGAAACGAAAATGGATACGATGGGTAAGCTGGATATTGCTTACTCCAATAATACTCTTTGTAATACTGATGGTATTACTTTATATTCCTCCCGTACAAAATCTTTTACGCCGGGAAGTAACCGCATACGCTTCTGAAGCAACCGGTATGCAGATTCAGGTGGAACGGATTGACCTTCGTTTTCCGCTCAATCTGTTAGTTCGTGGTGTAGAAGTCATTCAACAGCCGGATACTTTGTTGTCTTTAGAGAGCTTGAATGTGCGGGTGCAGGCGTGGCCACTTATCAAAGGAAAAGTAGAAGTCGATGAAGTTACACTAAATCAGGTTGCAGTCAATTCCGCAGGTCTGATAGAGGGAATGAAGATAAAAGGTGTCTTGGGACGTTTCTTTCTGCAGAGTCATGGGGTGGATTTATCCAATGAAATAGCGATTATTAATCAGGTCGATTTATCAGACACCCATGTCCAATTGGTAATGAACGACACCACGACCGCTCCTAAAGACACGACCGCTTCCGCTCCTGTCAATTGGAAAGTAGACCTTCATCAGTTGAATTTGGAAAATGTGTCATTCAGTATGCAGCTTCCGGCTGATTCCATGCGTATGGCAGCCCACATCGGCGAAGCGTCTGTAAATGATGCGCAAGCAGATCTGAAGAATCAGTTTTATAGCTTGAAACAATTCCTGTTGTCGGGAGGCTCTGCCAATTATGATACCGGAGCTGCTAAACCGGTCGAAGGCTTCGATGCTTCTCATATTGCGGTCCGTGATATCCGGATCGGTTTGGACTCCTTATTATATAAAGGTAGGGATATGAATGCCGTACTCCGTGAATTTTCAATGAATGAACGTTCGGGACTGAGCATTACCTCGTTGGCGGGCAGGGCTTATTCTAATGATTCAATTATCAGTGTTCCGGGTTTAAAGCTGCAGACTCCTCATTCTGAAATCGATTTGTCTGCCCATACGTATTGGGAACTTGTCAATATCCCTACTACGGGACGTTTGTCCGCCAATCTCAACGCATACATCGGTAAAGAGGATGTTATGCTGTTTACGGGTGGGCTGCCGGATAGTTTCAAAGAAGCCTATCCTTTCCGTCCTCTTGTTATTCGTGCAGGGACGGACGGTAATCTGAAAGAGATGCAGATTTCGCGCTTTACGGTAGATTTGCCGGGAGCATTTTCTTTAGAGGGCGGTGGGCTTCTTGAAAATCTGGCGGACAGTATCACGCGCTCGGGAACGGTCGGGTTGAAGATGACCACCCAGAATCTGAACTTCCTGACTGCTTTGTCCGGTGAGGCTCCCAATGGGACTATTGTAATTCCCGATAGTATGGATCTGGTTGCGAAGGTTGATATAAACGGTCCTGCATATAAGGCCAATTTGAAACTGAGAGAAGGACAGAGTACTATGGATGTGGACGCGGCATTGAATACGCTCACTGAAGTCTACAAGGCGGACTTGAAAATAAACAACCTTCAACTGCATAATTTCCTACCGAAAGATTCAATTTATGAACTCTCACTTTCGGCTGACGCTGAAGGGCGAGGACTGGATGTGATGTCCTATCGTTCTTTTGCCAAATTGAATCTGTCGTTAGATCAGCTTCATTATGCCCAATATCATCTCTCGAATGTTGATTTGATTGGAGCTTTGAAAGGGGCATTGGTAACAGCCCGTCTGACCAGTGACAATGCTTTGCTGAAGATGACGACTGAGGCCGAATATAACTTGGCACACAGTTATCCCGATGGAAAAGTGACAATGGATGTCACTCAATTGGATTTGCATGAGTTGGGATTAATGCCGCAGCCGATGAAGCATCCGCTTGCTTTTAACTTTTCTGCGGAAGCCCGCCAGAATCGGGTGTTTACCCATTTGGTGTCCGGAGATATGAAACTCAACTTGAGTGCACGCTCCGGAGTGGAACCGTTGATTTGGCAGTCTACTCATTTTGTGGATGTGCTGATGAGACAAATTGATGAAAAAGCATTGGATCATGCCGAATTGCGTGAAGCTTTGCCGACTGCTATACTCTCTTTCTCTGCAGGAAAAGAGAATCCGTTAGCCTATTTCCTGGCTACCCAGAACATATCCTATCAGGATGCATCCATGAAGTTCGGAACCGCTCCGGACTGGGGTATTAATGGTAAGGCAGCCATTCATACATTGAAGGTCGATACTTTGCAACTGGATACCATATTCTTTACTGTCAAGCAAGATACTACCTCTATGAAGCTGCGTGCCGGAGTGATTAACGGACCGAAGAATCCGCAGTTCTCTTTCTCGACTGCTATTACGGGAGAAATTCGTGACCGGGATGCGGAGTTGCTGGTCGATTATAAAAACGAAAAAGGAGAAACAGGCGTACTGTTGGGTGTCAATGCCCGTCCTTTATTTGAAGGACACGGAAAAGGCAACGGTATTGCTTTTACCTTAATCCCGGAAAACCCGATTATCGCTTTCCAGAAATTCCATTTCAATGAGAAGCATAACTGGATCTATCTGCATAAGAATATGCGTGTATATGCCAATGTGGATATGTGGGATGATGAAGGGATGGGTTTCCGTATTCATTCCGTTCCGGGAGATACCGTGTCTTTACAGAATATCGATGTTGAAATCCGGAGAATCCGTTTGGCGGAGCTTAGCAGTGTACTTCCCTATTTCCCGGAGATAACCGGACTGTTCTCTGCGGAAGCTCATTATGTACAGACGGAAAAGGACCTTCAACTGTCTGCGGAGTTGTCTATCGATGAGTTGACATACGAACGGCAACGTATTGGAGATGTTACGCTAGGTGCTACATGGCTACCGGGCGAGCAGGGAAAGCAGTATCTGAATGCGTATTTGAATCACGACCAAGTGGAAGTATTGCTGGCGGATGGTAAGTTGATACCTACCGGGACGGGGAAAGACAGCTTGGAGGTGAATACGGAACTGGAGCATTTCCCGCTTCGGGTGGCTAATGTGTTTGTTCCCGATCAGATGGTCACTTTATCGGGCGATTTGGATGGTAATCTGAAAATAACGGGCAGCACCGAACAACCTCTGATTAACGGAGAACTGTCATTGGATAGTGTAGCTGTTCTTTCCCGACAGTATGGTGCTCGTTTTATGTTCGATAATCGTCCGGTGCAGATAAATAATAACCGTCTGTTATTTGATAAATTCGCAATTTACACTACGTCGAAAAATCCGTTTACGATTGATGGCTATGTAGATTTCCGCGATATGAGTCGTCCGATGGCAAATCTGAATATGCTTGCGCAGAATTATACGCTTCTGGATGCTAAGCGTACCCGTGAAAGTTTGGTTTATGGAAAGGTATTTGCCGATTTCCGTGCAACAGTAAAGGGACCTTTGGATGGATTGAATATGCGGGGAAACATCAGTCTGCTGGGTAATACCGATGTTTCGTATATACTGACAGACTCACCGTTGACTGTACAGGATCGTCTGGGCAGTTTGGTCACTTTTACTTCGTTCAGTGATACTACTACCGTTGTCCGTCAGGAAGTGCCGACAGTTTCTTTAGGCGGTCTGGACATGGTTATGATGGTTCATATTGATCCTTCCGTCCGTTTGAAAGTAGATTTGGATGCGAGCAATGACAATCGTATCGAACTGGAAGGGGGAGGTGACCTTTCCATGAAATATACTCCGCAGGGTGACTTGACCCTGACAGGACGTTATACCTTGAGCGGTGGTTTGATGAAATATGCTTTGCCGGTGATTGCAGCCAAAGAGTTTGCCATAGATAACGGTAGTTACGTAGAATGGACAGGCAATCCGATGGACCCGATGTTGAACTTTAAGGCGACCGACCGTATCCGCGCTTCCGTATCCGAAGGAGAGAATGGTGGAACACGTACGGTTAATTTCGATGTTTCCATTGTAATCAAGAACCGGTTGGATAATCTTTCGTTTGCATTTGATGTGTCGGCTCCCGAAGACGCAACCATACAAAATGAACTTACGGCTATGGGAGCGGAAGAACGCGGCAAACAGGCACTTTATATCATGGTGATGAAAACCTATCTCGGTACCGGACCGATTGGCGGTGGAGGTGGTGGAGTAGGCAAGCTGAATATGGGGTCTGCCTTGAATTCCGTGTTGAGTAGTCAGATTAACTCGTTGATGGGCAATTTGAAGAATGCAAGTGTCTCGGTGGGTATCGAAGATCATGATCTTTCAGATACCGGTGGTAAGCGTACGGATTACAGCTTCCGTTACTCGCAACGTCTCTTCAATAACCGGTTCCAGATCGTTATTGGCGGTAAGGTCTCTACGGGTGAGAATGCGACGAATAATGCCGAGTCATTCATCGACAATATCTCTTTGGAATACCGTCTGGATAGGACAGGAACCCGCTATGTCCGTCTGTTCTACGATAAGAACTATGAGAGCGTGCTCGAAGGCGAGATTACGGAGACCGGAGTCGGTCTGGTACTTCGCAAGAAACTGGATAAACTCAGTGAACTGTTCATCTTTAAGAAAAAGAAGTAAGAATGAAAGGAATATATAGTAACATATTAGTAGGCTGTCTGATTGGTATCATGTTGTTTTCGGGGTGTTCGGTGACGAAGCATTTGCCCGAAGGCGAAATACTCTATACAGGGAATAAAACGGTTATTCAGAATAAATCGAACACTTCGGTAGGTCAGACGGCATTGACCGAGATAGAAGCGGCGCTTGACAAGGCTCCGAGTACGAAGATTCTGTTTCTGCCCATTCCTTTTAAGATGTGGATGTACAATGATTTTGTGAAGTACAAGAAAGGATTCGGGAAATGGATGTTCAACCGTTTTGCAGCCAATCCTCCTGTTTTTATTTCTACTGTCAATCCGGAGGTGCGCATCAAAGTCGCCACCAATCTGTTGCATGATTATGGCTATTTCAATGGAAAAGTAACTTACGAAACATTGGCGGATAAGAAGGATAGCTTGAAAGCCGGTATTCTTTACACGGTGGATATGAAGAATCCCTATTTCATAGATACGGTGTATTACGAGCGTTTCACTCCGCAGACATTGCGGATTATGGAGCGGGGACGTAGACGTTCCTATATAAGTCCCGGCGAACAATTCAATGTTGTGGACCTGGATGACGAGCGTACACGTATCAGTACGTTGTTGCGTAATCGGGGATACTTCTATTTCCGTCCCGACTATATGACTTATCAGGCGGATACCACCTTAGTGCCCGGCGGGCATATCAGCCTCCGGCTGATTCCCGTACCCGGTTTGCCTGCTGCCGCGCAACGTCCTTATTATGTAGGCAATGGCTCTGTTTACCTGTTTGGAAAGAATGGAGAAGCCCCGAATGACAGCATGATGTATAAGAACCTGAATATTCACTATTATAAGAAGTTGCAGGTTCGTCCTAATATGCTTTATCGTTGGTTGAATTATCAACAGTTTGTACGTAATGCACAGATGCGTGCTTCCAATCGTACTAGGCTTTACAGTCAATACAGGCAAGAGCAGGTTCAGGAAAAGTTAAGCCAGTTGGGTATATTCAGCTATTTGGATATACAATATGCTCCTAAGGACACGACAGCAGTTTGTGATACGCTGAATGTGAGTGTACAAGCCACTTTTGCCAAGCCATTGGATGCCGAGTTGGAGTTGAACGTAGTAACTAAGAGCAACGATCAGACCGGTCCCGGTGCTGCTTTTGGTGTTACCCGTAACAACGTTTTCGGTGGTGGAGAAAGCTGGAATGTAAAGCTTAAAGGCTCTTATGAGTGGCAGACTGGAGGTGGAGAGAAAAGTTCTTTGATGAACAGTTGGGAGATGGGACTTTCCACATCACTGACTTTTCCCAGAGTTGTGTTCCCACGTTGGGGAAAAATGGAATTTGACTTTCCGGCAACCACAACTTTCCGGTTGTATATCGATCAGTTAAACCGTGCGAGATATTATAAATTGTTGTCATTCGGTGGAAATGCGACATATGATTTCCAGCCGACACGTACAAGCCGTCATAGTATCACTCCTTTCAAATTGACATTCAACGTCCTGCAACATCAGTCGGAAGAATTTATGGAGATTGCTCAGGAGAATCCGGCATTGTATATCAGTTTGAAAGACCAGTTTATTCCTGCTATGGAATACACGTATACGTATGACAATGCTTCGACGCGGAGAATAAAGAATCCTATCTGGTGGCAATCTACAGTGACTTCTGCCGGAAATCTGACCTCAGTGATCTATCGTGCTTTCGGTCAGCCTTTTAATAAAGAAGATAAACGATTGCTGAATGTTCCTTTTGCACAATTCGTGAAGTTAAATACGGAATTCCGTCATTTATGGAATATTGATAAGAATAACAGAATTGCGTCCCGTGTGGCATTGGGAGCACTCTTCTCTTATGGAAATGCCACGATAGCTCCTTATAGCGAACAGTTTTATGTCGGAGGTGCTAACAGTATCCGTGCTTTTACGGTGCGTAGCATAGGTCCCGGTGGATATCATCCGGCGGAAAGTCGTTATTCTTACCTCGATCAGACAGGTACGTTCCGCTTTGAGGCAAATGTGGAATATCGTTTCCGTATTTATAAAAGTATTTGGGGAGCCACTTTCCTGGATGCGGGAAATGTCTGGCTGATGCGTAAAGATGAGGCTCGTCCGAATTCACAACTCGAACTGAAGACTTTCCCGAAACAGATTGCTTTGGGTACAGGTGTCGGTTTCCGTTATGATATGGATATTCTTGTGTTCCGTCTCGATTTCGGTGTACCTTTGCATCTGCCTTACGATACGGATAGAAGTGGGTATTACAATGTTACCGGAGCCTTTATGAAAAATTTGGGAATACATTTTGCTATCGGTTATCCCTTCTAATGAATGATTTTTGTACGATTTTGGTAAATAATGATTGATATTTGTCCTGTCGGATTCAACTATTTTTGTACTTTTGCAACGAAATCTGATGCCGTTGACATCACTAACCTTTTAATATTACACAATTTATGAAACCAACTTTATTCTTATTGGCAGCCGGTATGGGCAGCCGCTATGGAGGCTTGAAACAATTGGACGGTCTGGGTCCTAATGGCGAAACTATTATGGATTATTCAATCTATGACGCTATCAATGCCGGATTCGGCAAACTTGTATTTGTAATCCGCAAAGACTTTGAACAGGATTTCCGTGAGAAAATTATTTCCAAATATGAAGGCCATATTCCTTGCGAGCTTGTATTTCAAGCGTTGGATGCTCTTCCCGAAGGTTTTACTTGTCCGGCAGACCGTACAAAACCCTGGGGTACTAACCATGCGGTAATGATGGGTGCCGATGTGATTAAAGAACCGTTTGCTGTAATAAACTGTGATGACTTTTATGGTCGCGATTCTTTCCAGGTGATGGGTAAATATCTGGCTGCTCTTCCCGAAGGTTCGAAGAATGTTTATTCAATGGTAGGCTTCCGCGTAGGAAATACCTTGAGCGAAAGCGGTACGGTATCTCGTGGAATCTGTAGCACAGATGCGAAAGGATTGCTGACTTCTGTTGTAGAACGTACGAAGATTCAACGCTTGGACGGTGAAGTGAAATATATCGATGATAATGGTGAATGGACTGCTACTCCCGACACGACTCCGGTAAGTATGAATTTCTGGGGCTTCACTCCAGATTACTTCGCTTACAGCGAGGAGTTCTTTAAAACTTTCCTGAGCGATCCGAAGAACATGGAAAATCTGAAGAGCGAATTCTTCATTCCATTAATGGTGGATAAATTGATTAATGACGGAACCGCTACTGTTGAAGTGTTGGATACTACCAGCAAATGGTTCGGTGTTACTTATCCGGAAGATCGCCAGAGCGTAGTAGACAAGATTCAGGCATTGGTAGATGCCGGTGAATATCCTGCTAAATTGTTCTAAAGAGGGACTTAGATTAAGATAGGAAGCAGTCATTCGTTCGGAATGGCTGCTTTTTTGTTTTTGATAACGGATGATACTGACATTTATACAATAATTATTCATTATCTTTGCAGTCCAAAATCTTATAAATCAGAGACAGAAGTGATTTCAGTAGAAGGATTATCAGTAGAATTTAATGCGACACCCCTTTTTGAGGATGTCAGTTATGTTATCAATAAGAAAGACCGCATTGCGTTAGTCGGCAAGAATGGTGCGGGCAAATCGACCATGTTGAAGATATTGGCAGGTTTACAATCGCCGACACATGGAGTTGTAGCTACTCCGAAAGATGTAACTATCGGATATTTGCCTCAGGTCATGATTCTTTCCGACAACCGGACGGTGATGGGAGAAGCGGAACAGGCATTCGAACATATTTTTGAACTTCAGGCAAAGTTGGAACGAATGAATCAGGAACTGGCTGAACGGACAGACTATGATTCGGAGGAATATCATCAGTTGATAGACCGTTTCACGCATGAGAACGACCGCTTCCTGATGATGGGGGGCACGAACTATCAGGCGGAAATCGAACGGACACTTCTCGGACTGGGATTCAGCCGTGAGGATTTTGATCGTCCTACTTCAGAGTTTTCCGGTGGTTGGCGTATGCGTATCGAACTGGCAAAATTGTTGTTGCGCCGTCCAGATGTGCTGCTGCTCGACGAGCCGACCAATCATCTTGATATCGAAAGTATCCAATGGCTGGAAAATTTTCTGGCAACTCGTGCCAATGCTGTCGTACTAGTCAGCCACGACCGCGCTTTCTTGAACAACGTAACCACACGTACTATCGAAATTACCTGTGGGCAGATTTATGATTACAAAGTGAAGTATGACGAATTTGTTGTCTTGCGTAAGGAACGTCGCGAACAGCAGCTCCGCGCTTACGAGAATCAACAGAAACAGATACAGGATACGGAAGATTTCATTGAACGCTTTCGCTATAAAGCAACCAAAGCCGTACAGGTACAAAGCCGCATCAAGCAATTGGAAAAGATAGAGCGTATTGAAGTGGATGAAGAAGACAACTCCTCGCTTCGCTTGAAATTTCCTCCTGCCAGCCGTAGCGGAAACTATCCGGTGATTTGCGAAGACGTGCGCAAAGCGTATGGTAATCATGTTGTTTTTCATGATGTAAACCTCACTATCAATCGGGGAGAGAAAGTAGCTTTTGTCGGTAAGAACGGTGAAGGTAAATCTACATTGGTGAAATGTATAATGGGTGAGATTGACTTTGACGGCAAACTGACCATCGGTCATAATGTTCAGATTGGTTATTTTGCACAGAATCAGGCACAGATGTTGGATGAGAATCTGACGGTGTTTGATACCATAGACCGGGTAGCAACGGGAGATGTCCGTTTGAAGATACGGGATATTTTGGGTGCCTTCATGTTTGGCGGCGAAGCTTCGGACAAGAAAGTCAAAGTCCTTTCCGGTGGAGAACGTACCCGATTGGCAATGATCAAACTTCTTCTTGAACCTGTAAACTTCCTGATTCTTGACGAACCGACCAATCACTTGGATATGCGTTCAAAGGATGTGTTGAAAGAAGCGATCCGTGAATTTGACGGCACAGTCATTCTTGTCAGTCACGACCGTGATTTTTTGGACGGACTTGCGACTAAAGTATATGAGTTCGGTGGAGGAGTGGTGAAAGAGCATCTCGGAGGTATTTATGAATTTCTGCAAAAGAAAAAGATAGATAGCCTGAATGAACTTCAAAAAGGCGCCGGATTGTCTGCTTCTCCTACGGCAACAGTCAAAGGAAATGGAGAACAGGAAGCCGTGCAACCTTCGGAGAACAAACTTTCTTATGAGGCACAGAAAGAGTTGAATAAGAAGATTAAGAAACTCGAACGTCAGGTAGCGGACTGTGAAGCCTCGATAGAAGAGACGGAAGCCGCGATTGCCATTGTCGAAGAGAAGATGGCGACTCCGGAAGGGGCTTCGGATATGCAGCTATATGAACGCCATCAGAAACTGAAACAACAGTTGGACACAATCGTTGAAGAGTGGGAACGGGTGTCGATGGAACTGGAAGAAGTGAAAGGCTAGGGCCTTCCTTCGCATAACATGATAATTCTATAATATATTATATTAAGTATGAAAGTAACCAAGTATTTACCAATTCTTGCGGTATGCCTTATGACAACAGGATGTAACAGTAAGAAAGAGGCCGTACTGACGTCCGGTATCGACCTTGCTAATCTGGATACCACGGCTGTGCCGGGTACAAGTTTTTATCAATATGCGTGTGGCGGTTGGGTGAAAGATCACCCGTTGACTGACGAGTATTCCCGTTTCGGAACATTCGATATGTTGCGTGAGAACAGCCGTGAACAATTGAAATCCCTGATTGCCGAATTGGCCGCAAAAACGGACAATGCTCCGGGAAGCGCCGCTCAGAAAGTTGGCGACCTTTACAATATCGCAATGGACAGTGTGAAGTTGAACCAAGAGGGAGTAGCTCCGATTAAAGACGAATTGGCCGCTATCGATGCGCTGAAAGACAAGAACGAAATCTACGCATACATTGCTGAAAGTCAGAAGAGAGGTATACGGCCTTACTTCACGATGTTTGTCGGTGCGGATGATATGAACAGTTCGATGAATATAGTACAGACCTATCAGGGTGGTATCGGAATGGGACAACGCGATTATTATCTGGAAGAAGACGAACAGACTACTAACATCCGTAACAAATATCAGGAACACATCGCCAAGATGTTCCGGTTGGCAGGTTATGATGAGGCTACTGCACAGAAAGCGGTAAAAGCTGTAATGAACATTGAAACCCGTTTGGCTAAAGCGGCCCGTTCACAAGTGGAATTGCGTGATCCTCATGCCAATTATAATAAGATGGATATGGAAACGCTGAAAAAGAACATCCCGACTTTCGACTGGGATACTTATTTCGCTGTTTCAGGTTTGAAAGACCTGAAGGAAGTGAACATAGGTCAGCCTGCCGCTATGAAAGAAGTTGCCGATGTGATTAACACTGTATCATTGGACGATCAGAAATTGTACTTGCAATGGAGCTTGATAGATGCTGCCGCTTCATATCTTAGCGATGACTTTGAAGCTCAGAACTTCGATTTTTATAGTAGGACGATGTCCGGTAAGAAAGAAATGCAGCCTCGTTGGAAGCGTTCGGTAAGTACGGTAGACGCTGTTCTCGGTGAAGTGGTAGGACAGATGTATGTAGAAAAATACTTTCCGGCTGCAGCAAAAGAGCGTATGGTTACCTTAGTGAAGAATCTGCAAACTTCTTTGGGCGAACGTATCAAGGCGCTGGAATGGATGAGCGAACCGACTAAGGTGAAAGCATTGGAGAAACTGGATGCTTTTCATGTAAAGATCGGTTATCCGGACAAGTGGAAAGATTATTCGGCTTTGGAGATTAAGAATGATTCTTATTGGGCGAATATCGAGCGTGCCAGTCAATGGGATTACAATGAAATGATTGCCAAAGCCGGTCAGCCGGTAGATAAGGATGAATGGTTGATGACACCGCAGACTGTTAATGCTTATTACAATCCTACTACCAATGAGATCTGCTTCCCCGCAGCTATCCTGCAGCCGCCATTTTTCGATATGAACGCCGATGATGCAATGAATTACGGTGCTATCGGAGTCGTTATCGGGCATGAGATGACACATGGATTCGGCGATCAGGGACGTCAATATGACAAAGACGGAAACCTGAAAGAGTGGTGGACGGAAGAGGATGCTGAAAAGTTCAAGGAACGTGCCCAAGTAATGGTGAACTTCTTTGACAGTATTGAAGTAGCTCCCGGTGTGCATGCCAACGGTCAGTTGACTTTGGGTGAAAATATTGCCGATCATGGCGGTCTGCAAGTTTCTTTCCAGGCTTTCAAGAACGCGACAGCTAATGCACCGCTTGAAACAGTAGACGGATTTACTCCCGAACAACGTTTCTTCCTTGCTTATGCTAATGTATGGGCAGGAAATATCCGTCCGGAAGAAATTCTCCGATTGACAAAACTCGATCCTCACTCATTAGGCAAGTGGCGTGTAGACGGTGCACTTCCTCATATTGGAAACTGGTACGAAGCATTCAATATTACTGAGCAGGATCCTATGTTCGTGGCTAAAGACAAACGGGTGTCCATCTGGTAATAGTTTTTGAACAAAAATATACTTTGCGAAGAAGCGTTGATTTTCTGTTTGAGAGAGTCAACGCTTTTTTTTATTAATTCACACCTTATTTATTACGTACGATAAACAATATTTCGTAACTTTGCACACCAAATACTTAATAAGCAATTCAATGTCAGAGTCTAAAAGAATAAAAACTGCATTGGTATCTGTATACCACAAAGAAGGTTTGGATGAAATTATTACCAAACTTCACGAAGAAGGAGTAGAGTTCTTGTCAACAGGAGGAACTCGTCAGTTTATTGAATCATTGGGATATCCTTGTAAGGCAGTGGAAGATTTGACCACTTACCCTTCTATTCTCGGTGGTCGGGTAAAGACGTTACATCCGAAAATATTCGGAGGTATTCTTTGTCGTCGCGGGCTGGAGCAAGATCTGCAACAGATTGAAAAGTATGAAATCCCTGAAATAGATTTAGTCATTGTTGACCTGTATCCGTTTGAAGCTACCGTAGCTTCCGGTGCATCCGAAGCAGATATTATTGAGAAAATCGATATAGGCGGAATCTCTCTGATTCGTGCCGCAGCCAAGAACTACAACGACGTAATTATCGTTGCTTCTCAGGCACAATACAAACCGTTGCTGGATATGTTGATGGAGCACGGCGCTACTTCCTCACTCGAAGAACGCCGTTGGATGGCAAAAGAAGCGTTTGCCGTTTCTTCTCACTACGATTCAGCGATCTTCAATTATTTTGATGCAGGCGAAGGTTCTGCTTTCCGTTGCTCTGTCAATAGCCAAAAACAACTTCGTTATGGTGAGAACCCGCATCAGAAGGGCTATTTCTACGGAAATCTGGAAGCGATGTTCGACCAGATTCACGGAAAGGAAATCTCTTATAATAATCTTCTCGATATCAATGCTGCCGTTGATTTGATTGATGAATTTGACGACCTCACTTTCGCTATTCTGAAACATAATAACGCTTGCGGTCTGGCTTCACGGTCTACTGTGCTGGATGCATGGAAAGATGCATTGGCCGGTGATCCTGTTTCCGCTTTCGGAGGCGTGTTGATTACAAATGGGGTTGTTGACAAAGAAGCAGCCGAAGAAATCAACAAGATTTTCTTTGAAGTGATTATCGCACCGGATTATGATGTGGACGCACTCGAAATCCTTGGACAGAAAAAGAACCGCATCATTCTCGTTCGCAAGGAAGCCAAATTGCCGAAGAAGCAATTCCGTGCTTTGCTGAATGGCGTATTGGTGCAGGATAAAGATACTAATATTGAAACGGTAGCCGACCTCAAAACTGTAACAGACAAAGCTCCTACTCCGGAAGAGGTGGAAGATATGTTGTTTGCTAACAAGATTGTGAAGAACAGTAAGTCAAACGCCATTGTATTGGCAAAAGGCAAGCAGCTTCTCGCAAGCGGTGTCGGACAGACCTCACGTGTAGATGCATTGAAACAAGCAATTGAAAAAGCTAAGTCGTTCGGATTCGACTTGAATGGCGCGGTGATGGCTTCGGATGCCTTCTTCCCTTTCCCCGATTGTGTGGAAATTGCGGATAAGGAAGGTATTACGGCAGTAATCCAACCGGGCGGCTCGGTAAAAGATGATTTGTCTTTTGCTTATTGCAATGAGCATGGTATGGCGATGGTGACTACCGGTATCCGTCATTTTAAACACTAAAAATAATAATTAAGAATGGGATTGTTCTCTTTTACACAAGAAATAGCGATGGACTTGGGTACAGCCAATACCATCATCATCACGAACGGGAAAATCGTGGTGGATGAGCCTTCGGTTGTGGCTTTGGACCGTCGTACGGATAAGATGATAGCCGTGGGGGAAAAGGCGAAGTTGATGCACGAAAAGACCCACGAAAACATACGCACTATCCGTCCGTTGAGAGATGGTGTGATTGCCGACTTCTACGCTTGCGAGCAGATGATGCGCGGTTTGATTAAGCGGGTGAATACACGCAATCACTTATTCTCACCCTCTCTTCGTATGGTGATCGGTGTTCCTTCGGGAAGTACGGAAGTTGAACTCCGTGCCGTTCGTGACTCTGCTGAACATGCCGGCGGACGGGATGTCTATCTGATCTTCGAACCGATGGCTGCGGCTATTGGTATCGGCATTGACGTAGAGGCTCCGGAAGGGAATATGATTGTGGACATAGGTGGTGGTTCTACGGAAATTGCCGTTATCTCTTTGGGAGGTATTGTTTCCAACAACTCCATCCGTGTGGCGGGTGATGATCTGACGGAAGACATCCGTGAATACATGAGCCGTCAGCATAACGTGAAAGTCAGCGAACGTATGGCGGAACGTATCAAGATAAATGTGGGCGCTGCCTTAACCGAATTGGGTGAAGGAGCTCCGGAAGATTATATCGTTCACGGTCCTAACCGTATCACGGCTCTTCCGATGGAGGTACCTGTATGCTATCAGGAAGTGGCTCACTGTCTGGAAAAATCAATCTCGAAAATAGAAACGGCTATCTTGAGTGCGTTGGAAAGTACACCTCCTGAACTTTATGCTGATATTGTGCACAACGGTATTTATCTTTCCGGTGGTGGCGCATTGCTTCGTGGGTTGGATAAGCGACTGACCGATAAGATTAATATTCCTTTCCACATTGCGGAAGATCCTTTGCACGCTGTAGCTAAAGGCACGGGAGTTGCATTAAAGAATGTAGATCGTTTCTCTTTCTTAATGAGATAACTCAGGGATGCGGAATTTAATAAACTTCCTTCTGAAATACAATTACTGGTTCCTCTTTATCTTATTAGAGGTAGCCAGTTTTGTTTTGTTATTTCGGTTCAACCGTTATCAGCAGAGTGCTTTTTTCACTTCTGCCAATACGGTTGTGGGGGCGGTTTATGATGTGTCGGGAGGTATTTCCTCTTACTTTCATTTGAAATCGGTCAATGAGGATTTACTGGACCGGAATATGTTGCTCGAACAGCAGATCTCCAATCTGGAGAAAGCGTTGAAAGAACGCCAGGTGGACTCTATTACCATTAACAGTGTCCGGCAGATGCCTCAAAGTGACTATCAGCTGTTCAAGGCTCATGTGATAAAAAACAGTCTGACACTGCCCGATAACTATATCACGCTCGACAAAGGTTCTTCCTCCGGCATTCGCTCTGAGATGGGAGTGATAGACGGTAACGGAATTGTAGGTATCGTGTATGAAACTTCTCCATCTTATTCGGTGGTGATTTCTGTACTGAACAGCAAGTCCAATATAAGTTGCAAGATTATAGGCAGTGATTATTTCGGCTATCTGAAATGGGAACATGGAGATTCGCGTTACGCTTATCTGAAAGACCTGCCCCGTCATGCGGAATTCAATTTGGGCGATACCGTAGTGACCAGCGGATTCTCGACCGTATTCCCGGAAGGCATTATGGTAGGTACGGTGGATGATATGTCCGACTCTAATGACGGGTTGTCCTACCTGCTGAAAATCAAGCTGGCTACCGATTTCGGAAAGCTCGGCGATGTCCGTGTGATAGCCCGGAATAGGCAGGAAGAGCAGAAGAAACTTGAAAATAAGGTAACGAAAGAATGATTATCACCTATATACATAGAATCGGATGGTTTATCGGCTTGGTGCTTCTTCAAGTGCTTATCCTGAATAATGTCCATATAGCAGGTTATGCTACTCCTTTTCTTTATATTTATTTTATCCTAAAGTTTGACTCCGGCACTTCGCGGAATGAGTTGATGTTGTGGGCTTTCTTTTTCGGACTGACTATCGACGTATTTGCTGATACTCCGGGAATGAATGCGGCTGCGACGGTGCTGCTTGCTTTTCTCCGTCCTTCTTTACTGCGACTGTTCACACCTCGCGATAATCTGGATAGCTTCATCCCGTCTTTCAAGACGATAGGGATTACTCCTTTTCTTAAATATACGACTGCAAGTGTTTTTGTACATAGCCTGGCGTTACTCTCCATTGAGTTCTTCTCGTTTTCCAGCATTTGGCTGTTGCTGCTGCGGGTGTTACTTTGCACCATTCTGACTGTAACCTGTATTGTAGCTGTTGAAGGCATAAGGAAGTAAAAAATGGCAAAAGATTATAGATTAGAGAAACGTAAATTTGTTATCGGAGGCATTGCTCTGTCTATTGTTTTGATTTATCTGGTACGGCTTTTCGCATTGCAGATCACAACAGATGACTATAAGAAGAATGCTGACAGTAATGCTTTTCTGAATAAAATCCAATATCCTTCGCGTGGAGCGATTTACGACCGGACCGGGAAACTGTTGGTATTCAATCAGCCTGCATACGACATTTCGATTGTTCCGAAGGAAGTCGAGAATCTCGATACGCTCGACTTGTGCCAGTCGTTGAATATCACCCGTGCCCAATTCTTGAAGATTATGAGCGATATGAAAGACCGTCGCCGTAATCCGGGATATTCCCGTTACACGAATCAAGTGTTTATGTCGCAGTTGTCGGCGGAGGAATGCGGTGTCTTTCAGGAAAAGCTATTTAAGTTTCGTGGCTTTTATATCCAACGTCGTACGATCCGCCAATATTCTTACAATGCGGCTGCCCATGCGTTGGGCGACATCGGAGAGGTATCTGCCAAAGAGATGGAAGCGGATGAAGACGGATACTACATTCGTGGAGATTATGTCGGAAAGTTAGGCGTAGAGAAATCGTATGAGAAGTACCTGCGTGGAGAAAAAGGTATTGAAATTCTACTTCGTGATGCGCATGGCCGTATCCAGGGGCACTATATGGATGGGGCCTACGATCGTCCCTCTGTTCCCGGCAAGAACCTGACATTGAGTCTGGATATTGATTTGCAGATTTTAGGCGAACGCTTGTTGAAGAACAAGATCGGAAGTATTGTAGCTATCGAGCCGGAGACCGGTGAGATCCTTTGCCTGGTATCTTCCCCGAATTATGATCCGCATTTGATGATCGGTCGTCAGCGTGGTAAGAATCATCTGATGTTGCAACGCGACAAGATGAAACCATTGTTGAACCGTGCTTTGATGGGAGTCTACCCTCCGGGCTCTACTTTCAAGACAGCACAAGGGCTGACTTTCTTACAAGAAGGTATTATAACAGAGCAAAGTCCGACTTTTCCCTGTTCGCGCGGATTCCATTACGGCAGGCTGACGGTAGGTTGCCATAGTCATGGAGCGCCGCTTCCGCTGATACCCGCCATTGCTACATCGTGCAACTCTTATTTCTGTTGGGGGCTGTTTCGTATGTTCGGTGACCGTAAGTATGGTTCGCCGCAAAATGCTATTACCGTATGGAAAGATCACATGGTTTCGCAAGGGTTCGGTTACAAACTGGGAGTCGACCTGCCGGGAGAAAAACGGGGGTTGATTCCGAATGCACAGTTCTATGACAAGGCTTATCGCGGGCATTGGAACGGATTGACGGTGATCAGTATTTCTATCGGTCAGGGAGAAATCTTGTCTACCCCTCTTCAGATAGCCAATCTGGGAGCGACGATTGCCAATAGAGGATATTTTGTCACGCCTCATATCGTGAAAGAAATTCAGGATAACCGGATAGACAGTCTTTATCGCACTCCTCGTTATACTACGATTGAAAAAAGACATTATGAATCGGTGGTGGAAGGTATGCGTGCCGCCGCTACCGGAGGAACTTGCCGTATGCTGTCAATGATGGTCCCGGAATTGGAAGCCTGCGGAAAGACAGGTACGGCACAGAATCGCGGACATGACCATTCGGTGTTTATGGGCTTTGCGCCAATGAACAAGCCGAAAATAGCCATTGCCGTCTATGTGGAAAATGGAGGATGGGGAGCCACATACGGAGTGCCGGTCGGTGCTTTGATGATGGAACAATATATGAAAGGCAAGTTGTCGCCGGAAAATGAGATAAGAGCGGAAGAAATTAGTAACAGAGTGATATTGTATGGTAACGAGGAGCGATAGTTTATGGAAATCTTTGGACTGGGTGACGATTTGTATTTACCTGCTCCTGATTATTGGCGGATGGTTCAGCGTGTGCGGAGCCAGCTATGACTATGGCGAGCGTGATTTTCTCGACTTCTCGACTCGTGCCGGTAAGCAGTTCGTTTGGATTATCTGTTCTTTCGGGCTAGGATTTGTGTTGCTGATGTTGGAAGACCGGATGTACGATATGTTCGCGTACATTATATATATAGGGATGATTCTTCTGTTGATTGTCACGATTTTTATTGCTCCGGATACAAAAGGTTCCCGTTCCTGGTTGGTGATGGGGCCGGTCAGCCTGCAACCCGCCGAGTTCGCTAAGTTTGCTACAGCTTTGGCATTGGCCAAATATATGAATGCCTACTCATTCAGTATCAAGAAAGAAAAGTGTGCTTTAGCTTTGGGATTGATTATTCTTCTGCCGATGTTATTGATTATCGGGCAGAGGGAAACAGGATCTGCATTGGTATATCTCGCCTTTTTCTTGGTGCTTTATCGGGAAGGAATGCCGGGAGTAGTACTTTTTGCAGGTGTCTGTGCGGTAATCTACTTTGTGGTCGGTATTCGTTTTGACGAGGTCTTTATTGCAGATACCCCTACGCCGTTGGGAGAGTTTATTGTATTGTTACTGATTTTATTGTTTGCCGGTGGCATGGTGTGGGTATATCGTAAGAAATGGGCGGCTGCCCGCAATATTATCGGTGGAAGTCTGGGGATATTGTTGATTGCCTATTTGATATCGGAATATTGGGTACACTTTAGTCTGGTCTGGGTGCAGTGGGGACTGTGTGCTGTTGCAATAGGCTATTTGATTTATTTAGCATTAAGTGAGCGTCAGCGTGCTTACTTTCTAATCGCTTTATTTACCATCGGCTCTATCGGATTTTTATATTCCAGCAATTATGTATTCGATAGCGTATTGGAGCCCCATCAACAAGTCCGCATCAAAGTGGTATTGGGCTTGGAAGAAGATTTGACCGGTGCGGGATACAACGTCAACCAATCCAAGATTGCCATCGGTTCCGGTGGATTGACAGGGAAAGGTTTCCTGAATGGTACGCAGACCAAACTGAAATATGTTCCCGAACAGGATACTGATTTCATCTTCTGTACGGTGGGAGAGGAGCAAGGTTTTGTCGGTTCGGCAGCCGTCTTGATAGCTTTCCTGATCTTGATTTTCCGCTTGATTTTCTTGTCGGAGCGTCAACCCTCCACCTTCGGTCGGGTCTATGGCTATTCAGTCCTCAGCATTTTCCTGTTTCACCTATTTATTAATATAGGCATGGTGCTGGGACTTACTCCGGTCATCGGTATCCCATTACCTTTCTTTAGCTACGGAGGTTCTTCTTTATGGGGCTTTACGATACTGTTGTTCATTTTCCTACGTATTGATGCGGGACGGAGTAGAAGACTCTAACAAATTGTTTATCTTTCGAATAACGTTTACGGCGAAGGTGGGGTGAAGAAACAGGCGAATAGTCGTCCCTTCTATATGAATCTGGGATATTAATTATTGCATTGTTTTGGGTAGTCAAAAAAAAGAGTATTTCTTGTACTGACAAAATGGTCGTAATATGCGACCGAATTTTCATAACCATCCTAAGAGTGAGCTATTATGATAATAGATAGAAACGAATATGTTGAACAGTTACTCACAAAATGTTGGAACGGAAGGTAATGACTGCTGGAGACAATAGTGAGAATACCTTTAATCAGCCTTTAAGCTATTTCCAAAGCGGTTCGTTATACCATGACTTAGAGAATCCCATTGCAGCAACATCAACAATAGAGTATTCAGACAGGAGCACCTTTAACTTCTGCTTGAAGTTATTGTTGGGATGAATCGCATCTATCAGGTAGGCCACACAGCACAATTGAGCATATAGCTTTTCCTGTGATATAGCTTTGTCTTGAATCCAAGGATTTTGTAGTTTCTTGGGCAGTTGTGGCTTCCAAGGATATTTCCTGTTCCATATACGGGCATGGTGTGCTATGCAGTTACGCAATACGGACAGGCTTTTTATCCAACTTTCAAGATACAGGTGCTGTGGCAAACCAAGCTCTCTTGCAATCTGCTTTTTAAGGTTGTTGTCTGATAAATTGCAGTATAGCTTTGAGAGTGTTCCGAAAGATGACACTTCCAAGGTTTTCCACGCAGGTGGATATGGTGGGGTATCGTACTTGGCGAAGTGTTCAATCAAAAAATCTTCTTTTGAGCGCTTCAATTCGTCTTCTATATTGGAGAGGCATTTAGAGAAGATTGTTGTGTTGGAGAATAATGATTCATTAGCAAACCAAAATGCACCATAGTTAGATGATACAACCTGAATAACTTTAGTACGCAATGCAATCTCGATGCTTTGTATGGCTGAAAAAATGATAGTGCGTAATTCTTTGTCAAAATTATACAAGACCACTACGTTCTCAAACTTACTCTTAGGCTTAAATACATGGTTCACCTTGTCGCTTTCCATAGGTTTCCAATAATTAGCCAAACGGAAATAACTGATGATTTTCAAGCATTCGACCGCCGCTTGCTCATCGTCAAACAGAAGTCCTCTGCTTTTCAACATAGCCATCTGGTCGGAAAGGCTTATGGATTGCTTAGTGTATGTTACCATAGGTATATAAAAAATAAGTTCCGCCCTGGTACGCATTGTAAAGAGGCGTGGCGGAAATTGTTAGTGCAAAGGTAATGCTTTTTCCTCAGAGTACCAAACATTCTTATGTTTTTCTATCAATCGCTTATCTCCTTATGTCGGATGCAAAAATAGCCAGCCGTTGTTGAATGTGCAAAGGTCAAGCGGTAATCGGTTGTAGATACCGTTATTCTTTTTGATAAATATTTAAGTTTTATTTTCTGCTTACCGTGATATTCGTATCCCCACATCATTTATCCCCTGCAATATGTCGTCTTTCATACCGGATACTACCTTAAAAGTGTAGTTTCCTGGATGTAGCGGGCGAACCGAGCGTATGAAAGTCTCCGACTGATAGACACTGCCCCAGCCTTTGCCGAACCATCTTCCTGTAGAGTCGGTTAGGTGAATAGCGATGGTATCGGTGCGCCACACAGTGGAATCCTGTAGATTCTGACTGATAAATAAATGAAGGTCCTGATAAGGATAATCCGTACGGTTACGAACTTCCGCAAATAGTCTCAAAGTCGGAGGGAGGCTGTCTGTGATAGGAACAAAAAAGGAGAGTGTATCACTCTTTCCCCACCCGTTGTCGGGAAGGGATTGATAAGAGTGATACACGGTATTCTCGTTGCATGCCGCCGTTAGGCAAGCAGTGAAAAGGCAAAATAAACTATTCCTGAACAGGCTTTTCATTATTGGTTTGCGGTTTCGGTTTCTCTTTATTCGGCTCTTTGACTGGTCTTTCTGGCTTTTCCGGCCTTTCTTGAGCTTGTGGTCTTTCTTGATTCATCCCTCTTTCCGGTCGTCTGTTTTCATTATTCCGTCCCTGATTCTGTCCTCTGTTCCGATTATTATTATTTCTCGGTCGGTTCTCTCTTTCTCCCCTGTTAGCGTTTTCAGCCGATTGAGGGCGGTTGTCGTTATTAGCTCCTTTTTTCTTCTTCTTATTATTCCGGTTCGCATTATTGCCACCCTCTTTATTGCGGTTACGGTCAAAGCGGGTAACGCTTTCCTGCTCCAGCAAATCAATCGGTTTCTTCAGTTCCGGCTTTCTTTCTTCTTCGAACAGACTGTCCGGTTTCATACCTTTTCTATTCATCGAAATCACTTCAAAAGCGCGCTTCCCGCTGATGGTAACCAGATTTGCCGGGAAATTCTTGTCTGTGGAATAAGAGATCTGATTGCTTAAGATATCCGCTTTGAAGAAATAGAAAGTACCATCCTTCGTTTCCAGTTCTATCTCTTTGGACGGAAGACGTTTTTGAGCTTCCACGTAGCAATCTACTTCATAGTTTAGGCAACATTTCAGCTTGGCACATTGTCCGGCAAGCTTTTGCGGATTCAGGGAAATATCCTGATAACGTGCGGCACTCGTAGATACGGAAACAAAGCTGGTCATCCACGTCGCACAGCAAAGCTCACGTCCGCAAGGCCCGATGCCTCCGATACGTCCCGCTTCCTGACGGGCGCCGATCTGTTTCATCTCGATACGTACGCGGAATGCTTCAGCCAATACCTTGATCAATTGTCGGAAGTCCACGCGCTCATCGGCAATGTAATAGAAGATAGCCTTATTGCCATCCCCCTGGTACTCTACATCTCCGATTTTCATGTTCAGATTGAGACTTAACGCAATCTGGCGTGCACGGATCATAGTGCCATGTTCCTTGCTTTTCGCCTCGTTGAACTTCTCCATATCCACCGGTTTGGCTTTCCGGTAGATGCGTTTGATTTCCGTGTCCGCCTTGAAGTTCGCTTTCTTCATTTGCAGGGGAACCAGTCTGCCGGTCAGCGTCACCACACCTATATCATGTCCCGGAGCAGCTTCAACAGCCACCACATCGCCCTTTTCAAGTTTGATTTTGTTACTGTTGCGATAATATCCCTTCCGGGTGTTCTTAAATTGTACCTCAACCATGTCACTCTCTTCCGCATTGCCCGGTATATCCGCCAGCCAATCGTAGGTGTTCAGTTGTTTATCTTGTCGGGAGCATCCTTTGCAGCAAAGACCACCACTCCCATTATGAAGTTTATATTCCATAGTGTTTATTTATTAATTATTGCTTCAACAGTACAATCATCTTCAGCGAGAAGTCGAAGAATACCATTTTAGCGTTTACATTCTGTTCAATATGTATTTGCGCTTCGCTTAGCTCGTCCATGATTCCCATTACATTACGTTCGTTTACAAACGGGGCGAAGCGGGTTGCAAAGTTCTGTTCACTGATCGTCATATAGGTAAGATCACGTTGGTGCAGGTTAAAGATGAAGTTTTCCCGAATCATGCGTTGGCAATATTCCAGAAAATTCTTTTGGCGTTCGCGTCCCATGCCTGCCACCTGTTCGCTCCACATCTTCATTTCCCTGATTTTCCGTTGATAGGACAACCGCATCAGGCTGACGAATAAATCGAAGAACAGTTGATTCTCTTCGTTCAGATGAATCGTTTCGAGTGCCTTGATAAAATTTCCATTTGCCAGATGGGCGATGGAAAGGCTGTCGGCAGGTTGAATGCTGTACTTCGTTTGTAGCACCCGGTCGATGCTTGCCTCGTCAATTTTCCGCACGTTCATGCGTTGCGTGCGGCTTTGGATGGTGGGCAGAATCATGTCCGGCATTTCCGATACCAGCAGGAAAATAGTTCTTTCGGGCGGCTCTTCAAGCAGTTTCAACAGTTTGTTGGCACACACCGGATGCAATTTTTCCGGTAGCCACACGATTGTAATCTTGAATCCTCCCTCACTGGATTTCAGACTGAGTTTTTTCAGAATTTCATCACTCTCGTTGGCGAATATCTGCGCTTGCTTATTCTCCGCTCCAATATTGTTCAACCAATGATTCAAGTTGAAGTAAGGGGAGGTGAGCAGTTGTTCTCTCCATTGCGGAAGAAAATCGGCACAGACCGATACTTTGGGACTTTTCGCCTTGTTCACGATCGGAAATACAAAATGCACATCCGGATGTACCAGCTTGTTAAACTTCACGCAGGACGGACATACACCGCAGGCATCCGTTTCACTTCGGTTGGAGCAACTGATATAGCGTGCGTATGCAATGGTCAATGGTATTTTTCCCACCCCTTCCGGACCGCAAATGAGCTGGGCGTGCGGGATGCGTCCTTCATTCACCTCCTGAATGAGCCGTTGCTTGACTTCTTCCTGTCCGATTACGTCTCTGAAAAACATATCAATAAATGATTTTGGCTACTTCCTTGATACTGTCCACCGCTCCGATAGAGTAGAAATGGATGCTTGGTACTCCGTGAGACATCAATTCCTTGCATTGGGCTACACACCATTCGATACCCACTTGTTCGGCTTCCGCATCCGTTTTGCATTTCAAAGCCTCTTTCACGAGTTCTTCCGGCAAATCCACCTTGAATGTCTTGGGAATCATGCTCAGTTGGGACAGTTTCTTGAACGGCTTGATTCCCGGAATGATTGGAACATTGATACCTGCCGCTTTGGCTTGTTCTACAAACTCAAAATATTTTTTGTTATCGTAGAATAATTGTGTTACGGCATATTCTGCGCCTGCTTCCACTTTTTTCTTTAGCCAATAAAGGTCGGATTCAATATTGGGAGCCTCTTCATGTTTCTCCGGGTAGCATGCCACACCATAAGAAAAGGGGCTGTTGGTCACTTTCATTTCCGAACCGTCCACAAAGATACCCTTATTGAAATTGTTGATTTGTTCCTGCAACTCGATTGCGTGATGATATCCGTCGCCTTCGGGGGTGAAAACAGATTCGTGTTTTGCCTTGTCCCCACGTAGCACTAACAAATCAGTGATGTTCAAAAATTGCAGGTCGAGCAGTACATATTCCGTCTCTTCGCGTGTGAAGCCACTGCATAGGATATGCGGAACGACTGTGATATTATATTTATTTTGGATGGCGGCAGCCACAGCAACAGTGCCCGGACGTCTTCTCAAGCGGTTTCGTTGGAATAGCCCGTTGCCGAGATCTTTGTAAACGTATTCGCTGCGATGGGTCGTGATATTAATATACTTCGGATCGAATTCCCGAAGTGTATCGACTGTCTGATATAGCTTTTCTATTCCGGTTCCTTTCAGTGGCGGCAGGATTTCGAAAGAAAAAGCCGTTTTTTTGTTGTTATGTATTAAATCAATTACTTTCATTCTTTTCCCTAATGTTCGTTATCTACTTGGATGAAACGTGCATATTGGGACAAAAATACGAAAAAAGAAAGATTTCTTCTTGATTTACGCTAAAATAGTTTTGTTTTTATCGTACTAATATGCATAAAAGAGGGATTACCCCGTGTAGGATACGCCCTCTCTTACCTAATCATTATTATTTTAGAATTTATTTATCAAGAAATGATTTCTTCATTCTGGCGATGTCAGTCAGATAATCTTGTAAATCTTGTTCATGTTCCTCCTCTTCGGCAAGAATATGTTTTGCGATGTCGCAGGTAGTGAAATCTTTCCCATTGGTAAAGTCGGCAATCTCCTGATAACGAAGGATTGCACAGCGTTCGGAAGCAACGTTGTCTTTTAGTAAACTAATGGAATCAAACTCTTGTGGAGCATCATATTTGCATCTCGCCAGTTCAAACCATTTCTTAGGATCGAGCACCGGAACACCTTCTAGTTCGATGATGCGGTTGGCAAGCAATTGTGCGTGTCGACGCTCTTCTTCAGCATGTTCTTCAAACTCGCTCTGCACATCGGCACGCATAGCTCCTTCTACTACTAATGCACCTACCCAATATTGGTAGTATGCCAACCATTCTTCAGCCAATGCTGCGTTCAACTGTGAAATCAAACTTTCCACATCTAATTTCCCTTGTAGGATTTTTACACTTTCTCTAGCCATAATTTAATGTTTAGGTTAATATGTTTAAGCTGACTATGTAACAGCCTGAACTTATTTTTGTTTTAGAGGTCTGCCGGTTTTAACAGAAAGAGTGTTTTTGTGGGAATTCTAATGTTCTACGCTAAACTAAATTTTTACTCAATGCACAAATTCTCGTTTAGCGTATCGCATTTATAACTGGCAATTGGTTCTCGCCAGTTATTTTTCAGAATATCCCTCGATAAATGTCCTTGTATTCTATTCTCTGTGAGTTTGAATAGATAAATCATCTGCCATCCTACACCAATCATACCTTATGTTGTTGAATACTAGTATATTAATGGTGTGTAGGATAGTGGTGTAGGATGGTTGCAGATGCGGTGTATCCTACACCTTTCCCTCGCTCATCCTTATGCCTTGCTTTACTATCCTTACACACTTTTCCTTGCCATCCTGCTTTTCGCCAAGTGTTTCCTGCGTATGAAACTTTAGTTTCACCCGCTTGAAACTTTTGTTTCCCCTGCTTGAACCTTTAGTTTCATTTGCTTGAACTTCTAGTTTCCTGTGGTGAAACAACATTTTCTGTTACTTGAAACTGTCTGTTCTACCGCTCTCTTTCGGCTCTTGATACTTGCTTTTCAGTCATTACTACCTGTCTTCTCAGTCATTAATAGCCTATGTATTGAGTATTAACACCCTGTATGTAGGTTGTTAATATCCCATATGTGAGTTATTAATATCCTATATATTGGTTATTCCTATCCTGTATTTAGGATGTTAATATGCTGAATATCTATTGTTTATGTTTTTTAACCCATCATCTGTCATTCGGTGATAGGCGGGTGATAGGTGACAGGTGCGGTGATAGGTTGCGGATAACCTATCACCATGCCTTAAACCCCGATGAACAGGGGTGTTCATGATTGCCGGTGATAGGTGATAGAGGAAAGTGTGAAAAATATCTGTGTATAAGTTTTCCGGGCGGATTATTTTTTTCTCTGTATTACTTGTTTAATAGAAATTTATAGCTACTTTTGTCGTAGCATACTTTCGTGCGTTGAAAGGAGCTTTGTTTTGTTTTTTATCGAGAACGGTTATTTGTTGCATTCATATATGAAAATCCGCTAATTTTTTACCAGTGAATGGCAATGAGTGACAGGTCTCACGCAACATTGTATATATAACCTTGTTATATGTCCAATTGAGCGTGGGACTATCACTTATGTTCACTGGGGGTCTTAGCGGATACCTATATATGGCATAAGCAGATAGTTCCTGCGCTCTCTTTTTTAATGAACCCTCGCACCATCGGGAACTGATGCGTACAAAACAATACGTGATGAATGCAGATTTTAAAGTCGATATTGTCCGCCTGATGCAGCATCCCATAATGAAAAAGCCTCTCGGTGATCTGAGTGAATCCGAACTGTGCTGTGCTCACGACATCCTTCGTCGTCTGATAGATTCTTCCGGTGATGAATCCTTCACTCTTGTTGATGTTCTCCAGATCTCCCGTTTGTACTATGCTTGGGGCGAACTTTCCTATGTCATGGGTGAAGACCCTGAAAAGACAATCAGGCATTTCCGCTCCTCCCTGCGTTTTCTGCAGAAAAGCGGTATTGACCTTAGTCTGGCTAAATGGCTTGAGTTGGTAAGTTTGCGGATCTCTGAGGAACTGTAAGATGAAAATCCGATTTGTTTTTGCTTTATACGGATAAGATACCGGTAAGATGCTGGTAAGATACCGGTCTTGCGTAGAGGGGATGGCCTGTTCTGGAGAAATTATGTTTAGATAGAGAATCTGTCTATTCTGGAGGAGAAGTGCTTTTAACGCCGTTTGTTTGGCTCACCCTAACCTTTATTTCGTTTTTTGTTCCTAATCAGTTGATTTGAGAGGCGTTGAAAGTCTGAAGGTCTCCTGCCTTTAGCCCTCCTCAGAAAGAGAGTGTCCGATGTTTATTCGTTGGTGCTCTCTTTCTTCTCACTTCTCTTTCTCTCTTTTCTCTTTGCGCGCACACATACGCACGCATGAGTATAATAATGTATCCTTTCCCTCGCTTCCTTTGTCCTTTTCTCCCGCTGTTGAAAAAATATGTTCTGCAACATCGTTATGATTCAGCTAGTTAGCATATATCTTTCAAAAAACTTCAAAAAAACAGTGGAATATATTTGGAGCGTATCCGAAAAGCGAGTACTTTTGCACCCGCTTTCCAGGAGAGGAGAGCCTTGCGGAATTGACATGATGACAAAGCGTAGGACCGCTTAACTATAAGAACAAAAAAGATCCGGAAAAGTTTGGATTATAATAAATAAAGTTCTTATCTTTGCAGTCCGATTCGCAAAGAAACGCGGTTTTTCCGTTTATCGTTTTCGTCCCTTCTTTCCCTTTCGCCAAGAGAGCCTGAGAAACGAACCGAAAAAGAAAAACGAAAAAAACTTCCGAAAAGTTTGGCGGTTAAAATAAAACCCCTTACCTTTGCACCCGCTTTTGAAAACGAAGCGCAAGTTCTTTGAAATATTGATAAACAATACAAGTAGTACAAGTTAAAATAGAACCGTCAATGCTTATATAAATATAGGTATAGAAAATAGAGTCAATAAATTGTACGGCATCCTGAACAGAGCAAAACGCTATCCTTAGGGATAGATGAAAAATACTTTTACAATGAAGAGTTTGATCCTGGCTCAGGATGAACGCTAGCTACAGGCTTAACACATGCAAGTCGAGGGGCAGCATTTCAGTTTGCTTGCAAACTGAAGATGGCGACCGGCGCACGGGTGAGTAACACGTATCCAACCTGCCGATAACTCGGGGATAGCCTTTCGAAAGAAAGATTAATACCGGATGGCATATGATTATCGCATGATAATCCTATTAAAGAATTTCGGTTATCGATGGGGATGCGTTCCATTAGTTTGTTGGCGGGGTAACGGCCCACCAAGACTACGATGGATAGGGGTTCTGAGAGGAAGGTCCCCCACATTGGAACTGAGACACGGT
>ENA-UONZ01000305-UONZ01000305.1-human-gut-metagenome-genome-assembly--contig:-C93old-NODE-305-length-85374-cov-12.528288_pt1 | contig 85374 bp, 82 predicted proteins | sample MGYA00242468_ERZ724015 | MGnify/ENA metagenome assembly ERZ724015
AGGACGAGCGCGTAGCAGCCGCCTACAACCTGTGGAACCAGATGCGGGAGGAGGTATGCCGCACCTATTCTGAGTAGCTGCCGGAGCGCCTACCTCTTTCCAAACAGAAGGAGTTCAAGGCCGTGCGCAACATGGTCATACGGGAGACGCTCCGGCTGGGGCGATGTGAGCCGCCTACAACAGATGAGGTGGTACACGGGTTTACCCCATCTAGCACACCGCCTGCACAATCCGGTATGCCGCATGGGGTACATCACCCACAGCAGAAGGTCACGCACCACCAGCGTACACAGACACATCGGGCGGTATCCCACGCGGATACCGCCCGATGTGTCCTTCAGCTATTCCACAACATGGGCCGCATCTTCCGAGAGCAGTCCGCCTCCGATGCCATCCAGGCTTGCCTGCACATCGACAGGAAGCGCCGCCGGATGCTCCGGGAGAAGCGTATGGCCCTGGGACACAAGGCCGATGACCATGAGGAAATCCCCCAGCATTCTCAAAGATAAGATGGGGGACTGCCATTGAACTGGTAGTCCTCCGTGGTTTCTTCCGCTACTTCGGCTCCAGAAATCCTATGACCATATCTACCGCCTCTGAGGAGATATCCTCCGGAGCACGCTCCACAAAGGAGGCATGGCGGCTGTTCAAATCCAGCATCCGGGCCTGATCACACAGGATGACCCCGTCCGTCCTGGTACGCTCATCCAGCCGGAGGTGGAACGGGTGCCCCCGGTCTGTGTGGGTGATGGGGCAAACCATGGTCAGGCTGCTGACCCGGTTGAACAAGTTGTTGCTGATCACCAAGGCAGGACGGCGGCCCTTCTGCTCATGGCCGGACTGGGGATCAAAGTCCAGATAGACGATATCACCCTGTTCAAAAATCGTCACCATGCCTCAGAGCCCTCCGCCTTCCCCCAATCCAGCTCTTCGGCCTCAATTCGGTCGATCTGGTCAATGGGCTTTCCGTAGAATGCGGTGAGGCGTTCCTCCAGGGTGCGGTGCGGGATGGAAGAGGCACGCCGGATGTTGATACCATCATCCATCTGCACCAGTTCCACCCGGTCGTGTTCTTTCAGACCAACTGCGTCCAGGAGGGCCTTGGGGATCCGCAGGCCCTGGCTGTTGCCCCATTTTTGGATCGTCGCGTACATGAACGACACCTGCCTTTCAAAGATAGTATATACAGAGTATAAACAAAAGTCAACCGTTTGATTCGAGGTGAGCCGACATGGGAACCTATATCCATTTTACCGATGAACAGAAGGAGCGGGCCAACTCCGTTGATCTGGAGGAATTCCTGCGGCAGCGGGGGGAGAAACTGCTCCGCGCCGGGCGGGAGTCCCGGCTGGCCAGGGTGCACCATATCACCGTCCGGGGCAACGAATGGTACGACCATATTGCCCGGCAGGGCGGCCATGCGGTCAGCTTTGTCCAGCACTACTACGGCATGAGCTATCAGGAGGCCATGGAGCTCCTGTTGGGGAATGAATTGGGCGCGACATATCCCGCCGCAGAGCCAAAGCGGGAGGAGCCGCCTAAGCCCTTCGCCCTGCCTCCGCCCAACGCCGATATGCGCCGTGTGTACGCCTACCTGATGAAACAGCGCCGCGTTAGCCGGGAGGTGGTCACCCACTTCGCCCGGTCCGGCCTGCTGTACGAGGATGCTCAATACCACAACTGCATCTTTGTGGGCACGGACGAGCATGGTGTCCCCCGCCATGCCCACAAGAGGAGCACCAACAGCCAGGGCAAGTCTTTCAAGGTCAACGTGGAAGGCAGCAGGCCCCAGCACAGCTTCCACCACGTGGGGCAGGACGGCCTGCTTTATGTGTTCGAGGCCCCGATTGATCTGCTGAGCTTCCTCACGCTGTACCCGGACAGATGGCAGGAGCACAGCTATGTAGCCCTGTGCGGCACTGGCGGCCAGGCCGTGTGCTGGATGCTGGAGCAGCACCCCAGCCTCCAATCCGTTGTGCTCTGCCTGTGGATCACGACGAGCCCGGGCAGACGGCGGCCAGGCGCCTCCAGGAAGAGTTACAGGGAGCAGGATACCACAGCGGTATCCTGCTCCCTGTGCATAAGGACTGGAACGACGACCTGGTGCATGGGCAGGCCATGGCCGCCCCCGCCATGGCCATGGGGCAGAGTATGTAGGCCGCAGAGGCGCACCGCCCGCCGGGGGGGTGGTGCGCCCTGCCGCTGGACTGGGCCCCGGTTCATTTTGGCCCGCCCAGAAGGTCACACTGGAAGCAGATTGAAACGCAGAGAGCAGACAACGAAGGGATGATTGCAGTGAACAACGACACCTGGATGCTGATCCTCCTGCTGGCGGTGGTATTCGGCGCCCTGGTCGCCATTACCACCTTTTCCGGCCGGGGCAGCCTGGACAGCATCAAGAGTAAAACTGTGGGTGACGGCCAGCACGGCACCGCCCGCTGGGCCACGCAGGGGGAAATCAAGAAGACCTTCCGCTCCGTCCCCTTCCAGACCGCGCTGTGGCGGAAGGGGGAACGCCTCCCAGACGCACAGGGGCTGGTGTTGGGCTGTACCGGAAAGAAGGGGCAGCTCACGGCCCTGGTGGATTCGGACGATATCCACTGCCTCATGATCGGCGCCTCCGGCGTTGGCAAGACCGCCTTCTTCCTATACCCCAATTTGGAATACGCCTGCGCCAGCGGAATGAGCTTCTTTGCCAGTGACACCAAGGGAGATCTGGCCCGGAACTATGGGGCCATCGCCCGGGACTGCTATGGCTACCAGGTGGCAGTGGTGGATCTTCGGAACCCCACCCGCTCAGATGGCTATAACCTGCTCACTCTCATCAATCACTACATGGACGCATGCAGGAGAGATCCGGCTGATCTGGCCGCCCGAGCCAAGGCGGAGAAGTACGCCAAAATCCTCTCCAAGACCGTCATCAACCCGGATGAGGAGAACTTTGCACAAAATCAATATTTTTACGACGCGGCGGAGGGCGTGCTCACCGCCGTGATCCTGCTGCTGGCAGAGTACCTGCCACCCAAAAGGATCCACGGGGAGTTGCGGGAACGGCGGCATATCGTGTCAGTATTCAAGCTGGTGCAGGAGCTGCTGGCCCCCAGCATTCTGCCCGGCAAGAATGAGTTCCAGCTCCTCATGGACCGCTTGCCGGAGGAACACAAGGCCAAGTGGTTCTCCGGCTCCGCCCTCACCGCCGCCGAACAGTCTATGGCCTCCGTCATGTCCACCGTCCTCTCCCGGCTGAACACCTTCCTGGACTCGGAGCTGGAGCAAGTGCTGTGTTTCGACAGCACCATAGACGCCGAGAGCTTTGCCGCAAAGAAATCCTCCATCTTCCAGATACTTCCGGAGGAAGATCAGACCAAAAACTTCTTGGCTGGGCTAATGATCCAAACCCTGAGTCGGGAGCTTTTCTCTGTGGCGGATGAACACGACGGGAAGCTGCCCTGCCGGGTGGTGTTTTTCTGTGACGAGCTGGGCACCATGCCTGCCTTCGACATTCTGCCCCTGTTCTCCGCTGGCCGCTCCCGGCGGCTGACTCTAGTGCCCATCATCCAAAGCCTGGCCCAGCTGGAGAAGAACTACGGCAAGGAGGGGGCGGAGATCCTGGCGGATAACTGCCAGGACACCATCTTCGGCGGCTTTGCCCCCAACAGCCAGACCGCCGAAGTGCTGTCCAAGGCTCTGGGCAGCCGCACCGTGATGAGCGGCTCCATCTCCAGGGGGAAGAACGACCCCAACCAGAGCCTCCAGATGATCGAGCGGCCCCTCATGACCCCGGACGAGCTCAAGTCCATCCCCAAGGGGCACTTCATCGTCATGAAAACAGGCACCCACCCCATGCAGGCCCGCCTGCGCCTGTTCCTGGAGTGGGGGATCACCTTTGGTGCGGCCTACCAGGTACCCCAGCAGGCCGCCCGAAAGGTCTACTACGCCAGCAAGGCAGAATTGACCGATATCATATACCGGGCATTTCCTGCGCCTGCCTGCCAGAACAACTACCGCACGCCGAAAAAGGAGGAAACCGTGCCATGAGCTATTTTAGTGAGATCTACGGCGACCCGGAGCTGAGTGCCAGGGCCAAGCAAGTGCTGGTGTACCTCCACGACCGGGCAAACAAGGATGGCAAGAGCTGGTACGCCATCGCCACCATGGCCAAAGACCTGAGCATCTCCCGCTCCACCATAAAACGAGCCCTGGCAGAGTTGATCCACCAGGGCCGAGTGGAGAAATAGGCAAGATTCCGGGAGAACAGAGGGTGTACTTCGAACTGTTATCAAATAAAGCAATTGATGCGCATCTAATGTGATAACTCAGTCAGTTAAGATATAAAGTGTTGTGGGGAGAATTTTTGCGTTTTATGAAATAGCCCATAGTATTCATGAAGGATTTAGATTGAGATAAAGTGTTATACGAAACATACCGCCTTCCTGCTTTATATCGAGCGTACCCCCGTATTTGTCTACAACCGACTGGACATTTTGTATTCCATATCCATGGAAAGAATGGCCGGAGTGTAGACGATGTTTACCGCCCTCAATATACGGGTTGGACATCTCATAGAGAAGAAGATTGTTATGGACTGAGATCTCTAATGAGATTTTCCTATGTTGGGCTGGAAGGGCTAGACATGCCTCTAAAGCGTTTTCAAAAGTGTTTCCAATAATAATGCTAAGGTCGAGTATATTGATGTTTAGAGTTTGGGGTACCCAGACAGATAAATCTAATGGTACAGTCAAATCATTAGCTTGCTGGGCATAGTGTTGCAGAATTGCGCCGACTTCCGGGTTCCCGACATCAACAACACTTCCGATTTTGCTGAGAGAGTCCTGTGCATCAAGGAACACCTGTTCCACAGACGATTTATCCCCGCTTACCGACACAGCTTTCATGGCAGTTAGGTATTTGCTCATATCGTGCCACATGGCGCGGGTTTGCTCCTGCTCTTTCCAAAGGCTGTCGTAATAGCTTAACTGTAGTTCAAGCTGTTGCTGTCGGAGATCGGCATTGTGCCGCTCTTCCTGCCGTGCTTTGACCACCTCTGCATAGACAATGATTATAATATTGAGATAGAGGATGCCTATTAAAATAATCGTCGATTCCACAGAGAGTTTTCGTCCTCCATTTTGCGTAAGGCGCAGAATTTCATCGCAGAAATAGACGCTGAATATCTGACACGCAAGAAGAGGCAACAAGCTTTTCAGCTTCAGTAAAGAGTGCTCCCTGTGCATGAGTGGAACGGCGATTATGACCAACGCTAATTGGCACACTTTCGCTATGAGAATATAAATAGCCCGTTCATACCCCGGGGACATAACGTCCAGATACTCCCACCCCATAATTGCAAGCAGCTTTAAGCAAAGGAGCTCCGTAATCAAGGCCAACGCACAAAATACGGTAGCAACATAAACTGCATTAAGTGGTGCAGAGCGATAACAGACTTTACACAGCACAAGAATACCGAGCCAAGTGTAAATAGTTCGGACAATCGGCATAACAGGAACCACGTTCAAGGCCATGAGTCCTATTCCAAATATAATATAGGCAACCCACACTATCGCAGATGAACGTGAGTTCCGGGAAAGTAGCTTTTGCAGATAGAAAAAGATGAGGAATACTCCAAAAACAATGGTAGAAAGATGATAGATGAAATACATACAATCACCTTCTCAAAAAGTGAAACAGGGCTTCATCAAATAATTTCTTCCGATTTCTGCTGATGGGGATCTCTGTTCCGTCTGTTAAAAGAAGGTTGGCCTTTTGAATACGGTCTACAAAATCGAGGTTCACCAGGAAGCTGTTGTGGGGCCGTGCAAAGCCATTGCCCCACAAAGTCCCCTCAAATTCCTTGAGCGGAGTCCGCACCTGGTACTGTTCTTTGCTGGTATGGATTATCGTTTTATAGCTAAAGACCTCAATGTACGTAATGTCTCTGATCCTTACGAGAATTGGCCCGCGTTCCCCGGCCACAGGGATGCTTTTTGGGGAGCACTTAGCCACTGCGGCAGATACTGCCCGCACAAAGTCCGGGTATTCGACCGGCTTTTTCAAATACCGAAAGGCAACCTCATAGCCCCGGATTATGTAGGCCCCACTCTGTGTAATGAAAATGATCAACGGAATATCGGGCAACTTGTTGAGTTCCTCAGCCGCCTGGTAGCCGTTCATACCCTCCATTTCTATATCCAGAAGTACGATATCGAAATAGTCCCGCCGAAAAGCCGCAAGCAGCTCCTCCGATGAGGCAAACCCCTTCCAGTTCGCTTGAGCGTTGTAGCGTAGCAAATAGTCCCGGATCTGCCGCAGTTCATTAGGGTTGTCGTCGCACAACGCGAATTTCATTTCTCTCCCTCAACTTGGTCATGAGTGCTTTTTGTGGAAAGCTGTACGGATACTGTCCTGAATAAATTTCTGTACAGGCTCGTCCAGTTCAGAGAGCATATTTTCCAGCTCGCTAAATTGATATTGATCTTGCTTCTCGTCATAGAAAATCTGATTTGCGTCCAGTGAAAGCACATTGACCAGCCGCTTTAGCGTGGGGATGCTCGCCATGGACAGGCCTCGCTCCAACTGCCCGATATAGCCGGCCGATTTCCCAATCAATTCCGCAAGCTGCTCCTGTGTCAATCCGTGCTCTTCCCGTTTCATACGAATTAAGTCGCCAATCTGCATAGCCATCACCAATGCCCTCAGCTGTAGTGTTGCTATTATTATTACATAGCAAATCGTTGGCATACAGATAGTGATACAATGATTTTATCATAGTTATACAAAAGAAACAACCAGATACTGCACAGAAACGACAGGTTACAGCAAATCTATTGTGCATTTTATACAAGAAGTTAATATATACTTATCAGTAAAAAGAAGGAATGAACAATGATCAAAAAGGCGGCAGCCGGATATGTCGGTTGGTTGTGTGCCAATGGGATTGTAGCGCCGGAAAAGAACAAAATATACGCCTACGGGATGGAGCTGGTTCTATCTGGCTTGGTCAATGTCCTGTCTGTCCTGCTGATTTCAATTCTGATCTTCCATCCGGCTGACGGCTTGCTCTTTCTTGTGGCCTTCATCCCCCTGCGGACAACAGCGGGCGGATACCACGCAAATTCCCACCTGTCCTGCAATATAGTTTTCCTCAGCACGTTTGTTGCGTTGGAGTGCCTGGGACATTTGCTTCTGAAATACGGTTCCGTCATTCTCTATCTAGCTATAGCAGTCATTTCACTTGTAACACTGCTGATCCTATCCCCTAGCGAGGCAAAAAACAAGCCGCTGACCCCGGAGCAACGACGGCGCAATCGCCGCAGAAGCCTCATTTTAGGCGGGCTGAACCTGGCAATCGGGATCTTCCTTATCTGGGGCCTTCAAGCGCCGGCCCCATGGTGCACAAGCTATTACTTAGGAGTCATCGCAGCATCAATTTCGATGTGGGCGGCTCAAATAAAAGAAAGGATGTGTGTGCAATGAAAGTGATGGTTGAACGTATTTTACTGTGGTTTGGCGGGGCAATGGCCGTGCTAGCGAGATATACAGCCACTGCGTCGGTAAGCTCCACCTGCTTCTACACGGCCTATCAGCCGGATGTACCAGATGAGCTTTGAGATGAAAATGTAGTTCAATTGCAAAACAAAATTTAGCAGAAAAGGGGTGCACAGATGAACTGGAACTGGAAAAAAATGATATCTATTGTGCTGGTAGTAACTGTATGTACCACAGGGAGTGCAATCGCTCAAGCTGTTGAATGTGATGTGCCGCAATATACTTTTTCAGATGAAAACATCGAGATTGTAGACCCTGCTCTGTTTTATGACCTCTTCACACAGGAGAATGATATCAATGCCATTCAAGATGATACTCTAGATGCTTCATATAAATATACATTTGCTCCTTGGGAGGATAATGCTGACAAAAGCGATGTTTCTGTGGATTTTGTAGTCGTAGTAAACGGAGTACCGGCATACGGTTCGGCTACTGGTGTGGTTGATGCATATGATATCAACGCTGGCAGTATCCTTTGGGCTGGGCCTCTTAATGGAAGTATTGATATTAATGGGTACAAGTATCCTCTTATTTTGGGATTCACCAAGATGGAGCCGAGTCAGGAAGTCTGTCTTTCGATAACGATCCAATCCTTTGATAATCATCCCAATATGGAACCAGTTTATTTTTCAATTGGTACGCCCTTGATAACAGACGGTGTTGAGGAATATATCAGAAATAGACAAGTAGCAGTAGGCGCAGATGATATCAGTGGTGTTGTATCTGATGATGCTTTTAAGGCAAATGACTTTTATCAGATAGGAAGCGATTTCGGTAATTTCAATGGTGGCCTAGGAGGAACATCTGGAATAGGCCAAGAAAGCTTTGTATATGGCAATGCTACAACTGGAACAGTCATGGTAACTCTGCGTACACATGGAGATCGGATTGATAAGGCCTTTTCAGGAGCCGGGGTTAGCAACTCTTTTGTTAGTCGTCTTATGATTAAGTTAAATCGTCAAGACTATACAGATGATAGCTATTCATGGATTGTAGGAATTGAACAGTACGATTTTCCGAGTTCTTCTTTTGGAAAATCTGGGGAATTGTTAATGCCCCTATTTAATGAGATACTTGGCGTGATGGGAGTTCCTTCAAATGTGATTAGCAGTGCACTCTCTGGGCTAACAGGAGTTGTAACTAAAGAAAATGCAAGTACAGATGCGTACTATGTTTCTTGTGAATTCTCTCTCCTTGAAGAAGCACGCTTTGATAAGATAGAGACTGGCCTTCCAATAGTGTTCCAACTCGACCATAATAGCAATTATACAGGATATAGTGATTATGCTTCTTCCACTGAAATTATGTATCGTACTTATTTTAAGCCCCATAGTGCAAACAAAGGTACATACTACTATACCAGTTGTGAAGATACCTTTATTCCTTTCCAAATCACACTTCCAGAATGAAAAAGAGTGCTATCATTATTGTATGGGGAGTCATTCTATGTACGAGCGTTTTTATTGTAGTACATATGTTATATTATACGAAAGTACAAATAGAAACACCTACTCTAATACACAAGTCTTTTGAAGGGACTATTTCCTTCTATTGTGATGAAAGTGACTCCCCATACACACATATTGTTATCGCATTGGCCAATAGGCCCGATAAAACAGAACGATTTGTTGTTACTGAAGACACTATATTTGCCGACGATTCAGAAAGTATTATTGCAGAGCGTATAGTAGGGGTGCACGTAGAAATAGAATCTGAATATTGGAATAATGTAGAATATGATTACTATCCAGTTACTTTAATTTCCGGATGTCTTTAATGTAAAGACTACAAAAGTATTCTTGATGTGGACAAGATGAAGGTGGTTTTAATCGATCTATACTAGTATTTTCGTTTAGAATTAGTAACCATAAAATCTTCCGGCGCATAAAAGGCCGTCATCTCTGCACATAGGTATTGAGATGGCGGCCAATGTTATTCTATGCCTCGCTATACTACCCCTGAATTTTTATTTCTAGTGCTGAAAAGTCCCCTAAATTAGGGGACTTTTTTAACACAAAATCAAACGCTGAACGTGACAAAGGAGAGATAATCCAGAAGTTTATGGAATTCAGAGCTTCGACGAACGTCCACAGACGATCATTTCACGCCAGTGATTGTACTTGGATATCCCCCACACAGATGCGCCTTTTCCCGGTTAATAGAGACAAATTCAAGTAGGGGGTGCTTTTGTGTGGGAAGAACTAGTCGTAAAACGCTATCTTTGTGCAAAGACGGCTGGGCTGCTGACCTTGGAATATTATCTGCTGATAAGTCTATTTGCAGAAGATCTGGAGATTTACGGTGTCAAAATTGTTGAGTGGCAGAACAGCAACCAGCGCCCCGGCCTCACAATGAGCGGCCAGCAGATCTTTCGCCCGATTGCTCTGCTTTCCAAAGGGACTGTTGTGCCGACAAGCTTGGTGGTGGAATTTATAGGGGGCTGTCGTTTGCGTTGCCGGGGGACGGAGGACCTTCAATGAGCGTAGAACGTGGAGTGTCCCTTACTATTTACATTTCTACTTATAGTTTCTCTCCGTCCGAATAGAGTATTTGCCTCTCATGGGGAGCTCGTGTTGCTGTGGTCTGCGACTACAGCAACACGGGCTTTTCTCTTGATTAAACAAAACCGCATTGCGCATTATACATAGATTTTTACGCCCAGATGGAGCACAATGCTGATTTTACAGAAACCAGAGGAAAACTTTTTTTAACCGGAAAAGAACCTTCCGCTTTAACCTTTATACTTCAATCACAGGGCAAGACGAGAGCGGTGAGAGGAATGCCCCCGTCAGAGCGGAGAAGTGAAATCCTACGTCTGCTATGCAAGCGGAGGCACGAAACAGCCATAAATCTTGCGACAGAGTTTGGTGTCTCTGAGCGGACGATCCGCAACGATTTGGTGATTCTCTCCTGCTATTACCCGATCCAAGTTACATGGGGACGATATGGCGGAGTGGCTCATCTACCAGAATGGTTCCACCTAGAAAACCGGATGTTATCTCCGAAACAGGAAATACTTCTCCAAAAACTGAAAACAGCCTTAGATGGGGAGGAGCTCCAAGTCATGAATAGTATTCTAGCCCAGTTTGCCCTGTATTGGGAGTATCGGTGATCTACCGATTTCCGTCCTGATCCTTGTAAATAGAATATCCGGCAGCGGGATACGTCCGCTGACGAGAGGCCCTCCGGGAGGGGGGCTGAAGCGACGCTGGAGGATGCGCCAAGACCACCTGTGCGGGAGACCGCATCAAAGACGGCCAAGAAAGGTGCAGAGCGGTGCCCATCCGTCCACAAAGCAGCCTGTGGCGGGCTGTTTCGCATTGCGGCTGGTTTTATCCGGCCCGACCCTCGTCAGCAATCTGATAATGATACTCCTGTCCAGCCACAGCCCCGGGTGATACCGGGATCAAGCAATGGGGGCAGCTCGGAGAGATCCTCGGAGGGGTGAGATTCCCGTGATGTGTGCCAACACAGTCCGTCTGCTGCCGCCCAGGGCCCGGGAAGTAGTGTCGAATAGGGCCAACCAGCGAAATGTATTTTTGAGAGAATTAGAGGGGGCCGTTCTGCGGCCATACGCCTCATAACGGCCCCCATTTGAAAATGGAGATATGAAATGAACCACAACATTAACTATATCGGGATGGTGGACCTCCTTCATCACCTCCAGAATGCCGGCCTTGTTAGTCGGAAGGAGGCCGGGAGGACCGCGGCCCGGCTCCGTGTAGAGACCGGGGCGGACGTCATATTTTCTCCCTGATTTTTGTTGCGTTTGGATATGGATATTTTGCGGAAGTGCTGGTATTGTGTGTTGCTGACAGGAGATATAGAGAGGCGATTTCGTGGACGAACAGAAGAAAACTAGTGGTTCCCTGGCATTGAACAGCACGCCCCGGGTGATCACCATCGCGCCCAGCACCCCAGTCAGGGATCGAAAGCTGCGGGTGGCGGCCTACGCCCGGGTGAGCTCCAGCTCGGAGGATCAGCTCAACTCCTTTGCCGCTCAGAACGCCCACTATACAGAGCTCATCACAGCCAACCCGGAGTGGGAGTTCGTGGACGTGTACGCGGACAAGGGCATCACTGGCACCTCAGCGGAGAAGCGTGACGACTTCCAACGGCTCCTGGCGGGCTGCCGGCGGGGCCGGGTGGATAAGATCCTGGTGAAATCCTCCTCCCGATTTGCCAGGAACGCCAAGGAGTGCCTGAAGGCCATCCGGGAGCTGAAGGCCCTGGGGGTAGGGGTACGGCTTCGAGGGACAGGGTATCGACACCTCTGAACTGGCCGGCGAGCTTCTCACCGCCATCTTTGCCATGATGGACCAGAAGGAGAGCGAGAACATCTCGGACAACCTCCGGTGGAGTATCGATATGCGGATGCGCACGGGGAAATACAATGCCTGCTTCGCCCCGTTTGGATACCAACTTGTGGGCGGAAAACTGGAGCTGATCCTTGAGCAGGCGCCGATTATCCGGTATATCTATGACGCCTACCTGGCAGGCAAGACGGCGGAGGACATCGCAGCGACGCTGAATCTGTTCTCTGATGACCGCCCTTGGAAGCCACAGCGGATCGACTACATCCTCACCAATGAGCGGTACAGCGGCAATGCCCTTCTGCGGAAGCGATACACGACGGATACTATACCCCGCAAAGTGAAGCGCAACCGTGGAGAGAGGCCCATGTGTTTTGTGGCAGGAATCAATGAAGCAGTGGTTTCGCAAGAGATATTCGATAAGGCGCAGGAACTGCGCAAAAAACGATGGGAAAACCGCCTTGTCGACCCTGACATTTTTATATCCCGCCAAAACGAGCTGGCGGAACAGCTCCGCGCCGCAAAGCTGGAGAAGGAACGGTTCCTGAAGGCCGAGGAGGATCAGACGATCCAACAGACTCAGGAGCTGATTGAAACCCTGGAGGCTGGGCCGGACTTCCTGGACGCCTTCGATGGGGAGCTATTCCGCGAGCTCGTGGACAAGATTATCGTGGAGAGCAATGACCGTCTACGGTTCCGGCTGGTCAATGGCCTGGAGCTGACAGAGCCCATAGAACGGACGGTGCGGTGATGGGGAGCAACCGGAAACGGCCCTTCGGCTACAAAATGGAGTTCGGGGAGATCGTGCTCCACCCGGCAGAGGCGGAGACGGTGCGCTGGATCTACGACAGCTACCTGGCCGGGGCCAGCTACAACGCTCTGGTGGACAAGCTCCGGGAGCGGGGGATTTCCTATGACGGGGACAAGCCCTGGAACAAGAATATGGCGGCCCGCATCCTGGCAGACCGCTGGTACACCGGCGAGGGTGGATTCCCGTCCATCATCCCGGAGGGGCAGTTCCACATGGTGCAGGTACGGCGGCAGGAGCGGACAATGCCCTGCCAAAAGAGCCCAGCCCAGAAGGAACTGCGGAAGCTGTGCGGCGGCAGCCCGCCGGCCTGGGTGGAACGGCAGGTGCTGGGCCTCCTGAACCGCCTGATCCAGTGTCCAGAGCGTATCACCTGCTCCGTGTTGGAGGATAAGCCACCACCAGAGGTGACGAAGCTGCGCCGGGGGCTGGACGAGCTCCTGCACCGCCCGCCAGTAGACGAGGTTCAGGCCAGAGAACTGGCCTTCCAGCTGGCAACCCTCCAGTTAAATGCCATCGGGCCGGAAGAGTATGAAACCCTCCGCCTTCGGAGGCTGTTTCAGGGATGGGCACCCATGGCAGAACTGGAGCAGGAATTGCTCCATGAGAGCGTCCGCCGCATCGCCGTCAGCAACGGGACAGTCACCGTCCTGCTGAAAAATAACCAGACCTTGGAAGGAGGAAATTACACATGAACGATACCGCGCCCAATGTCATCGTCATCCCAGCCAAAGTGGAAACACCCCAGGAACAGGATAAAAAGCGCCACCTGCGGGTGGCCGCCTACTGCCGGGTGTCTACGGACAGCGAGGAGCAGCTCTCCAGCTATGAAAACCAGCTCTCTTACTACACGGAGAAAATCATGAAGGAACCGGGCTAGACCATGGCCGGGGTATTCGCAGACGAGGGCATCACCGGCACATCCACCTGCAAGCGGAAGGCGTTCCTGCGGATGATCCGCCAGTACAGGCAGGGGAAGATCGACATGATCCTGGCTAAATCCGTCTCCCGCTTCGCCCGCAACACCGTGGACACCCTCAACTTCACCCGGGAGCTGCGGAGCCTGGGTATCCCAGTGGTCTTCGAGGAGCAGAACATCAACTCCATCTACCCGGAGAGCGAGTTTCTGATCACCCTGCACGGGGCTTTCGCCCAGGCCGAGAGCGAGAGCACCAGTAGCCGGGCGCGCTGGGGCAAGCGTCAGGCCATGAAATCCGGCCATGTCGCCATGCAGTACAAGCAGCTGCTGGGCTATGAGAAGGGCCCCGACGGCAAGCCAAGGATCGTGCCGGAGCAGGCGGAGACCGTCCGCTTCATCTATGACCGCTATCTGGCCGGGGACAGCATCCGGGAGATCAAGGCGGCCCTGGAGGGCCAGGGAATTCCCACGGTCTCCGGAAAAGCAGAGTGGATGGCATCCCATATCAGGAGCATCCTGACCAACGAGAAATACTGCGGGGACGTCCTGCTCCAGAAGAACTTCATCCAGGACTGCATCAGCAAGAAGGTGATCCCCAATACCGGACAGCTCCCCAAATACCTGATTCAAAACCACCATGAGGGTATCGTCAGTCGGGAGACCTTCGACGCTGTCCAGCTGGAGATGGCCCGGCGGAACGCCAAGGCGGGCGACACGCGAAAGAGCCCCCCCACCGGCCGGGGCAAGTACAGCGGCAAGCATGTCCTCAGCAAACTGCTGTTCTGCGGGGAGTGCGGGACGGCCTACCGGCGGTGCGTGTGGACTCAGCGCGGAGTCAAGCGCCCCGTATGGCGGTGCGTCAGCCGCCTGGACTATGGGAAGAAGTTCCGTACCCAATCCCCCACCCTGGACGAGGAACCGCTCCAGCAGGCCATCCTGGCCGCCGTCAATGCCGTCATGCTGGACCGCGATACCCTGGCCCGGCAGCTTACCGCCGTCATGGAGTGGGAGCTGGCCCCGATGCTGGGTGAGAGTATGAGCCTGGCGGACATCGACCGGGCCCTGGAGGAACTGAGCAGCCAGTTCAACAGCCTGCTGGCCGAGGCGTCAGCCAACCCAGCAGAGGACTACACGGAGCGGTTCCGGGAGCTGTCCGAGTCCACCACCCGTCTCAAAGAACGGAAGGCACAGCTGGAGGGGGCCTGCCAGGAACAGGGTCGGCTCCAGAACCGCCTGCGGGCGGTCTCGGCCGCCATGGAGCATATGACGGCGGCGATGACAGAGTGGGACGAGGAGGTCATCCACCAGCTGCTGGAGAAGGTGACGGTGCTCTCCCGGGAGAAGATCCGGGTGACCTTCCGGGATGGCCGGGAGATCGAGCAGTATGTGGCACAGCCAAAAAGGAGGAAGCTTGCATGAAGATCTTCGCTACAGGCGATACCCACTGGAATTTTGAGCGGTTTCGCCCGGAATACTTCCCGGAGGGCCAAGAGCTCACCAAGAAAGATGTGGTACTCCAGCTGGGAGACTTCGGCGGCGTGTGGTTCGGGGATAAACGGGATGACGAGGCCCTGGACACCCTGCTGCAAACCGAACTGCCGGAGGCGGAATTGTACCTTGAGATTGGCAGGGCCATCTGTGCTCGCCCGGAGAAGGGCGCGGCGGTAATGGCCGCTGAGTATCTCCAGGCCAACTACCCCGAGTGCGGGGGCTTCTCCCCCAGAAACCTGCGCCGGATGAGGGAGTTCTACCGAGCCTACGCAGATAGCCGGGGACTGCGGGCGCTGGCCCTAAAGCTGGGCTGGACGCAGAATGTGGCCATTCTGGAGGGCTGTGAAGGCAGCCAGGAACGCACATGGTATCTCCGGGCCGCTCTGGAGCACCGCTGGACCAAGTCCGAGCTGCTGGAACAGATCCAGGCTGGGGCATGGCTGCAATCCACACTCGACGAACAGACGGATTCCTGCTATACTGAAGAAAATACAGAGAGTGTGGAGTGTCTGGAGCATGAAGAAAATCCTTTTTGTGTGTCACGGCAATATTTGTCGGAGCCCGATGGCCGAGTATGTCATGAAAGATCTGGTGAAAAAAGCGGGCCTGGAGGCCGAGTTTCAAATCGCCTCGGCGGCCACCAGCCGGGAGGAGATCGGCAACCCGGTCTACCCGCCGGCCCGGCGGAAGCTGGCGGAGCACGGCATATCCTGCGAAGGCCACGCCGCCCGGCAGCTCCGCAACCGCGACTACGAGGAGTACGACCTGCTCATTGGGATGGACAAGGCCAACCTCCACAATATGTTCCGCATCTGCGGCGGCGATTTCAACAACAAGATGCATCTCCTGCTGGAGTACGCCGGCCGACCGGATCAAGAGGTGATGGACCCCTGGTATACGGGAGACTTTGATTCCACCTGGCAGGATGTGCTGGAGGGGTGTGAGGGACTTTTAGACAATTTAATGTAAAAAGGTTGAACCAAAGTCGATGAACTGATTGTCTGCGAAGCAAAAGTCGGTATCCAATGGAAAATGGAACGGGACAACTATGCCAGCCTGAGATATTGCAAATGTAAAGGGTCATCAAAAAACTGAACACCGTTATATTGCTGGCATTAAGGTTTCTCCTACGCCAAAACGTTCGTACAGCAAAAAAGTATCGTCAATCAAAAGGAAAGGTATGTGCTAATAAAAATATTTAGATTGGAGTTTTTCCTGGAGCCCGCCGGAGTCCATAGATTCCGGCGGGTATTTTTTTGCAGTTCCCACACTCTGGGAACTGCTGGAGAGCATACTCATAATGTCCCTGATCACCGGAGTTGAGTCCTGGGCTCGGCAATTATGCTTGTACTGGAGAGTGCTGGTTAGCAGTAAGAAGCCGTGCATGGCTGGAATGGGAAGACAAAAATTATGCATACTATGGCAGAAAAATAGGGTGACAGGACGAAATATTCCATTGTGGCAGCGCCGGTTCGGTGCTATTTTGATAACAGCACACATAAAACGGGGGTGATACGCAGATGTGGATTTTGGAGGAAGGACAGATTTTGCCCTATCTGCGCAGCCATTACCCTGTGTTTGACCAATCGGGACCGGTTGATATCCAGTGCATAGGCGCACTGGAAGGAGAGGAGAAGCCTCGGGAACCGGATGAAGGCGGGCTGATCAACTATATATTTCGGGTTTCCAACGGGAAGCAGTCTGTCATCGTGAAGCAGGGGCGTTCCGCCAGCCGGAAGAACGACAAAATAGTTCTGCCCATATGGCGGAATCGTCAGGAATATGAGACGCTCCGGCTTCGCCATGCCATTGTACCCCAGTACACGCCGGAGACCTATTATGTGGACTGGGAGAACGCAATTTTTCTGATGGAGGATGTGTCTGATCTCGCTCAGGTTCGGAAGCTGCTCTGCTCGGGAGTCATGCTACCCAGACTGGCGGAGCAGGTGGGGGAATTTGTTGCGGCGAGCACCTTTTACTGCTCGGAGTTTTATCTGGAAGCAGACCTGTTTCGAAGACTTTCTGCACGCTTCCGCAACAGCGATATGCGGTCCATCATGGAAGACTGGGTGTTTCTGCGGGATGCACCCTACCTCACCCATAATGGAAACCCGGTGCTCAAACAGCTTATTGACCGGGATGAGAGTATCAGGGTTTGCTGCTACGAGCTGCGCCACAAATTTATGACCCGGGGAGAGGCTCTGATACATGGGGATCTGCATACGTCCAACGTGTTTGCAGACAAGGAGCGGCTCAAGGTTATTGACATGGAGTATACCTTTGCCGGACCGCTCTGCTATGATATCGGATACTTTGCGGCCAGCCTGCTGACCCAGTACTGCACAGCGTGTTTCCGGCCGTTCCCATCGGAAGGGGCGCGCCGTACCTTTCTCTCCTATCTCCTCTCCAGCCTGCTGGAGCTCTACCACTCCTTTGTGGAGCACTTTACGGAGTTTTGGAGAGAGGATGCAAAGCCGATTTATCAGAGATCGGGCGGGTTTTGTGAGCACCTAGCCCGTGGGTTTCTGCCGGATGTGCTTGGGTTTGCGGCGGTGCCCTGTTTCCCCCAGATTACAACATCTCTGACCCCGGAGTTCGCTCAGTTGGACGGGAAGGCCAGAGGACAGGCGCATGAGCTCTGCCTGGTGCTCAGCCGGTACCTTCTGCTTGAGCGGGAGCGGTGGGATACGATGGAGGATGCGGTTCAGGCCATCGGAGCGGTTACGCAAATTTACCTGGATTGCCTGGAATAAACGCAGCAAATTAAAACACATGGCGGGCTTGCCATGTGTTTTTTTCTCAAAAAAGTAATTATTTGGATAAAGCGGTGTTGCTCAAATGGACTTTTTTGTTATAATAGAGAAAAAACATGGCTGGCGCGCAAGTGGGTACCCACTTGCTCTACCGGATATCCGGTAGAGTAAAACCCTTTGTCTGCGCCGGGAGATGGGGCGGAACGGAAAATTGAGAAGGAGGATAGAGGGGCATGGAGGACGCAAGAAAATTGTCCGATTTTATTGATCTGGACCTGCTGCAGAACATCCAGGATAATTGCTCAAAAGCGATGGGCCTTGCATTTATCACGGTGGATTACAAAGGCATACCCATTACCAAATACAGCGGCTTCACATCTCACTGCATGCTGGGGAGACAGGCAAAGGGATTTGCAGAGATGTGTGAGCAATGCGACGCGCACGGCGGACTTCACGCCGCGATCACCGGACAGCCGTACATTTACCGCTGCCACGCCGATCTGGTGGATTTCGCGGTTCCTCTCATTGTCAATGGAAGCTATATGGGAGCGGTGCTGGGCGGGCAGGTGCGGCTACAGGAGGAGAGCGAGCGGGAGCTGGAGCACATCCTCCCACAGCGTCCCAATTGGAAACGGGATAAGGAATGGGAGGAGGCTTACCAGAAGCTGGAGGTCGTCACCTATGAAAAAGTGGAGGCATCTGTAAAGCTGCTGCGCGACATCATCGTGACATTTGTGGAAAGGCGGACTGGAAAGGGGGCGGATGGAGTCCTGAGAGAGAAGGAAAAGCAGCTCTCGGAGGAGCGGGCGGCCCGTCTGGACCTGGAAAAGCAGGTACAGAAGCAGGAGAGCAATACGGCCCGCCGCAGGACAGAGCTCCACTACTTCTTTTTTGTCATGAACATTATCTCAAAGTTAGCCTATGAGGAGAAGGCGGCCAAAACAGAGGCGGTTTCATACGATTTTGCAGACATGATGCGTTATGCAGCGGGGGCAGAGCAAAAAATTTCCACCTTGGGGGAAGAACTGAACTATATCGGGGCGCTTCTTCGGATACGGAAGGCTTGGGTTCGGGACAAGTTAGCCTATACTATTTCTGTCCCGGAGCAGTATCATCAGGTATCCTGTCCCTTTATGGTATTGCAGCCCATTGTGGAGTGCGCTCTGGAGGGGGCCGAAACGGAGGCTGCGGAGCCCAGAAAGCTGGATTTCTATGCGGAGGAGGAGAACGGCAGGCTGCTGTTTCAGATTCTCAGCAATGACACCAGCCGCTCGGTGGAGGAGCTGACGGAGGAGTTATCCGGGGCGGCGGAAGAGGGATACTTTCATACAGGCGGTGTGGACCGCCTGTTGAAGCAGACGCTGGGAGGGGGATACCGCCTGATGGTCAACCGGCGGAGAGACGGGCGGGCCGGTGCAGCGGTCAGCTTTTACCTGCCGCTGGAGCGGAACGGATAGCCGGCTCAAGAGTGCTGTAAACGGGAAGGAGCTGCCGCATGAAGCAGATTCTGGTTTTGATTGAAAACGAGTTGGAGCAGAGCATTACAGGGGATATTCTGCGCTCCGGGCTGGGGGCTGAGGCGGAAATCACCCTCACAGCCGGGGCGGAGCAGGCCATCCAGCAGCTTCAGAGCGGAGCGGTGGATCTCTTCATTGCGGATGTTGAACGGTTTGACGTGGCCCACTGCAATATGGTCACCACGGCGCGAAAGACGGCCCCGGACACTCCGATCCTGGTTACATCGGTGGGGACGCAGGAGGAAATCGCAGGGTATGTCTGGCGCCTCGGCGTCCGGGATTATCTGCTCAAGCCGTACCGGCCCACGTGGTTGTTGGCTGCGGTGCGCGCCTTGGTGCGTAAGGAGCGCAGCGGCGGATGCGCCGCCGACCAGCAGGAGATTTACCTGAGGCGCCTGACGGAGCACCTGCAGAGATTCCAGTATAAAAAGTGCACCGATGCCGCAAGAGAATACCTTGATTTGCTCTATCAAAGTACTGATAATAAGGGTGTTATCCGCACGAGTGCGGTCCGCTTTGCGGAGGGAGTGGCGAAAGCCGGAATCCCGTTCAGCAGGACCACCCAGTGGAAGCTGTCGGGAAGTCTGGAGCACTTTCGGGTCCGCTTTGACCAGCAGGAGCGGAAATATGCAACCTATGAGTTTATTGTCCGGATGCTGGACACGATCTTTGATGCCATAGAGAAGAGCGGGCTGTACGAGGTAGACAGCGAGCAGAAGATTCTGAATTACATTGACCGGAATATCCGGCGGGGGGTCAGCCTGGATGAGGCGGCGGAGTACGCGAATATGAGCTCGTGCTATTTCAGCAAGCTCTTTAAGCGGATGACCGGGAAAAACTATATTACTTATGTGACGGACAGCCGAATTGAAATGGCGAAGCGCATGCTGGTGGAAACAGAAATGCCGGTCATCAATATCGCCTATGAGCTGTCCTATAACGAGACAAATTATTTCAGCAAGGCGTTCAAGAAAAAGGTGGGAGTGACACCCAGCGAATACCGGACAGCCCATTCCGAGCTGTTCAGGGAGCAGGGGGCGGGCTGATACCGGCCGCGCAGACGCCTTGCAGCGCCGGAAAGGGTGGAGAAACATGGAGGAATTCAGCTTCAGCACCAGAATCTTTTTTGGTGAGGGCGCGCTGGAACGCCTGCGCCGGGTGCAGGACAAAAAAGTTATGATTGTGACCGACCGTTTTATGGCGGGCATCGGTGTGCCGGATAAGGTGGCGGGGCACCTGACCCGGTGCCAGGTATCTGTATTTGACGGCGTGGTGCCGGACCCCCCCATCGAGGTGGTGGCGGCCGGCGTCCAGGCCCTTCAGGACTGCGGCGCGGAGGTCATGATCGCCGTGGGCGGCGGCTCCACCATTGACGCGGCCAAGGCCATCCGGGCGGTGGCGAAGGAGACTCTGCACATCGACACAGACCGGTGGGAGTGCTTTGCCGTGCCCACCACCAGCGGTACCGGCTCGGAGGTCACGGACTACGCCGTGATCACCGACCGGGCAAAGGGAATCAAGTATCCGCTGGACAGCCAGGCGCTCCGCCCGCCGGTCGCCATTCTGGACCCGGAGCTTACAGTTTCCGCCCCGGCCTCGGTAACGGCCGACGCAGGTATGGATGTGTTGACCCACGCGCTGGAGGCATACGTCTCCAAGGGAGCCAACGATTTCTCCGACGCGCTGTGTGAGAAAGCGGTTTCTCTGGTGTTTCGCTTCCTGCCGCTGGCCTTTCAGGACGGCACAAACCTGCTGGCCCGGGAAAAGATGCACAACGCCTCCTGTATGGCGGGCCTGGCGTTCAACTCGGCGGGGCTGGGGCTGAACCACGGCATGGCCCACGCCATCGGCGCCAAGCTCCACATCGCCCATGGCCGTATCAATGCCATGCTGCTGCCGCATATCATTACGTTCAACGCCGACTTGGGACGGATTCGGAACGGCGAGTACGCCCTCGCAGCAAAAAAGTATCAGCGCATGGCAAAGGTTTTGGACCTGCCGGCCCCCAGTGTGCGGCTGGGCGTGACCAACCTTCTGCGGGAGGTGGAGCGCCTGAACCGCACCCTGAAGATCCCGGCCTCCCTGAAGGAGTGGGGAGCGGAGCCCTCCAAGGTGAAGGAGCTGCGCGGGGAGATTGTTTCCGCTGCCCTGGCGGATGCCACCACCGCCACCAATCCCAGACCGGCTGCGGCGGAGCATGTGGAGGCTCTTTTGAATAAGGTTATGGGGGGATAATCCCGGAGCGAGAAGCGGCACCACTCTATTTACAAAAAAGCACCCGAAGGGGTGCTTTTTTGCGTTGTTTATAGGAAAAGCAAACAAACAGGCTTTGAACAGGTGGAGGACTTCCGACAAAAAAGTATATATGGCAGCCAAGAAAACAGGGGAGTGTTTCCGGTATAATTTCGCCAGAAAGCGTGCGAATGCTGTTTCAGGCGCGCCGCGGACCACAATAAGGAGGTAGTAATATGCAACAGGAAGCCCTCGGAATGGTAGAGACGAAGGGCCTGGTTGGCGCCATTGAGGCCGCCGATGCCATGGTCAAGTCCGCCAATGTCAGTCTGGTTGGCTACGAGAAGATCGGTTCCGGCTTGGTTACCGTGATGGTGCGCGGCGACGTGGGCGCCGTCAAGGCGGCCGTGGACGCCGGGGCCTGCTCCGCCGAGAAGGTGGGCGAGGTCGTGGCCCAGCACGTCATCCCCAGACCCCACACCGACGTTGAGAAGATCCTTCCCCATATGGCGTAACCGACATAACGGAAACTTAAATTAGAGTTCGGAGGGAACATAGATGAAAGACGAACTGATCAGCAAGGTCATGGACGAGGTCATGAAGAAGATGGGCGCGTCCGACGCGACTTCCGCCCCCGCCGCCGCGTGCTGCAGCAATGCCAGCGCGAACTGCAACCTGACGGAGTTTGTGGGCACCGCCATCGGCCACACCATCGGCCTGGTGATCGCCAACGTGGACCATCAGATCCACGAGAAGATGGACATCGACCCCAAGTACCGCTCCATCGGCATCATCGGTGACCGTACCGGCGCCGGTCCCCAGATTTTTGCCGCTGACGAGGCGGTGAAGGCCACCAACTGCGAGATCGTGAAGATCGAGCTGCCCCGTGATACTGAGGGCGGCGCCGGCCACGGCTCCCTGATCATCTTCGGCGCCGAGGACGTGTCCGATGCCCGCCGCGCCGTTGAGGTCTGCCTGCGGGAGGTGGAGCGCACCATGGGCGACGTATACGGCAGCCCCGCCGGCCACCTGGAGTTCCAGTACACCGCCCGCGCCAGCCACGCCCTGAACAAGGCCTTCGGCGCTCCCATCGGCAAGGCCTTCGGCATCACCGTCGGCGCTCCCGCCGCCATCGGCGTGCTGCTGGCCGATACCGCCGTGAAGGCCGCCACCGTGGACGTGGTGGGCTATAGCTCCCCTGCCAACGGCGGCACCAGCTTCTCCAACGAGGTCATCCTGACCTTCACCGGCGACTCCGGCGCCGTCAAGCAGGCCATCATCGCCGCCCGCGATGTGGGCATGCAGGTGCTGAAGACCCTGGAGCCCAGCGTGGAGCTCAAGTCCACCACCACCCCCTATATTCTGTAATTGCCGGGAAGGAGTCAGACAGCTATGAAGTCAAAACGTTTTGAAGTTCTGGCCGCCCGTCCGGTCAATCAGGACGGCTACGTACAGGAGTGGCCTGAGGTGGGCCTGATCGCCATGAACAGCCCCTTCGACCCCAAGCCCAGCATCAAGATTGAGAACGGCGTCATCACCGAGATGGACGGCAAGTGCCGCGCCGATTTCGATATGCTCGACACCTTCATCGCCGACCACGCCATCCGCCTGGGCAACGCGGAGAAGGCCATGGCCATGGATTCCCTGGAGATCGCCCGCAAGATCGTGGACATCAACGTCTCCCGTGAGGAGATCCTGGACATCACCCTGTCCCTGACCCCCGCCAAGCTGACCGAGGTCGTAGGCAAGCTGAACATCGTGGAGATCATGATGGGCATGACCAAGATGCGCGCCCGCATGATGCCCGCCAACCAGTGCCACGTCACCAACGTGCGCGACAACCCGGTTCAGATCGCGGCGGATGCCGCCGAGGCCGGCGTCCGCGGCTTCGCCGAGATGGAGACCACCGTGGCCGTCGCCCGTTACGCCCCCTTCAACGCCATGGCCCTGTTCGTGGGCGCCCAGGTGGGCCGCCCCGGTGTCATGACCCAGTGCGCCCTGGAGGAGGCCACCGAGCTGCAGCTCGGCATGCGCGGCTTCACCACCTACGCGGAGACCATCTCCGTCTACGGCACCGAGCCCGTCTTCATGGACGGCGACGACACCCCCTACTCCAAGGCGTTCCTGGCCAGCTGCTACGCCAGCCGCGGCCTGAAGATGCGCTTTACCTCCGGCACCGGCTCCGAGGTCCAGATGGGCTATGCCGAGGGCAAGAGCATGCTGTACCTGGAGGCCCGCTGCCTGGCTGTCACCAAGGGCGCCGGCGTGCAGGGTACGCAGAACGGCTCCGTGTCCTGCATCGGCGTGCCCGCCGGCGTACCCGGCGGCATCCGCGCCGTGGCCGCTGAGAACCTGATCGCCATGCTGCTGGATCTGGAGTCCACCACCTCCAACGACCAGACCTTTACCCACTCCGACCTGCGCCGCGTGGCCCGTACCGTGCCTCAGCTCTTCTCCGGCACCGACTACATCTGCTCCGGCTACTCCGCCACCCCCAACTACGACAACATGTTCGCCGGTTCCAACTGGGACGCCGAGGACTACGACGACTGGACCATCATCCAGCGCGACATGAAGATCGACGGCGGCCTGCAGCCCGTCCGCGAGGAGGACGTGCTCAAGGCCCGCAACAAGGCCGCCCGCGCCCTGCAGGGCATGTTCCGTGAGCTGGGCCTGCCCGAGATCACCGACGCCGAGGTGGAGGCCGCCACCTATGCCAACGGCTCCAACGACATGCCCGAGCGCAACGTCAACGAGGATCTGAAGGCCATCGAGGACATGATGGCCCGCAAGGTGACCGGCGTTGACTTCGTGAAGGCGCTGGACCGCGCCGGCTTCCCCGATGTGGCTCACAACATCTACAACATGCTTCGTCAGAAGGTGGCCGGCGACTACCTGCACACCGCCTCCATCTTCGACGAGCAGTTCCATGTGCTCTCCGCCGTCAACGTGCCCAACGAGTATCACGGGCCCATGACCGGCTACCAGATCAGCGAGGAGCGCTGGAACCAGCTGAAGAACATTCCCAACGCCATCCGTCCGGAAGATATCTAAGAGGGGTGAAGCAGTCATGACGTTTGATGAAAACACGCTGCGCAGTGTAATTGAAGAGGTCCTGAAGGAGATGGGCGAGGTGAGCGGCACCGCCGCCGCTCCCGCTGCGGCGCCTGTCGCCGCGGCTGCGGGCAAGCTGACCATCACCGAGAATGGCGAGGCCCGGAAGGGCACCGCCGCCGACGAGGTGGTCATCGGCCTGGCGCCCGCCTTCGGCACCAAGCAGGTTAAGACCATTATCGACCTGCCACATGACAAGGTGCTCCGCGAGATCATCGCCGGCATCGAGGAGGAGGGCCTGAAGTGGCGCATCATCAAGGTGTACCACACCTCCGATGTTTCCTTCATCGCCCATGTGGCCGCCGAGTACTCCGGCTCCGGCATCGGTATCGGCATCCAGTCCAAGGGCACCACAGTTATCCACCAGAAGGACCTGCCCAACCTGTCCAATCTGGAGCTGTTCTCCCAGGCGCCTCTGATCGACCTGGACACCTACCGCAAGATCGGCAAGAACGCCGCCAAGTACGCCAAGGGCGAGTCCCCCACGCCGGTTCCCACCAGGAACGACCAGATGGCCCGCCCCACCTATCAGGCGCTGTCCGCCCTGCTCCACATCAAGGAGACTGAGCTGGTGGACAACAACAAGAAGCCGCAGGCCGTTACGGTCTCGTTCCAGTAAAGGAGGCAGCACGTTTTATGGATCAGGAACTTTTGATGAAGCAGATCGTGGAGCAGGTTATGGCCGCCATGAAGAACGGCACGCCCGCTTCCGCGCCCGCCGCCGCTTCCAGCTGCGGCTCCAAGGTCACCGCGGCCAACTATCCTCTGGCCGAGAGCATGGCCGACCAGATCAAGACCCCCACCGGCAAGGACTTCACCTCTCTGAGCTATGAGAAGGTCATCAACGGCGAGCTCTCCGCCGACGACATGCGCATCGCGCCCGAAACCCTGGAGATGCAGGCCCAGGTGGCCGAGTCCGTCCACCGCGAGGCCTTTGCCGGCAACCTGCGCCGCGCAGCCGAGCTCATCGCCGTGCCCGACGACCGCCTGCTGGAGATCTACAATGCCCTGCGTCCCTACCGCTCCACCAAGCAGGAGCTGCTGGACATCGCCGGCGAGCTGGACGGCAAGTACGGCGCCAAGACCGCCGCTTCCCTGGTGCGGGAGGCTGCCGAGGTTTATGAGAAGCGCGGCCGCCTGAAGAAGTTCTAATCATACTCCAGAGTCAGGAGGCCCCAGAATGAAACTGGTCGCAGGCATTGACATCGGAAACGCGACAACAGAGACAGCATTGGCCCGCATCGAGGACGGTCACGCGGTCTTCCTGGCCAGCGGAACCGTCCCCACCACGGGCATCAAGGGGACCCGCCAGAACATCAACGGCATCTTTCACTCCCTGACCAACGCTTTGGAGAAGGCCGGGCTGGAGCTCAAGGAGCTGTCGGAGGTGCGCCTGAATGAAGCCGCCCCCGTCATCGGCGATGTGGCCATGGAGACCATTACCGAGACCATCATCACCGAGTCCACCATGATCGGCCACAACCCCGCCACACCCGGCGGAATGGGCGTGGGCGTGGGAGAGACGGTTCTCATCACGGAGCTGGAACAGGCTCCGGTCGGGCGGGACTATATTGCAGTGGTGCCCGGGACGGTGGACTTTGAGGTGGCGGCCCGGCTGATCAACCGGGCCACCGCCGGGGACCGCAAGGTCACCGCAGCCATTGTCCAGCGGGATGACGGCGTGCTGATTCACAACCGCCTGACCTGCAAGATCCCGATCGTGGACGAGGTGGCGCTGATTGACAAGGTGCCTATCGGCATGCGCTCCGCCGTGGAGGTGGCCGCCGTGGGCGGCGTGGTGGAGGTGCTCTCCAACCCCTACGGCATCGCCACTCTGTTTGGCCTGTCCTCTGACGAGACCCGGCAGGTGGTGCCCATCGCCCGGGCCCTGATTGGAAACCGCTCGGCGGTGGTGATCAAGACCCCGGCCGGAGACGTGAAGGAGCGAAAAATTCCGGCCGGCACGATTGAGCTACTGGGGGAAAACCGCAGCGTCAAAGTGGATGTGGACGACGGGGCCGACAAGATCATGAAGGCCGTGGAGTCCATTCCCAGCCTGGAGGATGTGCGGGGAGAGCCGGGAACCAACGCCGGCGGCATGCTGGAGAAGGTGCGCCAGGTCATGGCGAATCTGACTAGCCAGCACCCCAGGGACATCAAGATTCAGGATCTGCTGGCGGTCGACACATTCACACCCCAGAAGGTTCAGGGCGGCCTGGCCAACGAGTTTTCCCAGGAGAACGCCGTGGGCATCGCCGCCATGGTCAAGGCGGACCGCCTCCAGATGGAGGCCATCGCCCGGGAATTTGCCCAGCAGATCGGCGTCCCGGTCGAGGTGGGCGGCGTGGAGGCCGACATGGCCATCCGCGGCGCCCTCACCACCCCGGGCACCAACAAGCCCCTGGCCATTCTGGACATGGGCGCCGGTTCGACGGACGCCTCCATCATCAACGCCGAGGGACAGATCCACTCCATCCACCTGGCCGGAGCGGGCAACATGGTCACACTCCTGATCCAGTCGGAGATGGGACTGCCCGACTTTGACACGGCGGAGGATGTGAAAAAGTACCCCTTGGCCAAGGTGGAGAGCTTGTTCCACATCCGCCATGAAAACGGCACCGTGGAGTTCTTCCAGCAGCCGCTGGATCCCAACCTGTTTGCCAAGGTGGTCATTCTCAAGGAGGGCAAGCTGCTCCCCCTGGAGGGTGACTGGAGCATGGAGAAGATCCGGCTCATCCGGCAGCAGGCCAAGCAGAAGGTGTTCGTCACCAACGCGATCCGGGCCCTGACCCGGGTCAGCCCCACCGGCAATGTCCGGGATATTCAGTTCGTGGTGCTGGTGGGCGGCTCCGCGCTGGACTTCGAGGTTCCGCAGATGGTGACCGATGCACTTTCCCAGTACAAGGTTGTCGCGGGCCGCGGAAATATCCGCGGCACCGAAGGCCCCCGCAACGCGGTGGCCACCGGGCTGGTGCTCTCCCTGACGGAAGGGAGGGGCTGATATGCCCGTAATCCAAGAAAGGATCAAGCCCACCGTCCATGTCCGCTGTGCAGAGGACACCCCGCAGGAGGTACTGCGGCAGCTCCAGTACGGCATGGAGGAGGAGGGCATTCCCTGGGAGGCCGCAGCCGGGACGGGCGACGCCCTGTCCCTGGCCTGGGAGGCCGCCCGGAGCTCCCGGCTGGAGGTGGGAATCGGCCTGGACCGACAGGCGCTGGTTCTCCACTACTCCAAGCTGGAGCGCGAGCAGCCCCTGTTCCGTATTCCCGCCAATTCCGGTATGGAGACGGTGCGGGCGCTGGGGGCCAATGCGGCGCGGCTTGTGAAAAAGCTGCCGCTGAAGGCCCTGGACAGGAGGTGAGAGCATGCAGCAAAAAAGCCTGGGACTCATAGAGACCCAAGGCCTGGCGGCCGGCATCGAGGCCGCCGATGCGGCGGTGAAGTCGGCCAATGTGGAGCTGGTGGGCTATGAGCTGACCAAAGGCGGAGGCTGGACTACCATCAAGATCCTGGGCGATGTGGGCGCGGTGAAGGCGGCGGTAGACGCCGCGCGGATTGCCGCCGGCAAGGTGAGCCGGGTGGTAAGCACCCGGGTAATCGCGCGGCCGTCCATGGGGCTGACCGGCCTGATCCACAACACCGACACGGTGGGAGATCAGCCGCCGGAGCCGCCTGCGCCGCCCGCTCCAACGGATCCGCCGGAGCCGCCGAAGCCGCCGGCAGACGTGCAGCCCGCAGAGGAGGGTGCTTCGGGGACGACGGAGTCTCCGGAGGAGGTACAGCCCGTTGAAGTGGAGCCTTCGGGGACGACGGAGTCTCCGGAGGAGGTACAGCCCGTTGAAGTGGAGCCTTCGGGGACGGCGGAGTCTCTGGAGGAGGTACAGCCCGTTGAGGTGGAGCCTTCGGGGACGACGGAGTCTCCGGAGGAGGCGCAGCCCGCAGAGGAGGGCGCTTCGGAGGCGATGGAGTCTCCGAAGGAAGCCCCCTCTGAAAAGGCGAAGGAGACGCCCTCCAAACGGCGGGGGAAGAAGTCCGCAAAACGCTGAACCGCGCAGAAAAGCGGGACGGCAGCACTGATTTTTCTGATATTTTCTAGGAGGTTATCACAATGGGTGAAGCTCTGGGTATGATCGAGACAAAGGGTCTGGTCGGCGCGATCGAGGCGGCCGATGCCATGACCAAGTCCGCCAACGTTACGCTGATGGGCTATGAGAAGATCGGCTCCGGCCTGGTCACCGTCATGGTGCGCGGCGATGTGGGCGCGGTCAAGGCCGCGGTGGACGCCGGCGCCTGCGCCGCCGAGAAGGTGGGCGAGATCGTGGCGCAGCACGTCATCCCCCGTCCCCACACCGACGTGGAGAAGATTCTGCCGAAGGGCCTGTAAAAAGAGGCTTGAGGCATGGACAAGAACAACGTGGTTTCAGCAGAGATTGTCCGCCAGATCACCCGCATGGTGGTGGAGGAGCTCCAGAAGCAGCAGCGGCTGGAGCGCTCCACCCCCATTGGGGTCTCCAACCGCCATGTCCATCTGGACCGGGCGGACATGGACGCCCTGTTTGGTCCGGGCAGCGAGCTGACGGTCAAAAAAATGCTCGGCCAGCCGGGGCAGTATGCTGCGGAGGAGACCGTCACCATCCGCGGGCCCAAAGGGGAGCTCAGCCGCGTGCGCGTGCTGGGGCCCCTGCGCGCTCAGACGCAGGTAGAGATCTCCATCGCCGACGGCTTCACGCTGGGGGTCAAGCCCCCGGTGCGCGAGTCCGGTCAGTTGAAGGATACCCCGGGCATTGAGATCATCGGGCCCTGTGGGAGTGTAAAGAAGGACAGCGGCGTGATCGCGGCGCTGCGGCATGTGCACATGACTCCGAAGGACGCGGCGCGCTTCGGCGTGGAGGACGGCCAGTATATCCAAACGGAGATCGACGGCCTGCGGGGCGCGATCCTCTGCAATGTGCTGGTGCGCGTCTCTGACAAGTACGCGCTGGAAATGCACATTGATGTGGAAGAGGCCAATGCTCTGGGCGTCAAAAACGGCGACCGGGCCTTTTTCCTTGACGATTGAGCCGGGAAGGAGGCAGGGCAGAGGTGGGCCAGGAGCTGACGCAGGCCAATGAGACCCTTCTGGAATTTGAGCGGCTGATTCAATCCGGCGGCTGCAATGCCTGGGAGGGCACGCTGCGTACCGGGGTGGATCTGGGCACCGCCAACATCGTGCTGGCGGTGGTGGATGAGCAGAACCGGCCGGTGGCCGGGGCCTCTTATCCCTCCACAGTGGTCCGGGACGGTATCGTGGTGGACTACATGGGGGCGGTTCGGGCGGTCACACATCTGAAAGGACAGCTGGAGGAGCGCCTGGGCGTCATGCTGGACGCCGGAGCCTGTGCCATCCCGCCCGGCATCCTTGAGGGCAATGTGAAGGCCATCGGAAACGTCGTGGAGGCGGCGGGCTTCCGCCTGACCAACATCGTGGATGAACCCACGGCGGCCTCCTCCGTGCTGGGTATTTCCGACGGCGCGGTGGTGGACGTGGGCGGCGGCACCACAGGCATCAGCGTCCTGAAGGACGGAAAGGTGATCTTCACGGGCGATGAGCCCACAGGAGGCACTCATATGACGCTGGTGCTGGCCGGCTTCCACGGCTGGAATACCCAGGAGGCCGAATTGGCCAAGCGGGACCCGGCGCAGGAGGCCAATGTGTTTCCTGTGATCAAGCCGGTTGTGGAGAAAATGGCGTCCATTGTCCGGAACTACCTCCGGGAGTACCCGGTGGAGACGGTCTATGTGGTGGGCGGCGCGTGCTGCTTCACCCAATTTGAATCGGTATTTGAGAAATTTTTGGGTGTCCCCGTGGTCAAGCCGGCGGCTCCGCTGCTGGTGACGCCCCTGGGGATTGCCGTAAACTGCAAGCTGTAAAGTAGGTGAGGACCGTTGACGACGGAGCAACTGCGCGGAATGGCGGACGAGGCGTTTGTCGAGATTCTGGCCCAGCGCGTTGTGGAGAAGCTCCTGGCGCGGCAGAAGCAGGCGCTGGTAGTCTACACCGGTTCCAACATCGGTGAGGCTGCCGCGCTGGAGGCCATGGGCCGTCTGCGCGGAGAGGGCTTCACGTTCCGGGTGCTCCTCTCCCGGGGGGCGTCCGGCCTGCTGGACGTGGAACGGCTCCGCTCCGTTCTGGAGCCGGAGAAGCTGTGGGTGGAGGCTCCGGAGGAGACCCCGGAGGCGCTGACCGCCCGGTACGACACCATTTTGGTTCCGGCCATGACGGTACATACCGCCGCCCACGTGGCCGCCTGCATGGCGGATACACCGGCGTCGGCCGTCATCCTGGACGGCCTGATGCGGGGAAAGAACGTTGTGGTGAACATCGACGGCTGCTGCCCGGATCACGCCGAGCGCCTGAAGCGCGGCTTCCATATGGCGGGGCCGCTGAAGCAGGCGCTTCGGAACAATCTGGAGACCTTGCGCTCCTTCGGCGCGCGCCTGACCACCTCCGGCGGCCTCTATGACAAGGCGCTGCGGGCGGTTGGCGGGGCACAGGCCCGGACGGCGGCACCGGCTGCGAGGCCGGAGGCCGCGCCCCGGAAGCAGGAGGGGGCTGCCCGCATCCGGCTGGAGGGCCGGGTTTTGAGCGGACGCCACGTCCAGGGATGTCCGCCCCACAGCACCCTGTGGGTGCCGCGGGAGACCCTGATTACCCAACTGGCCGCCGATGAGGCGCGCCGCCGGGACATCTGCATCCGAAAAGAGACGTAAAGCAGGTGGCAAAATGTATTTGGGAAGAGTGATCGGGACGGTGGTTTCCACCAGCAAGAACGAGCATCTGGTGGGGATGAAGCTCCTGGTTGTGGAAAAGCTGACGGAGCGCCTGGAGCGGGAAGGCACCAGCGAGGTGGCCGTGGACTCCGTGGGAGCGGGGACCGGCGAGATCGTCATCGTCTGCAAGGGCAGCTCCGCGCGCTATGTGTTCGGCAAGGGTGACGCCCCGGTGGATACCTCCATCGTGGGCATTGTGGATACGGTAGAGGTGGGCTGATGGCGAATCTTTACACCAAAACCGGAGACAAGGGCCAGACCAGCCTGGTAGGCGGCTCCCGGGTGAGCAAGTCCAGCCTGCGGGTGGAGTGCTACGGCACCATTGACGAGGCCAACTCCATGCTGGGGCTGGCGTATGCCCAGACCGACCGGGAATATATCCGCACCACGGTTCACCGCATCCAGGGCCGGCTGTTCTCTCTGGGGGCGGAGCTGGCCAGCGACGAGCAGGGTGCGGCCGGGCTGACGGGAAAGATCTCGGAGGAGGACGTGGCCTTTCTGGAGGGCGTGGTGGACAAGTGCACCGAGACCACCGGGAAGCAGACCCACTTCGTCATTCCGGGCGTGGACCCCGCCTCGGCGGCGCTCCATGTGGCCCGTACCATTGTCCGCCGGGCGGAGCGCCATGTGGTGGCCCTGGCGGAGCACGAGCCGGTACGCGAGGTGCTGGCCCGCTACATCAACCGCCTGTCCGACGCGGTATACGCGCTGGCCAGGCTTCAAGAGGATCTGACGCAGGAGGAGCGCCTGAGGGCGCAGGTGACTGCGCTGGTCCGGAAACAGCTGTCCGCCCCGGAGGGCGGCCTGCCCCCTTTTAGCCTGGCATCGCTCCAGAGGATGGCCCAGCGGGCCGTGGAGCGGGCCGGACAGCTCGGGGTTCCGGTGGTGTTCTCCGCGGTGGACAGCGGCGGCAATCTGGTCCTGCTCCAGAGAATGGAGGGCGCGCTGCTGGGCAGCGTGGACGTCTCGGCCGGAAAGGCCTATACCGCCAACGCCTTCCAGATGCCGACCCATGAGCTGGGCCAGGCGGCCCGGCCGGACGGCCCGCTCTACGGCATTGACGCTTCCGCTCCCGGAAAAATCGTGCTGTTCGGCGGCGGCTTCCCCTATGTGGTAAACGGGGAAGTCGTGGGCGGCATCGGCGTATCCGGCGGTACGGTGGAACAGGATATGGACATCGCATGGTACGCGATGTCTCTCTAAGGAGGAACAGCAAATGAACATTGATGAGAATGTGGTCGAATCCATTGTGAAGCGGGTTGTATCCCAGCTGAGCACGGAGACCGCTTCCGCCCAGACCTGCCCGTCCGGCGGGGACTGGGGTGTATTTGAGAGCATGAACGACGCGGTGGACGCGGCCGTGGAGGCCCAGCGGGAGTATCTGAACCACTCCATGCACGACCGGGCCTGCTATGTCCAGGCCATCCGCGACGTGGTGCTGGACCAGGAGAACCTGGAGTACATCTCCCGCCTGGCCGTGGAGGAGACCGGCATGGGCGGCTATGAGTACAAGCTCATCAAGAACCGTCTGGCCGCGGTCAAGACGCCCGGCATCGAGGATCTGACCACCGACGCCATGAGCGGCGACGACGGCCTGACCCTGGTGGAGTACTCGCCCTTCGGGGTGATCGGCTCCATCACCCCCACCACCAACCCCACGGAGACCATCATCTGCAACTCCATCGGCATGCTGGCGGCGGGGAACGCGGTGGTGTTCAGCCCCCACCCCCGGGCCAAGAAGGTGTCCCTGCACCTGATTCAGCTCATCAACAAGGCCCTCTGCAAGGCAGGCGCGCCCGCCAACCTGGTGGTCACCGTGTCCGCCCCCTCGATTGAGAACACCAACGCCATGATGAGCCACCCCAAGATCCGCATGCTGGTGGCTACCGGCGGCCCCGCCATCGTCAAAACGGTGCTCTCCAGCGGCAAGAAGGCCATCGGCGCCGGCGCCGGCAATCCCCCCGTCGTGGTGGACGAGACCGCCGACATCGAGAAGGCCGCCAAGGATATCGTGGACGGCTGCTCCTTTGACAACAACCTGCCCTGCATCGCCGAGAAGGAAGTCATCGCCGTGGACTCCGTGGCCGACTACCTGATCTTCAACATGAAGAAGAACGGTGCTTACGAGGTCAAGGACCCCGCCGTGATCAGCCAGCTGGTGGAGCTGGTGACCAAGGAGGGCAAGAGCCCCAAGACCGAGTTTGTGGGCAAGAGCGCCAAGTACATCCTGGACAAGATCGGCATTACCGTGGGCGATGACGTGAAAGTGATCCTCATGGAGGCCAAGGAGGACCACCCCTTCGTGCAGGTGGAGCTCATGATGCCCATCCTGCCTCTGGTGCGGGTTCCCGACGTGGACCAGGCCATTGAGATGGCCGTCCGGGTGGAGCACGGCAACCGCCACACCGCTATGATGCACTCCCGCAATGTGGAGAAGCTGACCAAGATGGCCAAGCTCATCCAGACCACGATTTTTGTGAAAAACGGCCCCTCTTACGCCGGCATCGGCGTAGGCGGCGAGGGCTATACCACGTTTACCATCGCCGGTCCCACCGGAGAGGGCCTGACTTCGGCCAAATCCTTTGCCCGGCGCCGCAGATGCGTGCTCGTCGGAGGGATGGACGTCAGATAAACGGAGGTTTGGGCCATTATGCAAGAGAATCTGCTCGGCCTGGTGGAACAGGCCGGTGTGGTGGGCGCCGGCGGCGCCGGATTTCCCACCCATGTGAAGCTCAAGGCCCAGGCGGACACCGTCATCATCAACGGAGCGGAGTGTGAACCGCTGCTCCGGGTGGATCAGCAGCTGATGGCCCTCCAGGCCGGCGACCTGCTGGACGCCCTCGATCTGCTCGTGGAGCAGGTCGGGGCGTCCCAGGGCGTGGTGGCGCTCAAGGAGCACTACCACGCGGCGGTGGAGGCGCTGGAGCGGGAGCTATCCAGGCATCCCAAGCTGAGGATTCACCGGATGGGCGCATTTTATCCCGCCGGTGACGAACAGGTGATCGTCTACGAGGTGACCGGACGCGTGGTCCCGGAGGGGGGCATCCCCCTGAATGTGGGCGTGGTGGTCAGCAATGTGGAGACGGCCCTCAATGTGCTGGCGGCCGTCCGCCATCAGGCCCCGGTGATTGAGAAGTATGTCACGCTGACCGGTGCGGTGCGCACCCCCAAGACCGTGAAGGTGCCCCTGGGCATCACAGTGGCGGAGGCGCTGGCCCTGGCGGGCGGCCCCACCGTGGAGCACTATGAGGTCATCAACGGCGGGCCCATGATGGGGCGTGTGGTGAGCACCGGAAGCGCTATTACCAAGACCACAAAGGGACTCATCGTAGTCCCGGAGGGCCATTCCCTCCTCCAGAGCCTGAACCGGCCCGTGCCGCGGATGCTCCAGGATGCCCGGGTGGCCTGTATGCAGTGCTCCCTGTGCTCCGAGGTCTGCCCGCGGGGCCTGCTGGGGCACCGCATCCAGCCGCACAAGATGATGCGCCTGGCCGCCTATGGCGCCCTCTGCGACCCGGAGTATACCCCCATGAACGCCTTCCTGTGCTGCGGCTGCCGCCTGTGCGAGTACGCCTGCGTGATGGGGCTTCAGCCCTGGAAACTGAACGGGATGCTCAAGGGCGAGATGGGAAAGAAGGGTGTCCGCAATGCGCTGCACAACCAGCCGGAGGCGGCCGCGCCGTTCCGGCAGTACAAGCGATACCCGGTTCACAAGCTGATTCACCAGTTGGGGCTGGACGGCTATGATGTCCCCGCCCCGATGGAGGACAGCTCCTGCGACTATCAAATGGTGACCCTGCCGCTGAGCCAGGGGGTGGGCGCACCCGCCCAGCCTGTGGTGCGCGCAGGGGACAGAGTGGAGAAGGGAGCCCTGATTGCGGCGGCCCCAGAGGGAAAGCTGGGGGCAAACCTTCACGCGAGCATCGCGGGCACGGTGACCGCGGTGACCGAGAGAGAGATTACCATCCAACAATAAAGATTGGAGAGGAACTGATTTATGGATATCTTGGCTCTGATCGCCGCATTTGGCGGCGGCATTATCGGCGCTTACATGGGCGCCCTTCCCGCCTTTATTATGACTGGTATCTACGCCCTGGTGGGCGGAGTCCTGACGGCTGCCGGCGTGGGCGGCGATGTTGCAGTCAACTACCTCGCCTTTGGTTCCTTTGTCGGCCCCCACATCGCCTTTGCCGGCGGCGTGGCCGCCGCCGGCTACGCGGGCCGCAAGGGCAAGCTGGCCTCCGGCACCGACATCCTGTCCTCCCTCAACGGCCTGGGTGAGCCCGACGTGCTCCTGGTGGGCGGCATCTTCGGGGTGCTGGGCTTCCTGATCCACTACTGCATCGGACTGCTGCCCGTCATCGGCAGCGCCGGCCCTGCCACCACCGACCTGCCCGGCATCACCGTCTTCATTCTGGCGGTTGTCACCCGTCTGGCCTTCGGCAAGACCGGCCTGACCGGCAAGTACACCGGCTCCGGAAAGCGCGAGTGGTTTGCCACCGGGAAGGGCTTCGTCTATAACGTGGTACTGGGCGGCGGCATCGGCATTGTGGTGAGCTTCATCGCCGCGTTCCTGTACGAGAATGAGTTTACCGCTGCGTTCAGCATCTTCCCGATCGTGTGCTTCGGCTTTGCGGCGATCACGCTGATCTTCACCCAGACCGGCTTCGCCACGCCCGCGACTCACCACATTTTCCTGCCCTCCGGGCTGGCTGCCGTGGCCGGCATCACCGCCTGGGGCCCTGCGGGCGCTCTGCTGGGCGTGCTCTTCGGCATCCTGGGCTCCCTGCTGGGCGACTTGGTGGGCAAGAGCTTGAACAGCCACTGCGACACCCACATCGACCCCCCTGCTACCACGATCTTTATCCTGACGATTGTGATCAACGCTGTCAGCAGCGTGATCAATGCCTGAGCCAACAGAGGAATCCATAGGAAAAGAGGCCAGTTATGGGAAAGTCCATCGGATTACTGGAATTGAAAAGCATCCCCGTCGGCATTGAAACCGCCGATGCGGTGCTGAAGGCCGCCAATGTGGAGCTGCTGACCGCGACCCCCACCTGTCCGGGTAAATATGTCATTATCATCTGCGGCGCGGTAGGCGCTGTGAAGAGCGCCATGGAGAGCGGCCGCCAGACAGCGGGCATCTATCTGGTCGGGCACCACACCATCAACAACGTGCACGCTTCCGTCCCGGAGGCGATCGTGGGCACGTCGGAGGTAGGACACATCGCCTCCATCGGCGTGATCGAGACCATGACGGCTTTGACTGCCGTTGAGGCGGGGGACTATGCCGCCAAGGCGGCGAACGTCCGCCTGATGGAGATCCGCATTGCCCGCGGCCTGGGCGGCAAGGGCTTTGTTATTCTCACCGGCGAGGTTTCCGCGGTTCGCTCTGCGGTTAAGGCCGCGATGAATCAACTGGAGGAGACCGGGGATATTACAAGCAGCAGCGTGATCGCATCGCCCCATCCGGGATTGATTGACAAGCTGACGAACTAAGGGAAACAGGAACAGACGCGGAAAGGAGGGCCATCAGTATGGCTTCACAGGATTGTCCCAACTGCCACTATCCAGCACCCAACCGCAAAAAGCCTGGGGAGGGGGAGCGCGTGCCCCAGGGTATGTACCACGCCCCCGACAGGAGCGGTGAGCCGGAAGAGTGCCCCCAGTGCTTTTACCAGCCGGAGGCAGTGGAGGAAAGGCCGGAGGAGGAGTGTCCCCAGTGCTTCTACCAGCCCGAGGACGGGCAGAAGCGGGAGGAGGCCAAGGAGGACGACTGCTCTCAGTGCTTCTATAAGCCGGATAAATAAGAATTGGTAAGAAAGGATTGTGAGCTCTGTGGAACGACTCATTGGAAAGCAGGCGCCCTATTTTTCCATGGAGGCGCTGTCGGCGGACGGAGAACATTTTGTGCGCGTTGCGCTGCCGGACTATGCCGGGAAATGGCTGGTGCTGTTCTTCTACCCCATGGACTTCACCTTTGTCTGTCCCACAGAGCTCACAGCCTTCTCAGAGCACCGGGAGGCCTTCCGTGCGGCCGGAGCGGAGCTGCTCAGCGTGAGCACGGACAGCGTCTACACCCATCAGGCCTGGCAGCGCAACGGCCTGGGCGGGCTGGGTTACCCCATGGCGGCGGATCAGACTCTGCGGGTCTGCGCCGATTACGGGGTGCTGCTGGAGGAGGAGGGGGTGGCCCTGCGTGGGCTGTTCCTGATTGACCCGGAGCAAAAAGTGCGCTACAGCGTAATCCACGACAACAACATCGGCCGCAATCCGGAGGAGGTGCTCCGGGTATTGGCCGCGCTGAAAACCGGCGGCCTGTGCGCAGCTGGCTGGAAGGCCGGGGAGGAAAACCTCCGCCCGGACATATCGGAACGCGAGGCTCCGGTGCTGGCGGGTACGGCACCCGTGCGCATCTATACGATGCCCGGTTGCAGCTACTGCCGCAGCGTAAAGGAGTTTTTGAGACAGGGCGGGATCTCCTATGAGGAGATCAACCTCGCGGAGGATAAGGCCGGGCAGGCCTTTATGGAGAGCCGCGGCTATACGGGCCTGCCGGTCACGGTGATCGGCGCGGAGGAGATTGTAGGCTATAATATGCCCAGAATCAAGGCGGCGCTGGGCCTGAGCGGAGCAAACGAGGTGAAATAGGATGGACTTAATGGACTTTGGAACCGTGCAGGAGGGGAAGATGCGGCTTGTTCAGGAGATGGTGCCCGGCAAGCAGGTCACTCTGGCCCATATTATTGCAAGCCCGGATGAGATTATCTATCAGAAGCTGGGCCTCAATCCCAATGTGGACTACCAGCAGGCCGCCATCGGAATTTTGAGCATGACGCCCTCTGAAATTTCCGTAATCGCGGGCGATATTGCGACCAAGACCTCCAAGGTGGAGATGGGGTTTATTGACCGCTTCAGCGGAACCCTCATTTTTACCGGACGCATTTCAAACGTACAGGCCGCGGTGTCCAGTATCCTGACCTATCTGAAGGATCACCTGGGGTTTACCATCTGTGAAATTACGAGGACATGAAGAAAATTATTTTAATGGGCCGGAGCGAATGCGGAAAGACCACCCTCACGCAGGCGCTGAAGGGCGATGTGATCCACTATCACAAGACACAGTACATAAACCATTATGATGTGGTGATTGACACGCCGGGGGAGTATGCAGAAAACGCCAGCCTGGCGAAGGCGCTGGCGCTCTATACCTATGAGGCCGACGTGGTGGGGCTGCTGCTGAGCTCCACCGAGCCGTACTCGCTCTACCCACCCTGTGTGACGGCCTGCTGCAACCGCCCGGTGATCGGCATTGTGACCCAGATTGACCATCCGGACGGTGATCCGGACCGGGCGCAGGGCTGGCTGGAGCTGGCGGGATGCCACCCGATTTTTCGGGTCAGCTCCTATACCGGGGAGGGGATCTGGCAGATCCTCAACTATCTCCGGGAGCCGGGAGACATCCTGCCCTGGGATTCGGAACAGGCGGCGGAGCGTCCCCGGGTGGTTCTCTCGAACAAATATGGGAGGCTGCCCGAAGAGGGCGGCGGACACCCGCAAACAATTTAGGAAAAAACAGGAGTGCTCCTGCCGCGGGAGAGACTGCGGTGGGAGCTTTGCTGTTATGATACGTTAGGCGATACAATTTGCAGAAGGAGGGCTGTCCATGGAAGCGCTGACCTTTTTTTCCGCGATGAACCGGGGACAGTTCCGGGAGGAACAGGGGATTGAGGGCAGCTCTTACTGTATCTTTTTTGCCCCGATGGAGGAGCTGGTCACCCAGGACCGTATGACCGGAAGAGAGGACCGGGTCGTGCTGGAGCTGCTCTACGGCGATGAAATGCTGCCCGGGGCCCTGCGGGTGAGGCAGGTGGGGAGCAATGCGGTCGTTGAGGAGTCCACACAGGGGGCGTTTCGCGCCTTCCTGGAGGAGAAGCCGGTCAAGTACATCGGACAACTGCTGATGTACGCGCTCCAGTTCAAAATACAGGATCTCTCCCTGCGCATTGAGGGCTGCACAGGCGAGATGAAGCAGTTGGAGGACGCCCTGGACAACTGCATCGACAACAGCGGCACCTATCGTCTGCTGGATTTCCGCAGGCGCTACACCGAGTGTGGGAATATGGTGCTGGCGGTAAAGGAGATCCTGTCGCGGATCGACAAGGGCTACTATCCGATGCAGATGCAGAACAGCTATGTGCTTCAGGGCGAGGTGCTGCTGGAGTTCCGCTTCCTGGAGGAGCGGTATGAGCTCATCAAGAGCACGGTTCTCAAGGACTTTGATACCTATACCTCCATCATCAATAACAATATCAACCGGAATGCCCGGCTGCTGAGCATCATCTCGCTGGTGGGGGTGGTTCTCAACTTCATGTTCGGAAGTCTGCTGGCCGCCAATCCACTTCTGGGAATCATCGGCGGCCTGTCGGTTGCGGGCTTGTCTGTGGGGGCCACGGCGGTCTACCATGTCAGCCGCCGCGGCAATGCGCCGCTTCCCTCCGGGCGCGGTCCGCTTCAGGCGTTTCCCTCCCTGCCGAAATTCCACAGGAAAGAGAAGCAGGAGCGGGATCAGTGGGAAAAATGAATATGGAGCGGTGACAGAGAGGGTGTGCCGAACCCGTGCCGCCAAAGACCGGAATGGGCCGGAGAGGACGAATGTCCTCTCCGGCCCATTTTGGTTTCACTAGGAAGCAGATGTTCCGGGTTGCCGCCGTTTTTCCGGCGGCCTCAGTCCATCACCTCGCCGCCGGGCGCATCATGGGCGTCGGACCAGACTCGCTCAAGAGCGGCCCAATCGCGCTCCGTCAGCCTGCCGGTCCACTCCTCCGTGTCTTCCCCTTCTGTCCAGATATAGTCATGGGAGTTGGTGGCCTCCTGCATGGCTGCGTAGTACCAGGCGGAGGTATTGTTGTCCGGCCAGGTGAGCATCTCTCCGCGGGGCAGCAGGTGTGCTTCATGAGGGGCCCGGCCCAGGGTGCGGTTGACGATGGTGCACGCCTCGGCCCGGGTGATATTGTCCAGCGGGTGGAAGGTGCCGTCGGGCATGCCCTCAATTAGTCCGTACTCCACCGCTGCGGCCAGGAAGGTCACATACCACTCGGTTCCCTCCACATCGGAGAATCGGCCGTCGTATGTCAAGTCCCCTTCGGTAAACTCGAAAAAGCTCACTGCAATTTTGGTAAATTCAGACCGTGTGATGGGTTCGGTAGGGCGGAAGGTGCCGTCCGGATAGCCGTCCAGAATACCCATGCTGGTCAAGGTGGATATGGCGTTGTTGTACCAGTCGCCGGAGGCCACGTCGGAGTATGGATTGGTCTGACTCCAATAGGCCTCTCTGGCCTCGTCGGTGAGCAGGCGGAAAAAGATAGTGGCCACCTCGCTGCGGGCGATATCGCCCTCCGGCCGCACAGTGCCGTCCGTATAGCCGATGATGTAGGCCACGTGGTCCTCGGTATTCAGAGACTCAGGCTCGTCGTCGCGGTCCGGGCGGTGAGAGGGGCGGCCGGGGTCGGGGCGGCTGGTGTGAATGGTGTAGGACACGGTTGGCCTGCGGAAGTTCTCCGGCTGGCCGGGCCGGCTGTTGCTGTCCACCGGGTACAGGGTCGCGCTGTTGTTGGTGTAAAGGCCGCTGTAGTTCTCGCTGCCGTCCGCATCGTACTGGCCGTAAGTCCCCTCGGCAGTCTGGGGATTCGTCAGCTTCACGGTGTAGGTCAACTGAACAGGGGCAAAGTTGGAGACGGGGACGTTGATCTCCCACACAAAGCACTCGTCGGACGCACCGTCCTGGCCTTTGGCGTAGTATTTGAGCACAAAGTAATAGGCTGATTCGTCCGCGTTTGCCGCGTCGTTGAAGCCGAAGCCATAGGCGCTGGTGATATAGGGATCGCTGAACGAGGGATCAATCAATTCGGTCTTGTCGAGAACCTCTCCGCCCACGGTCAGGGCCAGCCGGTCTATGTCGTTGACAAAATCAAAGTCGTACCCGTTGCTTTTGTTGTCGGTGCCGGAGCCAATTTCATCCACCACATAGCTGCCTTTATCAAGCAGGTAGTAGATGTCGTTCTGGATGTCGGTAAAATCAACGGTTTCGCCGCCGGCCAGGTAGTCCATGAAACTGATGCCAAAGCCATAACTGTCGACACCGCTCTCAGCTTTCAGCGCATAACAATGGTACTCTTTGCTCATTTCCTGATAGAGCGCATTACTATTGTAGAGAGACAGATCAACGTTGATTGGATAGCCGTTCCTATTTACATAAGGGATGGAGCCTTCAGAATCCAAATCACTTGTTTTTGGACGATTCGGATCGTTCAAAGAATATTCATATTTGGTGTATTCACTATCCAATACGCCTTTTACTGCATCAAAGTAGCTGGCCCAATTTTCCGGGACATAATCAGAGGAATATTTACATTCCCACGCGGACAATCCGTCATTTGGCTGTTCGTTCCTTCCGCCCGTTCCGGTATCACCGCCGTTTCTGGAGGAAATTGTGTATGCCTGATCGTAGTTTCCGCCTTTACAATAATAATACGTTAAACCATCACTGACAAGGATTAAATATTTCCGAGAGATATCAACACTTGTATCTGCATCCAGCATTGCCTTGCCAGCCAGCAGTCCGGCGTGCATATTGGTTCCACTCTTTAGTGTCTGCTGGATCGCGGCTTCAATGTCCGCATATTCGGTAGCCAGATCAAAAAATTCACCATTATTGGCGACATTGGCAACCGCATTAAAAATAACTACACCGACATTGATCTTCGCGCCAGTGTTCTCAAGCTGATCCTTTAGGGAACGAAGCATCTCCAGAGACTTGGCCTCAACCGCTGCACTCGTAGATTTGTCCAATACAAAGACCACATCTGTAACGAGCTGTTCCTCTGCCGCGGGCAGGGACAGGGTCACGTCGGACCCAAAATTGCTGTCCAGATTGGTTGCGGTCTTGGATTTGGAGGTGTCCCATCCGGTTTCTTCGCCGGGCTCCAGAGGGCTCAGGCCATGGGCTGCTTTTAGCGCCGTAAGTCCGGTTGCAGAGGCAAACCCGGTCAGCGGCTCAAAATCCGTGAACTCCACCGCGTGATAGGGCTCCTCATGCGCCTCCCAGCGGGCGCCCTCGCTGTCGTCGTACCAGCCGTCTATGGCGTCGATGCAGTCTCCCTCCCCTCCGTCAAGGGTCCAGCCGGAGCCCACTTTTCCGAAGGAGAGAGAGGGCCCGCTGACACCTTCGGAAACATAGATATCATCGCCTGCAACAAGTGCATGATTGTTGCAGATTATGGCATCGGCGGGCAGAATTACAGTCGGGTCATAGTTATTGCCATAGCCGACATAAATTCCGCCGCCGTAGCCATCCAGCAGGCTGTGCGAAACCTTGTTGCCGGTGATCTTGAGGACAGCCCCGTCCTCTACCGTCAGATTGCCTTGCCGCACATACAGTCCGGTGTTGTTGTTATCCTCAATATAAAGCTCGCTGGTACTGTCCACTGTGAAAGGATAGTCGTTGTAGAGCCGTACAGCGGCATAACCATAGCTGGAATTCCCGGCGTTTCCGGTCACAGTAACAATGGAACCGTTCTCGACGGTAAAGGCGTTGTTTACGGTAATCCCCATACCGTTGTTATTTTTTGTGTTGACGGTGGAGTTATCGATACTCAGTTCACCGGCAGAAAGGCCATGGGAACCGTTGTTGTTGAAATTGACTTCGGAATCCTCGATAATAAAGTGAGAGCCATTGGAGCCATTTCCAAGGCTGTTGACAACATCCACCTTAGAATTGGTAATCGTGGCATAGAATGTACCCGTGAAGCCGGAGCGGTTGTGGTCGGAGATGAAGGTAGAATTAGTGATATTGACGTTATACCCGCCATCACCGCCGTCCCACTCCAGAGCATCGTTCGGGTAGTTTTTAATCGTCAGGACAGAGCCGTTTGTCAGATTCAGCTTATTGTTGCTACAGAAGTAAATCGCATGGGGGGAACCGGTGCTACCGGTTGCATCCATGGTCATATTGACGTTGTCCAGCGCGAGAACGGCATCTTTGCTGGCGCAGATCGTCATCCAGGTCCATTCTCCATACGGTGTGGAACCAACCCCGTTCATGACAACGTCGATGCCCTTAAAGGTCAGTGTCTTGCCCCACAGGGCAATGCCGTCCTTTTCAAAGGTTACGGTCGGCTTTTCCGCCAGATCCGGGGCCGACGTAATGGTAAGACTCTTGGTTAAATTCCATCCCTTGGTCGTGGCATCGGCCAGAAGTTCGATGGTTGCACCGTCCTCCGCTGCTTCCACCGCTTCGTCCAGCGTGGGGTACTCGTTTTCCTCAATTTTCGCCACATTGTCATCCGAGAGGAGAGTGGTTGATTGATTCGAGGGCGCGTCCTCGGCCGCCAGGGCACTCACGGGCAGCATGCTGAGGCACAGGGCCAGCACACAGAACAAACCCGTGAATCGCTTCAAGATTCTTCGCATACTTATCCTCCTTTTTTCAAATATGCTGGGACTCTATTGTTCAAAAAGACCTGCTGCAATCACCTCGCTTTGTATGGCAAAATAAATCTTTTGTCCTAGGTTCACCTGTGTGTTCCGGCAGGATGCGGCATAAAGGGCGATAAAAAAGCCCCGTGCCGAGGCACGGGGCTAAAAATGGGCGCAGAAGATGGGCCGGTGAAGCATAATTGCTTGCCCCGGTCTGCTTTTCCATGTCCAAAACAGGCTGCACTTCTTGAAAGAGAGCAAAAGATGTGGTAAAATGAATACCGTTCTATGTACTGAACATTTGCTTTTCAAGCCGTATATAGGACAAAAGATTTATTTTGCCGCTATGATATCAGCCCCAGACGGGCAAGCTGGCGGGCGTGCTCCGCGCCGGTGGAGAGCAGGTAGATCCGGGTGGTCTCGATGGAGGAGTGGCCCAGTACATCGGCCAGCTTGACCACATCCCGGCTGGCCTGGTAGAAGGCTCTGGCAAACAGGTGGCGCAGGTTATGGGGAAACACCTTGCTGTCTGCCACTCCGGCCTTCCGGCACACCGCTTTCATCTCCGCCCACACCTGCTTTCTGGATATGCCTCTGCCGCTTCTGGTGAGAAAGATCTCGCCGGAGGCGATTTTTTGTGCCCGCCCGTATTGCAGCAGCTTGCGGCACAGCTTACCGGGGATCAGGATTGTGCGGATTTTCCCCTTCAGCGACACCTCCGCCCGGCCGCGGCGGGCGGCCTCCATGGTCAGGTATTTCACCTCACTCACCCGGATTCCGGTGGCGCAGATGGCCTCCATGAGCAGGCCCAGACGCTCACGGCCCAGTCCCCGGGCGGCGGAGAGCAGGCGGCCGTACTCGGCCCGGCTCAGTTCCCGGTCGGGGGAGCGGAAAAGCCGCCGCTGGAGCCGCAGTGGTTTGACCGTGCAGTCCATCCAGCCCAGGAAACGAAAAAAACGGTTCAGCCCGGCCAGCTTGCTGTTAACTGTGGCAGGGGAGAGGCCCCGGCGCAGCAGCTCGGCCTTCCAGCCGCCCGCCGAACCGGCGGCCACGGTCTCCGGTGCCAGCCAGGCGGCAAACTGACGCACCGACCGCGTGTACTGTTTGATGGTCTCTGTGCAGCGCTCCTCTGCCCGGAGCGCCTGGGCGAATGCAGCCAGCGTTTCCACGGTAATGCTTCGCAGTTCCATATGGTTCTGCCCCCCATTGAATCAAATATTTTTTATTTTACCCAACTACGCGGGATGATATGAAGCGGCGGAGGCGGGTTCGGGAGAAGGGGGGGCCGCTGCCGCGGGAATTGTGTGCCGGAACATTTTATGGTATAGTTGTAAAATAGAAAAAACAGGTGTGCCGGCGGAGCGCTCCCGAGGAGAGCAGGCTGGCGCGTGATTTCCGGCGAGGTGATGCCTGTGATAGGGAAATGGCTCAACTACATGTCCAGACTGCACGATGGTGTGGATGCGATTCTGATCGCAGACCGGCATGGGACCATCGAATACTCCGCCATGTTCTCCGAGCAGGAAAACGGGCTGGCCGACGAGGGCTTTATCGGGAAGAATATCCTCGAAGCCTATCCGCAACTGACCGAGGAGACCTCCAGCCACTTCCGGGTCATGCGGACGGGGGCGCCGGTGCTCAATGAAAAGCAGGAATTGACGGACTTTTATGGCCGGCGGACCATCTTGGTCAGCTCCACCTTTCCGCTGGAGTACAGCGGCGAGCTGATTGGGACGATGGAGACCTCGGTTTTCTACCACAAGGACGCTCAGTTGGATGGGAAAAACCACTGGCTGGCCAATCCGCACAAGGGGCTGTTCCGGCTGGACGACATCATTACCCAAAACCCGGAGATGCTGACGCTCAAGGATACCGTTCAGCGGGTGGCGGCCAACACCTCTCCCGTGCTCATTTGGGGAGAGACCGGCACGGGGAAGGAACTCTTTGCCCAGTCACTCCATAGCCACAGCTCCAGGGCCAGGGGGCCGTTTGTGGCGCAAAACTGCGCGGCCATCCCAACCACCTTGCTGGAGAGCACCCTGTTCGGCACTACGCGTGGGAGCTATACCGGGGCGGAAAACCGGAAGGGACTGCTGAAACAGGCTGATGGAGGCACTCTGTTCTTGGACGAAGTGAACTCCATGGATCTGTCCCTCCAGGCCAAGATTCTCAAGGCGATTGAGGAGAAGCGGTTCCGCCCTGTGGGCGGGGAACAGGATGTGCACAGCGATGTGCGTATTGTCTCCGCCATGAATGTGGATCCTATCACCGCAGTACGGGAGGGGCTGCTGCGGCGTGACCTGTTCTACCGGCTGGGTGTGGTGCAGTTGGCGCTGCCACCCCTGCGGAAGCGGCCGGAGGACATTCCGCTGCTCACCGATTTCTATGTGGAGCAGTACAACCGGAACATGGGGCGGGCGATCTCCGGCGTGAGCGAGCTGGTGCGCAATGCCCTGCTGGCCTATGACTGGCCGGGCAATGTACGGGAGCTGCGCAATGCGGTGGAGTCGGCGTTCAACCTCTGTACCGGGGCCACGGTACAGCTCAATGATATTCCCCGCTATATCTTTTACCACGAGGAGGAGGCGGGGGAGAGGCAGGAGCCGTGGCCTATGCCGGAACATATGGGGCTTCAGGAGGCGGTCCGCCGCTACGAGAAGGGGTTGATTGTCCGTGCGCTGGAGCAGAGCCGGACGGTTACGGAGGCCGCGGAGAAGCTGAGGCTGACCCGGCAGGCACTTCAATACAAGATGATGAAGTACCATCTCAACGGATAGGATTGTAGAAAGCAAGAATTTTTGCATTTTGCGCAAAAATTCTTGCTTTCTTTTTGCCGGGCCTGTCCCGCGAGGCGGCCGCGTTCTGCGCAACCCCTGGCAGCGCAGGCAGTTCTAACTATGTTTGCCTCTTTTGACAAGCTGGCATCCGGCTTGCTTATTCTAGGGGCAGTGGTTATGCGTGGACCACATATCTGAAGTTAGGAGAGGGTTAAAGATGACACCAAAGAAAAAAGGTATCCGTATCCCCCACATGTTCACGCTGCTCCTGCTCATCATCGCGGTATGTACCATTCTGACCTATGTGATTCCCGCGGGCCAGTACGAAACCTACGTGGATGAGAACGGTGTGGAGATGCTGGTGGACGGCAGCTACCACCGCATCGAGCAGACCCCGGTGACTCCGATGAAGGCTTTGATGGCCGTACAGGAGGGCCTGATCGAAACCGCCTATATTTCCGCCTTTATCTTCATCATTGGCGGCGCCTTCGGAGTTGTGGCGGAGACCAAGGCCATTGAGGCGGGCATCGGACGCATCATCAAGAAAACCTCCAAACGGCAGGAGCTGCTGATCCCCATCATGATCTTTGTGGTGGGCTTCGGCGCCGGCTCCTTCGGCATGTTTGAGGAGTGCCTGGTCTTCATCCCCTTCCTGGTACCAATCTGCATCGCTATGGGCTACGACTCCATCACCGGCCTGGCGGTGGCCATCGTGGGCAGCTCCAGCGGCTACGCAGGCTCCTTTGTCCAGGCCGCCAACGTGGGGGTTTCCCAGAGCATCGCGGGCCTGCCCATGTACTCGGCCATGTGGTACCGCCTCATCATCCTGGTGGTCATGCTGACCATCGCGGCGGTGTATATCTATTTGTATGCCCAGCGCATCAAGCGGGACCCGACCCGCAGCCTGATGTACGAGTTCGACCGCCAGCGGGAGGAGAAGGTGGATCTGAACGATCTTCCGGAGCTGACGGGCACCCGGAAGCTGGTCCTGCTGGTCATGGGCGCCACCTTCGCCCTGCTGATCGTGGGCGTGCTCAAGTGGGGCTGGTATATCAACGAGCTTTCTGCCCTGTTCCTGGGCATGGGCATCGTCGTGGGCTTTGAGGCCCGGGTGGGCTTCGACGGCTTTGGCCGCCTGTTCAGCCGCGGCGTGGCCGACTTCGCGGCCGGCGCGCTGGCGGTTGGCTTTGCCCGCGGCATCCTCATCGTGCTGGAGGGCGGCAACATTCTCCACACCATCCTGTACGGCGCCTCCGGCCTGCTGACCTCGCTGCCCTCCTCTCTGACAGTGCTGGGTATGTACGTATTCCAAAACTTCCTTAACCTCCTGATTCCCTCGGCCAGTGGGCAGGCGGCCACTTCTCTGCCCATCCTGCTCCCCATGGGCGACATGGCCGACATTACCCGACAGACCACCTGCATCATCTTCCAGATCGGCAATGGCCTGTCCAACATCCTGGTGCCCACCTCGGGCACCTTCATGGTGGCCCTGACCATGGCAAAGGTTCCCTACGGCAAGTGGGCCAAGTGGTTTATTCCCCTGCTGGGCCTCCAGTTCGCGGCGGGCGCGGTGTTGGTGCTGATCGCCAACGCCATCCGCCTCGGGCCAATGTGAGCAGAAAGAAGGTATTTCGATGAAAGAGACAATACAAACAGCGGCGGAGAGCTTCCTCCCCGCGCTCTGGGCCATATCCCGTGCGATGTACGACCACCCTGAGCTGGGGCTGGAGGAGGTCAACTCCTCCCGCATGCTGCGGGAGTGGCTGGCGGAGCAGGGCTTCAAGGTGGAGGAGAACTTCCACGGCCTGCCCACCGCCTTCCGGGCAGTCTACGGCTCCGGCAGGCCGGTGCTGGGCTTCCTGTGCGAGTACGATGCGCTGCCCGAGGTGGGCCACGGCTGCGGCCACGACCTCATTGGCGTCGTCTCGGCGGGAGCTGCGGCTGTCCTGCGGCAGACGGTGGACGCCGTCGGCGGCACCCTGATTGTCTACGGTACGCCCGACGAGGAGGTCACCTGTACCAAAGTACAGCTCACCGACGAAGGGGCCTTTGACGAGCTGGATGTGGCCCTCATGCTACACCCCTATCAAAAGACCTGCGGCCGGATGGGGAGCATCGGCATCTATCCCGTGCAGTACGAGTTTTTCGGAAAGAAGTGCCATGCCAACGAGGCCGGGCCGGGCAGCGACTGCATCAACGCCCTGGACGCCGCCGTTGCCGCCTACCTCAGCGTCAACCAGGTCAAGCAGTACCTGGACGCCAACATCTACGGTATCCTCAACAGCGGCGGCACCCTGCCCAACATCATCCCCGACTATGCCAGCCTGCGCTACTACATCCGCTGTGACCAGGAGTGGAAGACCCGTCGGGCGGTGGAGCGCATCAACCGCTGTGTCCAGGGGGCGGCGGACAGCATGGGGGCGGAGCTGAAGATCACCCAGTACCTGTGTCCCACCCAGCCGCTGCTGCTCAACGAGCCGCTGCTGGATGCCTATGAGGCGAACATGGCGGCGCTGGGTGAGCCGGTCGTGGTGGAGGAGGCCAACCGCCTATCTACCGACGCGGGCAACGTGAGCTTCCGGATACCCACCCTCCACGGGATGCTCGGCATTCACGGATGTGGGGGTGTCGATCTGCACACGGAGGAGTTCGCCGCCCGAACCGTGACCGAGGAGGGCCGGGGGGCCACCCGGCTGGGGGTCTGTGCCCTGGCGGGTGTGGGCTACGACCTGCTCACCCGGCCTGAGCTGCTGGAGGCTGTCCGGGCCGACTTCCAGCGGGGCATCCGGGAACAGGACGAGAAAGGAGTTTCATCATCATGCTGTTGAAAAATTCTATCACGGAGGACAAGACTATCTGGGCGGGCCTGAACCACCCGGAGCTCCCCCTGGAGGAGGCCGACATAGCTGTGTTCGGTATCCCCTACGACGGCGGGGTCAGCTTCCGCTCCGGCACTTGTGAGGCGCCCCAGGAGCTGCGGAAAATCACCCACACCATCTCGCCCACCACCGAGGATTTCCGGGATATCTCCTCTGTGAAGGTCAAGGATCTGGGTGACTGCGTGGGGAAGGACCGGGACGAGATGTTCGCCGAGGCGGAGGAGCTGGCCTATCAGGCCGTGAAGGCGGGAAAGTTCTTTACCATGATCGGCGGCGACCACTCGGTGACGATCCCCGTCCACCGGGGCGTCAACCGGGCGGTGGAGGAGGACTTCGGTATCATCCACATCGACGCCCACTTCGATCTCTGCCACGAGATGCACGGGGACATTCTGTCCCACGGTTCCACCGAGCGGCGGGCCACCGAGCTGTCCCACGTGGGGGACAGTGACCACCTCTACTTCCTCGGTATCCGCTCCATCGAGTCCGACGAGCTGGAGTTCTACCAGAACAACAAGATCAACGTCCTCTCCGCCGCTGATGTGGACCACCTGGGGGTGCCGGCGGCACTGGAGCGGATGGTGTCCCACATGAAGCGGTTCTCCAAAGTCTATATCACTCTGGATATTGACTGCCTGGACCCCGCCTATGCCGCCGGTACCGGCACGCCCCAATTCGGCGGCCTCACCGCCCGGCAGCTCCTGGACCTGCTGAAGGGCCTCTTTGACGGCCTCAACATCATCGGCATGGACGTGGTGGAGGTGGCCCCCAGACTGGACCCCTCTCTGGCGGCGCTGTTCGCGGCCCGGAAAATTATTACCGAGTGCTGGGCCCACCACTACTTCAAAAACCTCGCCCGTGCGTAAGCAGAGAGAAGAAGACCAAGCGCATAAAACACGGCCTCCGGTTCAGGCGGAGGCCGTGTTTTATGCGCTCAGAAAAACTTTTCAGACCGTTCATCCGTCTAATGTTTAACAGCCACTGCGGCGGTATACGTTTGGATGAGGTGAGCTTAATGAAGCGGATAGGTGCGCTGCTGCTCTGCGGTATTCTGCTGCTCCCGGCCGCCGGAGCTTCCGGCACCCCTTGGCCGGCCTGGGCAGCCGAGGCGCTGGCCTGGGGACGGGAAAAGTCGGTCAGCCGGGCATTTCTGGCCTCGCCGGGACAGCGTTTGACCCGCGGAGCGGTGGCCCGGCTGCTCTATGAGTCGGCAGGGCAGCCCGCTGCGCATGAGGAGTGCCCTTTCTCTGATGTGTCTGAAAAGGATGCCGCAGCCGTGGGCTGGGCAGCAGGGCAGGGCTATCTCACTGGCGTGGGAGATGGAACCTATGAGCCAGGCCGCCCTGTCACCCGGCAGGAATTTGCCGCTATCCTCTGGAGACAGGCGGGAACACCCGAGGTACCGGTCCAAGGACTCGAGCGTTTTGGGGACGCCGGCACTGTGTCGGAATGGGCGAGGGATGCTGTGCTCTGGTGCCAGCAGGCCGGGGTAATGGCAGGCCGGAGCGGGGATAAACTGGCCCCAGAGGATACCATCACCACAGCGGAGGCGTTGGTCATGCTGGAGCGGGCCGCCGGGCTGCCCGATGTCGGGCAGCTCCGGGACGATCTGGAGATCCTTGCCGCACACCACCGGCCGGTGGGCTCCCAGGGGGAGGCCGATGCAGTCCGGTATCTGAGGGACCGCTTTGAGGAAATGGGGTACAGCGTCACTCTCCAGCCCTATACCGACGGCCAGGGCCGCACCGGGCACAATGTCGCCGCGGTAAAGGCGGCCTCTGTTCCCGATGCGGATATCTTGGTGCTGTCCGCCCATCACGACAGTGTGCCCACTGCCTATGGGGCAAATGATAATGCCTCGGGTGTGGCTGCCCTGCTCTATACGGCGGAGGCGCTGAGGAATGTACCGACTGATACGGAGGTGCGCTTCCTCAGCTTCACCGATGAAGAGAACGGTAAGAATGGATCCCGGACCTGCACCGCCTCTCTGACAGAGGAGGAGCGGACTCGGATAGTCGGTGCGATCCAGTTCGATATGCTGGGCGGACTCGGTTCCACAGGGACTTTGGTGTGTACTGTAGACGGGGAGGCGAACTGGGTCAGCGACCTGCTTCAGAAAAAGAATCCGGGGTTGGAGAACGGAGTGGAGACCGCCAGCGACCATACCTCGTTTCAGCTCTCCGGAATACCTGCTGTCCTGCTGATGCAGAGGGGGCGGGGCTACCTGTACCACTCGGCGGCGGATACGGCGGAACAGCTGGATCTGTATGCCATTGCGGCTGCCGCTGACAGCGCAGCAGCCGCGGCGGAGGAGATCTGCTCGGCCGATACCCCCTCCTACCGGGCTCTGGCCCGGGAGCAGGGAGAGAGAAGCGCCTACCGCCAGACCAGACAGAATATGATCTATTTCGGCAGTTCCAGAGCGGATACTGAGGCGTACATCGGAGCGGCGGGAGAGCCCGTAGGCGCCAGTGAGATATCCGGGGAGGGGTGGACCGACACCTATGAGACCTACCACTACTCCATGCGCTGGTTTGACAGCAAAGTTCCTATGAGTACCTATTACCAGTACCGCAACGGTTTTCTAGAGCGCATTGAGCTGCGGCCGGAGGAAACCGGCTATACAGGGGAACAGGTACGGGAACTCATTGAGGCGATGTATGGCTCCCCCGTATCAGAGGAGGGGGGACAGACCGGCTGGTCCGACCCCATTTACAGCAAATATATCACGCTGTCCCGTGACGAGGAGGGGTGTCTCGTTACGGTGGGAAATTACTCCGTGGGCATCACCAATGTGCTGGCCTCCTATCCGGTGAGCGGCGGTCAAGCCGTCATCAGCGATCCGGAGGATGCGGCGGTATGGAACTATCTGTGTTCGATCCTCCCGCTGGAGGCCAGACAGAAGTTGGCCGAGTTCAACCTGTTTACGGACGGTACCAGTAATGTCCTGGCCTATACCTCTCCCATTCGGGAGGAGGGCGTTACGGACAACACCCGCTTTTCCATCAGCATTGACTACTTCGATGTGTATGATGAAAACGGGGAGAAGCGGGACTGGAGCAAACTGACCTACACGATTTTACACGAGTATGGCCACGTCCTGCTGGAGGACGAGACACAGATAGACCTGACCGTGGGCAGGGACACTCATGACCCGGCGGGATTTGTGGAGGGGGCCTTCCGCAGAGCGTTTTACGATGCGTTTTGGAGGGAGCTTGGAGTCAGCGGCGCAGGTGATTACGACAGATCGCCTACTCACTATGTGAGCCGTTACGGGGCCAACTACTTCCATGAGGATATCGCCGACACCTTTGCCGTCTTTGTGTTGGGTGGGGAGCCTGGAAAAAACACTGTGGCAGAGGAGAAGCTGCGCTTTTTCTGGAGGGACCCAGATATGACGGCGCTGCGGTCCGCTGTCCGGGAAAACCTGGGGTTGGAGTGGCCGGAGCGAGCTGACACCAGCAGTTCCAGCCCCACGCCGCCGGTGGCCGCTGCTCTGGAGGAATTGGAACAGAAGCTGATGGAAGCGATTGTAGCGGTGGAGCAGCCGCCCGCCTTAGCATGTGCGGCACCGGTCGGTTCGGCGGAGCTGCCCATGGCTGTTAAAAACCTGTACTACAGCATCTTATCCGACCATCCGGAGTACAAGTATGCCTATGATCTCACTTCAGAGGTAGGGGAGGACGGACTGCTCCGCTGTAAAGTGTCCTATATGCCCTACCGTACCGGCGCGTATCCCGCCGGATTTCAGGGAATAGAGGTGGATGGCCTGGATCGTCTGGTGGAGGTGGCGCGGGGTGGACTGTCACAGGAGAGTATTCCCATCCGGATTACCGAGCCCACTCTGACAGTGGATGCCATGAACCGGGCGCTTCAGCAGGTGGGCGGCGGTTGGCTGTTGTGCCAGCTCAGCCGTGACGGCACCGCTATCACGGTCACGCCCCAGGGTGGCCTGAGCCGAGAGGAGGCCCTGAACCGGCTGGCTCAGTCAGAGTGCCTGGCAAGGCAGGTTTATGAGGAAATCGTCACGGCGGAGATGGGGAAGGCTGCACAGGCTGAGGCGCTGTATGCTTACTTGACGGAACAGGTACGTTACGACTTCCGCTACTACAGCCAGCCCGGTGAGATGCCCTACAGCGCTACCACCGCATACGGGGCGCTCCATGACCATCTAGCCATCTGCGGCGGCTATGCCCAGGCATTCCAGATGCTTTTACAGCAGGCGGAGATTCCCTGTATTACCGTCAGTGGGAAGATGGGTGGAGAGAACCACATGTGGGTTCTGGCCCAGGTGGACGGCCAGTGGCTCTATTTTGATCCCACCAGCGACCGGGGCAGGGCTGATTACGGTTTTCAGTACTTCGGAGTGGGAGAGGATGCTCTGTTCCGCTATACCTGGGACCGGGAGGGGGCGCGCAGCTTAACGGAGGCGCTGTTTCCCTAATCGGGAAAATTGGAAAACGGCATTGACGCATACCCCTGTATACGTCAATGCCGTTTTCGGCTGCCCGGCGAATCATCGTTATGTCCTCGGCGCAGATGATAGGCATCGCATTGAGCGGGCGAAAGAAGCGTGTGGCGGTTTCTGCTTGGATGATGTTGTCCAGAGCGCGTACTGCGCCGCCCCATCAGCCGGGCTGAGGGCTTGTCTCCGGAAGGGATCAGCGCATGCCTGCTGTGCAATATGCAGATATGCGGAATCACCATTTTGACTTCCCCACTGGGACAGTGCTCTCCGCCGGACTCTATATTGATCACATCCGGGGCAAAACGCAGCCAAATTTCTGATTTTGGGTATGCAAATTAAGACCGAGACGTTTGCTCTATCCCGGCCCCTGTCCTTCTGCATCCCGGCAGTCCTCCCAATCCGGGAGACGAAATAGGCGGTTGAGGACGGCCCGCGTCTGCCGAGAGAGTCAAGCTGCCATGGCTCAAAGCGCCGTGCCCCTCTTGGGGACGGACAGGCGGGAGAGCTCAACGCCCTCGTGCTCCAGCAGCCGGAGCTTGGCGGCGATGCCGCCGGCATACCCGGTGAGGCTGCCGCCGGAGCCCACGACCCGGTGGCAGGGAATGATGATGGAGATGGGGTTATGGCCCACCGCGCCGCCCACTGCCTGGCTGGACATGGAGGGCCTTCCCATCTGCGCCGCCAGCGCCCGGGCAAGAGCTCCGTAGGTCGTGGTTTCTCCGTAGGGTATTTGGCACAGCAGCCTCCATACCCGCTGCCGGAACTCCCCGCCGATGGGGCACAGGGGCAGTTCGGAGGGCATCGGCTTTTCTCCAGCAAAATACCGGGCCAGCCAGTCCCGCGCCGCGTCAAAGACGGGAAGCCCGTCCCGCTCCTCCAGCGCCTCCCGCACGGCTCCGCCGAAATACTTCTGTCCCTCCAGCCAAAGGCCGATCAGGTGCTCCCCATCGCTGCCCAGCGTGAGCATCCCCAGCGGGGATGGGCAGACCGCAGAATAGTACATCCAATTCCTCCTTTTTGATCAATCAGATGGATTTCACAGCGGCACCGCAGGCCGCCTGTCAATGAGATCATAGCACAAAACGCACCGATTTTCTCCTATGAACGTTCCAAGCCAACAAAAGGGGGTTGACAGGAGCGGGGAATATGTGTATCATTACACTAACGATTTAATTCGTTAGCGAAATAGAAGGTGATTCAATGTCGCAGTTTCTAAACGGGGCGCTCCGGCGGCTCACCCCCTATACGCCAGGGGAACAGCCCCGGAATCAGGCATACATCAAGCTGAACACCAATGAATCTCCCTATCCCCCGTCGCCGGGGGTACTGGCGGCGCTGAACCGGGCGGAGGGGGAGAACCTGCGCCTCTACTCCGACCCGGAAGCGGTGGAGCTGAGGGAGGCGCTGGCGGCCCGGTACGGGGTGGAGCGTGAGAATGTGTTTGTCGCCAACGGCTCCGACGAGGCCCTCAGCTTCGCCTTTCTGGCCTATGCCGCCGACGGCCGGGGGGTGGCCTTTCCCGACATCAGCTACGGGTTTTACGCCGTGTTCGCCCGCCTGTACGGCATACCAGTCCGGCAGGTGCCCTTGCGGGCGGACTTCCGCCTGGTGCCGGAGGACTACAATCACCTGCATCGAACCATTGTGCTCGCCAACCCCAACGCCCCCACCGGCCTGGCCCTGAGTCGGGACGAGGTAGGGGGGATCGTCCGGGCCAACCCGGATGCGGTGGTGGTGGTGGACGAGGCCTATGTGGACTTCGGCGGGGAGAGCGCGGTGCCCCTCACCGCCCGCTATCCCAACCTGCTGGTGGTGCAGACCTTTTCCAAGTCCCGCTCCATGGCGGGAGCCCGGCTGGGCTACGCCATCGGGGATGCGGCCCTGATTCAGGATCTGGAGGCCATCCGCTTCTCCACCAATCCCTACAACGTCAACCGCCTGACCCTGCGGGCAGGGGCCGCGGCCCTGGCGGAGCAGGACTACTACGACGCCAACTGCGCGGCCATCGTGGACACCCGCGCTGATACCAAGCGGCGGCTGGAGGCGCTTGGCTTCACCTGCACCGACTCCAGGGCGAACTTCCTCTTTGCCCGCCATCCGGCAGCGGACGGCGGGGACCTCTACCGGAGGCTCAAGGAGCGCGGGGTGCTGGTGCGCCGCTTCGACGCCCCCCGCATCGGGGACTATATCCGCATCACCATCGGTACCAGGGCCCAGATGGACGCCCTGCTGGAACGGCTGGAGGGACTGCTATGAGAACCGCCCGCATTGCGCGCAAGACCAATGAGACCGACATCACCCTCACCATTTGTCTGGACGGCCGGGGGGTGAGCGCCATTCAGAGCGGCGTGGGCTTTCTTGACCACATGCTCACCCTGCTGGCCCGCCACGGGCGGCTGGATCTGGAGCTCACCTGCCGGGGAGACACTCAGGTGGACGACCACCACAGCGTGGAGGATATCGGCATCGCTCTGGGGGACGCCGTGGCCCAGGCCCTGGGGGAGAAGCGGGGGGTGTGCCGGTACGCCTCCCTCCACCTGCCCATGGACGAGGCGCTGATCCTGTGCGCGGTGGATCTGTCCGGCCGGGGGGGTTATTACGACGCCCTGGACATCCCGGCCCAGAAGATCGGGCGCTTCGACACCGAGCTGGTGTACGAGTTCATGAACGCCTTCGCCGTCCACGCCGGCCTCACCCTCCACCTGCGGAGGGTGTGCGGCCGCAACTCCCACCACATCGTGGAGGGGGCATTCAAGGCCCTGGGCCGGGCCCTGCGGGAGGCGGCGGCCATTGATCCAGAGGGCCGGGACGAAATTCCATCCACAAAGGGGATGCTTTGACCATGCAGGAGCGGCTGAACCGGCTCTATGAGCAGTACGGCTACCGAAAATTCAAAATGTCCCGGTTTGAGGATTACGACCTCTACGCCCAGAACCGGGATTTTCTGCGGCAAGACCGCATTATCACCTTTACCGACGCCGACGGCGCCCTCAAGGCCCTCAAGCCGGACATCACCCTGTCCATCATGAAGAGCAACGGAGGAGACAGCGAAAAGGTGTACTACAACGAGAACGTCTGCCGGGAGGTGGGGGGCGCCTTCCGGGAGATCCTCCAGGTGGGGGTGGAGTCGGTGGGGCAGATTGACCCCTATGCCGAGGCAGAGGTCATCGCCTTGGCCGCCCACTCCCTGGAGCAGCTCTCCCCGAAGTACGTGCTGGCTCTGTCCGACGTGAGCTTCGTGGGCAGCCTGCTGGACCAGATGGGGCTGTCCGCCCCCGTGCGGGGGAAGGTGCTGGGCCTCATTGCCCGAAAGAACGTCCCAGGCTTGTGCGTCCTGGCGGAGCGGGGGGAGCTGACCGGGGAGCAGGCCGACGGCCTGCGGGAGCTGGTGGAGCTGTACGCCCCTCTCAAGGAGGGGATTGGCCGGGTGGGGCGGCTGGCCAAGAGCAACGCCGCCTGGGAGGCCCTGCGGCAGCTCTCCCTCACCGCCGGACTGCTGGAGTCGTTTGGGCTGGAGGAGCGGGTACGGCTGGATTTCTCCCTGGTGAACAGCATGGATTACTACAATGGGGTGATCTTCCAGGGCTTTCTGCCCGGCCTCCACACCCCGGTGCTCTCCGGCGGGCGGTACGACAACCTGCCCCGTAAGATGGGCAAGCAGGTGGGGGCCATCGGCTTTGCCCTGTCCATGGGCTTGCTGGAGGAAAGGGCGGACGGCGGACGGTTTGACGCCGACGTGCTGCTCACCTATGGGCCCGACGCGGAGCTGGCCGGGCTGGCAGCCTTTGCCGAGGCCCTGCGGGCCTCCGGCCGCTCCGTCCGCTGTGAGCGGGCGGGGGGCTCCGCCCAGCTCCGCTGTCGGACTGAGCTGCGCTACCGCAGCGGCATGACACCGGAGGAGGTGGGACTATGATCAATGTGGCGCTGCCCAAGGGGCGGCTGGGGGAGAGGGCCTACGAGGCCTTTGCCTCCGCCGGGTACGACTGCCCCGCGATTTTGGAGAAAAACCGCAGGCTGACCTTTGAAAACAGGGAGAAGGGAGTGCGGTATTTCTGGGTGAAGCCCTCCGACGTGAGCATCTATGTGGAGCGGGGGGCGGCCGACGTGGGGGTGGCCGGCCGGGATATCCTGCTGGAGTACGAGCCCGACGTGTACGAGCTGCTGGATCTGGGCATCGGCCGGTGCCGTATGTGCGTGGCCGGGCCAGAAAACTTCTACGACGCGCCCGGCCGAACCCTCCGGGTGGCCACCAAATTCCCCCACATCACGGCGGAGCACTACACGGCCAAGTCCCGCGACATCGACATCATCCGGCTCAACGGCTCCATCGAGCTGGCTCCCATCCTGGGCCTGTCCGACGTGATTGTGGACATTGTGGAGACGGGCAAGACCCTGCTGGAAAACCACCTGGCGCCTTTGGAGACCATCGTGGACATCAGCGCGTGGCTGATCAGCAGCCGGGTGAGCTATCAATTCAAGCATCAGGAGATCGCCGCGATGCAGGCGGCCCTGGCGCGGAAGCTGTGAGGCGGTCATGATCAAAATATATGATATGGAAACGCTGGAGGAGCGGGAGATCCTGTTCCGCGGCGGAAGCGGGGCGGACGTGTCCGCCCCGGTGGCGGAGATCCTCCGGGCCGTGCAGGAGCGGGGGGACGCGGCCCTGCGGGAGTATACCCTCCGCTTTGACGGCGCAGCGCCGGACGCCCTGGCGGTGACGGCGGAGGAGGTGGACCAGGCGGCGGCGCAGGTGGAGCCGGCCTTCCTGGCCGTGCTGGAGGAGGCCGCGGAGCACATCCGGGCCTACCACGCCCGGCAGAAGCGGGAGAGCTTCGTGATGACCGAGCGGGAGGGCGTGGTGCTGGGCCAGCGGATCATCCCCTTGGCGCGGGTGGGCATCTATGTGCCCGGCGGCACCGCCGCCTACCCTTCCACCGTGCTGATGAATGCCATTCCCGCCCGGATCGCCGGAGTGGGGGAGATCATTATGGTGACGCCGCCCGGGCGGGATGGGGCGGTGAACCCCCACATCCTGGCCGCAGCCAAAATCGCCGGCGTGACCCGGATCTACAAGGTGGGCGGCGCCCAGGCGGTGGCCGCCCTGGCCTACGGCACCGGGACCATCCCTCAGGTGGATAAGATCGTGGGCCCCGGAAACGCCTACGTGGCGGAGGCCAAGCGCCAGGTCTTCGGCCGGGTAAACATCGACATGATCGCCGGGCCCTCCGAGGTGCTGGTACTGGCCGACGGCCGCTCCAATCCCGCCTGGGTGGCGGCGGATCTGCTGAGCCAGGCGGAGCACGACCGGATGGCCGCCGCCGTGCTGGTCACTGACTCCCGCCCCCTGGCCGAGGCGGTGGCTCATGAGCTGGAGCGGCAGTTGGCCGCCCTGCCCCGGGCAGAGATCGCCCGGGCCTCCCTGGAGGCCAACGGCAAGCTCATCGTCTGCCGGGATCTCCGGGAGGGCATCGCGGTGGCCAACCGCATCGCCCCGGAGCACCTGGAGCTGTGTGTGGACAACCCCTTCGACTACCTGGGGGAGATTCAGAACGCCGGCTCCGTCTTCCTGGGCCGTTATAACCCGGAGCCCATGGGGGACTACTTTGCCGGGCCCAACCACACTCTGCCTACCATGGGCACCGCCCGGTTCTACAGTCCCCTGTCGGTGGATGACTTCGTAAAGAAGTCCCAGTTCAGCTACTATACCCGGGACGCCCTGGCCAGGGACTACCGGAAGGTGAGCCTGTTCGCCCGCAAGGAGGGCCTGGACGCCCACGCCAGGGCGGTGGATATCCGGTTTGAGGGGGGAGAGGCATGATCGCCATCATCGACTACGGGGTGGGTAACCTGTTCTCCCTCAAGAGCTCCCTGGCGGCCATCGGCCGGGAGGCCGTGGTCACCGGGGACCGAGCGGTCCTCCGGGCGGCCAGCCACGTGATCCTCCCCGGCGTGGGGGCTTTCGGCGACGCAGCGGCCCGGCTGCGGGCCGCCGGCATGGCGGAGGCGGTACTGGAGGCCGCTGCCGCAGGCAAGCCCGTCCTGGGCATCTGCCTGGGGATGCAGCTCCTCCTGGAGCGCTCCTTTGAGTACGGGGAGCACCCCGGCCTGGGCCTCATTCCGGGGGAGGTGCGCCCCATCCGGGACGTGATTCCGGCGGGGCTGGCCGTGCCCCACATGGGCTGGAACGCCCTCCGCTTCCCGGCGGAGCGGCCCCGCAGCCCCATTTTCGCGGCTCTGGAGGAGGGGGAGCACGTCTATTTCGTCCACTCCTACGCGGGCTTTGCCTGCGGAGAGGGGCTCACCGCCTGGACCGAGTACGGCGCGCCTCTGACGGCGGCGGTGCAGAGAGGAAACGTGTACGGCACCCAGTTCCACCCGGAGAAGAGCGGGGATGTGGGACTGCGGATTCTCAAGGCATTCTGCGGATTGGAGGGTTGAAGCATGATTCTGCTTCCGGCTATTGATCTCTATGAGGGAAAGGTGGTCCGCCTGACCAGGGGGGACTACAGCCGGATGACGGTCTACCGGGAGGACCCTCTGGACCAGGCGAGGGAGTTTGAGATCGCCGGGGCGGCCTGGCTCCACACCGTGGATCTGGAGGGGGCCAGGGACGGAACCACCCCCAATTTCCGGGTGGTAGCGGAGCTGTGCCGGTCCACCGGCCTACAGGTGGAGGTGGGAGGCGGCATCCGCACGCTGGAGGCCGTGGCCCGCTACCTGGACGCGGGGGCGGCGCGGGTGATCCTGGGCACTGCCGCCGTCACCGACCCCGTTTTTCTCCGGACCGCACTGGACCGCTTCGGAGATCGGGTGGCGGTGGGGGTGGATCTGAAGGACGGGGCCATCGCTATCAAAGGCTGGCGGGAGACCGCCCCAGAGCCGGCGGAGGCCTTCTTCCAGCGCCTGGTGGACTGGGGGGTGCGGACCGTCATCTGCACCGATGTCTCCCGGGACGGTATGCTGGGGGGGACCAACGTGGCGCTGTACCAGTCCCTGGCGGAGCGGCTTCCCCTGCAGCTCATCGCCTCCGGCGGCGTGTCCTCCCTGGAGGAGCTGAGGCGGCTGAAGGCGCTGGGCCTGTACGGCGCGATTCTGGGCAAGGCCCTTTACACCGGGGCCCTGTCGCTGCGCGGCGCCCTGGGGGAGGTGGAGTGACATGGTGACCAAGCGTATCATCCCCTGCCTGGACGTACGGGACGGACGGGTGGCAAAGGGAGTCAATTTTCAGGGGCTCCGGGACGTGTCCGACCCGGTGGCTCTGGCGGAGCACTACTCCCGCTCCGGTGCCGACGAGCTGGTGTTCTACGACATCACTGCGTCCCATGAGGGGCGGAAGCTCTTTACCGATATTCTGACCAAGGTGGCCTCCGCCATTTTCATCCCCCTCACCGTGGGGGGCGGCATCCGGGGGCTGGACGACTTCGAGCGGGTGCTGGCCTGCGGGGCGGACAAGGTTTCGGTCAACTCCGGGGCTGTCCGGAACCCCGCTCTCATCGGGGAGGCGGCCAGGCGGTACGGCGACCAGTGCGTGGTGCTGTCGGTGGACGTGAAGCGGGTGGACGGGAGCTACCACGTATTTCTGAACGGCGGCCGGGTGGACACCGGACTGGACGCCCTGGAGTGGGTGCGCCGGGGAGTGGACGCCGGGGCCGGCGAGGTGGTGGTCAACTCCATGGACACCGACGGGGTGAAGGGCGGCTTCGATGTGGAGCTGCTGAAGGCCGTAAGCCGGGCGGTGTCCGTGCCGGTGGTGGCCTCCGGCGGCGCAGGGAGCGCCGCCGACTTCGCGGCCCTGTTCCGCGCCCTGCCGGAGCTGTCCGCCGGGCTGGCGGCCAGCATTTTCCACTTCGGCGAGGTGACCATACCTGCGCTGAAGCGGGTACTGGCGGAGGAAGGGGTGTGCGTGCGGCTGTGATTGATGTGCAGACGCTGAAATTTGACGAGAAGGGGCTCATACCCGCCATTGTGCAGGATGCGGAGACGGGGAGGGTGCTCACCCTGGCCTACATGAACCGGCAGTCCCTGGCCATTTCCCTGGAAAAGGGCCTGACCTGCTTCTGGTCCCGTTCCCGGCAGGAGCTGTGGCTTAAGGGGGAAACCAGCGGCAATTACCAGCACATTGTGGAGCTGCGGGCCGACTGTGACCGGGACGCCCTCCTGATCCGGGTGCGGAAGGAGGGGCCGGCCTGCCACCTGGGCACCGACTCCTGCTTCGACGGAGCGGTATTCTTTGCAAGGGAGGAGAGATGACATGGACGAGCAGTTCAGCTATGAGGGGCTCTACCGCCTGCTGGAGGAGCGCCGGGCCAAGCGGCCGGAGGGCTCCTATACCACCTACCTGTTTGAAAAGGGCCTGGACAAGATTTTGAAAAAGGTGGGCGAGGAGTGCACCGAGGTTATCATCGCGGCCAAGGACCGGGATCACAAGGAGACGGTCTATGAGCTGGCGGATCTGGCGTACCATGTTCTGGTGCTGATGGTGGAGGCGGGGATCTCCCTGGACGAGGTGAGGGCCGAGCTGGCCGGCCGCCACGTCATCGACCACAAGGTGAAGCAGGAGAAGATGGCCTCCGACCAGGCGGAGTGAGGAGAATTTGCACACAGAGCGAAGGAGCCCCTGGAGCCGCAAAGCGGCTCCAGGGGCTCCGGTTCATTTGTACCGGCCCAACTGCCAGAAGGCCACGGCGCTGGCCGCCGCCACGTTAAGGGACTCCACGCCGCGGGCCAGGGGGATGCAAACTGTATAGTCGCAGTGGGCCACCGTTCGGGGGGAAAGGCCGTCCCCCTCGGTGCCCAGGACGATGGCCAGCTTTTCTGCGGACACCAGCCGGGAGTCCTCGATGGAGAGGGCTTCGAGGCTCAGGGCCATGGCGGCGGTCTGAAAGCCCAGGGCCCGCAGACGGGCAAGTCCCGGCTGGGGCCAGTCGGCGGAGCGCGCCCCGATATAGGTCCACGGGATCTGGAACACGGTGCCCATGCTGACCCGCACCGCCCGGCGATGGAGGGGGTCGCAGCAGGTGGGAGTGACCAGCACCCCGTCCATGTGGAGGGCTGCCGCCGAGCGGAAGATGGCCCCCACGTTGGTGGGGTCCACGATGCCCTCCAGCACGGCCACCCGCCTGGCGCCGGCGCACAGTTCCTCCACGGCGGGCAGGGAGGGGCGGCGCATAGCGCACAGTACCCCGCGGGTCAGCTCGTAGCCCGTCAGGGCGGCCAGGGTGTCCCGGCCGGCAGTGTAGAGGGGCACGTCCCCGCAGCGGGCGAGGATGTCCCGGGCGGGGCCCTCCAGTTGGCGGCGCTCCATCAGCAGGGAAACGGGCTCATATCCGGCGTCCAGGGCGTGGCCGATGACTTTGGGGCTCTCCGCGATGAACAGGGCCCTCTCCGGCGCGCGGCGGCTGCGGAGCTGGGCCTCGGTCAGGCGGGCGAATACGTCCAGTTCGGGGGCGGAGAGGTCGGTGATCTCGATGATGTGGGGCATGGTGTCCACCTCGCTTATTCTTGCTTGCCTTCATTATACCGCCGTCCGGGCGGAAGGGCAACGGAAAACAGCCGCGCCGCCTCCCAACATGGGAGGCGGCGCGTGGGTTACAGGAGCATCCCGGCAAAGCACTGGCAGGCCAGGAATAGGATGCCGGCGGTGACCAGGGGGGCCAGCCGTCCGGATGGGCCGGAGGCGAGGCGCTCCCGCAGGGAGGTAAACAGGAAGGTTAGAGCGCCGAAGGCCGCGCCGCCTACCACAGCAAAGCGCACGGCCTCTGTCCCGGCGGTGAGCCCGGCGGCCCAGGGGAGCAGGCCGAAGGTGAGGGCGCCCAGCAGGAGAGTAAGCCCCCAGTTCCGGCGGGGAACGCCCTTGGAGAGATAGGCCTCTGCGGCCAGGGCCAGCAGGGAGCAGGCCGCCGCCGCGGGCAGGCCCACGGCAGGGAGCACGGCGGCGGACAGGAAGACGCGGTAGAGAACCGCCGCCAGGCAGCCCAAGCCCACCACGGCGGCCAGGGCGGTATTCAGGGTATATTTCTCTTGCATGGCTTAACCTCCCCACTCGGTTGCGCTGGAGCTGACGTCCGCGCCGGTGACAAAGGCGGAGGCGGAGTTGACCGCCTTGACCACCGCCTTGGAGGTGACGGTGGCGCCGGTGAGGGCGTCCACGTTGTCCCCTACGGCCAGCTCGCCCCGGCTCCAGATGAGCTGGGAGAGAAAGCCTGCGTCGGACAGGGCTTCCGCCCCAAGGCCGAAGGTCTCCTCCATCTCCCGCACCACCGCACCCACCACGGCGCCGTCAAAGTCCACGGCCACCAGCATGGTGATATCTCCGGCGTAGCCGGCGGTGACGGTCTCGACAATATAGCCGGTGGAACCCCGGTGGACAGCGGCGATGGCGGTGTCCTCACCGTTGTAGGCCTCCTCGGTGAAGGGAGCGCCGCCGGGGAGAAGGGTGTCGAAGAGCCTGGCCTGTTCGGCTGCGGCGTTCTCCGCCGCCGTGGGGGCCAGTCCCGCCGAAAGGGCCAACAGGAGCACAAAGACGGCGGCCAACACGGCCACGGGCTTGATCAGGGCTTTCACATTCATCCGGCCTTTCCTCCTCTCACAGCGCCGAAGCGCACCGGCGGCAGGGCCTTGTCCAGCGCCCAGGCGCAGGCGTTCATCAGCAGAATGGCGTAGGTGACCCCCTCCGGATAGAGCCCGAAGTAGCGGAACAGCACGGTCAGCGCGCCGCACCCCACGCCGTAAACCAATTGGGCCGCGGGCAGGGCGGGGGAGGTGGCGTAGTCGGTGGCCATGAACAGGGCGCCCAGCATCACACCGCCGCCCAGCAGGCTGTAGAGCATCCAGGCAACGGGGTCCTCCCCCTTATAAAATACCAGGGTGAGGAAGGCTACAGTACCTAGGTAGGCGGCGGGGATACGCCAGGAGATGACCTTCCGCCCAAGCAGGATGGCACCGCCGATCAGCAGGGCCAGGGCGGAAACCTCTCCGATGCAGCCGCCAATGTTCCCCAGGAGCATGTCGGCCGGGGAGGCCGCGGGCAGGGCGGGCATCACCATGTCGTGGAGAGGGGTGGCGGCGCTCACCACATCGGCGGTGGAGCCGAAGAGGGGCAGCTCCGCCCCGGCGGGGGCGTAGCGTACCAGCCAGGCGGGCCACAGTAGCATCAGGAAGGCCCGGGCGGCCAGCGCGGGGTTGAAGATGTTCTGGCCCAGGCCGCCGGACAGGCCCTTGACCACTACAATGGCGAATACGCCGCCCACCGCCGCCAGCCAGTAGGGGGCAGTGGCGGGGAGGGTGAGGGCCAGCAGCAGCCCGGTGACGGCGGCGGAGCCGTCCGCAATCGAGCCGGGGGACTTGGTGACGGCCCGGAAGGCCCGCTCGGAGGCCACGCAGGAGGCCACGCTCACCAAGGTTAGCAGCAGGGCCCGGAGACCGAAGAACCATACCCCGGCCGCCAGGGTGGGCAGCAGGGCGAGGAGCACCGTGCCCATCAGACGGCGGGTGGTCTCCCCGCTGCGGATGTGGGGGGAGGAGGATGTGATCAGCTTCACGGACGAATTCCCTCCTTTAAGGCTTGTTTCGCCGCCCGGAACCGCTCCGTCAGGGGGAGCTGGCCGGGACAGGTGTAGGAGCAGCAGCCGCACTCGATGCAGTCGGTGACGTGGAGGGCCTGGAGGGCGTCCAGATTCCCGGCGGCCTCGTAGCGATAGAGGTACAGGGGCTGCAGGTGCATGGGGCAAACCTCCACACACTTGGAGCAGCGGATACACACCGGACGCTCCGGTGTGGGATTGGCGCTGGTGAGGCAGAGCACCGCGTTGGTACCCTTGAGCACCGGGGCGGCCAGTTCACCCTGGGCCGTACCCATCATGGGACCACCGGAGAGCACCTTACAGGCGTCCTCCGTGAGGCCGCCTGCGGCCTCGATGACCTGGGCAAAGGGGGTGCCGATGCGGACAATCAGGTTTTTGGGCTCCTTTACGCCCTCGCCGGTGACGGTGACGATGCGCTTGGTTACCGGCTTGCCCTCGTACACCGCCCGGTAGACGGCGGCCACGGTGCCTGCGTTAAACACGGCACAGCCCACAGAGAAGGGCAGATGGCCCGGCGGCACCTGCCGGCCGGTAACGGCCTGGATAAGCTGTTTCTCCGCCCCCTGGGGGTAGCGGGTGGGTAGGACGGCCAGCTCCACTCCCGGCCAGTCGGGCAGGTGCCTGCGCAGGATGGCGATGGCCTCCGACTTGTTGTCCTCCACGGCGATCACCCGCCGGTCGGGATGGAGAGCGGCATCCAGCGCAGCCAGTCCCCGGAAAATCTGCTCCGGATAGCTGCACAGCAGGGCGTCGTCGGCGGTGATGTAGGGCTCGCACTCACAGGCGTTTACCAGGATAGTGTCCACCCGCCCCTGGGCGGTGACAGCCTTGATGTCGGTGGGGAAGGTGGCGCCGCCCATGCCGACGATGCCCGCCTCCCGGATGATGGAGAGAATATCGTTGGGGGAGAGCCCCTCGTGGGTGGCGTGAGGCTCCAGTGCTTGGGCGGGGGTGTCCTGGTAGTCGTTGTCGATGACCACCGACAGTACGGCCCGGCCGGAGGGGTGGGGGCGGGGCTCTACGGCGGCCACGGTGCCCGACACCGAGGCGTGGATGGTGGCGCTCAGGCCTTCGGCATCGCCGATCTTCTGGCCCAGCTTCACTGGCTCTCCCGCCTTGACCAGAGGGGTACAGGGCTTGCCGATGTGCTGAACCATTGGGATGACGACCTGGCTTGGAAGGGGGGGGGGGGGGGGGGCCGCGCCGCGGGAGAGCTCCTTGCGGCCGGCGGGATGTACGCCGCCCCAGAACAGATGTCTCATGCTTTCACCTCATTTTTGAAGTCAGGTGCGGAGATAGGCGGAAAAACCGGGGCTGAATACCTCGCCGCCGGAGGCGTCCACCCACATGGCCTCAGCCCCATAGCGGTCCAGAAGGGCCTGCCCCTCCGCCTGGGGGAGGGTGAACAGGGCGGTGGAGAGGGCGTCGGCCAGGCCGGAATCGGCGCACAGCACGGTGACCGCCCGCCAGTAGGCGGCGGGGCGGCAGGTGGTGGGGTCGATGATGTGGTGGTAGCGCACGCCGCCCACGGTGTAGTAGCGCTGGTAGTCGCCGCTGGTGACTACCGACACATCGCGGACGTAGAGGGTGTGGAGGAACGCTCCGCTCTCCCCACCGGGGGCCTGGATGCCAACTACCCAGTTCTCGCCTCCAGGCTTTGGGCCGGTGGCCCGGACGTTGCCCCCCACGCTGAGAAGCAGCCCATCCGGCGCGGCGCGGCATACCTGCTCCACGGCATAGCCCTTGGCAATGGCCCCAACGTCCAGCCGGAGGGCGGGATCGGTGATCTGCACGGTGGAGGCGGCCTCATCAATGATGACAGAAGAGAAGTCGGTGTGGCGAGCGGCCTCCGCCAGAGCGGCGGCGTCGGGGAGGGCGGCGGAGGCGGGATCGCTGATGCCAGCCTCCCGGGCGTCATGCCACAGGGCCAGCACGCCCCCCAAGGCGGCATTGACCTGGCCGCCGGTGCCCTCGCAGAGGTCCCGGCAGAAGAGAAGCAGGTCGATGATTTTGCGGTCCACAACCACGGGCGCCCCGCCGGCGGCGTCGTTTACCGCCTTGAGGTTGACCACGCCGTCATAGTCGCTGTAGATGTCGTAGAGCTGGTGGTACTCCAGCAGCGCGTCATGGAGGGACTGGGCGGTGGCCTGAAAGTCCTCCTCACTCTCCGCATAGCCCACCACGGTGGTCACGGTGTCAAAGAGGGTGAGAAAGGTGGCCTCATACCGCTTCGCACCCTCCTCCTCCGGCGCGGCAGGGGATGCGCAGCCGGCCAGCAGGAGGACGGACAGAAGCAGGGGGAGCAGGCGACGCATCTCAGGCCCCTGCCTTTTCCACCAGGGTCAGGAAGTCGCCCACGCCGATGGTGACGGAGGCGGCGAGGTCGGCGTCGCCCGCATTGCCCTCCTCCGTGACGGCGATACCAGTGGCCTCGGCCACGGTCTTGCCGGTAACATAGGAAGCGAAGGCGGCGGCTTGCTCGTCCCACTCCTTGCCGATGGAGCTGACCTTCCCCATGCCGTAGTCGGCACCCAGTTCATTCTTGGAGGGCTGCGCGGCGGCGAGGTCGGTGGTAATGGTCCCGGCGGCGTTAAAATTCACGTTGGCCTGTACCGCGTCGATGACCATGCTGGTGATGGTGTCCCCGCTTAGAGTGAGGGCTCCCACGGTGGCGTAGGCCTGGGCCAGGCCGTCGGCATCATCGGTAGCGTCCGTACTCTTGGCGGCATTGGTGGTGGTGGTCAGCACCAGCCGGTCGCCCTTGGAGGCCCCCAAATGGGAGGCATTGGCCGCAGCCTGCTCAATCGCGCTGATGTATCCTCCGATGGACATGGTGACGGAGGCGGTGAGGTCCGCGCCGGTGGGCTTGCCCTCTTCGCTAATGGAAATGCCTTTCACCTCAGGGATGGTCTTGCCAACCACATAGTCCGCCAGGGACTGGGCCTGCTCGTTCCACTCCCTGCCGATGGAGCTGATCTTCCCCATACCATAGTCGGCGCCCAGCTCGTTTTTGGAGGGGATCGTGAGGGTGAGATCGGAGAGAAGCGCGCCAGACGTATCAAAATTGAGCTTGGACTGGATGGAGTCGATAACGCAGTCGTAAATGATCCCGTCATCGCCCACCGTGACGGCCACCACGGTGATGTCCGCCTGGGCCAGGCCGTCGGCGTCGGCGGTAGCGTCCTTACTGCTGGACACAGAGGTGAGAAGGGCCAGGCCGGTCTTGACGGGGACACCGCCGGGGACGGCGACAGGGGGTGTCTCCGGGCTGGGGGTGGGGGTTTCGGCCTCCGGGGTGGGGGCGGGGACGGCCACCACCACTGTGGTGCCGCAGCCGGCCAGCAGGCCCAGGGCCAGCGTCAGGGTCAGGAGCAGGGCAAGCATTCGTTTCATGTCGATACCTCCGAAACTTATTTAGGGGGATGGGTTCCTTTCATCTCAAAGTGGATCAGGAAGGAGAGCAGGGCCCGCAGCAGAATGACGGCACCCAGCACCAGAAGCTCTTTGAGGTCCCGTACCAAGACGGTCTTGAGAATCTCGGCGGCCATTTTGAACTCCAGGCTGAGGGCCAGACCGTTGGCCAGGGCGAACTTGACGTCGCAAGGGGTGCGGGTGAACAGGCTTTTCAGGTAACGGCCGAAGGCGCTTAGGGCCGAGACCGCCACAATGAAGATACCCATCAGCTCCAGCGCCGCAATGATAGTGGGCAGGATACGTTCAATCAGTTGTTCCAGCATGTGCGGCCTCCTTGCTTCGCCGGCGCATGGTTTTCAGGGCGATGAACTGACTCAACAGCTCCACGGTACCGGATACCCCCAGGGGACCGCTGTCCACCGTCAGATCATACCGACCCACCTCGCCCCACTTGGCTCCGGTATGCAGGCCATAGAGCCGGGCCCGTTCCCGATCCTGGCGCAGCGCCTCCCGGGCGGCCTCCGCCGGGGACAGGCCGCGCTCTCGCATCAGCCGCTCCACCCGCTGTTCCATGCCGCAGTGGATAAAAATCCTGTTCAGCCCCGGCTGGCCGGACAGAACATGGTCGGCGCACAGGCCCACCACCACGCAGGAGCCGCGTCCCGCCAGTGAGCGGACGGCCCCTTCGTCGGCCTCCGCGTCGCCGCAGGGGATCTCCAGCCGGGCGGCCAGCCGCCGACCGATCTCCAAACCGCCGCTGCCATAGGTGTGCCCAATGGTAATCAGCATAGTATACCCCCTTTCCCACTGTTTGTTAAAAGAATAACAAATAAGCCTTAACAGGACATAGATAGAACCTTAATATTTGTTAAGGTATACACAAAAAATACGCCCCCGCACGGTGCGGGGGCGTATTGGAGTTTAGGTATCCTCCTCCGGCGGCGTGATGGTGGGGAAACGGAGGAGCATGGTGGTGCCCCGGCCTGGGGCGGTGTCGATGGCGATGGTCCCCTTGTGCTCCTCCATTACCTGCCGGACGATGGCCAGTCCCAGGCCGGTGCCCTTGCCACGCTCCTTGGTGGTAAAGAAGGGCTCAAAGATGTGGGGGAGCACCTCCGGCGAAATGCCGGAGCCGGTGTCGGAGACCTGGAAGCAGAGAAACTCCCCCTCCGGCCGGGTGGCCACGGTGAGGGTTCCGCCGCCGGGCTCCATGGCGTGGTAGGCATTGAGGATCAGGTTGAGCAGCATCTGGGAGAGCTGGATCTCGTTGCCCCGGAGCCACAGGTGGCGGCAGGCGAGATCGGTGCGCACCTCCACATGGGGCGGCCGGGCGGGGGAGGCTACGGCGAGCACCTTGCGTACCAGCTCATCGGGGGATACATACTGGAAGGTGAGAGAGGTGTTTTTGCGGGACAGGTCGGACAGCCGGGCGATGATCTCCTTGGCCTTGCGGGAGGAGTTGTAGATCTCCAGCACGTTATCATACAGCTCCTCGGCATCGGAGGGCAGTTGCTCCAGCACCAGAATGGAGTAGCCCATGATGGGGGTGAGCAGATTATTAAACTCGTGGGCGATACTGGAGGTGAGTGTGCCGATGGTCTGGAGCCGGTCATGGTGGGCCAGTTCCTGATTCTTGCGGTTGAGGGCCTCCATGGCGGCGTTCTTTTCCTGGAGCAGGGCCAGCTCCCGCTGGGCGCGCTCGTTGCGCCGCCCGGAGCGAAGGTTGAGACCCGCCAGCAAAAGCACTCCGGCGATCACCAGTCCGCCGCCGGTGGTGAGCAGAAGGGCGGAGCGGCGGATGGGCCGCGACACTTGGTCGAAGTCTTCGGAAACGCCTACGGCGAAGATGCCGTTGTTTCCTGCGGCGGGGATCACCGCCATGCGGGCGGTGTAGCCCTCCGCCTCATAGAAGCAGGCTCCCTCCTGGCCCTCCCTCTGGCACTGGAGCAGAAAGCCCAGGCCAGGCTCCCCGGCGAGACCGTCCGCCGCCAGCTCCACACGTATCTCCTGACAGGTCTGGTGGAGCAGGACCTGGCCGCCCGCGTCCAGAAGGAGGATTTGATCCCGGGGAGAGGTGGTGAGGCCGCCGGCCACCTGCCGGTAAAAGAGAGAGAGGTCCACCAGCGCGGCGTACCACAGCCCCCGCTCCCCCTCCAGTTGGAAGGAGAGATAGACGGTGCCGTTCTCCGCCACGCAGGGGCGGACACGGTCCCGCTCGTCCAGGCTGCCCCCGACGGGAAACGTATAGCCGGTGCGTCCAGAGGCGGAGAGCAGCACCCGCCCGTCCTGGAGACAGAGAAAGTCGGTGATAAGGGCCTCACGGATAAGAGGGTTGTTCTGGAGCAATTGAAGGAGCTCCTCCGGCTGCCCGGCGAGGCAGTCGGCCTCCGCATCGGTAAAGTTCTCCAGCCGGATGAGGTAGTCCAGCTCCCCGATAAATTGCTCCAGGGCGCCCGAAACGCTGCGGTCCACCGAGCGGGCCAGTCCGTAGAGCTGGCTGTCCGACTGCTCCAGCAGGAGGGTGTCGTAGCGGCCGAAGCTCTGCACGGCCAGGGCCAGGCCGCCAACGGTGAGGAAAAGAACCAGGATCATCAGAAGAAGAACAGGAGGCCGGCGCTTTTTTTGCCCCTCCATACCACACACCCCCTTGTCAAATTCCGGCAGATTCTTTATACTGAAATCATACTGGATTTCAAACCGGCTGTAAAGGGGGAGAAGCACAGTGGCGGATACGGTGCTGATTGTGGACGACGATGAAGCCGTCCTCACCATGCTCTATAAGGTCATCCGGAGCAACGGAATCGAGGCGGACACGGTGGCTTCCGGAGAGGAGGCCCTGGAGCGGACGGCGCAGCGGACGTACGACCTGATCCTGCTGGACGTGAATCTAATGGGGATGGACGGTTTTCAGGTGGTACAGACCCTCCGGCAGCGGGGCGTCCGGACCCCCATCATCATCGTCAGCGGACGCAAGGAGGACTATGATACTCTGTATGGCCTGGACATCGGGGCGGACGACTATGTGACCAAACCCTTCAACCCCGTCACTCTGGGGGCGAAGGTAAAGGCCCTTATCCGCCGTAGCCGCAACGGCCTGCCTGGGGCGGACAGCCTCATCACCGCCGGACCCTTCACCTACAACACCAGCACCCTGCGCTTTTATAAAAACGGGGTGGAAATTCCCCTCTCCGCAAAGGAGAACGCGATGATGAAGCTGTTTATCGACAATGTCAACCGCATTTTCTCCAAGGATATGCTCTACGATCTGCTCTGGGGAGAGGCCATCATCGACGAGAACGCCATCATGGTCTATGTCAACCGCCTGCGGGCCAAGATTGAGGAGGACCCCGCCCACCCCGCCTACATCCAGACGGTGCGGGGGCTGGGCTACCGCTTTGTGGTATAAAGAACCGTCTGCGGCTTGACAAATTCCGGCGAAAACGCTAGTCTATAGGTACAAATGTATACTGTTCCGAGTCCGTCCGCCTACGGGGTGACCTAGGGCTGGCGGACCGATGGCCCCGGCTGGGGCCGCAGGGTGCCGCGGGAAACGGCGGTGCCTTCCGTGTTTGAAAAGGAACGACAGTCCGCGGCGGCCCTCTGCACAGGGACCGCCCTGCGTTGCCGTATCCTTTTTTAGGATGCGGCGTTTTGTTTTGCCCCAATAAAGAGGAGATGCTGTGTGATGCACATTTTTTTGACCGGCCCGCTCCAGAGCGGAAAGTCCACCGCCATCGCCCGCTATCTGGTGGGGCGGCCGGAGGCCCCCGGCGGGTTCCGTACCCACTGGGATCGGGCGGGCGGCCGGCTGACGCTGGAGCTGCTGGAGACGGGGGAGACCCTGAGCGTTGCCACGATGGAGCCCCATGGCGTGAGGGCCGACCGGGCCGCCTTCGACGCGGCGGGGGAGCGTCTGCTGTCCGCCCCGGCGGGGCGGCGCTCCCTGCTGCTGATGGACGAGCTTGGCTTCCTGGAGCGGTGTTCCCCGGTGTTCCAGCGGGCGGTCTTTACCCTGCTGGACGGCCCCACGCCGGTGCTGGGGGTGCTGCGCCGCCACGCAAAAAGCCCCTTCTGGGGCCCTGTTTCCCGCCGGGCGGATGTCCGGCTGCTCCCGCTGACGGTAGAGAACCGGGCGGAGATCCCCACTGAGCTGGCCCGTCTGCTGGGCTGAGGTGAGAGAGGAGGCGCAAGTCCTTGTCCAAGACAGAACACACCGGCGGCCGGGTGCTGCTGGCATTGGGCGTACTGCTGGCGGCGCTGTTCATCCTCTCCTTCCGCCTGGGGCGGTATGGGGTGGACGCCGGCACCACCTGCCGGATTCTGCTCTCCCGCCTCCTCCCCCTGGAGCAGACGTGGACGGGCAACGAGTACACCGCCGTCCTGAACATCCGTCTGCCCCGCATCGTCCTGGCCTGCCTGGTGGGGTGCTGCCTGTCCAGCGCCGGGGCGGCCTACCAGGGGGTGTTTCAGAATCCCATGGCCTCCCCGGATGTGCTGGGGGCCTCCTCCGGCGCGTCCTTCGGGGCGGCGCTGGCCATCCTGGCGGGGGTGGGCAATCAGGGCACCACCCTGTCCGCCTTTTTCTGGTCCCTAGCCACGGTGGTGCTGGTCTACCTGGTGGGACAGCGGGCGCCCGGGGACCGGGTGCTCAACCTGGTGCTGGCGGGCATGGTGATCAGCTCCCTGTTCACCGCCGCCACCTCCTACCTCAAGCTGGTGGCCGACCCCACCAGCCAGCTCCCGGAGATCACCTACTGGCTCATGGGCAGCCTGTCGGGCACCCGTCTGGCCGATGTGGCCCGCATCGCCCCCGCTATGGCCGCCGGGCTGTTCCCCCTGTTTCTCCTGCGCTGGAAGCTCAATCTGCTCACCCTGGGGGACGACGAGGCCAGGGCCATGGGGGTCAACGCCCCCCGGCTGCGTTTTCTGACGGTGGTGTGCGCCACGCTGGTCACCGCCGCCTCCATCGCGGTCAGCGGCATGATCGGATGGGTGGGGCTGGTGGTGCCCCACCTGTGCCGCAAGCTGGTGGGGAGCAACTTCAGGGTGCTGCTGCCCTGCTCCATGCTGGCAGGGGCGGCCTTCCTGCTGCTGGTGGACAACCTCTCCCGCAACCTGCTGGCCACCGAGATCCCCATCGGCATCCTCACCGCCTTCACGGGCGCGCCCTTCTTCCTCTATCTGATGCTGCGGAAAGGGGGTGCCCGGTGATGCTGGAGGTGGAACACCTGCGCTTCTCCTACGGAAAGCGGGAGGTGCTGCGGGGGGTGGACCTGCGGGTGGAGCCGGGGGAGCTGGTCTTTGTCCTGGGGGCCAACGGGGCGGGAAAGACCACCCTGTTCCGCTGCATCCTGGGCCTGCTGCCCGGCTACCAGGGGTGCGTCCGGGTGGACGGCTGCGACGTGTCATCCCTGGCGCCCCGCGCCCTGGCCAAAAAAATCGCCTATATTCCCCAGACCAGCCATATGATCTTTCCCTACACGGCGCTGGAGCTGGTGCTCATGGGCACCAACCGCCGGCTGGGCCTTTTCTCCGCGCCGGGCCGCCGGGAGCGGGCCATCGCCATGGAGGCCCTGGAGGAGCTGGGGATCGCAGACTACGCCCACCGGAGCTTCGCGGAGCTGTCCGGTGGAGAGCAGCAGCTTGTACTGGCGGCCCGGGCTCTGGCCCAGCAGGCCCGGCTGCTGCTGATGGACGAGCCCACCTCCGCCCTGGACTTCGGCAACCAGGTGCGGGTGCTGGAGCGGGTGTCCGCCCTGACCCTGCGGGGGTACACCGTCCTGCTCTCCTGTCACAACCCACAGCATGCCATGCTCTATGCCCAGCGGGTGGTGGCCCTCCACGACGGCCGGGTGGCCGCCGACGGCCCCCCTGACCAGGCCTTGGACGAGGCGCTGATGCGGAAGCTCTACGGCGTGCCCGCCCGCTTTGTCCGCACCGGCGACGGGGTACTCATCGCCCCGGTGCGCAAGTCCATTGTCCTGTGGACCCCCGACATGGTGCGCTTCATGGCCGACGCCATCCGGGTCAACGGGAGCTGTGCGGCTATGGCCGCAGCCCTGTCTCAGGTGCTCCCCCTGGGGGCGCGGGTGTGCGACGCGGGGTGCGGGCTCGGCGGGTTGAGTCTGGCGCTGGCCCCCTACTGCCGCGCGGTGGTGGCGGCCGATCTGTCCGCCGAGGCCATCCGCCATCTGGAGGCACAGCCCCTGCCTCCCAACGTGGAGCCCCGGCGGTGCGATGTGCTGGCCGACACACCGGAGGAGCCCTACGACGCTATGGTGTTCTGCTTCTTCGGCCGCACGGATGAGATCCTCTCCGCCGCCCGGCGGCAGTGTACCGGCACGGTGGCGGTGCTCAAACGCTGCGGCCGGGATCACCGCTTTTCCAGGGGGAAGGACCACCCCCGGCAGGGCTTTGAGGAGCTGTGCCGGGCGCTGAAGGAGAAGGGCATCCCCTACCAGAGCCGGGTTTTAGAGCTGGATATGGGCCAGCCCTTCCGCTCTCTGGAGGACGCGGCGGTCTTTTTCCGCACACACAGCCGGGACGATCCGGCGGAGCTGACCCCCGAGGCCCTGCAAAGCCGCCTTCAGCGGCGGGACGACCCGGAATTTCCGTGGTATTTCCCGGTAAACGAGCCCATCGGCCTGCTCTGGTTCCAGGCCTGCGAGATACCAGACAAAGAAAAGGAGAGATGATACCATGAAAAAGCTGCTCTGTACCCTCCTGGCCCTCAGTATGCTCCTGGGGCTGGCCGCCTGCGGCGGCCCCGCGCCCGCGGAGAGCCCCTCCGCAGACCCCGCGCCGGCGGTGTCCACCCCCGCCCAGCCCGAGGACGGCTCCGCCTCCTTCACCGACTCCGTGGGCCGCACCGTGGAGGTGCCCGCGGAGATCACCAGCGTGGCGGTCTCCGGCCCTCTGGCCCAGATGGTGCTCTTCGCCCTGTGCCCCGACAAGCTGGTAGGCATTGCCGACGAGTGGGACGCGAGCGCTGAGCAGTACCTGGCCACCGAGTACTACAATCTGCCCCTGCTGGGCCAGCTCTACGGCGGCAAGGGCGAGCTGAATCTGGAGACCCTCTTGGGCTCCGGCGCCCAGGTGGTCATCGACGTGGGCGAGCCCAAGGACACCATCGTGGAGGATCTGGATGCCCTCCAGGAGCAGACCGGCATCCCCTTCGTCCACGTGTCCGCCACCATTGAGACCATGGGCGACGCCTATCGGAAGCTGGGCGAGCTGCTGGGCATGGAGGAGGAGGCCGAGACGCTGGCCACCTACTGCGACGAGACCTACGCCATGGTCAAGGACGTGGCGGAGCACGTGGAGAAGGCGAACCTGCTCTACATCACCGGCGACGCCGGCCTCAACGTCATCGCCCAGGGGTCTTACCACGCCGAGATCATTGACCTGCTGTCCAACAACCTGGCGGTGGTGGACTCCCCCTCCTCCAAGGGTACCGGAAACGAGGTGGACATGGAACAGCTCATGCTGTGGAATCCCGACGTAATCCTCTTCGCTCCCGACAGCGTTTATGCCTCCGTGGGGGATGATCCGCTGTGGCAGAGCCTCACCGCCATCCAGAACGGCAGCTACTATGAGGCCCCCATGGGCCCCTACAACTGGATGGGCTTTCCGCCCTCCGTCCAGCGTTATCTGGGTATGCTGTGGATGGCAAAGCTCCTCTACCCCGACGCGGCGGACTACGACCTCCAGGCCGAGGTGACCGAATACTTCGACCTCTTCTACCACTGCGCGCTCACTGGAGAGCAGTACGAGGCCCTGATGGCCAACTCGATCGGGAAGCAGTAAACTCACACGTCCCGGCCCCCAAAAGGGGCCGGGACGCTTGCATAGGGCGGTGGATTACGCGTACAATAGGGAAAAAGGAGGGGAGCGCATGAAAATTGCCATTGTGACCGGGGCCTCCTCCGGCCTGGGGATGGCCTTTGTCCGGCGGCTGGACGCGCTGGGCGGGCTGGATGAGATCTGGGGTGTGGCCCGCCGGGGGGAGCGGCTGGAGGCGCTGGCGGCGGAGCTGCGCACCCCGATGCGGCCGCTGGCCCTGGATCTGACCCGATTGGAGAGCGTGGAGACCCTGCGGGTTCTCATGAGAGAGGAGGCGCCGGAGGTGGCGGTGCTGGTCAACGCCGCCGGGTTCGGCAAGTTCGGCACCTGCGCCGATCTCACCCTCCAGGAAACCTGTGACATGATCGACCTGAACTGCCGGGCCGCCGCCGCACTCACTGCCGCCGTGCTCCCCTACATGGGGCGGGGAAGCCGGGTGCTGGAGATCTGCTCCTCCGCCGCCTTTCAGCCCCTGCCCGGCTTCAATGTCTACGCCGCCACCAAGGCATTTCTGCTCCGGTACAGCCGCGCCCTGCGCTGGGAGGCGGCGCCGCGGGGCATCCGGGTGACGGCGGTGTGCCCAGGGTGGATCAGGACCGATTTCATGGACGTGGCCAGAGATACAAAAAACGGGCGCACCGTACGGAGCTTTCCCTTCGCCCAGCGGCCGGAGACCGTGGCCCGGCGGGCCCTGCGGAACAGCCGCCTGCTGGCCGTCACTACCTGCGGCCTGCCCGCCCTGGTCCAGCGTGTGGCCAGCAAGTTCCTGCCCCACTGCTTCATCATGGCCTGCTGGGAGGGCCTGCGAAGGGCATGATACAAAGCGCCCGGAACCAAACGGCTCCGGGCGCTGCGTTTATTTACGCGGCAGGGAGTTCAGGTAGTCGCCGACACCCCGTGCCACGCCCTCCATCAGCTTCTGCTGATAGGTCTCGTCGCACAGGCGGGTGAGTTCCTCTACGTTGGTCATAAAGCCGGTCTCCACCAGTACGGCGGCCATGTTGGTCTCCCGCAGGACCACGAAGTTGGCCGAGGCGATGCCGCGGTCTACCGCGCCGCTGGCCGCGCAGGCGGTGTCCTGCACGGCCTGGGCAAAGGCCTTGCTCCGGCTGCTGGTGGGGTAGTAATAGGTATAGAGCCCCTGGAAGGTGGGGACGGTGGGGGCGGAGTTGCAGTGAATGCTCACGAACAGGTCGGCGTTGACCCGGTTGGCCAGCTCGGAGCGCTCGTACAGGTCTCCGGCGGTCTCCCCGTCCCGGGTGAGCACCACGTTATAGCCTTCATTCAGAAGGATGTCCCGCAGCTTGTAGACCATGGACAGGGTGAGATCCTTCTCATAGATGTCCACCCCGTTGGCATCCGGATATACCGCGCCCAGCGTTTTCCCGTCGTGGCCGGCATCCAGTACGACGGTGTACTTGTTGGGGTCAATGGGGGGTAGCTCGGGGGAGGCGGAGGGAGTGGCGGTAATGCGCACGCCGCTGCTGCCCGCCTCCACGGTGATGTTTTTGGCGTAGCTGGCACCGCCCTTGAGGTCCAGCACCACCCGAAGGGTGTGGGGATAGCCATACCCCAAGTCGTCCCCGTGCTGGTTGTAACGCACCGAGGAGAACACATCGCTGTCCACCGGCAGGGCGGCCTCACCCTCCAGAGCGCCGGAAAACACCGCGCCCAGGAGGTCCACCGCTACCCGGTCTCCCAGATCCACCACCCGGTATTCCGGTATATGGTCGGTGGCGATGGTCACAACGTGGGAAGAGGCGTCCACCGAGATGCCGGTGACATACCCCTTGTCCCCGGCGGCGGGCGTGTCGGGCGTGGGCTCGGGGGTCGGCGTCGGTGTCGGCGTGGGCTCCGGCTCCGGGGTACCGGGGGAGGTGAGGATAGCGGTAAAGGTATCGTTGTCCCAGTCCACGGTGGCGCCCAACTGCTCCGAGACAAAGCGCAGGGGGACCATGGTGCTCTCCCGGCCCTCCCACTTAACCACGCCAGCGGGCACGCCACCGGGCAGCTCCATGGCCTGTCCATTGACCAGTGCGGTGGCCGAGCCCAGGGTGAGTACGATGGTGCTCTCCTCCCGCAGGAGGATGACCTGACGGGTTTCCGGCACCCAGGTTACCGAGGCACCCAGCCGTTCCGCGATCAGGCGGACGGGCACCAGCGTGCGGCCGTTCTGTCCCGCCGGGTACTGCACCAGGGCGGGTACATCGTCCGGTGTCAGAGGCGAGCCGTCCAGCGTCAGGCTGACCCGGTCGGTCTGAGTCAGTTCACCATAACGCTGGGCGGTCTCGTCATAGAAGTAGACGGAGAGGGGCCCCGCGGGACCGGCCGCCCAGGCGGACAGCAGCCCCGCCAGCAGGGCGAGGGTGAGCAGGAAGGAAACGGCTTTTTTCATGGCAGAACTCCTCGGCGATAGATGCTAATATTCTACCTTATTCCACAGGTGCCGTCAAGAAAGGACCGCAAAAAGGGTTGACATAAATTTATGGCAGGCACTTTGACACGCTACTGTAAATGTGGGCAAATCCCTTGCGTTTTGCGGCAAAACTTGTTATGATAAACATTAAATACAAAGCAACGGAGGGAATACCCATGCTGAAGATCACCTGTGAGGGCGTGTACTACAAGAACGGGGGCTTTGTCCCGGCCAAGGACGGCCCTGCGGCCGGCTTACCCGCGCCGGAAAAGGCGAGGGAGGGCACCATGGCCCACGCGATTCTGAAGGCCCACAATACCGGAGACAATATGGAGGAGCTGGCCATCCGCTTTGACGCCATGGCCTCCCACGACATCACCTATGTGGGCATCATCCAGACCGCCCGGGCCTCCGGCATGCAGGCGTTCCCCCTGCCCTACGTGCTCACCAACTGCCACAACTCCCTGTGCGCCGTGGGGGGCACCATCAACGAGGACGACCATGTGTTCGGCCTGTCGGCGGCCAAGAAGTACGGCGGCGAGTTTGTCCCCGCCCACCAGAGCGTCATTCATTCTTATATGCGGGAGCGGTACGCCGCCCCCGGCAGGATGATCCTGGGCTCCGACTCCCACACCCGCTACGGCGCTTACGGCACCATGGCCATCGGCGAGGGCGGTCCGGAGCTGGCCCGGCAGCTTTTATCAAAAACTTATAACATCCCGTACCCGAAGGTCATCGCCATCTACCTCACCGGCACGCCCATCCCCGGTGTGGGCCCCCAGGACGTGGCGCTGGAGCTCATCCGCTCCACCTTTAAAGACGGAGTGGTCAAGAACGCGGTGATGGAATTTTTCGGCCCCGGCGTAGCCAACTTGTCCATGGACTACCGCTCCGGCATCGACGTGATGACCACCGAGACCACCTGCCTGTCCTCCATCTGGCCCGCCGATCATACCTTGAAGGCACACCTGGCCGTACTGGGCCGGGGAGAGGCGTTCAAGCCCCAGGCCCCCGCCGATGGGGCCTACTATGACGGACTCATTGAGGTGGAGCTGGACAAGATCCGACCCATGATCGCCTTACCCTTCCACCCCTCCAACGCCTACACCATCCAGGAGTTCCAGGAGAACCTGGACGAGCTGCTCCACCAGGTGGACGAGGACACGGTGCGCCAGCTCAAGCTCAAGAACCGGCCCGCCTCACTGCGGGAGAAGATTGTGGACGGCAAATTCCGGGTGGATCAGGGAGTCATCGCCGGCTGCTCCGGCGGTACCTACCAGAATATCGTGCGGGCGGCCCAGATCCTGGACGGCCGCGCCATCGGCTCCGGCGAGTTCTGGCTGTCGGTCTATCCCACCAGCCAGCCCGTCAACCTGGAGCTGACCCGGAGGGGCTATATCGCCTCCCTCATGGCCGCCGGCGCCTCTATCCGCTCCTGCTTCTGCGGCCCCTGCTTCGGCGCGGGCGACGTGCCCGCCAACGGGGCTTTCTCCATCCGTCACTCCACCCGTAACTTCCCCAACCGGGAGGGGAGCAAGCCCTCCGACGGGCAGGTGTCCTACGTGGCCCTCATGGATGCCCGGAGCATCGCCGCCACCGCCCTCAACGGCGGCGTGCTCACCGGAGCCGACGAGCTGCCCGCACCCCCGGCCGACCCTGCCGAGGAGCCCTTCGCCTACGACGACACCCCCTACAAGGCCCGGGTCTACTTCGGCGTGGGGCGGCCCGACCCCGGCCAGGAGCTGGTGTTCGGCCCCAATATCGCCGACTGGCCGGAGCAGGTGGCCCTGCCGGAGAACCTGCTGCTCACGGTGTGCTCGGCCATCTATGACCCCGTCACCACCACCGACGAGCTCATTCCCTCCGGCGAAACCTCCTCCTACCGCTCCAACCCCGTCAAGCTCTCCGAGTTCGCCCTCAGCCGCAAGGACCCCCAGTACGTGCCCCGGGCCAAGGAGGTGCTGGCGGTGGAACGGCTCCGCCGCACCAATCCTGGTGATCCCCGGGTGGGGGAGGCCCTGCTGGGCCATGATCCGGCGGATACCGGCCTGGGCTCCCTTGTGATGGCACTCAAGCCCGGCGACGGCTCCGCCCGGGAGCAGGCCGCCTCCTGCCAGCGGGTGCTGGGCGGCGCGGCCAACCTGGCCGCGGAGTATGCCACCAAGCGCTACCGCTCCAACGTGGTCAACTGGGGCATGCTGCCCTTTATCGCCGAAGACGTGAAGGACTGGAACCTCCAGCCAGGCGACCGGATCTACCTGCCCGGTATCCGCGCCGCCGTGGACGGCGGGGCGGAGGAGGTATCGGCCGTCCTCCTCCAGAACGGCACTGAGCGGCCCGTCACCCTCAGGCTTCCCGGCATGACCCGCGAGGAGCGGGACATCGTGCTGGCGGGCTGCCTGATCAACTACTACGCCAAGTAGGGGCGGCCTGTGGCCGCCCACCCCTGAAAAAGCGGGGAAGCGTAGGGGCCGATGCCCTCATCGGCCCGCCGCTTTCCGGAGCCCTTTACATGCGGCCGTATGGTTGGGAAGGAGGGAGGACTTGTATGAGACGGCATCTCCTTGCATTGCTTGTGTGTGTTCTGCTCTGCCTGATGGTGCTCCCAAGCACCGCCTCCGCCGACAGCGGGCCCAAGCCCGCCGTCACCATCACGGTGGTCAACGCCCTGGCGGGGGAGTACTACCTGGATCTGCTCGTCACCGACCCCGGCGACCATGCAAACATCGATCCGGCAGACTACGACCCCAATCTTCTCCAAGGGCTGCGGGACTGGGAGGTAGACGGCTGGTACCCCGCCCTGGCGGGAGGCACCAGCGTTCCTCTGTTCGGAGATCTGCGGCCGGGGGAGGACGGTACCCATCGTTTTACCTACTACGGCCTGCCCCGCGCCTTTCGTATCGCCGTCTCCGGCCCAGACGGGGCCCAGGCCACGGACGAGCCCTTTACCCGCACGGTGTTCTACACCCATCTGACGTACGACTGGGAGACCAACTCCATTACAAGGGACACCTCCCCGGCGGGGTTCTACGGCGTCCAGTTTTTATCCACCCTGGTGCCCACCCTGATCATAGAGGGCGTCCTGCTGTGGCTGTTCGGCTTCCGGGCACGCCGGGACTGGCTGGTGTTTCTGGCGGTCAATCTGGTCACCCAGGCGGGGCTCCACCTGTGGATTGCGGCAGATCTGATTTCCATCGGCGATTCTGCCCTCCAGTATCTGGTGCTCCTCGTGGCGGAGGTGCCTATTTTGCTGGTGGAGCTGATTACCTATGTGTTCCTGCTGAAGGAGTACAGCGGGCTCCGCCGGGCGGCCTACGCCGCCTGCGCCAATATCGCCAGCTATGCCGTGGGTTATCTTCCTCTCCACTGGGCGGTGGAATTTCTGGCCCGGTGAGAAGATTTGTTTTACACGGGCGGCAAAATACGGTATAATACGATATGTCGGGTAGGAATTACCCGGCGTATCGCCTGTTTTATTGAGATAAGGGGAAGTATATGAAAAAAATCCTTGCGGGAGCGTGTCTGTTTGGCCTTCTGCTCTCTGCCTGTACTCCTGCCGCCGAACCGGGGGACGACGGCACGCTTCACATCCTGGCCACCACCTACCCGGTCTACCTGTTCACCACAGCGGTGACCGAGGGGGCGGAGGATGTGGAGGTAAGCCTGCTGGTCAACCAGCCCACCTCCTGCCTCCACGACTACACGCTCACCGTCAGTGACATGAGGGCCATCGAGAAGGCCGATGTGCTTGTGATGAACGGTGCGGGGCTGGAGGACTTTATGGGCGACGCCCTGGCGGCCTCTGACGCGGCGGTGATCGACTGCTCGGAGGGCATTGAGCTCCTGCCCGCCCTGGGCCACGAGGGCCACGACCATGACACCGAGTACGACCCCCACATCTGGATGTGTGAAGAGTCAGCACTGGTTATGATGAATAATATTCTTCATGGCTTAGGGGCGTTGGACGAGAAAAATCTGGATTGCTACCGTGAAAATGCCGCTGCGGCTGCGGCCTTGGTGCCAGAAGATGACGCACGAATGGAAAACCTAGCCTGTCCTTATCTGATCACGTTCCACGACGGGTTTCAGTATTTTGCTCTGGACAACGGCCTGAACCTACTGAAGTCCATCGAGGAGGAAGAGGGGGCGGAGGCCTCCGCAGCTGAGATCCAGGAGGTTGTGGATCTGGTGAGGGAATATGAAATTCCAGCTATCTTTACCGAGCGCAATGGCTCTGAAGCTACCGCCCGGGCCATTTCCCGGGAGACCGGCTGTGCGGTGTACCAACTGGACATGATCATGAGCGGCGACGGCACGGGCATCCAGCCCTACCTCGACGCCATGCAGAAAAATATCGACACCATCGCGGAGGCATTGGGATGAGCGTACACAAGCACGGAACCACAGGGCCCGGCTGTGCCGGTACCTGCTGTCTGAAAGCCACCGACCTTGGGGTGAGTTTCGGCGGGGAGGAAGTATTGAGAGATGTTTCCTTCCACCTGCACTGCGGGGAGATCGTGGCCCTTATCGGCCCCAACGGGGCGGGAAAGAGCTCTCTTTTCCGTACCATCCTGGGACAGGTGCCTCACACCGGAACCATTGAGTTCCAACGGGCAGGGGGCGACAAGACCCGGCCGCTGATCGGCTACGTGCCTCAGTCTCCCAGCTTTGACCGGGGAGACCCGGTCAGCGTGTTCGACTTCTTCTCCGCCGCTATCTCCCGCTATCCGGTGTTCCTGCCCTCCCCCCGGAGCCTGCGGGCCAGAGTGGGTGCATGTCTGGCCCGGGTGCATGGGGAGAGCCTGCTGGACCGGCGGATGGGGGCCCTCTCCGGCGGTGAGCTCCAGCGTGTGCTGCTGGCCCTGGCGCTAGAGCCGCTGCCCCACATTCTGGTGCTGGACGAGCCCCTCTCAGGCGTGGACATTGACGGGGAGAAGCAGCTTCTGGACATGTTGGACGAGATCCGTACCCGCTATGACCTGTCCATCCTCCTGTCCACCCACGACTTCGCCACCCTGGGCCAGTTTGCCGACAAGGTGATCCTCCTCAAGGGCACGGTGCTGCGGGTGGGGCCGCCGGATGAGGTGCTGGCCTCGCCGGAGTTCCAGGAGGTCTTTCACCTGAACCTGGGGAAAGGGAACCTGGGGAAAGGAGGGAGGGGCTGATGGATTTCCTGGCCGGGCTCCTGGAGCCCTTTCACTGGCAGTTCATGCGCAACGCCCTGCTGGCGGTGCTGGTAATCTCGCCGCTGTTCGGCCTGCTCTCCACCATGGTGGTCACAAGCCGTATGTCGTTCTTCTCCGACGCGCTGGGCCACTCCGCCTTTACCGGCATTGCCATCGGCACCCTGTGCGGCCTGGCCGATCCCCTGTGGATGGCGGTGCTGTTGGCGGCGGTGTTTGCCCTGCTGTTCACCTATGTGCGCCGAAAGTCCAATATGGCCAGCGACACGGTCATCGGCGTCTTTTCCTCCACCGCCGTGGCCCTGGGTATCTTTATTGCCACCTTCGGCGGCGGCAGCTTCACCCAGTACAACAGCCTGCTCATCGGTGACATTCTCAGCGTGGAGCCCGCCAAGATCGCCCTGCTGGCGGTGATCCTTTTGGTTGTGGTACTGCTGTGGCTGTGCTCCTTCAATCAGCTCATGCTGTCCTCCATCCACCCTGCCCTGGCGGACAGCCGGGGGGTGGGGGTGTTCTGGCAGGAGGCGGTGTTCTCCGCCGCCATCGCCGTGGTGGTCACGGTATCCATGACCTGGGTGGGCCTGCTGGTCATCAACTCCCTGCTGGTGCTCCCCGCCGCCGCCGCCCGGAATGTGGCCCGGAACATGCGGCAGTATCACCTGTTCTCCTTGCTTGGGGCGGTGATCTCCGGCCTGGCGGGGCTGATGACCTCCTATTATATCGGCTCTTCCGCCGGGGCGTCCATCACCCTCTATCTGGCGGTTTGGTTTGCCGTCACCTTTCTCCTGCGAAAAAAGTGTATATAAGCAAGAGCACCGCGGAAGCCAGCTTCC
>ENA-UONZ01000306-UONZ01000306.1-human-gut-metagenome-genome-assembly--contig:-C93old-NODE-306-length-85079-cov-18.066911_pt1 | contig 85079 bp, 75 predicted proteins | sample MGYA00242468_ERZ724015 | MGnify/ENA metagenome assembly ERZ724015
AGCAGCAGCCCAGATCGCCCAGTGTATAGCCGATCTTGTCCTTCATGGAGAAGGGCCGAACGGTCTTTTTCTGGTCCATTTCGTTTTATCCTCCTTAAAAAACAGATGAAACCACGAGGCTTTTCACACAAGCCTCTTCTCTTCAATTGTATTATACGTTAATTTTGCGTCAAAGCATATCCAAAAAATGATTGAAAACTATCGCAAATTGATGTATTATGCAATTATGACAGTTGTACTTTTCAGTTGTGTACAACAAACTGTCGCATCTGACAGTTCCACGGAGGGAATTTTGGTGAATTATACAGCCAAACGTTATCTTTTTGAACAAAGCACTGTTCGGGAATTCTTTTCCGGCGCGTATTATGACCTGTTTCTGGTCATGCGGGGCAGCGGTGTGTTCCGGTGCAGCGAAGTGGTGCTGCCCGCCCAGCAGCAGAATCTGATCATCCTCAAGCCCGGGCAGGGTGGCAGACTGGAATATGCCGGAGCCTACGGCCCGCTGGAGATCATCCGGGTGCAGTTGTCTCCCCAGATGCTGGCGCAGTTGTCGGATGAGGACACTGACTTTGAAAAAAGCTTCAATGTGGTGCCCTTCCGGCAAGTGGCTGTCCGGCCGGACAGCCAGATCTATATGCTGCTGAAGAATCTTGCCCGGAAACTGCTGGTGCTCCCCCAGGAGAGCAGCCAGTTCGGCGCGGCGGCGTTCGAGCACGGCATCCTGCAGATGTTCGTGGTACTGGCACTGCGTGCCTGCATCCATGCCGAATTCCACACCGCTTCGGTCAGCCGCCACCACCTGATGCTGGATGAGGTATTCCTGTTTATTCAGGCGCACCTCACCGAGGAACTGACGTTGGATCGTCTGGAAAAGGAGTTTTTCGTCTCCCGGGAGCATATTGCCCGGGAATTCAAACGCCAGACCGGCCAGACCGTGCACCGCTACATCGTAAAGGCCCGGCTGGATCGCTGCTGCACCCTCATTGAGCAGGGCCTCCCCATCACCGAGGTGTACAAGACCAGTGGTTTCGGGGGCTACAACCACTTTTTCCGCGCCTTTAAAAAGGAGTACGGCATGACACCCAAGGAATATTTCAGCACCACCCGGCAGGATGCCCGGGGATGAGCCTTTGCAAAAGAAGTCCCGGCTGCAATTTTTGTGCAGGCTGAAACGTATTTTATATAAAACGGCAGCTGCCGTTTTTCAACGAACGATCTCCATTGCTGACAGGAGGGAAGCTCTATGAAACTTTCTGCTGATTATCGTGCCCTTGCGCTGGATGCCCTGCGTGGCAGATGGAAGACAGCTGTTCTGGCCGGACTGATCGCCAGTTTGCTGGGAGCCAACATTGTGAGCAGCTCAGACAGGGTCATCTCCAACATGAGCCAGAACACCAACGGCGACACCCCGGGGTTTGCCGGGCTGCTTTCCACCGGCAGCGGCGGCGTGCTGGCGGTTCTTGTGATCTGCATCCTTGCCTGGGCAGTGTTCACCGTCATCGTGAGCGGTGCGGCGCGGCTGGGTTACGCCCGGTTCAACCTGAACCTTGCAGACGGCAGGGACGCTGCCCTCTCCGACCTCGCTTCCCAGAAGCACCGCCTGTGGGACGGCTTCTGCATGAATTTCCTGCAGGGGCTTTATGTGGCGCTCTGGTCGCTGCTGCTGTTCATCCCCGGCGTGGTAAAAGCCTACAGCTATGCCATGACCCCCTATATCATGGCCGAGCACCCCGGCCTGACGGCCAACGAAGCCATCACTGAATCCCGGCGCATCATGGACGGCAACAAGTGGCGGCTGTTCTGCCTCGATCTCAGCTTTCTGGGCTGGGAGCTGCTCTGCACCCTGCCCATGCTGATTGGTTTCTCTCTCGTCTTTGCCTTCACCCGCTCGGCGGATACGGTCCTCGTTCTGCTGTTCCTGCTGTCCATCCCGCTGAGCGCCGGCTTCTTTTTTCTGCACCCCTACGAGGAAGCGGCCTGGGCGATCTTTTACCGGGATATCACCGCCGCACCTTCTGACACCGAGGAAATCTGAGAATGAAACACACCGCCTGCTATCACCTGCCCGGACTGTTCGAGTTCTACGAGCTCTACCGCCTGTTCCTGCCCCTGTTCCGGGAGCACCGGGAATATTTTTATGACTGGTGCGAGATCGGCTCCATCTACGGCGCGCCGCCGGACTGCATCTGGGGCGGGGGCCGCGTGGAGGCCGGGGAGCACTCCCCCGCCGAAGTTCTGGCCCTGACCCAGGAATACGGCATCTCTGCCCGGCTCACATTCAGCAATTCCCTGCTCCGCCCGGAGCACCTTTCAGACCGGAAATGCAACGCAGTGTGTCAGCAGTTTGCCCAGCGGGGCACTGTGCAGAATGGGGTCATCGTCCACTCCGAGCTGCTTTTGAACTACCTGCAGCAGCATTACCCGGAGCTTTATCTCGTATCCTCCACCACCAAGGTCCTGACGGATCTTCAGGCGTTTCAGGCAGAGGTCCGGCGGCCGGAGTTCCGGTATGTCGTGCCGGACTTCCGGCTGAACAAGTCCTTCGATGCCCTGGATACGCTCTCCCAGCCCGAAAAGGACAAGGTAGAATTTCTCTGCAACGAGTGCTGCTGGTTCGGCTGCACCGAGCGCAGGCGCTGCTACGAAGCCGTCAGCCGCAAAAATCTGGGGGAGGTCTGCGAACATCGGTGCACCGCCCCCGGCGCGCAGGAGGGCTACCGCTTTTCCAAGGCGATGGAAAACCCCGGGTTCATCGGCACTGCGGACATCCGGGAGCGCTATCTGCCGTTGGGCTTTTCCAATTTCAAGCTGGAAGGGCGCGGGCTGGGCAGCGCGCTGGTGCTGGAGTTTCTGCTCTATTATCTGACCCGGCCGGAGTATCAGATCCACGTCCGGGAGGCGATCTATCTGGACAACATGCTGGACCTCTTTTAAAGGTTGCACCACCGGCGCAGTGTGGTATAATCAGCATAACAGAGCATCCGCACGCGGCGCTCTGTTCCGTCCAATCCAAGTCAGGAGGAGATCGTTATGGAATTCACTCAGCTTATTGCACAGCGGTATTCCTGCAAAAATTTTGGTACAGGCAAGGTAGACGCTGCAGCACTCCACACCATTCTGGAAGCCGGTCGACTGGCACCCACCGCCAAGAACACCCAGGAACAGCGCATCTACGTCATTCAGTCTGAAGAGGGGCTGGCAAAGATCGATGCTGCCACTCCCTGCCGCTACGGTGCACCCATCTGTCTGGTGGTCGCCTATGACAAGAACCACACCTTTACTTACCCCGGCGAACGGATGAACTCCGGCATGGAGGATGCCGCCATCGTGGCCACCCACCTGCTGCTGGGCGCTGCCAATGCAGGCGTAGACAGCTGCTGGGTCAACTTTTTTGACCCGGACAAGCTGGCAAAAGCGCTGGGTCTGCCCGAAAACGAGGAGATCGTGATGCTCCTTGATCTGGGCCACGCTGCCGAGGGTGCAGGCCCCCTGCCCAACCACAGCTCCCGCAAGCCTCTGTCCGAAACCGTCACGTTCCTGTAACCATCACAGGGATGCAAAAAAGCCCCCGCACGTTGGTTTTCCGGCCAACATGCGGGGGCTTGTGTTTTATTCCAGTTTTCAGTTCTGCGGGTGGACGATATCCCGCCAATCCAGATCTCCACGCTCCAGACCGTGGATGAGCACCTCCGCGGTGGCGATGTTGGTGGCCAGCGGGATGTTATGCACATCACACAGGCGCAGCAGGGTCATCTCGTTGGGTTCGCTGGGCTTTGCGTTGATCGGATCGCGGAAGAACAGGAGCAGATCGACCTCATTGCAGGCAATGCGGGATGCGATCTGCTGATCACCGCCCTGAACACCTGCCAGAAAGCGCTGGATCTGCAGACCCGTTGCCTCGGAGATCAGCTTGCCGGTGGTGCCCGTAGCCACCAATTTATGCTGGCTCAAAATCCGGCAATACGCCGTACAGAACTGAACCATCAGCTCTTTTTTGGAGTCATGCGCAATCAGTGCAATCGTCATCGGTCAACCTCTCCTTTGTTTTGCCAGTGGGCATTTTCTTGCATATATCATAGTATCACAGTTTCCGTTCTTTTACAACCGTTTTTTAGACAAACTTCATACTTTTTTCGGAAAAAAGCGCCAGAATTGACCAAAAGCAGCGTTTCAGCGTTTTATCCTTCTTCAATTGTCTAAAGCATCCTGCCCGGCGGGTGCGGTCTCCTGAGCAACATCCGTAGTGCCTGCGGCGGGGTCTGTGGCTGTATCCGTGCCGGTTTCGGTCTGGGCGGGGGCAGTCTGGGCAGCAGAAGTGCTGTCTGCGGCGGTCTCCTGCTTGCCGATGGTTCCATCCTCATTCAGGGTGCCGTCCTGCATGGCGAAGTAGGCATTGGCAATGTCCACCACCAGATCGCCGGTTCGGGCACCGGAGCCGCCGTACTCAATGGTGATGCCAATGGCGATCTGCGGGTCATCGGCAGGCAGATAGGCCACCATCATGGCGTTCAGGTAGTGCTTGCCCGGGGCGTAGGTCTCACTGCGCTGAGGGGTGCCGGTCTTACAGGCAATGGCAATGGGGTAGCTGCTGATCTTGCTGTTGGTAATGGTGCTGGGCACCTGCCGCATCCCCTGCCGCACCAGCTCAAAGGTGTTGCCGGTACCCTCGATGATATCCATCACCTCGGGCTGGGTCTCGCTGATCACCTCGCCGGTGTTGGAATCCAGGATCGCCTTGACAAAATGAGTGCGGTAGCGGGTTCCGTTATTGGCCAGCGTTGCAGCATAGGTGGCCAGCTGGATGGGCGTGACCACCGTGTTGCCCTGACCGATGGCTGCCTGAACGTCCAGCGACTCCATATAGTTGGAGTCGTTCTTGGAGGTCAAGTGGCCCACAGCCTCACTGACCTCCACGCCGGTGCGCTGACCCAGGCCCAGCTTATAGGCGTAGGCATCGTAGACATCACTGGTCAGGCGGCGGCCCACATCATAGAAGAAGACGTTGCAGCTCCACTTGATGGCCGTGACCACATCGATGTTGCCGCTGTGGCCATGGCGGGTGCAGCGAGGGCTGTACCCTTTATAAAAGGTGTACACGCCGTTGCAGAACACCGTGGAGTACTGGTTGATGAGCCCGGAATCCAGCGCAGCCACTGCCACGGCAGGCTTGAAGGTGGAGCCGGGGGTGTACAGGCCCTGCAGCGCCCGGTTGAACAGGGGCAGACTCTCGTCCGCGCTGTACTCGCTGTACTGGGTGGCATACAGGTTCTGGTCAAAACTGGGGTAATTGGATGCGGCCAGCACACTGCCGTCCTTCACATCCAGCACCACAGCGGCACCGGCGGCGGCTTTCATGCTGCCGGTGTTGTAGACCCGGTTGATCATGTCGATGTTCTCGGCCAGTGCCTTGTCCACCGCCTTCTGGAACCGGCTGTCGATGGTCAGCTGGACGGTGTGGCCCGGCTCGGGCACTGTGGTCAGGGCCGTATCCACAATGACCCCATCGGAGTTGCGGGTGATGGTCTCCACGCCATCCTTGCCCCGCAGTTCGTCCTCATAGGCCGATTCCAGGCCCGAGATGCCGATGATGTCGTTCATATTGTAGCCTTTTTCGCGCAGGGGGTAGGTGGTCTGGCCGTTTTCATCGGTCACCTTCCACTTTTCAGCGGTGATCTTGCCCACCCGGCCCAGCACATGGGGCAGCACCGTGGATTGCTCATAGCTGCGGGTACTCGTTTCCACGATCTCCACACCCGGCAGCGAGAGGCTGTGCTCCTTGATGGTCGCCACGGTGGCCTCGCTGACGTTTTCCGCCATGATAAAGTTGTTCACATTGGAAAACGCCTGCAGCTGCATCTCGTAATGGATACCGCCCAGCGTGCGCTGCCAGCTCAGCGGAAAGCTGGCAAGGTCGTAGTCCTCCACCAGCTTCTCCATCACATCATTGGCCGTTGCATACTGCTGTAAACCAAGATTGTCCTTCATGGCGGCAAGGGCTTTCTGATCCCTGGTGCTGCCCTCTTCGGCGGTAAAGGTATAATTGCCCGCTGCATCCGGCTGGCTGATGAGCAGAGTATCGTTCCAGCTCTCACCGTTGGCACGCAGCAGCTCGACAATCTTCTGGAGCATCCCGTCCAGATCTTCGTCTCCCATCAGCAGCTTGTTGAGCACCACGTTGTAGCCCGTGACGCTGGTGGCAATGCGCTCCCCCCGGCTGTCCACAATGTCACCGCGTGCCGCCGTGACCGTAAACTTGTAGTCGGTGGTGTTGGTGGCCTGGGATTTGAAATCGTCCCCGTTGACCAGCTGCAAAAAGATGAGCCGCAGCCCGTACAGCAGCATCAGGATGCAGGCGGCGGCAACGAGAACACGCATCCGCCGGATGGCGGTTTTCCGTTCTTCTTGGTTCATGGATTCTCCTTCCGGCGCGGGGTGCGTTACACCACGCCGTTGTCGATCTTAAATTCTTCGTGGATGCGGCGCACGACCCCGAACAGAGGGAAGCAGACAGGCACCGAGAGCGCCGCCGTGGGCAACACGAACCACAGCCAGCGGCTGGCCGCGCCGCTGTAACCGGGCATGTAGTAGAAAAACAGCCAGTCCAGCGTGAGCACCAGCAGGGCGGCAGCAGACGCAATGAGTGCAAAGTTTGCGGCCGAATTCTTGAAGTAGAGCTGCATCACCGCCGAAACGGCAAAGCAGAGCAGCAGCAGCTCCAGCGCCAGCATGCCCACGGTGCGCCCGGCCAGCCAGTCCCACATCAGGCCGCAGACTGCCCCAAAGACAGCCCCGGCGAACTCGCCCTCAAACACGGCGACCGCCAGCGCCAGCGGCAGCAGCCAGAGCGGCTTTGCCGCCCCGAACTGGAACAGCCCGGGCGTGGTCTGCAAAACAGCACAAAGAAGGCCCAGCAGCGCATAGCAGATCCATTTGACGATCTGGCCCCGGCTGCGTTTCCGGCGTGATTCCATCAGGGTCCCTCCTCAGAAACTGGTAATGATGAACGCATGGCGCACCGTGCGGGGGTCGGTACCGGGTTTGATGACGGCAATGGTCGATTTGCCGCTGACCTCGGGCACCAGTTCCTGTACCACGCCCACCAGCAGGTCAGCCGGGAACACCCCGCCCAGCCCGGTGGTGACCACCTGGTCGCTTTTCTCCGTCAGGGTGTTGCGCGCAAGGTTGGTCAGCACGCACAGGCCATCGGCGGCGTATTCGGAGCTGCCGGTGACGATGCCGTTGTCACGGGTGCGGGATACCACGCCCGCCGCGTTGAAGTTGGGGTGAAGAACGGTCATTACCTTGCAGCTGGTGGGCTCAGCCTCCACCACCATGCCCAGCAGGTAGCCCTGATCACTGACCACAGCATCGTTGACGGCCACGCCATCCAGCGTGCCGCGGTCCAGCGTGAAGCCATAGAAAGAATCCAGCGGGTCACGGCCAATGACAAAGCTGGAAAGATAACTCATCTCTGGCCGCTGGCTCTGGATGCTTTCCAGTGCCTTGTAGGCCTGGTTCTCGGCCTTGACGCGGTCGTAATCCACCATCTGCTGGCGCAGCTCGGCGTTTTCGGCCTTGAGCGTCTCGTTCTCAGCCATCACGTCATCGATGCTGGTGTACTTTTCCCACAGGGAAGCCACGCCGCCGCTGACCACAGCAGCCACTTTCTGGAATGGAGCAGCCGCCACGCTCAGCAGCTCCTGCGGAGCGGCAGTCAGGCGGCCGTTGGCACCGGCGTAGGCCATGATGCCCACCAGAAACACCGCGATGCCCACCAGGATCTTGAATTTCCAGGTATCGAAAAAGTCTTTCAAGGGGTTTTCCTCCGATTGCAAAAGGGCGCGGACAGCCCAGAGCCGTCCGCACCCTCTGTTACATCGTTACATATGAGCTCCATCGGTGTCCAGCACGTCGTGCAGAACATCCACATGATCCAGCACCGCACCGGCACCCTTGGCCACGCAATCCAGCGGGTCCTCCGCAACATGGACATCAATGCCGGTCTCGCTCTGGATCAACTGATCCAGGCCCCGCAGCAGGGCACCGCCGCCGGTCAGGGTGATGCCGTGGTCGATGATATCGGCGCTCAGCTCAGGCGGGGTGCGCTCCAGGGTCTCCTTGATGGCGCTGGTGATCTTGACCAGGCACTCCAGCAGGGCCTCGCGCACATCCTCAGAGTGGACGACGATGTTCTTGGGCAGGCCGTCCACCAGGTTGCGGCCCTTGATCTCCATGGTCATCTCAGGGTCCATGGGGTAGGCAGAGCCGATCTCGATCTTGATCTGCTCGGCGGTACGCTCACCGATGAGCAGGTTATACTTGCGCTTGATGAAAGCGATGATGGCCTGATCGAACATATCACCGGCCATCCGGACGCTGCGGGAGGCCACAATGCCGCCCAGAGAGATGACTGCGATCTCAGCGGTGCCGCCGCCGATGTCCACGATCATGCTGCCGGTGGGCTCGCTGATGGGCAGGCCCGCGCCGATGGCAGCAGCCATGGGCTCCTCGATGACGGAGACCTGACGGGCACCGGCCTTGAGGGTCGCCTCACGCACAGCGCGGCGCTCCACCTCGGTCACGCCCGAGGGGATGCAGATGACCACGCGGGGGCGGGAGAACATGCTGTTGCCGCAGGCCTTTTTCAGGAAGTTCTCCAGCATATTTGCCGTGATATCGAAATCGGCGATGACACCATCCTTCAGGGGGCGAACCGCCACGATGCTGCCGGGGGTACGGCCGATGACAGCCTTTGCCTCAGCACCCACGCAGCGCACCTCATCGGTCTTGGTATCCACAGCCACGACCGAAGGTTCCCGCATGATGATGCCCTTGCCCTTCATGTAAACCAGGGTATTTGCAGTACCCAGATCAACGCCAACGTCCTTTGACAAAAAACTCATAATGAAGCTCTCCTTCGTATTTCCGGTCTATTCCAAAACGCACAGCAGTCCAAACTCCACAGGGTTTGACCGCCTATCGCAGAATAACACGTTTCTATTATAGCCGCAAGTCAACGTTTTCTCAAGCGTTTTGTCAAGTTTTTCCGTATTTTTCATTTTTCTGTGCGTTCCGCCGCGCAAACTGTCAGAACTGTTCAAGCAGGCGGACCGTCCGGCTGACGGGCAGGCCCATAATGGTGTAATAATCACCCTCAATGGCATCCAGCCAGACCGCCGCGCGGCCCTGGATGGCGTAGGCACCGGCCTTATCGTAGGGCTCCTCTGTGGCGGCGTACCGCTCGATCTCCTCCTCGCTCAGTGGGAAGAAAGTGACCTTGCAGGTATCCACAAAGCTCTCGGTGCGGGTGCCATCGGAAACGCAGACACCGGTGTGCACATAGTGGGTCGCGCCGGACAGCGCGCGGAGCATCCTTCTGGCATCATCCGGGCTGTGGGGCTTGCCGAACACCTCGCCGTTCACATCCACCACGGTATCGCAGCCCAGCACCACGGCACCGGGGTGTTCCTTGGCCACAGCAAGGCACTTGCCCCGGGCAAGCTGTTCCACCAGCCGGGCGGGGGTATCCGCCGTCACGGCATCCTCGTCAAAATCGCTGACGCAGACGGTAAAATCCGTCGTGTACAGGCTCAACAGCTCTTTCCGTCGGGGGCTCTGGGAAGCCAGGATCAGATCTTTCATACGCTTCACTTCCCCGTTGAGCCAAAGCCGCCCGCGCCGCGCTGGGTATCCCCCAGTTCGGCCGCCTGAGCAAAGGCGGCGGTATACACCGGTGCAATGCAGAGCTGTGCCACACGCTCACCGGGCTGGATGGTATAAGCCTCGGTGCCCAGATTGATCATGGGCACCTTCAGTTCCCCGCGGTAGTCACTGTCCACCACACCCACGCCGTTTGCCATGCACAGGCCGTGCTTGATGGAAAGGCCGCTGCGGGCATAGACCAGCGCCACAGCGTGGGGGCCGGGCAGCTCGATGGCAAGGCCGGTGGGCACCAGCGCCCGCTGCATGGGGGCCAGTGTCAGGGGCTCATCCAGCACGGCGCACAGGTCGGCCGCCGCTGCCCCCGGCGTTGCATAGGCGGGCACCTTGGCCCGGGGGTCCAATACTTTATAGTTTACGGTGATCGGTTCCATAGTATACCTCTTGTTAAAGTTATATTCGGGCGTGTTCCGGGAGCTTTCTCCTCGGACACGAAACGGGCCATTCCATCGCCCGCCCTACTGCCTGCGGCAGCAGGGTCCCACCCCAGCGGACGGTCCTCGGAGAAACTCTCGGCTCCCGCCCGGGGAAACTGCATCTTTAGTTGGTTCCCTTGAAATACAGTCCTCTTGTAAACTCTCCCTCAAAGGGTGCGTGGACACGGATGCTGTCCAGAATGGCGGCTGCTTCTTCCCGGGATTCCAGTGTGAAGTAGGCCACGCCGTAGTCCACAGTCAGAGCACCGGGCTTATCTCCCATATAAATAGGTACGGGGTTATAGATCGTCCGCACGCCCATGCCGCAGCGCACCGGGAACTTTTTGGCCTTGCGGTCGGTCAGTTCCCCTGCTTTATTGCAGTGGGCGCAGTCATGGATGTTCTGCAGCGGGCAGGCACGGGTGACCATCAGCGGCATGTGGCCATAGACCAGCACACCGGTGGGCACAGGCTTGCCGTTATGGGTGGGGGCAATGGTGCTGATATCGCTGTCCTTGACTTCGGGCAGGATGAGCACACTGTTCAGGCCATGGTCGGCGTAAAACTGCGCCGCCATCTGGTTGGTGACGTTCAGGCCGAAGCCGCCGGTCATCGGCAGGCCACGGCAGAGCCGCAGGTGGGCGATGTTGCTTACCTCATAGCCCGCAAAACCCGCATCCTGAGTGGCGGCAATGCGGCGGGCGGTGTCCTCCTCCAACGCGCCGAACATCACGCGCGGCAGCTCCAGAAGGGTCTTTTCCCGCCACTCCCGGGGCACCCGGTCGGCCTGGGCAATGGGCAGAATGAGATACTCCACCCCGCTCAGGGCCTGCTCCGGCACCTGCTCCCAAGCTTCAAAGCGGGCGCGCAGGGTGCGGCGGGGCGGCAGAGTGCGCAGGGGCAGAGCATCCGGCTCCGCCTCGTGTACCGGCCAGGGGCGCAGGACCTCCCGCTTTTTCAGCAGGGCCTCCAGCGCATCCCGGCGCAGCTCGTTCACGGCACTGCCCGGCACGAACCAGGGGCCGCCGTCCATCTCCACATCGATCTTTTCCACCGCAAAGGGGGTGCCGCCCGTCTTGGAAAGGCTGCGCTGCAGGCTCTCGGTGGGGTCGGTGCGGGCAGGCTGCGGTTCCGCATCGCCGTAGGCAAAAGCCTTGTTGCCGTCCGCGTCGGTCACGGTCAGCTTCTCGCCGCCCTCTTCGATCTCCAGCCTGAACTGCACCGGCACCCGGCTGCGCTCGCGGCGGTAGAGCTCGCGCAGGGCAGGCAGGGTCTTTTTGGTCAGCTCCGCATCGGCTTCGCTGCGCACGCCGAACATGGTGCCGTCGATCTTTCCATCCAGATAGCCGGAGGTGAAACCGGAGCGGCTGAACGCATTTTTCAGCAGGTCACGGTCGTAGGCGCGGCCCTCGCGGCCTGCCAGACAGGCACTGACCGCCGCCGCCACATACTCCGGCGTGCGCAGACGGCCCTCGATTTTGGCCGATGCCACGCCGACGGCCTGCATCCGATCCAGCTTGTCGATGACGGAATTATCCTTCAGGGAAAGGTGGTGCAGACGGCCCGGCTTGCCCTCGGGCAGCGGGTTCGCCTCAAAGGGCAGGCGGCAGGGCCCGGCGCAGGAGCCCCGGTTGCCGCTGCGGCCGCCCAGGAAGGCCGACATATAGCATTGGCCGCTGACGCACATGCAGAGCGCGCCATGGACAAAACACTCGGTCTCGATGCCGCAGTGCTTTGTGATGTGCTCCACCTCGGGCAGGCTCAGCTCACGGGCCAGCACCACCCGGGTAAAGCCCAGCTCCTTCAGCTCCAGTGCGCCCTGCAGGGTATGGACGCTCATCTGGGTGGAGCCGTGGCGGGGCAGGTCGGGGGCGATCCGCCCGATGAGCTGCGCCACCGCCAGATCCTGGCAGATGACCGCATCCGCGCCGCTCTCGGCCACAGCCTTCACGGCAGCGGCCAGCGCGGCCAGCTCCCCACCGTAAACGGTGGTGTTCAGTGCCACGTGCACCTTGACACCCCGCGCGTGGCAGAACCGGACTGCCTCCTTCAGGCTGTCCGCATCAAAATTTCCGGCTCCTGTGCGGGCATTGAAACCCGAAAAGCCCAGATATACCGCGTCCGCACCGCTGAACACCGCAGCGCGGAGCATCTCTTCACTGCCCACCGGGGCAAGGATCTCGATCTTTGGCATAATACTCCCTTTGTTCCGGCGCGCTCACCGCGCCCCCATTCACGCTTCCGTCTTTGCTTCCCGGTCGGCCTTCTGCTTGGCCTGCAGGCGTGCCAGCTGCTCCCGCAGGGCATCGTTTTCACGCCGCAGCGTTTCATTTTCCGTTCTCACCTTATCCTCAGCCAGCTTTGCCCTGGCGGCATCGGCAATATAATCCTGGATCTGGCTGCGCATATTCTCGGCGCTGCCGGTGCTCTTTTTGTACTCGTCCAGATAATCCATGGCACAGAACACCGCCGCCTTGGTCACCGAAAGGTTTTCGTTGGTGTCCAGCAGCTTGGTGATATCCTCATCCAGCCGTTTGGCCAGAGAGGCGATATACTTTTCGGAATCCGTCGTTGCGATCGCATAGGGCGCGCCCGCAATGGTCACTCTCACTTTATTAACCATCGTATCCTCACTAATAATTACTCTGAGCGGAGTTTGTGGCCGAGTTTCCTGCCCCGGTGCACGCTTTTGCCCCCGCCGGGACAACCGTTCACTTCTTATTATAATATAAATGCGCTCCAAGAGAAAGTGTTATTTTTGAATTTTTTGCATATTTACCAGAAAGATTGTGACAAAAATGTCAGTTACGGCAAAAATCGGCGTTTTTCCTTGCATTTACGAATAGAACTGATTATAATGTTCTTGTTGTGGTAACAGGGAGAGGGAAAGAGGAGAGATTCCCTGTTGCGATATTTCAAAACAGCACAAGTGTGTGTGTGCGGATAGGAGTTCCTTATGACTACAAAAGAATTTGCAAAAATTCTTCAGGACAAGCTGACCAGCGAGTACGGCGTGGATCTGAGCGTTGCTTCCAAGCAGCAGATCTACCGCTCTCTTGCCCTGATCTGCCGTCAGATGATGAGTGAGAACCACAAGAAGTTCCAGTCCAAGGCCATTGGCACCGGTACCAAGCAGGTATACTACCTCTGCATGGAGTTCCTGATGGGCCGCAGCCTGAAGGTGAGCCTGTTCAACCTGGGTCTGGAAGATGTTGCCCAGAAGGTGCTGGCTGATGCCGACATCAACATCGAGGGCATCTTTGAGGAAGAGCCCGATGCAGGCCTGGGCAACGGCGGTCTGGGCCGTCTGGCTGCCTGCTATCTGGACGGCATGGCCACCACCGGCATCTGCGGCACCGGCTACTCCATCCTGTACGAGTACGGCATTTTCAAGCAGAAGATCGTGGACGGCTGGCAGCAGGAGCGCGCTGACAACTGGCTGCCCGGCGGTCAGGTCTGGCTGAAGAGCCACCCCGATCAGGCCATCGAAGTCCGTTTTGACGGCGAGATCCGCGAGAACTGGGATCACGGCTTCCACTATATCCAGCACACCAACTACAACAGCGTTATGGCTGTGCCCTCCGACATGTATGTGCAGGGCTACGACGGCAAGGGCGTTGCCAAGCTGCGCCTGTGGCAGGCCAAGGCTCCTGACTTTGATATGTCCAGCTTCTCTCTGGGCAACTACAACACTGCCATGAGCAAGAACGCCAGCGCCGAGCTGATCTCCAAGGTACTGTACCCCAACGACAACCATATTGAAGGCAAGATCCTGCGCCTGCGCCAGCAGTACTTCCTCTCTGCCGCATCCATCGGCGATATCGTGCAGAACCACCTGTCCACCTACGGCACGCTGGAGAATCTGGCCGACAAGGTCGCCATCCAGCTGAACGACACCCATCCCACGCTGGCCATCCCCGAGATGATGCGCATCCTGCTGGATGAGTGCGGCTTTGACTGGGATAAGGCCTTTGAGATCTGCCAGAAGGTCTTTGCCTACACCAACCACACCGTTATGGCCGAGGCTCTGGAGAAGTGGAATGTGGACATCTTCAAGATGACCCTGCCCCGCATCTACCAGATCGTGGTCGAGATGAACCGCCGTGCCCGCGAGGAGCTGGAGAAGGCATTCCCCGGCGACGAGGGCAAGATCAACTACATGGCTCTGATCGGCGACAATCAGGTCCGCATGGCAAACATCTGCGCCTACACCGCCAACAGCATCAACGGCGTGTCCAAGCTGCACAGTGAGATCATCAAGGAGAGCGTGTTCCACGATTACTACCTGTTCAAGCCTCAGGCCTTCAAGAACGTGACCAACGGCATCGCTTACCGCCGCTGGCTGCTGGCCTCCAACCCTGAGCTGTGCAAACTGCTGGACGAGACCATCGGCGAGGAGTACAAGCACGATGCTTCCAACCTCTCCAAGCTGAACAAGTATGCGGACGACAAGACCGTGCTGAAGCGCATCAACGAGATCAAGCTGAACAATAAGAAGAACTTTGCCGCCTATCTGGAGAAGAGCACCGGCCAGGTCATCGACCCCAACTCCATCTTCGACTGCCAGGTCAAGCGGATGCACGAGTACAAGCGTCAGCACCTGAACGCCCTGAACATCGCCGCTCAGTACCTGTACCTGAAGGAGAACCCCAACGCTGACTTCATCCCCAAGACCTATATCTTCGGCGCAAAGGCTGCCCCCGGCTACTACATGGCCAAGCAGATGATCCGGATGATCTGCAAGCTGGGCGACCTGATCAACAATGATCCCGCCGTGCGCGACAAGCTGCGCGTGGTCTATCTGGAAGAGTACTGCGTCTCCCTGAGCGAGCACCTGATGCCCGCTGCCGAGGTCTCTGAGCAGATCTCTCTGGCAGGCACCGAGGCTTCCGGTACCGGCAACATGAAGTTCATGCTGAACGGTGCCATCACGCTGGGCACGCTGGACGGCGCAAACGTTGAGATCGCCGATGCCGCCGGCAAGGAGAACGAGCTGATCTTCGGTATGCTGACCCCCGAGGTCAACAACCTCAAGCAGGTGGGCTACCACCCCAGCGCCTTCATCATGGGCGATGACGTGGCAAATGCCGCTCTGAACTTCCTGGAGCGCGGCTGGAACGGCGAGGACTTCCACGAGGTCACCGAGAACCTGCGCACCAGCGATCCTTATATGGTCATGGCCGACTTCAAGGATTACCGCCGTGCTCAGGCCGATCTGCAGCGCCTGTATGCTGACCGCGAGAAGTGGGCACAGATGAGCCTGAAGAACACCGCCAACAGCGGCATCTTCAGCGCAGACCGTTCTGTGCTGGATTACGCCCGCGATATCTGGCACGCTTCTGCTGTGAAGTAATTGGAAAGGTTAACCCCCCAGTCACCTACGGTGACAGCCCCCCTAGTAGTGGGGCCTCTGGCGTTACGGGAAGTTTTACAGCTTTTCCTTTGCGCACAGACTTCACCGTTCTGCCAAGGCCTCCCCTACTAGGGGAGGTGGCAATGCGAAGCATTGACGGAAGGGTTTAGCACAAATATATCTCTGCCCCGGAGCCATTACGGAACCGGGGCTTTTTTTGAGAAAGGAACGACCCCACTTGTCTTGTCTGTTCAACAGTTTTGACCCCTATTTCAAGCAGCCCTTTGGTGCGGTGCGCGCCGGGCAGACTGTCCGGCTGTCGCTCTGCATCCCCGAGGAGCTGGGCTATGTAGACCCGCACCTTGTCCTGAAAAAAGAGGGCAAGTTCGATGTTCCCGTCTACTACCGGATGAACTTCGATGGCCAGACCCCCAGGCAGAACCACTTTTCTGTGGAAGTGCCTCTGAATGACCCGGGCCTCTACTTCTACTACTTCGACCTCTACACCGACTTCCGCCGCATCGTGCGCGGCCCCGACAACTGCGGTGTGATCAGCTGGCAGGATGGCGAAAGCTGGCAGATCACGGTCTATGAGCAGGACTTTGAGACCCCCGAAAGCATCAAGGGTAAGGTGTTCTATCAGATCTTCCCGGACCGCTTCTGCGAAGGGGTGGAGAACAAGCCCATGCCCTTTGCCGACCGCATCTATCAGGCCGACAAGCACGCCGAGCCCTTCTGGCAGCCCAACGAGGTGGGTGGTCACCTGAATGAGGATTATTTCGGCGGTGACCTCAAGGGCATCCAGCAAAAGCTCCCTTACCTGCACAAGATGGGGGTGGATTTCATCTACCTCAACCCCATCTTTGAGGCCCACTCCAACCACCGCTACAACACCGCCGACTACCTGAATGTGGACCCCCTGCTGGGCACCAACGAGGATTTTGAGGCACTGTGCACCGCCGCCCAGAAGTACGGCATCGGCATCGTGCTGGACGGCGTGTTCAGCCATACCGGCTCCGACAGCCGCTACTTCAACCGCGAGGGCCGCTATGGTGAGGGCGGCGCGTACCGGGACCCCAACTCCCCTTACCGCTGCTGGTACGATTTCGGCCCCCAGTACAAGGGCGGCTACCGCAGCTGGTGGGGCTTTGAGACCCTGCCTGAGGTCAACGAGGAGACCCCCTCCTATGTGGAGTTCATCACCGGCCCGGGCGGTGTCATCGACACCTGGCTGCGGCGCGGCGCAGCAGGCTTCCGGCTGGATGTAGCCGACGAGCTGCCCGACGAATTCATTGAGAAGGTGCGCGCCGCCGTCAAGCGGGTCGGCCCCGAAAAGTTCCTGCTGGGCGAGGTGTGGGAGGATGCCACCACCAAGTTCGGCTTCAATAAGCGCCGCACCTATCTGCTGGGCAAGGGCCTGGACAGCGTGATGAACTACCCCTTCAAGAACGCCGTGCTGGATTTCGTCAAGGGCAAGCCCGCCGAGCAGGCCATGACGGAGATCCTGACCATCTGCGAGCACTACCCTGCCCCGGCCATGGACACCGCCCTGAACTTCCTCTCCACCCACGACACCGAGCGTGCCCTGACCGTGATCGCTGACGAGCCCGCCAATGGCCGGGGCCGCGCGTGGCAGAGCGGCCGCTGTGTGACCGGCGATGCCTACGAGGAGGGCCTGCTCCGCCTGCGGATGGCCTACGCCATCATCTACACCCTGCCGGGTGTGCCCTGCCTGTACTACGGCGACGAGATTGCCATGCAGGGCTACCGGGACCCCTTCAACCGGGCTTTCTTCCGGTGGGATGCCCACGAACAGCGCCTGCGCCCCGTGCTGGCACAGCTGGCACAGCTCCGCCACACCTGCGAGGCCTTCCGCACCGGCCAGCTGCGGGTCCTGCGTGCCGAGGACGGTATCCTGCACTACCAGCGGGTGGGCAAGGTGGAGACCGCGGAGATCATCGTCAACCGCACCGAGCATATCATCGTGGAGACCCTTGCCAGCGGCAAGAGCACTGAGGTGAATCCCATGGGCTTCACCATCGTGGTGGAAGAGGTGGGGCATAACCCGGACCACAGCTACTATGATTATGTATAAGGAGACGGATTAAACCTCTCCGTCATCTTCGCTGACGCGGCGAAGCCTGCGACTGAGAGGTTGGACAGAGCAGCACTCGCCCTTAAATAACAACATATTGTCATTTCCACGTCTTTGTTATATAATAAACGAAGAAGGAGGGATGTTCGATGTCCATTGACCCCATTTTCTGGCTCCTTGCCGCCGTCGGTTTCCTGGCGCTGGAGGGCATGACCTTCAGCATGGTATCCGTCTGGTTTGCGGCAGGCAGCGCGGCAGCCCTGCTCTGCTGCCTGTTCACCCACTCGTTCCGGGTGCAGGCGGTGGTGTTCATTGCGGTCAGCGCGGTCTGCCTGCTGGCATTCAAGCCCCTGGCCAAACGGCTGCACAAGCAGCCCACCCCCACCAACGGTGACCGCGCCCTTGGCCGGGAGGCCCGGGTGCTGACCCCCGTTTCTGCCCAGCAGACGGGCCGGGTGCGGCTGGATGGCGTGGACTGGAGCGCCCGCTGCGCCACCCCCGGCGATACCCTGACCCCCGGGCAGGCCTGCCGGGTCACCGAGATCCACAGCACCCTGCTCATCGTGGAACCCATCCTGACCGAATCCATCAACCACTGAAAAAAGGAGCGTCTCTATGCCTATCATGCTGTTCGTGATCCTCGCGCTCATCTTTGTCATCCTGCTCATCGTCGTCACCAACATCGTTATCGTGCCTCAGTCCATGGTGTACGTTGTGGAGCGTCTGGGCAGCTACTCCGACACCTGGTCGGCCGGCCTGCATGTCAAGATCCCGTTCATTGAGCGGATCGCCAAAAAGGTCAGCCTGAAGGAGCAGGTCGCGGACTTTCCTCCCCAGCCTGTGATCACCCGCGATAACGTTACCATGCAGATCGACACCGTGGTGTTCTTCCAGGTCATGGATGCCAAGCTCTACACCTACGGTGTCAACCAGCCCATCGCAGCCATCGAGAGCCTTTCCGCCACCACCCTGCGCAACATCATCGGTGAGATGGAGCTGGATCACACCCTGACCAGCCGCGATGTCATCAACGGCAAGATCACGGCCATCCTCGACGAAGCCACCGACAAGTGGGGCATCAAGGTCAACCGCGTGGAGGTCAAGAACATCATCCCGCCGCGCGAGATTCAGGAAGCCATGGAGAAGCAGATGAAGGCAGAGCGCGAAAAGCGCGCCGTCATCCTGAAGGCCGACGGTGAGAAGCAGGCCGCCATTACCGCCGCCGAGGGTGAAAAGGAAGCCGCCATCCTCCGTGCCGATGCCGTCAAACAGCAGCGCATTCTCGAAGCTGAGGGCGAGGCGCAGGCCATTCTCGCGGTGCAGAAGGCCAACGCCGATGCCATCCGCCTGCTGAACGAGGCCATGCCCAACGACAAGGTGCTGGCTCTGCGCAGCCTGGAAGCACTGGCCAAGGTCGCCAACGGCAAGGCCACCAAGATCATCATCCCGTCGGAGCTGCAAAATCTGGGCGGCGTTGTGCCCAGCATCAAGGAGCTTCTGACCGACCCGAAAGAGGACTGATCCATGATCTACGATACCCTGAACAATCTCCCCAACTATCTGGGCCTGTGCAGCAGTCTGGACAGCGTCATCGAGTTCATCATGGCGCGGGATATCAACAACCTGCCCGCCGGGCGCACCCGCATCGATGGTGACAAGGCTGTGGTCATGGTGAGCACCGTGACCCCGCAGGCCAGCGACAAGGCCCCCTTTGTCCGGCACGACAACCACCTGACCCTTGAGACCGATCTTGAGGGCAGCGAGCTGTTTGAAGTGTCCCTGGGCGAGTTCAGCCCCACCCGGCCCGCTGACGAAGCCGCTGATACCACCGTGGGCACCGCCGGCACCAGCATTGCCGGAATGCTCTGCGAGGGCCGCTTTGCCCTCTATCTGGCCGGGGAGCCGTACAAATCCGGCTTGAAGGCCCAGGGCTGCGGCAAGCTGAAAAAGGCCGTGTTCACCATGGAGCTGGACCCGGACGAGGAAGACGAGACCGAGGCCGAATAATTCCTGAAAGCACGAACTCCACGCAGCGTAGGTTGCGTGGAGTTTTTTTGTATAGTATACTCTGGTTCAACAATTACGCTTGCCCGACTTGCCAAGGGCTCCCCTATTAGGCAACGACGACGACCGCCGCCAGTGGCGGATGAAGGGAGGAGTTGTTGGGGCCGCGGCCAGCAAGACACGAGCACAATACTTTGTGCGAAGTGGATGCTGGGAGCCGCAACCCGTACGCTGTTGAGCAACGCGAGACTGAGAGGTTTCATTCATTATGAACACATACGTCACAGGCAGCACCATCCGGCAGCTGCGGGAAGCCAAGGGCCTGACCCAGGCAGAGCTTGCCGGAACGCTTTCTGTCAGCGCCAAGACCATTTCCAAGTGGGAGACCGCCAAGGGTCTGCCCGATATCTCCCTGCTGGAACCGCTGGCTGCGGCTCTGGGGGTCAGCGTGCTGGAGCTGATGCAGGGAGAACCCATCATCAACCGGAACCGGGCAGCCAACCTGCTGCGGAGCAAGCTCTACGTCTGCCCTCTCTGCGGCAATGTGCTCCACGCCACCGGGCAGGCCGTTGTAAGCTGCTGCGGCATCACCCTGCCTGCGCTGGACATCGCCGAAGCCGAGGATGCCGACGAGCATCATCAGCTGACCGTGGAGCGGGTGGAGGACGAGCTCTTCGTCACCCTGCACCACCCCATGGAGAAAAACCATTACATCTCGTTTCTGGTCTACCTCACCGGCGATAAGCTGCAGCTGGTCAAGCTCTACCCCGAGGGAGATGCCTCTGCCCGCTTCTCCCTGCGGGGCGCAGGTGTGCTTTACTTCTACTGCAACTGCCACGGCCTGATGAAGGCTCCGGATTTCCGCACCGCCACCCGGCGCACCTTACCCCAGAAGATCCACCTGCGGGAGCCGGATGAGGGCGACCGGGAACAGGTAATGGCCTACCGGGAAGAATTTCTGGCCATCAACTCCCGGATGGACGGCACCTCGGCTCTGGACAAATATGCCGACTTCGATGCCTGGCTGGCCCAACTCCGCAAGCTGAAAGACCCGGCCACAACCCCCGCCGGTCTCGTGCCCGCCACGGAGTATCTGGCTCTGGACGAGCACGAGCATCTGGTGGGCATGACCAACCTGCGCCACCGGCTCAACGATTACCTGCTGACCTACGGCGGGCACATCGGGTACAGCGTCCGCCCCTCGGAGCGGCAGAACGGCTACGCCACCCAGATGCTTCGCCTGACGCTGGAAAAGGCAAAAGAACGAGACATCGAAAAGGTGCGCATCTGCTGCGACCATTACAACGTTGCCTCAGCAAAGACCATCCGCGCCAACGGCGGCGTGCTGGAGGATGAGCAGTTTGATTCCTCCGATGGAACGCTGACCCAGCGGTATTGGATACAGAATAAGTAAAAAGAGGCTGTTGCCAAACTCCTTCCGTCATCGCTCACGCGATGCCACCTCCCTCAATGAGGGAGGCTTTCACAGATTGCCATTACGTCAAGGCTTACTCCAAGAGGGAGCTGGCGCGGCGAAGCCGTGACTGAGGGAGTTGTCGGCAACAGCCTTTCTCTATTTCAGCCCAGATGGAACATATCGATCAGCACCACGGCGGCCAGGCCATAGTAGACCACCACCGCCACCAGATCATTGATGGTGGTGATGAGCGGGCCGGAAGCCACGGCGGGGTCGATGTGGATCTTATGGAACAGCATGGGGATGACCGTGCCCACCAGGCTGGAGATCACCATAGCCACGACCAGAGATACGCCCACACAGCCCGAGAGCAGGAAGGCTTCACCCCAGGCGTAGGCCTTGAAGAAGTGGATGTAGCAGCCCAGGAAGCCCAGCGCCAGCACGGCCAGCAGTGCACCGTTGGTCAGGCCCACCCGCATTTCCTTCCAGAGCAGCTGGAGCTTTTTGGCAGTGGTCAGGTTCTCGTCCACCAGCACACGGATGGTCACAGCCAGCGACTGGGTGCCCACATTGCCGGCCATATCCAGCACCATGGACTGGAAGCAGATGACGATGGGCAGCACCGCCACCACCGATTCAAACGCACCCACCACCGAGGACACCAGCATCCCGAGGAACAGCAGGGCAATCAGCCAGGGCAGGCGCTTTTTCACACTCTGGAACACACCCTCGTTCAGATCCTCCTCACTGGTCAAGCCGCCGAGTTTTGCGTAATCATCGCCCATCTCGTCGTCCACCAGCTCGACCACATCCGCCGAGGTGATGATGCCCAGCAGCTTCCCGCTGTCGTTCAGGACAGGGAGCGAGCGCTCGGCGTAGTCCACGATGCGGTCGATGCAGTCGCTGATCTTCTCGTGGTCGGTGACGTAGGGGTAGGAGCGTGCGATCAGCTTTTCCAGGCGCTCCTCCGCACGGGCCACGATGAGGTCTTTCAGGTCAATGGCACCATAAAAGTGCTCGTTCTCATCCACTACATACAGGGTGGAGATGTTATCGTTCTCGCCTGCCTGCTTCACCAGCTCACTCATGGCCTGCCGGATGGTCATATCCCTGCGGATGCAGATGTAGTTGGTGGTCATGCAGCTGCCGATCTCGTCCTCGTGATAGGAGAGCAGCAGCTTCACATCATCGGCGGCATCCTTGTCCAGCTGGTGGACGATCTTTGCCTTGTCGTCCTCTTCCAGGTCATCCAGAGCATCTACGGCATCGTCCGAATCCATGTGGGAGATGACCCGGGCGGCCCGCTCGGGGTCCAGCTCCTTCAGGTAAGGCTCTGCGTCGTCCAGATAGGAGAAGATCTCTGCCACCGTATCCACGCCCAGTACGGTGTACACCTTCTGGCGCTCCTCCGGTGTCAGGGCCGTCAGGGCATCGGCCAGGTCGTTTTCATGGTAATCGGACAGCTTTTCAGCCAGCTCTGCCTGCGGCAGACCGCTGTGGATGATGTCCAGAATCTCCTGCACATAATTTTTCTTCTGCATGGTTTGGTCCCTCCGTTTCCCGTTTTCGGGCATAAAAAATACACCGCATCGGTCTGGTTACAACTCCTGCGGTGTACAAAGGGCATGCAGTTCAGGATGCGGCTAACACGTTTGCACGGCCCGCATCGCAGGAGAAGCGTTGTTTGGGGTGATCCGTATGGTCACTGGACATGGAAACAAACTCCTCCTTGGTGTAAGATTTTTCTTTCAGCCCCGTTATCATACTACGCCGGGCCGGATTTTTCAAGCCCTTTTACAGTTTTTTTACCGAATTATTGCTATATTGCACAAAGAAGAGCTTACTTCTTATACTTTCCATACCATGCCACCGACACCCGCCAGGACACGGCATACAGGGCCAGTACCGCCAGCAGAAGCACTGCGGCCAGCCAGAGGGGCACAGGCAGCGGCCCACTTCCCGGGCCGTTCTGCTGCAGTTCATCCATCACGGCACCGCCGCCGCCCAGCAGGGCACCCAGTCCGGCAAAGGTCAGGACGTAGATCATGCGGGCTTTTTCAGCCCCAAAGCGGTACAGCAGCGGCAGGGAAATACCGTTGATCAGCAGGATGGCACACACACTGCCCGCCAGCAGGGACAGCGCATCCTTATCCGGGGTCGTTCCGGTGCGCAGAGAAATCACCGTTATGAACAGTCCTCCAATTACAACAGCCGCCGCAGCGCAGAACAGACCGATGAGGTATTTTTCCGCCACCAGCGTCTTTTTGCTCACCGGAAGTGTCCGGCCATACTCCACCCAACCGACGCTCTGGTCGTAGGTGAGCAGGTTCACCGGCAGGATGCCCAGAAAAACGGCCGCATAACTCACCGGGAACACATAGGCGTTCGATGTGCTGAACACCAAGATCACCAGCACAAATGCAACCGTCAGGTACATGGTTTTCATACTGGTTCTGACCTGATACCAATCCTTCAACAGCAAACCTTTCATCGCACATTCTCCCCTTTCACCATCAAAACGAACAGTTCTTCGATGCTCACCGGTGTCAGGGTGCTGCCCGCCGGGACAAGTTCCCTCTTCACCAGTGCCTCGGCCCCGTAGGCTGTCACCCGACGGCTGACGATGGCGTTTTTATCCAGCTCCTCCAATTGCCCGGCAGTGCCGTGCCAAAGGGCGTACTCCTCCCGCAGGGTGTCCTTATCTTCGCAGAGCAGAAGCCTGCCCTTGTGCAGAAAAGCAATGGTATCGCAGAGCTTTTCCAAATCGCTGACGATGTGGGACGAGATCAAAATTGCATGGTTCTCATCCCGCACAAAGTCCAGCAGCAGATCGATGAGCTCATCCCGCACCACCGGGTCCAGACCGCTGGTGGCTTCGTCCAACAGCAGCAGCTTGGGGTGATGAGAAAGTGCCACGGCAAGGCACTGCTTCATCTTCATGCCGGTGGAGTAGTCGCCGTACTTCTTGTTCTCCGGAAGGTCAAAGCGGCGGCACCAGTCGGCGTAGGCGGCGGCATCCCAATTGGGATAGATGCCCGCCATCACTTTCCCCACCTGCGGCGCGGTCAGGCAAGTGGGGATGCCCTCGCCGCCCAGCACCACGCCGATATCGGCTTTGGCAAGCGGGGTGATCCCCTCCTGCCCGAACAGCTTCACAGTGCCAGCGTCCCCGTCGATCATGTCCAGAATCAGCTTAATGGTGGTGCTCTTGCCCGCGCCGTTCTCACCGATCAGCCCGCAGACTGTGCCGCCGGGCAGTTCGAGATCAATGGGCCCCAGCGTAAAATCCGGGTAGTGCTTTTCAAGGTCGTGCAGTTCTAATGCGTTCATGGTTCATTCCTCCCACAGCAATTCCAACATTTCGGTCAGTTCCTGTTTGGTCAGCCCGCAGGGAGCCGCCAGCCGTACGGCTTCCGTCAGGTGTGCTTCGATTTTTTTCAGGTTCTCTTCCCGGAGCAGCTCGGTGTTTTTCGCTGCCACGAAAAAGCCCTTGGCGGGCACCGCATACAAAAAGCCCTCCTGTTCCAGCTCATCGTAGGCCCGCTTTGTAGTAATAACACTGATGCGCAGATCCCGCGCCAGCCCCCGGATGGACGGCATAGCTTCCTCCGGCTGCAGTTCCCCGTTCAAAATCTGGTTCTTGATCTGGGTGTAGAGCTGCTCGTAGATGGGTGCACCGCTCTTGTTATCGATGAAGAGATTCATGTCTGCCGCCTCCGTTGCATCTGTATATTTACAGTATATACAGTAGATACACAGTTGTCAATAGGCAGACACAAAAAAGCAGCTCTCCCATTTGGACGGGAAAGCTGCTTTTTTCATCTGATCAGGCTCTGACTGTGGGGCGGCTTAGTAGGCCACGCCCCAGTAGACCATCTTGCTGGCGGGCTTGCCGCAGCAGGGGCAGACATCGCTGATGTGCTCCTGCTCAAAGGGCATGCAGCGGCTGGACAGGCCAGCCTCTTCCTTCATCTTCATCTCGCAGGCCAGGTCGCCGCACCACATGGTCTTGATGTAGCCGGTGTTGGCCTTGGCCAGCTCCTTGACCTCCTCCATGGTGGTGGCTGCCCAGGTGCGCTTCTCGCGGTTGGCGAGGGCACGCTCGTACAGGTCCTTGCGCAGGGCCTCCAGCTGGGCCGGGATCGCGGTCTCCAGCTCGTCCAGGCTCACGAAGATCTTTTCACGAGTGTCGCGGCGAACCAGCACGCACTGGTTCTTTTCCAGATCCTTGGGGCCGATCTCCAGGCGCAGGGGCACGCCCTTCATCTCCCACTGGGAGAACTTCCAGCCGGGGGCGTTGTCGCTGTCGTCCAGCTTGACGCGGGCATACTTGCTGATCTTCTCAGCCAGCTCGGCGGCCTTCTCGGAAACGCCGGGCTTGTGGGCGGCGATGGGCACGACCACGACCTGGATGGGGGCCACTGCCGGGGGCAGGATCAGGCCGTCGTCATCGCCGTGGGTCATAATGATGGCACCCACCAGACGGGTGGAAACACCCCAGCTGGTCTGGAACGGGTGATGCAGCTGGTTGTCGCGGCCGGTAAAGGTCACGTCGTAAGCCTTGCTGAACTTATCGCCGAAGTAATGGCTGGTGCCGCTCTGCAGGGCCTTGCCGTCCTTCATCATGGCTTCGATGGTATAGGTAGCCTCGGCACCGGCAAACTTCTCCTTATCGGTCTTGCGGCCCTTGACAACAGGGATGGCCAGATCCTGCTCACAGACATCCGCGTAGCAGTTCAGCTGCTGCTGGGTCTCGGCCTCGGCCTCGGCGGCAGTCTCGTGGATGGTGTGGCCTTCCTGCCACCAGAACTCACGGCTGCGCAGGAAGGGACGTGTGGTCTTTTCCCAGCGCACCACGCTGCACCACTGGTTGTACTTCATGGGCAGCTCACGGTAGCTGTGCAGCACGCGGGACCAGTGGTCACAGAACATGGTCTCGCTGGTGGGACGCACCGCCAGGCGCTCTTCCAGCTTATCAGAGCCGCCCATCGTGACCCACGCCACCTCCGGCGCGAAGCCATTGACCAGCTCGCCTTCCTTCTGCAGCAGGCTCTCGGGGATCAGCACGGGCATAGCCACGTTCTCGTGGCCGGTTGCCTTGAACCGGGCATCCATGTCCTTCTGGATCAGTTCCCAGATGGCCTGACCATAGGGGCGCAGGATGATGAAGCCCTTGACACTGGAATACTCCACCAGCTCTGCCTTGACGCAGATGTCGGTGTACCACTGTGCAAAGTTTTCTTCCTGGCTGGTGATCGCCTGCACAAGCTTCTTGTTGTCTTTTGCCATTTTGTTATATCCTCCTAAGCCGTGCGCCAAACGCCTGTGTTCCAGCCGTTCCGCACGAGCTCATATTAAAAGCCCCGCTGCAGTGCCGCCGTGTGCAGCGCTGCGGATGCGGGGCCTTTTTGCAAAACCGTTATCAGCCCTTGTGGCTGTCCACAAATTCCACCACGTCGCCCACGGTGCGCAGATTCTCGATGGCATCGTCCGGCACTTCAATGCCGAACTCATCCTCCAGCGTCATCACCATGTCCACGATATCCAGGCTGTCGGCCTCGAAATCACTCATAATGTCGCTCTCCATCGTGATCTTAGCAGGGTCAATATCCAGCTGCTCTGCCAGCAGTGCACGGATCTTTTCAAAAGTATCCATCGTCGCGGTCTCCTTTTGTCAATGATTCTTTCTTCTCTGCCTGCACGCCCTCTCCGGCGCGCAAAAGCACTCTCTCTTTTTATATCCCATGGGCCGTATCTTGTCAAGCCCTGTTTTGCATTCCGGCCCTTTACGGGCAGAAAAAACCGATGAAAATTGCACAAAGCCCTCTTTTTTGCTTGACAGAAGCCCGTTTGATTCTTATGATTATATGTGACGAACCAAACCTCTCAGCCGTGCTGCATCAGCATGGCCGCAGAGGTCCCGCCTGTAAAGGAGAATGCTCCATGAAATTGTCATTTACCAAGATGCAGGGCTGTGCCAATGATTACATCTATCTGGACTGCCGTGCATCCGGTGTGCCCGCAGACATTGCCGCACTTGCACAGCGGCTCTCTGCCCGGCATTTTTCCGTGGGTGCGGACGGCATCATCTGCATCTGCGCCCCTGTGACCCCCGGGGCCGATGGCCGGATGCGCATTTTCAACGCGGACGGCAGCGAGGCCCAGATGTGTGGCAACGGCGTGCGCTGTGTGGCCGAGTGGCTCTACACCCACGGGGTGGAAAAGCCTGTCCTGACCATCGACACCAACAGCGGTGTCAAGCGCATTACCCGGCAGGGCGCACAGCTGTGGCAGGTGGAGATGGGCGCTTACAGCACCCTGCCGGCCGACCTGCCTGCCATCCACATGGGCGAAGGCCCGCTGGTGGATCAGCCGCTCACCGTAGAGGGAAAAGTGTGGAAGGTGACCTGCATCAGCGTGGGCAACCCCCACTGCGTGACCGTAGTGGAGGATGTGGACAGCCTGAAGCTGGAAGCCATCGGCCCGGCGTTCGAGCATCACGCCAACTTCCCGGAGCGCATCAACACCGAGTTCGTGCAGGTGGTGGATGCTGCCCACCTGAAGATGCGGGTGTGGGAACGCGGCAGCGGCGAGACCTGGGCCTGCGGCACCGGCACCTGCGCCACCGTGGCGGCCTTGACTGAGCTGGGCATCTGCCCCGCCGGGCAGGATATCCATGTGCAGCTGCGCGGCGGTGAGCTGGTCATCCGGGTACTGCCGGGCAGGCAGCTGCTGATGACCGGCAGCGCTGTCACGGTGTACGAGGGAGTTGCGGAAGTTTAACATCCTCGCCCTCTCCGTCATTGCTTTGCAATGCCACCTCTCCCAAAGGGAGAGGCAATTGCGGCTCAACGGTCAGCTTCTGCTGGCGTAGACGCTGCATCGGCTCTCCCTTTGGGAGAGCTGGACGCGAAGCGGCCTGAGAGGGCGGGCAATCTTATAAAGTGAGGGAACAACTTATGAAAATGAATCACCATTACGGCGAGCTGAAGGCAAGCTACCTGTTCGTGGACATTGCCCACAAGGTGGCCGCCTATCAGGAAGCACACCCCGAAAAGGAGATCATCCGCCTGGGCATCGGCGATGTGACCCAGCCTCTGGCAAAGTGCGTGGTCACCGCCATGCAGGATGCCGCCGCTGAGATGGGCACCAAGGAGGGCTTCCACGGCTACGGCCCCGAGCAGGGCTATCCGTTCCTGAAGCAGGCCATTCAGGGCTACTACGCAGGCCGCGGCACCCAGCTGGCTGAGGACGAGATCTTTATCTCCGACGGTGCCAAGAGCGACCTGGCCAACGTGCTGGGCCTGTTTGATGTGGACAACACCGTTCTGGTCCCGGACCCCGTTTACCCCACCTATGTGGACGACAACGTGACCGACGGCCGCAAGATCATTTACGGCCGCACCAGCCAGGAGAACGGCTTCCTGGGGATGCCCGATGACAGCGTGAAGGCTGACATCATCTACATCTGCAGCCCCAACAACCCCACCGGTGCCGCCTACACCCGCGAGCAGCTCAAGGCCTGGGTGGACTACGCCAAAAAGAACAACGCCGTTATCCTGTACGATGCCGCCTACGAGTGCTTCATCACCGATCCCGCTCTGGCACGCAGCATCTTTGAGGTGGAGGGTGCCCGCGAGTGCGCCATTGAGATCTGCTCCTTCTCCAAGATCGCAGGCTTCACCGGCACCCGCTGCGGCTACACCATCGTGCCCCACGAGCTGGAGCGCGAGGGCATGAACCTGAACAAGCTGTGGCTGCGCCGCCAGACCACCAAGTTCAACGGCGTGCCCTACGTCGTTCAGCGCGCTGCTGCCGCCGTGTTCACCGAGAGCGGCATGGCTGAGATCCAGGCCAACCTCGATTACTACCGCCAGAACGCCAAGGTCATTGCCGACGCGCTGGACGAGTGCGGCGTGTGGTACTGCGGCGGCAAGAACAGCCCCTACATCTGGCTGCGCTGCCCCGGCGGCATGAAGAGCTGGGAATTCTTCGATTGGCTGCTGGAGAACTGCGGCGTGGTCGGCACCCCGGGTGTCGGCTTCGGCGAGTGCGGCGAGGGCTACTTCCGCCTGACCGCCTTCGGCGATGCCGAAAAGACCAAGGTCGCTGCCCAGCGCATCAAGGCCGCCATCCAGACTCTGTAATCTTACACAAGCAAAAAGGCGATGCAGTTTTGAACAGCTGCATCGCCTTTTTCTTTTATTTCCGGCCCGTCAGCCGGTTGAGCAGCATCACTGCCAGAACAATGATGCCGATGACGAGGATGATGCCGACCATCCCGATCAGCATCATCGGCAGCGTGGTCATCCACGAAGTAAGATGAAGCATGCGATCACCTCCGTTAAGCCATCAGGGTCAGGATCAGGCCGCCTGCAATGACGGACGCGATCTGTCCCGAAACGTTGACGCTGATGGAATACATCAGCAGGAAATTCTGGTTGTCCTCTTCCAGGCCCATCTTGTTGACCACACGGCCGCTCATGGGGAAGGCCGAGATGCCGGCCGCGCCGATCATGGGGTTCAGCTTTTTGCCCTCCGGCCGGAAAAGGTTCAGCAGTTTTGCAAACAGCACGCCGCCGGCCGTATCAAAGACAAAGGCCACCAGACCCAGTGCAAGGATGAGCAGGGTGTCGGGCCGCACGAACTTGTCGGCGGTCATCTGCCCGGCAACGGTCAGGCCCAGCACGATGGTGATGAGATTTGCCAGCACATTCTGGGCGGTCTCGCTCAGCGCATTCAGCACCCCACACTCCCGCAGCAGGTTGCCGAACATCAAAAAGCCCACCAGCGCCACACTGGCCGGAGCCACCATGCCTGCAATGATCGTGACCACGATGGGGAACAGGATCTTGGTCAGCTGGGAAACACTGCCCTTTTCATAGGACATCCGGATGCGGCGCTCCTTCTGCGTGGTCAGCAGCCGGATCACGGGCGGCTGCACGATGGGCACCAGCGCCATGTAGCTGTAGGCTGCCACCATAATGGCACCGAGGTACTGGGAGTTGAGCGTGTTGGCCACGAAAATGGCGGTAGGGCCGTCTGCCGCACCGATGACAGCGATGGAGGCAGCATCCTTCAGGTCAAAGAAGAAGCCCGCCAGAAACAGGGTAAAGAAGATACCGAACTGGGCCGCCGCACCAAAGAGCATCAGCCACGGCTTTTCCAGCAGCGGGCCAAAATCGATCATGGCACCGATGCCGATGAAGAGCAGCAGCGGGAACAGCTCGTTGGACATGCCCGCTTCAAACAATGCAGAGATCGGGCCCACCGTATCCCCCTGCGTGATGGCACCCGAGAGGGGCAGGTTGACCAGAATGGCACCAAAGCCCATGGGCAGCAGCAGGCTCGGCTCCATCTTTTTGGCGATGGCAAGGTAGATGAGCAGTGCACCGATGCCCCACATCACCACCATCTGCCAGGTCAGATTCCCAAAATTGGAAAAGAGACTGGCGAATGTGTTCAGAAGATCCATATTTATTTTTCCTCCTTGTGTTCCTGTGCCGGGCAAGAAAAAAGAGACCCCTGCCACAGCACTCTGTCTGTGACAAAAGTCTCAAGCCAACACATGACATCGGGCATTTCTGCCGTGATGACGCTGCCATGCAGCACCCCGCAGGCCCTGCGGGATGCCCTTTACTCCCTTTTATCGATTCTAATTAAATCAGAATGCAGTCCCCTCTGTCAAGGGGTTCCTGCATTTCTTTGCCAAACTTTGCTTCAGCGCTCAAACGTTGTGCTGAGGGTGGTCTCCCAGGTCTGGCCGGGGGCAAGGCAGGCGGCAGCGGCGCGCTGGCTCCACTCCTGGGTATCGGTCTGGGCACCGGGCAGGGAGTGCCACGGCTCAATGCAGACAAAGCGCACAGGCTTTGCCGGAGCCGACCAGATGAGGGTGTAGGGGTAACCCTCCACATTGCAGACGATTCCCTTGCCGGTGTCCTTTTCGTAGATGCCCAGCGTGCGGCTGCGCAGACCGGCCATGCAGAAGCTGTCGTTCTCAAACAGATCGTCTGTCAGGGGGATGCTCTGCTCGTTCTTCCACCGGTAACCGCACTTGCCGGTCAGCAGACCGTTGGGGTAAGCGTCCAGGATCATCGGGCTTTCCGGCTGGTCGAAGCGGAACTCGTAATCGGTGGTGGTGTGCTGGTCATCAAAGGGGATGCGGAACGCCGGGTGGTAGCCGATGCCGAACTGCAGCTCCTCGGCGGCATCGGCGGGGTTGGTGACGGTCAGGGTGTGGTGCACCGTCCTGCCCTCCAGCCGGAAGGTGCTGGTCAGAACAAAATCAAACGGGAAGCGCTCTGCCTTGCTCTTTTCATCCGAGCGCAGTTCCATCCGGATGGTGTCACCCTCGGCGCAGAGCAGGGTGTGCTCCACGTCCCGGGCAAAGCCGTGCTGACCACCGGTGTAAGTCTTGCCCTTGTGGGTAAAGGCCCCGCCGGTCAGCTTGCCCGTCCAGGGGAAAAGGATGGGAGCGTGGCGCTTCCAGACAGCCGGGTCGGCCTGCCAGAGCATCTCCTGCCCGGCGGCATTTTTCAGGCTGACTGCTTCGGCACCATGGGTATCCACGGTCAGGGTCAGGAATTCGTTGTGAATGGTTGCCTGCATGATTCATCTCTCCTTTTTATCTGTTGACGATGTGCTCGCCGTTTCCTTCCAGCCAGGTGCGCAGGTTCCGGGTGGTAATGTCCATCAGGTTCTGCAAAGCCTCCCGGGTAGTCCACGCAATGTGCGGTGTGAGGATCGCGTGGGGTTCTGCCCGCAGGGGGCTTTCCTGAGGCAGAGGCTCGGTGACAAAGGCATCGGCCCCGTAAAAGCCCAGCTGACCGCTGTGGAGGGCCGCTGCCACGGCCTCCTCATCCACCAGCGCGCCCCGGGCCGTGTTGAGCAGAATGGCCCCGGGCTTCATCTTCGCCAGCGCCTCCGCGTTGACAAGGCCCCGGGTCTGGGGCGTGGCCGGGCAGTGCAGGCTGAGAATATCGCACCGCCTCAGCAGGGTATCATAATCCACGAACTCCACACCGTCGGCGGCGTATTCTGGCCGGACGGTGCGGGTGCAGACCAGTACCTCCATTCCAAAGGCTCTGGCAATGCGGGCCGACTGCCGCCCGATGCTGCCATAGCCGTAAACGCCATAGGTCTTGCCGTAGAGTTCCATCTGGGGCAGCAGGCCGATGCTCTCCGGGATATCCAACTGCCAGCATCCCTGCTTGACGGCACGGTTGTAGCGCTCCGCGCACTGGCAGATGGCCAGCAGCAGGCTGAAGGTCATCTGGGCCACGCTGTAGGTAGAATAGCCCGGCACATTGGCCACTGCAACGCCGTGGCGGCGGCAGGCTTCCAGATCCAGGTTGTCGGTGCCCGTGGCGATGATGCCTACCCATTTCAGGTTCGGGCACTGCTGTAAGATCTTCTCATCTATGCGGCACTTGTTCAGCAGAACGATGTCCGCATCTCCAATGCGGGGGGCGATCTCCTCGTAGGTCGTGCGGACATAGCTGGTGGTATCCGGCACCAGCGCCTTTACCCCCGACCAGTCGAGGTCGCCTTCCTCCATGACATAGCTTTCCAGAATGACAGCTTTCATCTCAGTCCTCCAACAATACGTCCTCGCTCAGCACCTGACCGATGGGCTTGGCAATGCACAGGTCTGCCTGCGCATCGGCCCCGGTGGGCTGCATGTTGATGACCACCAGATGGCGGCCCCGGAAGTACCGGATGAGCCCCGCCGCCGGGTAGACCACCAGACTGGTGCCGCCGATGATGAGAGTATCCGCCTTGCGGATGGCAGACACGGCCCCGGAGAGCACTTCCTCGTCCAGCCCTTCCTCATACAGAACGACATCCGGCTTGACGATGCCGCCACACTTGGGGCAGCGGGGCACGCCGGTACTGTTGGCAATGAAGTCCACATCGTAGAACGCGCCGCACTTCACGCAGTAGTTGCGCAGGGTGCTGCCGTGGAGCTCGTAAACGGTCTTGGAGCCAGCCGCCTGATGCAGGCCGTCGATGTTCTGGGTGACGATGGCTTTCAGCTTGCCCTCCCGCTCCAGCTTTGCCAGCCGCAGGTGGGCAGCGTTGGGCTTTGCCCCCTTCACAATGAGCTTATCCCGGTAGAACCGGTAGAACTCCTCGGGGTTCTCCTCCCAGAAGGTGTGGCTCAGGATGGTCTCGGGCGGGTAATCGTACTTCTGGTGGTACAGGCCGTCCACGCTGCGGAAATCGGGGATGCCGCTTTCGGTGGAGACCCCCGCGCCGCCAAAAAAGACGATGCGGTCGCTCTCGGCAATGATTTTTTCCAGTGCAGGAACCATAAAAGAAACGCTTCCTTTCCGGCAGATCGTTGTGTTTTGGATAGCTCCAGTATAACACAAATCCAGCGGAAGGGAAGCGTTTCTTTTTTTGATGGGATCGTCCCCTTGCTCAGCGCCCGTTTTCGGCAAACAGGGTCCCCAGTGCATCCAGCAGATCATGCGGGAGCATCCCGGTTTCCCCGTGCAGGGCAGCGGCACGGTCGGCAGCGGCACCGTGGAGATAAACGGCACAGGCAGCGGCCTCAAAGGCAGGCAGACCGCAGGCCAGCAGGGCGCTGGTCATGCCCGCCAGCACATCCCCGCTGCCGCCCCGGGAAAGCCCCGGGTTGCCGGTGGGATTGACCGCACAGCGGCCATCCGGCCCTGCAATGACGGTATGTGCCCCCTTCAGCACCACCACAGCATTCCATGCTTTCGCATAGCGCAGCGCCGTGCCTTCCCGGTCCGCATTGATCTCTGCCGCAGAGCGCCCGGTCAGCCGGGCCATCTCGCCGGGGTGGGGCGTTAAAATCAGTTCTCCTTGAGGGTGAGGCATTTTTTCCGTTTGGAGCAGGTCAGCGGCGGCGTTCAGGCCGTCCGCATCCAGCACTGCACTGCCGGAAAAGCCGGGCAGGAGCGTTTTTACCAGCGTTCGGGTCTCGGCGGCACGGGCCGCGCTCTGGGCCGTATAACCCAGCCCGGGGCCCGCCAGCAGGACAGAGGCCTTCTGCCGCCGGATGCGGTCGATATTCTGGGGCGAGATGCCGCCCTCTGCCCCCGCTTCGCAGGGGCAGAGACAGCACTCGGGCAGGCGGGCAGCCACCGCCGCCAGCACCGGCTCCACACTTGCCAGCGTAACGATACCGGCCCCTGTGCGCAGGGCACCTTCCACGGCCAGCGCCGCCGCGCCCCGGTAGGACGCACTGCCCGCCACCGCCAGCACGGAGCCAAAGATCCCCTTATGCGCATCCCGGGGACGGGGCTGAATCTTCTGCCAAACAAAATCAGAAGTTGTTTCGAACATAGGCGGCTCCTTTCAGGTAAGATTTCGCCCTCTCAGTCAAAGCCTTACGGCTTTGCCAGCTCCCCCAAAGGGGGAGCCTATTGCGGGTCTTGGATAAAGGCAGCATTGCCTCTCCCTTTGGGAGAGGTGGCAGCGCGTAAGCGCTGACGGAGAGGGCGAGGATGTTACCCTTCCCCCTGCAAATACCTCCGGATCTCCTTCTCCGCCTCCTGCACCTCTTCATGGAACATGCGGGCAGAGACACGGAGGGCACCATGGCCCAGGATGATGACCTGTTCCATGCCATCGGAGGTGGCCACGCGGACGCGGCGGCCCTTGCCGATCTCATGGGTGACACGCTCGATGAACATGTCGGCGGTCTCGGCTTCCCGGGTGTAGACCACATGGATATTGTGGTACTGCTCTATGCTGCCGGGGCTGCCCGGCACACGGTAGGCATCAAACACAAGGATGAGCACGCACTTCTTAAAGCCCTGATAGTTGCAGAGGATGTCCATCAGCCTGTGGCGGGCCGCTTCCAGGCTCTCTTTGGAGAGTGCGTTCAGCTCGTCCCATGCAAAGATGATGTTGTAGCCGTCCACCAGCAGGTATTCGGGCTGGATCTCCCACTGCTCGGCGTTGAAATCGGGGCGTTCCCGCTTCTGGGTGGGGCGGAACGCCGCCAGCGGGTCCCGCTTGATGGGCCCATAGGTCTGTTCAAAGATCTTCAGCAGCTCAGCATCCTCTTCCAGGGTAGCGCGGTAGGCGGCCATCCGGCGGGGGCGGGCCTGCACCGTTTCCTCGGTCTTTGCAGTCTTGCCCCAGCCGCTGTCTACATGCATGTGGCTGCGCACCTGCTCCCAGGGCACCACAAATCCGGCCCCGTGGGCGCAGAACACCGAATCCGCCGGGTTGTCGAGGTCGTGTTCCGGCTCATAGCCCGCGGCCTCGATGACCTCTGCTGCATTGTGGCAGGGACGGTAGCCGTCCAGCGTCAGGGTCAGGTGTCCCCTGCCCCGGGTGTAGCCCACCACCTCCATGGGGTAGCTGCGCATGGTGGAGGCCGGTGCCGTGCCGGTAAGCAGGGTGGTATCCCCGTCGGCTCCGGTCTCGGGCGGGTCAAAGCTGCCGCCCATGTTCTGGATATCGTTCATGGCGCGGCCCACATTGTCAGAGGGCAGCTCCAGCCGGAAGGCATACCACGGCTCCAGCAGCTGGGTCTTGTGGATCTGGTCTGCCATCATCAGGCCCTGCCGGACGGCGCGGTAGGTCGCCTGCCGGAAGTCGCCGCCCTCGGTGTGCTTGAGGTGAGCGCGGCCCGCAATGAGGGTGATCTTCACATCGGTCAGGGGTGCCCCGATGAGTACACCCAGATGCTGCTTTTCCTCAAGATGCGTCAGCACCAGCCGCTGCCAGTTCTTGTCCAGCACCTCTTCCCGGCAGTCGGTGGCAAACTGCATTCCGCTGCCCCGGGGCAGCGGCTCCAGCTTGAGGTGGACTTCCGCATAGTGGCGCAGGGGCTCGTAGTGGCCCACACCCTCCATGGCTTCGGTGATGGTCTCCTTATACAGGATGCCGCCGGGGCCGAAGCTGACCTCCAACCCGTACCGCTCGGCCAGCAGGCTTTTCAGCACCTCCAGCTGGATCTCGCCCATCAGCTGGACATGGATCTCGCCCAGGGTCTCGTTCCAGACCACATGGAGCTGGGGCTCCTCCTCTTCCAACCGATGGAGCTTTCCCAGCGCGGCGTGCACATCCGCGCCCTCGGGCAGCAGCACCTGATAGCTCAGCACCGGCTCCAGCACCGGCAGGTCGCTGTCCCGTTCCGCCCCCAGACCCTCGCCCGGGCGGGCTTTGGTCAGGCCGGTAACGGCGCACACCTGGCCGGGGCCGATGCACTCTGCCAGCGTAAACTTTGCGCCGGAGTAGAGCCGCAGCTGGTTGGCCTTTTCGGCCCATGGCTCCCCGTCGACCTCTCCGGCAAGCTGGGCTTTCACCCTGAGCACACCGCCGGTCACCCGCAGCCAGGTCAGGCGGTTCCCCTGCTCATCCTGGCTCACCTTGAACACCTTGGCCCCGAAGGCTTCCAGCGCGGGAGCCGGGCGGGTATAGCGGTCCAGGCCCTCCACCAGCGCATCCACACCCTGCAGCTTCAGGGCTGAGCCAAACCAGCAGGGAAACACATGCCGCCGGGCAATGGCGGGGATGAGGTCGGTATCGGTCAGGTTTCCCCGGTCCAGCATTGCCTCCATCAGCCGCTCATCGCAGAGAGCCAGCGCCTCGTCCCGGTCAGCCTGCTCTGCCCCAAAATCCACAAAGCCATCCCCCAGCCGACGGTTCAGCTGGGTCAGAAGCGCTTCCCTGCCCGGGCCGGGCAGGTCCATCTTGTTCACGAACACAAAGGTGGGGATGCGATACCGCCGCAGCAGCCGCCAGAGCGTCTCGGTATGGCTCTGCACGCCGTCGGTGCCGCTGATAACCAGCACCGCATAATCCAGCACCTGCAGTGTCCGCTCGGTCTCCGTGGAAAAATCCACATGGCCCGGGGTGTCCAGCAGGGTAAAATCGGTATTGCCCGCCGTGAAGAGGGCCTGCTTGGAGAAAATGGTAATACCGCGCGCCTTTTCCAGCGCGTCGGTGTCCAGAAAGGCATCCTTATGGTCCACCCGGCCCAGCTTGCGGATGGTGCCGGTGCCGTAGAGCAGGGCCTCGGAAAGGGTGGTCTTGCCGCTGTCCACATGGGCCAGAATGCCGATGACCAGCTGCTTGTGCTCTTGTTCCATGCCGCGGCCCCCTTACAGTGTGCTGGCGATCAGCGCAGCAGCGACCAGCGGCAGGCCCAGCACCAGATTGGAGAGCAGGCTGCAATAGGTGCGCTCCTCGGGTTCCAGCTCCTCAAAGGAGACGATCTTCTCATCCGCATAGTCGATGATGGAGCGGGTGGAGTGGATCTTTTTCTGCCGCTTGCCCATCCCCTTGAATTCCTCCAGCAGATGGTGGATGGTCACGCCATCCAGCCGCAGGTAGTCCACCCAGGCCCAGATGAGCAGCACCACGCCGCACAGAAAGCCCGGGGCCTCCCAGATGGTAAACGTGCCATCGCTGACATAGCGCCGCCACAGCAGCATCAGCACGGCCACGATGGAGGTGCGGGTCACGGTCTTATATAAAATGGGGTGGAACATGTAGCGTTTGTACATCGAGGTCAGTTTCTTCATGGTGCGCTCCTTATTGATACAGATACATTTTATTGTATCATGTTTTTGTGAAAAAAGATAGCTGTTTTGTGCGCACAGCGTGAACAGTTTCTCTCTTTCGCCTGTTCTTCACAGATATACAGTTCTTTCCATTTTATAGTAATTTTTTCCACATTCTTTTCCCATGAAAGTGTTTGTCACCGTTTTGTTTCCAATTCTATGCTGTGGCGGATTGACTTCTTTTCAGTAAAGTGCTAAAATATACAGTGGTGCGACTTTTGTCTTTCCTGTGCACTTTTTGGAAAGGCAGACAGCCTCACTGCGTTTAGGAAAAGGAAAAACGCGCGGCTCTGTCCGCGCAAGATCTGGGAGGATCATCCAATGAGCTTCAATTTTGATCGCCGCACCTTCCTGAAGGGTGCAGGTGCTGTGGGTGCCGCCAGCCTGCTGGCAGCCTGCGGCGAAAAGTCCAACAACACCGGCAATGGTGCTGCCGCCAGCGGCGCTGCTGCCCCCAACTCCACCGGCGCTACCCCCCTGAAGGAGTTCATCTCCTTTGAGAGCGGCAACCGTGAGCTGGAAAGCTGGAACATGCTGTACACCCAGAAGGCTGAAGATGCCAACGTGGTCACCAACCTGTGGGACGGCCTGCTGAGCTTTGACTGCTACGGCAAGGTGGTGCCCGCCATCGCTTCCAGCTGGGAGCACAATGAGGATGCCACCGTCTGGACCTTCCACCTGCGGGACGACGTGGACTGGGTGGATTGCAACGGTGAGGTGAAGGCTCACCTGACCAGCAAGGACTTCCTGGTTGGTTTTGAATGGGTGATGAACGCCATCAAGAACGAGGCCAACAACACCTCCATGCCCAACGATACCATTGTGGGCGCTTACGAGTACTACGAGCTGACCAAGGAAGCCGGTGACGCTGCTGCTGACATGACCTACGAGGACATGCTGGCTGCCGGTGTGGGCATTGAGGCTCCGGATGATTACACTCTGGTGTTCACCTGCCCCAGCGCCTGCCCCTACTTTGATACCGTCGCCGCCTACAACAGCTTCTACCCCGTGGCCCCTGCTCTGATCGAGGAGCTGGGTGTTGAGGGCTTCCGGAGCTGCGACAACACCACCATGTGGTACAACGGACCCTATGTGGTGGAGGAGTACATCCAGGGCAACACCAAGAGCTACATCCCCAACCCCAACTACTACGACGCTGCCAACGTCAGCCGCTTTGAGCGCTTCACTGTCACCATGATCAGCGACGGTTCCATCAGCTTGCAGCTGTATCAGAACCGCGAGCTGGACGAGGTGGACCTGGGCGAGAGCAACATCACCACCATTCAGTCCGATCCTTCCAACGAGTACAATCAGCAGCTGTGCGAGAAGCGTGCCAAGAAGTTCAGCTACTGCTTCATCTTCAACTACGACAAGAAGAACACCGATGGCACCCCCGATGAGAACTGGAACAAGGCCATTGCCAACAAGGCCTTCCGTCAGTGCTTCTCCAAGGGCATGGTGCTGAACAAGTTCTTCGCCCGTTACAACCCCATCAATCCCCTGAAGTGCGAGAACGATTTCTTCACCATGAAGGGCCTGTGCTACACCTCTGACGGCACCGACTACACCAACCTGGTGGCCAAGGAGATGGGTCTGGACGGCGAGGCTTACGATGGCAAGACCATGAAGCGCCTGCGCGCCAACAACGGTGACATCACCGAGCTGAAGAAGCAGGCCATGGAAGAGCTGAGCGCCATCGGTGTCACCTTCCCTGTTCACTGCTCCTACTATATTCTGGCTGGCTCCACCTCCGCTCTGGACAGCGCAACCGTGCTGAAGCAGTGCTTCACCGACAGCTTCGGCGATGACTTCATCGTGCTGGATATCAACACCTTCGTGTCCTCCACCATGAAGGAAGTCGTGGCTCCCAAGCTGCAGAGCTTCGTCCACATGGGCTGGGGCGCTGACTTCGGCGATCCCATCAACTTCCTGACCCAGATCATCGTTCACGACGACAATGCTTACTACAGCTGCAACATGACCAACATTGCAGGCATTGTGAACAATGGCCCCGCCAGCTACCAGAAGTATCTGGTTGCCGCCTACGAGAAGTTCACCGATCTGGTGAACGAGGGCCGTGCCATCGTTGACGACACCGATGCACGCTACGCCGCATTTGCCAAGGCCGAGGCTTACTTCCTGGACGAGAACCTGATCTTCCCCACCGTCTACGATATCACCTGGTGCCTGACCCACGTCAACGAGTACAGCAAGATCAACGCTATGTATGGTCCCTGCAACTACAAGGCTGTGAATTGGGAGACCAGCGAGGAGGCCTACACCACCGAACAGTACGATGCGTTTGCTGCCGCATTCGATGCAGCCACTCAGGCCTGATTGAGTGAACCCATAGCAAAAAGCAGAACCGGACGTTTTTGAAGCGTCCGGTTCTTTTTTTGCTCCCTGACAGCACAAAACCCCACCGCGCGGGAAAGCTCCCAGTGCGGCGGGGTCATTGTGTTAAAATACAGGAAAGCGGTTCAGCTTACAGCTGGCTTTCATACTCCTTGCGGTAGCCTTCCAGCTCACGCTGGTTACCATACACAAAGTGACCGTTTGCGATCTCTTCCCAGACCGGCTTATCCACGCTGTAATCGTGGATCGAGGGGTCATAGACCAGCAGCTTCTTGTGCTTTTCGAGGCTGGGGTCAGGGATGGGGACCGCGCTCAGCAGGGCTTTGGTGTAGGGATGCAGCGGATGGAGGAACAGCTCCTCCGCCTCAGCCAGCTCCACGATGCGGCCCTTGCTGATAACGGCGATACGATCCGAGATGAACCGGACCACCGACAGGTCATGTGCAATGAACAGGTAGGTCAGGCCGCGGCTCTTCTTCATCTCGTTCAGCAGGTTCAACACCTGTGCACGGATAGAGACATCCAGTGCAGAGATGGGCTCATCGGCCACGATGAACTCCGGCTCCATGACCAGAGCACGGGCAATGCCGATGCGCTGGCGCTGGCCGCCCGAGAATTCGTGGGGGAAGCGGGAGGCAAACTCCGGCAGCAGGCCGACCTCATGCAGGGCGTTCATCACCTTTTCATGCAGGTCTTCCTGATCCTTGTAGAGATGATGGTTCAGCAGGCCCTCAGCAATGATATACTCCACCTTGGCGCGCTCGTTCAGCGAAGCCATGGGGTCCTGGAAGATCATCTGGATCTTGCGGATGACCTCCTTGTCCAGTTCCTTGGAGATCTTGCCGTTGATCTTCTGGCCCTTGAAGAAGATGTCGCCGCCGGAGGTCGGGTTGATGCGGCAGATGGCACGGCCAATGGTGGTCTTGCCGGAGCCGGACTCGCCGACCAGCGAGAAGGTCTCGCCCTTATAGATGTCAAAGTTGACATGATCGACAGCAACAAATTTCTTCTTACCGGAGCCAAAGGTGATCTGAAGGTCTTTCAGCTCAATCAGCTTTTCGCGTTCAGCCATTTAAGTTGGCGCCTCCCATCTTTCCCATTTTCTCACGCAGGTTCTGGATGGAGTGCGGCCGCTCGATCTTGGGAGCGCGCGGATCCAGATACCAGGTCTTTGCGGCGTGGGTCTCGGACACCTGGAAGAACGGAGGCTCTTGCACAAAGTCGATTGCCAGCGCATGCTTGTTGCGGGGCGCAAATGCGTCACCCTTGATCTCGTTGAACAGGTTCGGGGGAGTACCATCCACGCTGGGCAGGGCCTCGCCCTTGGTGCCCAGCTGCGGCAGAGCCTGCAGCAGAGCCCAGGTGTAGGGGTGCCATGCGTCGTAGAAGATCTCCTCCACGGTGCCGTATTCCACGATCTGGCCGGCATACATCACGGCCACACGGTCTGCCACGTTTGCCACAACGCCCAGGTCATGGGTGATGTAGATAACGGACATGCCCAGCTCCTTCTGCAGGTCGCGGATCAGCTGCAGGATCTGTGCCTGAATGGTCACGTCCAGTGCAGTGGTGGGCTCGTCGCAGATCAGGATCTGCGGGCGGCAGGCCGCTGCAATGGCAATGACGACACGCTGACGCATACCGCCGGAGAACTCGTGGGGGTACTGCTCGTACCGACGCTCGGGGTCGGGGATACCCACTTTGCCCAGCATCTCGATGGCAGCCTTTTTGGCTTCCTCGCCCTTCAGACCCTGGTGATGCTCAATGCTCTCCTGGATCTGCTTGCCGATCTTCTTCAGCGGGTTCAGGCTTGTCATGGGGTCCTGCATGACCATGGCGATCTTCTTGCCGCGGACACCCAGCCAATCCTTCTCGGTGAACTTGGTCATATCACGGCCTTCGTACATGATGGAGCCGCCGGTGATCTTACCGTTGGCATCCAGCATACCCACAAAGTTCTTGGTGAATACGGACTTGCCTGAGCCGGACTCGCCCACGATGGCAAGGGTCTCGCCTTCGTACAGGTCCAGCGAGCACTTGCGGATGGCGTTCAGCTTGCGGCCGCGCAGGCTAAAAGTGATCTCCACGTCTTTGGCAGAGATAATCGGTTGTCTATCCATTTACGTCTCTCTCCAATCTATCAAACGTGGTTGCGCGGATCAGCCGCATCCGACAAAGCGTTGCCCATGATATAGAAAGAAATGGAAATGATGGACACGATGGATGCAGGGAAAACCAGCAGGTACGGATAATCCAGGAAGAAGCCGCGCACCTTGCTCAGGATCAGGCCCAGAGAAGGCGTGTCGATGCCCAGGCCCAGGCCCAGGTAGGACAGCGTGGATTCCAGATTGATGGTGCCCGGGATGGACAGTGCCATACGCAGGATGATAACGGAGACCAGATACGGCAGGATGTTCTTGGTCAGCACGCGCCACAGCGGGGTGCCCAGGCAGCGAGACGCGAGGTTATACTCACGATCACGGAACATGAACACCATGTTGCGGACACGGCGTGCCATAGAAAGCCAGTTGATGGCGATCATGGAGATGGCCATGATCCAGAAGCTCTGGCCCACCATCAGGGCGATCAGGGTCATATAGATGATATAGGGCACATTGTCGATCAGGTTGTACAGCTCCGTGAAGAAGCGGTCCAGACTGCGCACATAGCCCCAGATCAGGCCGAAGATCACGCCCACGATGCTCTCGCCCACGGCGACCACCAGAGCCAGACGGATGGAAACCTGGGTGGCGTACCACACCTGGCACCAGTAGTCACGGCCCAGGTTGTCGGTACCGAACCAGTACTCACTGTTGGGCTTGATGAAAGCCTTGCTGGAATCAGAGATCAGGCTGGTGTAGTGATACTTGCCGATGCTCAGCGCAACGAAGGAGAACACCGTCAGCGCCAGGAACAGGATCAGGCAGAAGACAGCCACCTTCTGCTTGAGGAAGTTCTGGATGACAGAACCCCAGTAGGAATAGTTGGAGTAGCCGATACGCTCAGCTTCTTCCGGGGAATAATCCACAAAGTAGAACAGTTCTTCGGGCTTCTTGCCCTCAAAATCCGATGCCTTAGCCATCAGCGAGCCTCCTCCTTTCCGGTCAGAGTAATACGGGGGTCAACCACCATCATCAGCACATCGCCCAGGAACACGCCCACGATGCCCAGCACAGCGTAGAGGATGACCAGCGTCTGCACAACGTTCAGGTCATAGCGCTGGATGGCATCCGTCAGCAGGGGGCCCATGCCGGGAACGGAGAAGAACCGTTCCATCAGCAGGGAGCCGCCCACCGTCAGCAGGATGGACTGGGGGATATACTGCACCATGGGAACCATGGCGTTGCGCAGAACATGCTTAAACATGATCTCGCGGGAGCTCAGGCCCTTGACACGGGCCAGCTTGATATAGTCGCGGGTCAGCTCATCCACCATGTAGCGGCGGGTCCACAGGGCATAGCCTGCAATGGATGCCAGTGAAAGGCAGGTGATGGGCAGCACGCTGGAAGCACTCACATTGCGGGTGGAGTACAGCGTGGGGAATCCCAGGTACTTGGAACCAAAGACCAGCACCAGAGAATACGACACCAGCGACGGGACCGCGTTGACGAACACGGTGTAGGCCGTGCCGATCCAGTCGAATACCTTGTCCTTGAATGCCGCCTGCAGGATGCCCATCAGCACACCGACCACCAGAGAGATGGCGGACGCCGTGAGGCCCAGACGCATGGAGACACCAAACTTTTTACCAATGACCTTGACCACCGTGGCACCGTTCTGGATGCGGCGGGAAGTGCCGAAATCCAGATGCAGCAGGTTGTTATAGAACTTGACCAGCTGGGTGGGGATGGGATCGGTCAGGCCAGCTGCTTCCAGAGCGGCGGTCTTCTGCTGATCGGTAAACTTCATGAGCTGTTCCTCAGTGAAGTAGTAGTCTGTCGGCAGGCAGCGCATCATCAGGAAAACTGCTGTTGCGATCAGAAAGATTGTGACAAGCGACTGGAGCAGCCGCTTAACCGTGTATTTTAACATGTTATCGAACCCTTAACTTTTATTTCTACCCTTTCGGGCGGGGAAACGGGGAACTTAAGCCTTGGTAGCTGCGTCGAATGCAGCGGCGAACTCCTCGTACTGCTCGGTGGTGTAAGCCTCTTCGCTGGTCTCCCAGTTCACAGCCTTGTAGTTGCAGGGACCATACATAGCGTTGATCTTGCTGTACTCGTTGGCGTGGGTCAGAGTCCAGGAAACATCGAAGTAGCAGGGGCAGGCCAGAACGTTGTTCAGCATGCTGGCCTCAGCCTTTGCGAAGGCAGCGTAGCGGGCATCGGTATCATCAACGATGGCCTTTGCGGTGTTGACCAGATCGGTGAACTCCTCGTAGCAGGCCACCAGATCCTTCTGCCAGTCAGCGGGGCCGGCCTCCACGATCTTGGCGATGTTGGAGTAGTACCAGCTGTAGTAGGCGTTGTCGTCGTGCAGGATCTCCTGACCAACGAAGTTGACGGGATCGCCGTAGTCAGCGCCCCAGCCGTTGATGACGAAGCTCTGCAGCTGAGGATTACGGACTTCCTGGGTGATGGAAGAAACGTAGGTCTTGATGTCCAGCACAATGAAGTCATCGCCGAAGCTGTCGGTGAAGCACTGCTTCAGCACGGTTGTATTGTCCAGAGCGGAGGTGGAACCGGCGATGATGTAGTAAGCAGCGTGGACGGGGAAGGTGACACCGATGGCGCTCAGCTCGTCCATGGCCTGCTTCTTCAGGTCAGCAATGTCGCCGTTGTTGGAACGCAGGCGGATCATGGTCTTGCCGTCGTAAGCCTCGCCGTCGAAACCCATCTCCTTGGCAACCAGGGTGGAGTACTCCTGGCCCTGGGTGTTGTAGCAGACACCGGGCATGGTGTAGCAGTCGTTCTCGCACTTCAGGGGGTTGATCTTGTTGGTACGTGCATACCAGTTGGTCAGATTCAGGCCCTTGTAGAAGCACTGACGGAAAGCGGTGTTGGCGATGGCCTTGTTCCAGTTGTCGTCGGGGGTGCCGTCCTCGTTGTTCTTCTGGTAGTTGAAGTGCATCTGGTAGCTGAACTTCTTGGGACGCTTCTCACACAGCTGAGCATTGTACTCGCTGTTGGGATCAGCCTGGATGGTGGTCAGGGTGCTCTCGCCCACATCCATCTCGTCCAGCTCACGGTTCTGATACAGCTGGAAAGTAACGGTGCCGTCGCTGATCATGGTAACGGTGAAGCGGTCGAAGCGGGACACCTCGTCAGCTGCATAGTAGTTGGGGTTGGGGATGTAGCTCTTGGTGTTCTGGCTGATGAACTCCTCCACCACATAGGGACCATTGTACCACATGTTGGTGTAATCGCAGGCACGGAAGCCCTCAATGCCCAGCTCGTTGATCAGATCCTCAGAGACGGGGTAGAAGCTGGTGTAGGCAGCAACGGTATCGAAGTAGGGGCAGGGATTCTTGCAGGTGAAGACCAGGGTGTAATCATCCGGAGCCTCAACGCCCACGCCTGCATCCAGCATATCCTGGTAGGTCAGGTCGGCAGCGGCATCGCCCATATCGCTGGTCTTCTGATAGTAATCAGCAGCACCGGTCAGGGTCTCGTTGGGCATGGAGGTGTTGTTGGCCTGGTTCTTGGCTGCGTTCAGCACCCACTCCAGACCCACGAGGAAGTCCTTGCTGGTCAGGTGAGCCTTGACCTCGCCGTTCACATCCACCCAGTCCACATCGTCGCGGAGGTTGAAGGTCCAAACGGAAGAGTCCTCATTGTGGCTCCACTCCTTGGCCACGGAAGGCACAGCCTTGCCGTAGCAGTCAAAGCTCAGCAGGCCTTCCCACAGGTTGGTGGTGACATTCATGTCGGAAGCCATCTGGCTGTACAGCATGTTCCAGCTCTCCAGCTCACGGTTGGTGCTCTCCCAGGAGATGAACTCCTTCAGCGGGGTAGCGCCGGTGGTGTTGGGAGCGCTGGTAGCACCAGAGGAAGCGGCGGTGGAGCTGCTGCCAGAGTTGCCGCCGCAGGCGGCCAGAATGCCGGCGGCACCAACGACACCGGAAGCCTTCAGAAAGCTGCGGCGGCTGATTGCATGAGACTCGTAGTTGTTGTTCATTGTGTTTTCCTCCCTATAATAATTCCGTGCTTCAGTGCATGGTGCAGGGCGGGATGTCCTGCTGTTTTCCCACTATTCTGCGGAGGTTTTTTGAATCCTGTATTGCCAGGGAATACAAAAGAGCGCAGAAACAGACCCCTCTGTCTGCACCTGTGCTCCTCCCGCAAAACCTTAACACGTCATATATTGTACCATTGAAATAAAAAGATGTCAATGGAGCGCACACAGCTTTTTCTTCAAAAAGCAAAGTCTGCCGCACAAAAACGATGAAATATATTTGCTTTTACATGGTAAAGCGTGCAGGAAATTTAACAGACAATGCTGCGGACAAAACAACCGGAATTGTTCTCGTCAAAAAGACACCGCATTTTCTGCTTTATATTCTAAAAGAGCAGGCGCTCCACGCTTTGCGAAGAGCTCCTGCTTTTGGAAAACCGAATTATTAAAACAAGTCACCGGGCCAGAGCGTTCTGGATCTTTGCAAAATCCTCCAGCGTCAGGGCCTCGGGACGGATGCGGGCATCGAAACCGGCAGCTTCAATGGCAGCGGTCACGGCATCTTTGGGCATCCCCAGGCCGCTGGCAATGGCATTGGCGGCAGTCTTGCGCCGCTGGCCAAAGGCCGCGCGGACAAGGGCAAAGTAGCCCTCCTCGTCCTCCACCTGCACGGCGGGGGTGGGGCGGATCTCCATCCGCACCACAGCGCTGGTCACCTTGGGGGCCGGGTAAAAGCTGCCCGGGGCGGCGGTGAACATCATCTTAGAGGTCGCGTAATAGCTCACCGCACAGCTGATGGCGCTGGAGGCCCGGGTGCCCGGGGCGGCAGCCAGACGATCGGCCGCTTCCTTCTGCACCATCACAGTCAGGCTCTCGATGGGCAGGCGGTCACCCAGCAGCTTCATCACAATGGGGCTTGTAATATAGTAGGGCAGGTTGGCGCAGACTGCCACCGGCATCCCGGGGAACTCCTGCGCGATCAGGGCTTTCAGGTCCACCTTGAGCACATCCTGCAGCACCAGCTTGAAATTGTCCACACCGGCCATGGTCTCGGCCAGCAGGGGCGGCAGGCGCTCATCCACCTCGATGGAGACCACCTTTGCCGCCCGCTTTGCCAGCTCCCGGGTCAGCACGCCGATGCCGGGGCCGATCTCGAGCACGCCGTAGCGCTTGTCCACGCCGCTGGCATCCACGATCTTGGGGGGCAGGCCGGGGTTGACGATAAAGTTCTGGCCAAAGCCCTTGGAAAGGGCAAAATCATATTTTTCGCACAGGGCGCGCACATAAGACAGGTCGGTCAGTTCGGGCATGGCTCTATCCTTTCTTTTCCAAAATAACCCTCTCAGTCTCGCTTCGCTCGCCAGCTCCCCCAAAGGGGGAGCTTTTGACAAAACCGCAAACTTTGCACGAATTGCCAAGACCTCGCCCTTCGGGAGAGGTGGCAGCGCGTCAGCGCTGACGGAGAGGGTTGTTCTCTTATTCTTGACTACTGGATGCAGTGCTCTCCCCTGCTGCTTCACTTTCGGCGGGCGCGGTCTCTGCCGGAGTGCTCTCGGCAGATGCAGCCTCAGCGTCCCCTTCCGCTACGCTCTCGGCGGCGGCACTGTCGGCAGCTTCACTGGAAGCCGCTTCGTTGACACCGCTCACGGTGGTGGTGCCGCTCATCTGCTGGGCAGTGCTCACGGCACGCTGGATCTGGGGATCGTTCTCCACAGTGTAATCATAGTATGCGGTCTGCTCATCCGCAGTCAGGGGGCGCTCCACATCCACGGTCAGGCCGGTGCCGTCAAAGCAGCTGCCATCGCCGCAGACCAGCTTAGCCACGGTAACCACCACGGCACTGCCATCGGACAGGCGCTGGGGGCTGCTCTGGATGGTGCCCTTGCCCTGCGTGGTGGTGCCCACCAGGCGGGCACCATTCAGGGTGCGCAGGCTGCTGGCAAAGAGCTCCGCAGCGCTGGCGGTGCTTCCGTTGACCAGGCAGACCACGGGCAGGTCGATCCGGGACTCGCTGGTGCTGGTGCCCAGCAGGGTCTGGGTGCCGTTCTTGTCCTCAGCAAAGGCCAGCGTGCCCTCCGGGGCGATCAGGTCGATGCACTGGATGGCATCGTCCAGCAGGCCGCCGCCGTTGTCGCGCAGATCAAACACCAGGCTGCCTGCGCCGTTGGCGCTCAGGCTGCGGATGGCGTAATCCAGCTCGCTGGGGGTGGTGGAATCAAACTGGCGGATCCGGATGTAGCCCACATTGCCCTGCACCATCTGGTAATCCACGGTGGTGGAGCTGTAGCCGGAGTGGGTCAGGTCAGCGGTATGCTCGGAGGCCTCACTGTCCAGCCAGGTCACATTGACGGTGGTACCGCTCTCGCCGCGCAGGCGGGTCTGGATGGCATCCACGCTGCTCATGCTCTTGACATCGGTGCCGTCCACAGCGGTGATGTAGTTGCCGACCTGAATGCCGGCCTCCTTGGCGGGGGATTCATCGTAGACCTTGATGACCTTGGCATAGCCGGACTGGTCCACAGCCAGCTCCACGCCAATGCCGATCAGGGTGCCGTTCTGGGTATTCATCAGCTCCGTATAGGCGGTAGCGCTGAAATAGCGGGCGTACTTGTCGCCGGTGCCCAGCAGGTAGCCAGCCGTCAGGCGGTCGTAGAGGGTGGTCTCGTCGATGGGATAGTAATCATTGCTGCGGACATAGCGGTCCACCTCAGCGATCTTGTTGTACATGCTTTCCTTTTCCTTCACGCTGGAAACGGTGCTGTCAAACAGGCGCATCGCCACCAGCATGGTAATGGAAAAGGTAACGGTCATGGCCAGGATGACGATGCTGACCGCCATGCCGACCGATATCTTACGGTTCATCTTTTTCCCTCCTCTGTCAGACCAGCAGCATCATAACCACGCTGCCCAGCATGGAAAGTGCAAAGATCCCTGCCAGGATCAGACAGCCCACGCGCAGGATGCGCTTGCGTTTTTCTTCCTTCATAAGCCCTGACGGCCTCCTTTGATACAATGCAGATTATTTCATGGGGATATAACCACGGGGGTTGACGGCATTGGCCTTGGAGCCGCCCTTCCAGACCTCCAGATGGAGGTGGTTGCCGGTAGAGTTGCCCGTGCTGCCCACATAACCGATGATCTCACCCTGCTGGACATACTTGCCCGCCGAGGTGGCGACCGACCGCATGTGGCCGTACAGGGTGCTGTACTGGTTGCCATCGGACATTTTGCCGTGGTAGATGATGACATAGTTGCCGTAGCCGCCGCTGGACCAGCCCGCCACCTGCACATAACCGCTGGCGGCTGCATAGATGGGCGTGCCGCCCGGGGCGGCAAAGTCGGTACCGGCGTGGAGCTTGTTGACCCCCGTAACGGGGTTCTTGCGCCAGCCGTACTCACTGGAAATGCGGCTATAGCTCTTGAGCGGGCAGATGAAGCCGGTAAAGCTCAGGGTGGGCTTAGAGGCAGCGGCCGCGGCGATCATCTTCTGGATCTGCTTCTTGACCGCCTCATAGTTCATCTCGTCCGATTCAATGGCGGCCTGCGCGTCCTTCTGGGCCTGCTGCGCCTCGGCAGCGCTCATCTGGGCGGCGGCCACGCTGGAGTTGAGCTCGCTCTGCTTGGCACGCATCTGGCTGTTCTGGGCATCCAGATCTGCCTTTTTGCTTTGCAGCTCGCTGCGCTGGGATTCCAGCGTCAGCTTATCGCTTTCCAGCGCTTCCTTGGCGTTCTTCATGTTGTCCAGGATCTCGGTGTCCTTGATGGAGATGTCCTGCATGACCTCGTTGAAGGTCAGCAGCTCATACAGGTCGTTCACCGCGGACAGCATGGCAACGCTGCCGCCGTCCCGCAGCTCCTGCATGGCGGCCATGTGCTGCTTGAAATCCCCCCACTGGTCGGCGATCTCCGCTTCTTTTTCGGTGATCTGCTGCTCCTTGGCGGCGATCTCCTGTTCCTTCAGGCCGATGCTGTTCTGCACCTCGGCGATCTGGCCCTTCAGCACGCTGATCTGGCTCTGGACCACCGTGACCTTTTCCTTCAGCTCCGATTCCAGCGCCTTGGCGGCCTGCTCCTTCTTTTTTGCATTGGACAGTTCCTTTTTGTGCTGTACAATGGACTGGGAGAGCTTATCCAGCTTGTTCTGCAGGCTGGACATGCTGGTAGCCGCCGTGGCCGGGTAGACCGAAACGCTCAGCAGCAGGCAGGCCGCTGCCAGAAACAGGCTGGCGGCGCGCATGGCCCGGCTGTGCCCGGGGGCGGGTTTTGCGTGGGTGGGGGTATACATGAGGTGCAGGCGGAAGCCCGCAGAGTGTTTTGCTTGTTTCACAGAGAAGGCTCCTTTCGCTTACACATTCAGATGCTTGCGGATGGAGAACATGCTGCCCAGCGCACCCACCAGCGCACCACCGGCCAGACTGTATGTCAGGATGGTGGGCCAGACGGCATCCACAGGCACCATGGCGGTGCCCATGAGCAGCTGCCACAACCCGCCCAGCGTGCTGGAGGCCTGCACGATGTAGGCATAGCCGAAGATACCGGCTACCGAGGTGATGGCACCAGAGATCAGGCCCATGGTCAGGCCCTCCACAAAAAAGGGCAGGGTGACAAGGTGGTTGGTCGCGCCCACATACTTCATGATCTCGATCTCACGGCGGCGGGCAAAAACGCTCAGGCGGATGGTGCTGCCCACCGTGATGATGCTGACCGCCATCAACACCAGGATCACGATCTGGCCCACCTTGGTCACGGCCTGCTGGACCTCCACAAAGGTCTGGGTCATCTCAATGGGGGCGGTAACGCTGTACACGCCCGGAATGCTCTGGAAGTTCTGGCTCATGGCCTGCATCTGGCTCAGGTCTGCCAGAGAGACACGGTAGTTGGCCTTGAAGGGGTTATCATTCTCAAATTCGTCCAGCAGGACGGCGTAATCCGCCATGTATCCACGGTACTGGTTGAGCACATCCTCCTTGGACATGTACTGCACCCGGCTCACGCCCGGGGTGGCAGTGATGCGCTCCCCTACCGACTGGATGGTGGCATCGTCGGCTTCGGGGTCCACATAGACCACCATTTCGTTCTGCTGGCCCAGATAGTTCACCATGCTGTCTACATTGACCTCCGCCAACGTGGCAAAGGTGTTCAGGGTCATACAGACGCTCAGGGAGGCGATGCAGGCAATGGTCATGGCCCAGTGCTTGCCCAGGTTGCGCACGCCGCGCACCACAAGGAAACCGAACGTAGAAGGCTTCATCATACCAGCGACACCTCCATTTCCAGTTCCTTCGGGTCTACGGGCGGGTGGGGGATCATGGAGCCCGTGGGCACATCCGAGATGATGTGTCCGCCGGACAGGGTGACCACGCGGCGGTCAAAGTGACGGACCAGCTCGTGCTCATGGGTGACCACCAGCACAGTGATGCCCATCTCGCTGACACGCTCCAGAAGCTCCATCATCTCAAGGCTCAGCTCGGGGTCGATGTTGCCGGTGGGCTCGTCCGCAATCACCAGCTTGGGGGCGTGGGCCAGGGCGCGGGCCACAGCCACACGCTGCTGCTCACCGCCGGAGAGCAGGTCGGGGTAGACCTTTGCCTTGTCCTCCAGGTGGACAAGTTCCAGCATGTAATTCACGCGCTCCTTGATCTGCTTGTGCCCGATGTTGGTAACATGCATGGCAAAGGCAATGTTCTCGTAAACGGTCATGGTGGGGATGAGCCGGAAATCCTGAAAGATGATGCCCATCTGACGGCGCAGGTAGGGGATCTTGCGGCGGCGCAGGCGGGCAACATCCTGCCCGTTCACCAGCACGCGGCCCTCGGTGGGGGTCTCCTCGCGCAGGATCAGCTTGAGCAGGGTGGATTTGCCCGCGCCCGAGTGACCCAGCAGAAAAACAAACTCGCCGTCATCCACATGGAAGTTGACATCCTCCAGGGCAGGCTTTGCGTTGTGCTTGTACTGCTTTGAAACGTGTTCAAAATCTATCATGCATTTTTCGCTCCCAATAATTTTCTCCAAACCAAAAAGAACCGGCCAGCATCGGTTTCGAGCGGCCGGTTCTGCGCCGACGGCTTTGCGCCGCAAGCGTTTGCTTAATATTTGGCCGGGTTGTTGGACAGGTACTTCTTGACCATCAACGCCACCTTAAAGACGATGGCATCGTCGAACTCACGCAGATCCAGACCGGTCAGTTTTTTGATCTTTTCCAGACGATACACCAGCGTGTTGCGGTGGACAAACAGGCCGCGGCTGGTCTCAGACACATTCAGGTTGTTCTCGAAGAAGCGCTGGATGGTGAACAGGGTCTCCTGATCCAGGCTCTCGATGCTGCCCTGCTTGAACACCTCGCGCAGGAACATCTCGCAGACAGTGGTGGGCAGCTGGTAGATCAGGCGGGCAATGCCAAGGTTGTCGTAGCGGATGATCTGCTTCTCGGTGTCGAACACCTTGCTGACCTCCATGGCGATCTGGGCTTCCTTGAAGGAGGTAGCCAGATCCTTCACGTTGGAGATGGGGGTGCCGATGCCGACCACAGCCTTGATGTAATGCTCACCGGACAGGGTGTCCACGATGCTGGCAGCCAGCTTCTCCATATCGGTGCGGTCGATGCCCTTGCGGATCTCCTTGACCAGCACGGTGTCGGTCTCGCTGATGTTGAACACAAAGTCCTTCTGCTTGTCCGGGAACAGGCTGCTGACCACATCGTAAGCGGAGATGTCGCCGCCGGAGGTCACGCGCACAATGAACACCACACGGGAAACATCGGTGGCAAAGTGCAGCTCACGGGCCTTGGCGTAGATATCGCCGGGCAGGATGTTGTCCAGCACCACGTTCTTGATGAAGTTGGCTTTGTCGAACTTTTCATCGTGGTACTGCTTGATGCTCTGCAGGCTGATGGAGAGCAGGGCTGCAAACTGGCCCGCAGTCTCGTCCGCGCCTTCCACAAACACGGCATAGTCGTTATGCTTTGCGCTGGAGAACTGCTGATAGGTGTAGCCATCCCGCACAAAGCGGTCACCGGCCGTCAGGCGCTCTGCCATAAAGCCCTCGCGCACCTCTCCGATCAGGTTCAGCTCCGAGCAGGAGATCACAGCGCCGGTCTCATCCACCACACCGACCACACGATCGATGGCATCTTTCATCTGGTAGATCACGCTCTGGAATACTCTATTGGCCATAAATGGATACCCCTTTTCCTCTTTTGTGCAAGCCGCAGGGGCGAGATTGTCGTTTTTAACAATTTCGCCGCTTTACATTATCTATTTTACACAAAAGAATTTACTTTTGCAACATATTTCACCAAAATATTTTTGACTTTCTTGGTGAAATTATCTTTCGGGGGTATTTTCAGGCCCAAAAAGCACTGTTTTGCGTGGTTCTTGTGAATATTTTACCGGCAAAATGTGATGTTTTTTTGAAAATCAGGTGAAAAGCAGTCAGGCTCCGGTGGTAATTGCTGTCACTTCCTCCGCGGAAAGCTCCCGCCACTGCCCCGGGGCAAGAGCCGGATCCAGCGCAAGCCCGCCGATGGCATCCCGGTGCAGGGCGTTCACGCCCGCGCCGTACACACCGAACATCCGCTTGATCTGGTGGTACACCCCCTGCCTGAGCCTGACTTTCACGGTCAGGCCGTCCGGGGTCAGGGCTTCCACCTCTGCCGGGGAGAGGGCGGTGCCATCCGCCAGCGTCACGCCCTCGGCAAAGCCCTTGCGCATCTCCTCGGTCAGCGGTGTGTCAATGACCACCGTATAGGTCTTGGAGACATGGCGCTTCGGGGCAAGGATCTCGTGGGCGAAGCCGCCGTCATCCGTCAGCAGAACAAAGCCGGTGCTGGTCTTGTCCAGCCGGCCGGCCGGGAACAGCTCCCGCCGGGGGTAGGCATCCCCGATCAGATCCACCACGGTGGTATCCCGCTTGTCGGTGGAAGCGCTCACCACGCCCTCAGGCTTGTTGAGCATCAGGTAGACGAACTGCCGGTAAGCAAGCGGCGCACCGTCCACCGCCACGCTGTCCCCTTCCCTGAGCTGGGTGTCCCCCTTTTTGCACACCGCGCCGTTCACCGTCACCCGTCCCCTGTTCAGCAGGGTCTTTGCCTCGCTCCGGGTGCACTGGGCCGTCTCGGCCAGATATTTGTCTAGTCGCATAGGTTCTCCTTTTCCGGTTATAGCAAAGCTGCGCCCTGCCCAAAGGCGGAGCGCAGCGATAGATTTTGCAGTTCAGTGGACCGGGAGTTTCTCCGAGGACCGTCCGCTGGGGTGGGACCCTGCTGCCGCAGGCAGTAGGGCGGGCGATGGAATGGCCCGAGCCGTGTCCGAGGAGAAAGCTGCCGGGCCACACCCTTAAACGCTCAGAGAAGCGTGCTGTTCCACAGCATCGGGGTTGGCATCAAAGATGGGCTGGAGCACATTTGCAATGAACTCCTCCACCTGCTGGGGTGCACGGCCCACAAAGTTTTCGGGCACCAGACCGGCCACGATCTCCTCCTTGGTCAGGCCAAAGGCGGGGTCAGCGGCAACGCGGTCCACCATATCGTTGGGCAGGCCCTCTTCCTTGACCTGCTTGCCAGCGGCAATGGCGTGCTGGCGCAGGCGCTCGTGGAGCTCCTGACGGTTGCCGCCCTTTTCCACAGCCTGCATCATAATGTTCTCGCTGGCCATGAAGGGCAGCTCTGCCATCAGGCGGCTGCGCACCACTTTGGGGTAGACCACGATGCCGTCGGTGACATTGAGCATGATGTTCAGGATGGCATCGGCAGCCAGGAAGCCCTCGGCCATGGCAACGCGCTTGTTGGCGCTGTCGTCCAGAGTGCGCTCAAACCACTGGGTGCCGGTGGTGAAGCTGGGGTTCAGCACATCCACCATCAGGTAGCGGCTCAGGGCGCAGATGCGCTCACACCGCATGGGGTTGCGCTTGTAAGGCATGGCGGAGGAACCGATCTGGTTCTTCTCAAAGGGTTCTTCCATCTCCTTGAAGTTGGCCAGCAGGCGCAAATCGGTGGCAAACTTCATGCAGCTCTGGGCAATGCCTGCCAGAGCGTTCAGGATAAAGGCATCCACCTTGCGGCTGTAGGTCTGGCCGGACACGGGGATCACGGCATCCGGGGCAAAACCCATCTCCTTGGCAATGGAAGCATCCACAGCGCGGATCTTGTCTGCATCGCCCTTGAACAGCTCCATAAAGGAAGCCTGGGTGCCGGTGGTGCCCTTGACACCGCGCAGCTGCAGGGTGGCAAGGCGGTGGTCGATCTCGGCAAGATCCATCACCAGCTCGTTGGCCCACAGGGTAGCGCGCTTGCCCACGGTGGTGGGCTGTGCGGGCTGGCAGTGGGTGTAGGCCATGCAGGGCATATCCTTGTACTCCTTGGCAAAGTGCGCCAGCTTTGCCAGCACACCCACCAGCTTTTTACGCACCAGCTCAAGACCCTGCCGCATCACGATGATGTCGGTGTTATCGCCCACATAGCAGCTGGTGGCACCCAGATGGATGATGCCTGCTGCCTTGGGGCACTGCTGGCCGTAGGCGTAAACGTGGCTCATCACATCATGGCGCACCAGCTTCTCGCGCGCAATGGCGACCTCGTAGTTGATGTCGTCCACATGGGCTTCCAGCTCGGCCACCATTTCGGGGGTGATATTGGTCAGGCCCTGCTCCATCTCGGCCCGGGCCAGCGCCACCCAGAGGCGGCGCCAGGTGCGGAACTTGTTGTCATCCGAGAAGATGTACTGCATCTCGTCGGAAGAATAACGGGTAGAGAAGGGGCTGATATAACGATCATGCTGTGACATTGGTTGTTTCCTCCTGAAAGTAACTCCCCCAGCCGCCTTCCGGCGACAGCCCCCTCGAAGAGGGGGCCTTTCAGCCTCCCTCGGAGAGGGAGGTGGCATCGCGTCAGCGATGACGGAAGGAGTTTTTCTCTATTCTACCATCAAACCTTGAAATAGTCTACGCCGCCCTCAAAGATCGGCTGATATTTGTCGCCGGTGACATTCTTGTATAGGTACTCGCCGCTGCGCTCCGAGTGGCCCATCTTGCCGAACACGCGGCCGTCCGGGCTGGTGATGCCCTCAATGGCCAGCAGAGAACCGTTGGGGTTGTAGCGCTGATCCATGGTGGGCTCACCCTCCAGATCAACATACTGGGTAGCCACCTGACCGTTGGCAACCAGCTGATCCAGCACGTTCTGGGGTGCCACAAAGCGGCCCTCGCCGTGGCTGATGGCGATCTCGTACTCGCTGCCTGCATCGCAATGGGACAGCCAGGGGCTGCCGGTGGAAGCAATGCGGGTGCGCACCAGCATGCTCTGGTGGCGGCCAATGGTGTTGAAGGTCAGGGTCGGGTCATAGGCCGTGATGGGGCGGATATCGCCGTAGGGCACCAGACCCAGCTTGATCAGGGCCTGGAAGCCGTTGCAGATGCCCAGCATCAGGCCGTCGCGGTGCTGCAGCAGGTCGCGGACCGCCTCGGTGACCGCAGGGCTGCGGAAGAAGGAGGCGATGAACTTGGCGCTGCCGTCCGGCTCGTCGCCGCCGGAGAAGCCGCCGGGCAGCATCACGATCTGGCTCTCTCCAATGGCCTTGACCAGTGCCTCGCAGCTGGCGGTAACGTCCGCCGGGGTCAGGTTGCGGATGACCAGGATCTCAGGGTCGGCACCGGCGCGGGCAAAGGCCTTGGCGGTGTCGTACTCGCAGTTGGTACCGGGGAACACAGGGATGATCACCTTGGGCTTTGCCACACCGATCTTGGGAGCAGCAGGGGCGTTCAGCTTGCCATTGATCTTTTCCACGGTGGGGCCTGCCTTGCGGTAGGGGTACACAGGCTCCAGCTTGCTTTCCCAGATCTCCTGCAGCTCTGCCATATCCAGCGTCTCGCCGCAGCTTTCAAAGGTATACTCCTTGGTGGTCTCGCCCAGCAGCTCGCCTGCGGGGGAATCAGAAACCATTTCCAGCACGATGGAGCCGTACATAGGCTCGAACATCCGGTGGGTGGGCATATCAGCGCGCATCTTGAAGCCGATGCGGTTGCCCAGGCCCATCTTGAACAGGGCCTCGGCAATGCCGCCGTAGCCCACGGCGCAGGCAGATGCCACCATGCCCTCTTCGATCATCTGCTCCACGATCTTGTAGTTTGCCTTCAGGGAGAAGAAGTTGGGGCAGCCGGTCTCGGGGTCCAGAATGGGCCGGATGAGGACAACAGTGCTCTCGGGCTTCTTGAACTCGGTGGAAACCACCTTGCTGGCCTTGCCGATGGCAGTGGCAAAGGAGACCAGCGTGGGGGGCACATCCAGCTGTTCGAAGGAGCCGGACATGCTGTCCTTGCCGCCGATGGAGGCAATGCCCAGACCCATCTGGGCATCCAGAGCACCCAGCAGAGCGGCCAGCGGCTTGCCCCAGCGCTCGGGCTTGGTGCCCAGGCGCTCAAAGTACTCCTGGAAGGTCAGGTAGGCATCCTCATAGCGGAAGCCGGAGGCCACCAGTTTGGTGACACTGTCCACCACGGCCATCCGTGCGCCGATATACTGGTTGGCGCTCATCAGGTAGGGGTTGTAGCCCCAGGCCATGCCGGAGCAGGTGTTGGTCTCGCCATCCACGGGCAGCTTTGCCACCATGGCGTTCTGGGGGGTCAGCTGGTAAGCACCGCCAAAGGGCATCAGGACGGTGGCGGCACCAATGGTGCTGTCGAACCGCTCAGAAAGGCCCTTCTTGCTGCAGATGTTCAGGTCGCCCACCATGTTCTTCATCTTCTGGCTGAAGGTGATGCCGGCCCACTGGGGCTGCCAGACGGTACCCTGCTCCACATGGACGTTCTGGTGCTTCTCCGCACCGTTGGAGTTCAGGAACTCACGGCTGATGTTGACGATGGACACGCCGTTCCACACCATGTTCAGGCGCTTTTCCTCGGTGACCTTTGCCACGGGGGTCGCCTCAAGGTTTTCCTCGGTGGCAATGGCGATGAACTTGTCCACATCCTCGGGGGCAAGGGCCACAGCCATGCGCTCCTGGCTCTCGCTGATGGCCAGCTCGGTGCCGTCCAGACCCTCGTACTTCTTGGTGACCTTGTTCAGGTCGATGTACAGGCCATCAGCCAGCTCGCCGATGGCAACGGAAACGCCGCCGGCACCAAAGTCGTTGCAGCGCTTGATCATCTTGCAGGCGTCCTCGCGGCGGAACAGGCGCTGCAGCTTGCGCTCGATGGGCGCATTGCCCTTCTGCACCTCGGCACCACAGTGCTCCAGACTGTCCAGCTTGTGCGCCTTGGAGGAACCGGTAGCACCGCCGATGCCGTCACGGCCGGTGCGGCCGCCCAGCAGCACGATCACATCGCCGGGAGCGGGGCACTCGCGGCGGACGTGGGAGGCAGGGGTAGCGCCCACAACAGCGCCGATCTCCATGCGCTTTGCCACGTAGCCGGGGTGGTAGATCTCGTCCACCTGACCGGTAGCCAGACCGATCTGGTTGCCGTAGGAGGAGTAACCGGCGGCTGCGGTGGTGACCAGCTTGCGCTGGGGCAGCTTGCCGGGCATGGTCTCGCTGACCGGCTTGAGCGGGTCGCCTGCGCCGGTGACGCGCATAGCCTGATAGACGTAGCTGCGGCCGGACAGCGGGTCGCGGATGGCACCGCCGATGCAGGTGGCAGCGCCGCCGAAGGGCTCGATCTCGGTGGGGTGGTTGTGGGTCTCGTTCTTGAACAGGAACAGCCAGTCCTCATCCTTGCCGTTGACATCGCACTTGATCTTAACGGTGCAGGCGTTGATCTCCTCAGACTCGTCCAGATTCTTCAGGATGCCCTGCTTCTTCAGCTCCTTGGCACCAATGGTGGCAAGATCCATCATGCAGCGGGGCTTGTTCTCGCGGCCCAGCTCGGTGCGCATCGCCATGTAGCGGTCAAAGGCCTCCTGCACCACGGCATCATCGATCTGCACATCGTCCAGAATGGTGCCGAAGGTGGTGTGGCGGCAGTGATCGGACCAGTAGGTGTCGATCATCTTGATCTCGGTGATGGTGGGGTCGCGGTGCTCAGAGCGGAAGTACTCCTGGCAGAACTTGATATCGCCCAGATCCATGGCCAGGCCCTTTTCGTCGATGAACTTCTTCAGGCCCTCTTCGTCCAGCTCGTTGAAGCCATCCAGCGTGGCCACAGCGGTGGGCACGGGATACTCCATCTTCAGGGTAGCTTTGGTCTCCAGCGAAGCCTCGCGGGCCTCCACCGGGTTGATAACGTACTTCTTGATCTCTGCCACCTGCTCCTCGGTCAGGGAACCCTCCAGCAGGTAGACACGGGCAGAGCGGACCAGCGGGCGCTCGCCCTGGCTGATGAGCTGGATGCACTCGGCGGCAGAATCGGCGCGCTGGTCGAACTGGCCGGGCAGGTACTCTACAGCAAAGGAAATGCCCTCGAATTCAGGCAGCTCCGCATAGGTGTTGTCCACCGGCGGCTCACTGAACACGGTGGTAGCGCACTGGTTGAACAGTGCCTCGTCGATGCCCTCCACGTCATAGCGGTTCAGCAGGCGCAGGCCGCTCAGGGACTGGATGCCCAGCAGGCTCACCAGCTCATTTTTCAGGCCCTGGGCTTCCACGTCAAAGCCGGGCTTCTTTTCCACATAAATACGATAGACCATAGGGGATAATCCTCCCATCATATTTTTAAGTTATCCTTCGTCCAACCTCTCAGTCTCACTTCGTTCGACAGCTCCCCTAGTAGGGGAGCCCTTGGCATTGCGTATAGCTTTGCCTGACTGCCAAGGCCTCTCCTACTAGGAGAGGTGGCAATGCGTCAGCATTGACGGAGAGGTTGTACAGAGATTCCGTTTATCTTTCAGCAATCGCCTTTAATGCTCTCATACCAATATCCGTGCGCTTGTGCAGCTTTTCAAAGCTGATCTTCTCAGCGGCGGCGTATGCCTGCGTGATGGCGGCGGTCAGGCGGGGCGCAGTTGCAGTCACGCCCAACACGCGGCCGCCGTTGGTGACCAGCGTGCCGTCCTCACGCAGTGCCGTACCGGAGTGGTAGACTGTGATGTTGCTCTCCCCTTCCAGCTGGCCGTTGGTCAGGCCGGAAATGAGCTTGCCCTTTTCATAGGATACCGGGTAGCCGCCGGAGGCCAGAATGACACAGCAGGCCGCGCCCTCGGAGAATTTGACCTCGGTATCGGCCAGCGTGCCCTCGGTGCAGGCAGTCATGATCTTCAGCAGGTCACTCTCCAGCAGAGGCAGCACCACCTGGGTCTCGGGATCGCCGAAGCGGCAGTTGTACTCGATGACCTTGGGGCCGTCCGGGGTGAGCATCAGGCCGAAGTACAGGCAGCCCTTGAAGGGGCAGCCCTCGGCGTTCATGGCCTGAATGGTGGGCAGGAAGATCTTTTCCATGCACTCGGCAGCAATGGCCGGGGTGTAGTAGGGGTTGGGGGCCACGGTGCCCATACCGCCGGTGTTCAGGCCGGTGTCGTGGTCGTTGGCACGCTTGTGGTCCATGCTGGAAACCATGGGCTTGACCACCTTGCCGTCGGTAAAGCTCAGCACACTGACCTCAGGGCCGGTGAGGAACTCTTCCACCACCACATGGTTGCCGGAAGCGCCGAACTTTTTGTCCAGCATGATCTCCTTCACGCCGTCGGCGGCCTGTTCCTCATTTTCGCAGATCAGCACGCCCTTGCCCAGTGCCAGCCCGTCGGCCTTGATGACCACGGGGTACTTGCCCTTTTCCTTGATGTAATCCATGACCTTGGCGGGGTCATCAAAGGTGGCATAATCTGCGGTGGGGATGCCGTATTTCTTCATCAGGTCCTTGGAGAACACCTTGGAGGCCTCGATGCGGGCAGCGGCCTTGTCCGGGCCAAAGGCAGGGATGCCTACTGCAGCCAGTGCGTCCACCATGCCCAGCGCCAGCGGGTCATCCTGCGCCACGACCACATAATCAAACTTTTCCTCAGCGGCAAAGGCCACCATGGTCTCTACGTCCGTAGCCTTGATGTTCTTGCATTTAGCATCGCAACTGATGCCGCCGTTACCCGGAGCGCACCAGATCTCGCCGCAGTCCGGGCTCTTCTTCAGTGCCTTGATGATGGCGTGCTCGCGGCCGCCGCCGCCGACCACTAAGATTTTTTTAGCCATTTTAACATCTCCTAAAATATTCGTTTCTGCTTCTCTGTCAGCGTCCTCACCCTCTCAGGCGCTTCGCGCCAGCTCTCCCAAAGGGAGAGCCAAGACTGGCACTAACACCAGCAGCTACTAACGGGATGCTGCCAAAGGCTCCCCCTTTGGGGGAGCTGGCAAAGCCGACAGGCTTTGACTGAGAGGGCGAACCAGTTTTCCTTTTAGTGATGGAACAGCCGGATGCCGCAGAACGCCATGGCAATGCCGTACTTATTGCAGGTATCAATGACCTGCTGGTCGCGGATGGAGCCGCCGGGCTGGACAATGGCGGTCACGCCGGAGCGGCGGGCACGCTCGATGTTGTCGCCAAAGGGGAAGAAGGCATCGGAACCCAGGCAGACACCGGTAACATGGCTCAGGTACTCTTTCTTTTCCTCCGCGGTCAGGGGTGCGGGCTGCTCGGTGAAGGTCTCGGCCCAGACATCGTCGCCGATGACATCCTCGGGGGTATCACCGATATACACATCAATGGCATTGTCGCGGTTGGGCTTGGCAATATCGTCACGGAAGGGCAGGTTCAGCACCTTGTCCATGTGGCGCAGCTGCCAGTTGTCGGCCTTCTGGCCCGCCAGACGGGTGCAGTGGATGCGGCTCTGCTGGCCGGCGCCCACGCCGATGGTCTGGCCACCTGCGGTGTAGCAGACACTGTTGGACTGGGTGTATTTCAGGGTGATAAGGGCAATGATCAGGTCCCGCTTCTGCTCCTCGGTCACGCTCTTGTTCTCGGTGACCCAGTTGGTCAGCATGGTGTCGGCGTTGATGGTCAGCTCGTTGCGGCCCTGCTCAAAGGTGATGCCGTACACCTGCTTGTGCTCCACAGGGGCGGGCTTGTAGTCGGGGTCAATGGCCACCACATTGTAGTTGCCCTTTTTCTTACCGGCCAGAATGGTCAGAGCCTCCGGCTCATAACCGGGGGCAATGATGCCGTCAGAGACCTCATGCTGGATGAGCTTTGCGGTGGGCACATCGCAGACATCGGAGAGGGCGATCCAGTCGCCAAAGGAGGACATACGGTCAGCACCGCGGGCACGGGCGTAAGCGCAGGCCAGCGGAGAGAGCTCAAAGTCCGGAGCAATGTGGTACATCCTGCGCTCCACATCGGTCAGGGGCAGGCCCAGGGCGGCACCCGCCGGGGACACATGCTTGAAGGAAGCGGCGGCGGGCAGACCGCAGGCCGCCTTCAGCTCCTTGACCAGCTGGATGGAGTTGAGGGCATCCAGAAAATTGATGTAGCCGGGCTTGCCGTTCAGCACAGTCACGGGCAGGTCGGAGCCATCTTCCATATAGATGCGGCTGGGCTTCTGGTTGGGGTTGCAGCCGTACTTCAGTGCGAGTTCGTTCATTGATGCATCCTCCTTAAGTCTTCGTTATTCCGCTTCGGCATCGAGCTTTGCCAGCAGCTCCAGCTCCTCGGGCAGCAGTTCAGGCTCCTCGGGGTCGTCCAGATCGCTGTTGACAGCATCGTATTTGTTGAAGATCATATCGCCGGTCTCACCGCTGTCCAGATCGATGACCCGGGCAAACAGGCTGACCTTGTTGTCGGGGTTCAGGTTCTGCCACAGGCCATGGGCAAAATCGCCGATGGTGCGGGGGCAGGCAAAGCGCAGGGGTTCGCCCTCAAAGCTGGGGATGGGGTTTCCGTTGTGCTTGTAGGTGCTGATGAAATGGCCCTCACCGGCCACAGGCTGGGGGTAATCAAAGAAATAGCGCTGGACGCTGTCGCCGTTGCCGTCGGCAGATTTCAGGATGCTCATCTGGTAGCTGCCATCAGCGTACACCACAGCAGAGATGCGGGGGGTGTAGTTGGGGCCGTCCGGCTCAAAGGTGCGGGTGCGCAGGGCATCGGCAAAGCTCTTGCCCTGACTCATCAGGTCAAAAATGGTATCGGTCTGGTCGCCGTTGGTCACGATGTGGGTCTTGCCCAGGGTCAGCACGGGGTTATAGATGATAAGGCTGGGGTCCTCCAGCTTGTCGGGGTCTGCCGCCATGGTGCAGATGCCGCCGCGCTCGGGCACGGGGTCGAACACGCGGTTGCGGCTGTTCTCACTGCGGCCCATGATAAAGTAGCCGATGAACATCTGACGGCCATCGGGGGCCATTGCCACCGCAATGCCGCGGCCGGGGTACTCGTTGGAGGCCAGATAATCGTTCAGGTTGATCTTTTCCATGTCAAATTCTCCTATTACGGAACTCCCCCAGTCGCCTACGGCGACAGCCCCCTCGGAGAGGGAGCCTCAAGCCTCCCTCCTTGAGGGAGGTGGCACACCGTCAGGCGTGACGGAAGGAGTTTTTACTCGATCTCGCCGCTGCACACCATGGCAACTGCCTTGGGCAGCAGCTTCCACTCGGCCTGTTCCATCACCCGCTTCTGCAGCACCTCGGGGGTGTCGCCGGGCAGGATCTCCACTGCCTTCTGCAGCAGGATGGGGCCGCCGTCGCACTCCTCGTTGACAAAGTGGACAGTGGCACCGGTCACCTTGCAGCCCCGGGCCAGAGCAGCTTGATGGGGGCGCAGGCCGTACATGCCGGGCCCGCAGAAGGACGGGATGAGCGCCGGGTGAACATTCAGGATGCGGCGGGGATAGGCTTCAATGACACTGGGGCCCAGCACGGAAAGGAACCCGGCCAGCACCACCAGATCGATGTTGTGGCTTTTCAGCGTTTCCAGCAGGGCCGCGTCAAAGGCCTCACTGTTCTCGTAATCCTTGCGGCGGACCACAACGCCCTCCACACCGGCCTTTGCGGCCCGCTCCAGCGCGTAGACACCGGGCTTGGAGGCCACGACCAGCGTGATCTTCCCGTTGGGGTTCTCGCCCCGGGCTTCGCTGTCCAGCAGGGCCTGCAGATTGGTGCCGCCGCCGGAAACCAACACAGCTACATTCAGCACAGTTCCACACCGTCCCCTTCAGCGATGACACCCAGCTTGTAAGCCTCGGGCTCGCCGTTGGCGTGGAGGATCTCCAGCGCCTTGTCAGCCTGTGCGGCAGGAACGGTGAGCACCATGCCAACGCCCATGTTGAAGGTATTGAACATATCGTGCTCGGAGATGTGGCCGGTCTCCTGCATCAGGTGGAAGAGGGCAGGAATGCGGACATCCTCCTTTTTGATGCGGGCGCAGCAGCCCTTTTTCAGGCTGCGGGGGATGTTCTCATAGAAGCCGCCGCCGGTGATGTGGGAGATGCCCTTGACATCCACCTCTTCCAGCACCTTCAGCACCGGCTTGACGTAGATCTTGGTGGGAGCCAGCAGGGCATCGCCCAGGGTCTTGCCGCCCAGCTCGGCGGGGGTGGTGTGCAGAACATCGGGATCGTTGTCAATATCAAAGATCTTGCGCACCAGCGAGAAACCGTTGGAATGAACACCGGTGGAGGGCAGAGCGAGGATGACATCGCCAGCCTGCATGGTCTCGTTGTTCAGGATCTTTTCCTTGTCCACAACGCCCACAGTGAAACCGGCCAGATCGTACTCATCCTCCGGCATCATGCCCGGGTGCTCGGCAGTCTCGCCGCCCACCAGAGCGCAATCGGCCTGCACACAGCCCTCGGCCACGCCCTTGACGATGTTGGCGATCTTTTCCGGCACGTTGCGGCCGCAGGCGATGTAATCCAGGAACACCAGCGGCTTTGCACCGGCGCAGATCACATCGTTGACGCACATGGCAACGCAGTCGATGCCAATGGTGTCGTGCTTGTCCATGATCATGGCGATCTTCAGCTTGGTGCCCACGCCGTCCGTGCCGGAGATCAGAACAGGGTGCTTGTAGCCGGTGCAATCCAGCTCAAACAGGCCGCCAAAGCCGCCCAAACCACCAATGCAGTGCTCGTTCATGGTGCGGGCAACATACTGCTTCATCAGTTCAACGGAGCGGTAACCGGCAGTGATATCCACACCGGCAGCTGCGTAACTCTCAGAATAGCTCTTTTCCATCTTCTTACTCTCCTAACTTCTTCTCGTTTTTGGGACGGTCGTTCAGGTGGCGTTCATGGATATCGGTGGAAAGCACCTCTTCCGGCCTCACGGCATACTCGCCGGTAAAGCAGGCGGTGCAGAAACCACATTTTGCGTTCTTGGCCAGCTGCACCACATGCTCGGTGGACAGGTAGCCCAGGGTATCGGCCCCGATGATCTCATTGATCTGCTCCACATTGCGGCCCGTGGCCACCAGCAGCTTCTGGTCGGGGATGTCGGTGCCGAAGTAGCAGGGGTATTTGAACGGGGGGGCCGAGACCCGGAAGTGGACTTCCTTTGCACCGGCATCCCGCAGCAGCTTGATGATGCGGGCGGAGGTGGTGCCGCGCACGATGGAGTCATCCACCAGCACCACGCGCTTGCCTTTGACGGTGCTGGACACCACGTTCAGCTTGATGCGCACGCTGTTCTCGCGCTGCTTCTGGCTGCCCTGAATGAAGGTGCGGCCGATGTATTTGTTTTTGATAAAGCCGATGCCGTAGGGGATGCCGCTCTCCTGCGAGTAGCCCAGTGCTGCATCCAAGCCGGAATCCGGCACGCCGATGACCACATCCGCCTCCACGGGGTGCTCCTGTGCAAGGAAGCGGCCTGCCTGCTTGCGGGCCTCGTGCACCGAGCTGCCCTCGATGACGCTGTCCGGGCGGGCGAAGTAGATGAACTCGAACACGCACATCTGGGTGTCCGGGCGGCCGCAGTGATCCTTGATGCTGCGCAGTTCGCCGGTCTTGGTGTCCACCACTACGATCTCGCCGGGCTCCACGTCCCGCAGCAGGGCGGCACCGGTGGCATCCAGTGCGCAGCTCTCGCTGGCAAAGACGTAGCCGCCGCCGGGCAGGGTGCCGATGCACAGGGGGCGGTAGCCCCGGGGGTCCCGGACCGCAATGAGTTTGGTGGCGGACATGATCACCAGACTGTATGCACCCTCCAGCACATCCATCGTCTTGCTGATGGCAGTCTCAATGCTGCCCATCCGCAGGCGGTTGCGGGTGATGAGGTAGCAGATGACCTCGGTATCAGAGGAGCCGTGGAAGATGGCACCCTCGTTCTCCAGCTGACGGCGCAGCTCCAGGGCATTGGTCAGGTTGCCGTTGTGGCAGAGGGCCATGGTGCCCCGGCCATGCCGGACGATCATGGGCTGGGCGTTGGCCCGCACCCGGCTGCCGGCCGTGGCATAGCGGACATGGCCCGTTGCCATGTGGGCCGTGGGGGTGGAAAGACTGCCCAGCACGGCGGGGGTGAACACCTCGTTCACCAGGCCGAGGTCGCGGTGGCCCTGGATGACACCGTCATCGTTGACCGCAATGCCGCAGCTCTCCTGCCCGCGGTGCTGCAGTGCATACAGGGCAGAATAGGCGGCAGCGGCCACATCCTCAGTGCCCGCCCGGTCGTAAATGCCAAAAACGCCGCATTCCTCGTGCAGCGGATATGCAAAATCAGACATTGGTTCTCCTTACAACTCTTTCAGTTCGTTCTGCAGCTTTTCTTCCTTGGCTGCGATCTGCTGTGCCATGCTCACCCGCTCGGCCTCCAGCTTCCCGGCCAGTGTGTCATCGCTCAGGGCCAGGATCTCGGCGGCCAGCCAGGCGGCGTTCTTGGCCCCGTTCAGGGCCACGGTAGCCACCGGGATGCCGCTGGGCATCTGGACCGTAGCCAGCAGCGCGTCCAGACCGTCCATCGCGCCGCCCTTCATCGGGATACCGATGACAGGCAGGGTGGTGTTGGCGGCAAAGGCACCGGCCAGATGGGCCGCCATGCCCGCCGCGCACAGGATCACACCAAAGCCGTTGGCCCGGGCATTTTTGGCAAAATCCGCGGCCTCGGCAGGGGTGCGGTGGGCCGAAAGGATGTGTGCCTCAAAGGGGATGTCCAGCGCCTTCAGCTGGGCACAGGCCCCCTTTACCACCGGCCAATCACTGTCCGAGCCCATGATCACTGCAACTTTCCGAATCATATCCGAACCTCTCTTTCTCCGTCTGCAAAACAAAAAAAAGCTGTGGTACACCTGCACCACGGCCTTTATTTCTGCGTATGCTCTCCCAGCGCTTTGCACAAAGCTGCACGATGCCCCTGAACAGCACGAATGGTGTTCTGTTCTGTGAAGCCCGACAGCATCTTCATCTTTGAAGTTCCCCTTTTGCTCTGCGCTTTTTCAGGCGGCACCCGGCATCCGCCGGGGTACCGTCCCTGTACTACATACAGTTTACGGCAAAAATTCCACTTTGCAAAGGCCCTTGGGGCAATTTCTCCCTTGTGTTCTCCCGCGTCAAAAAACTTTCAAAAGTTTTGTGCAGTTTCGACACCGTATTTCTTTTTAAGTATGACTTTTTTAGAAAATATAATAAAGTAAGTTTTACCTCACTGAGCAGGCCCCGCTCTGTACAGTCTCTCCGTCATTGCGTTGGCAGTAAGGGCGTTTTACCTTAGAAGATGATCTTCGCTGTTGCTGCCCTTGCTGCCCGGATGAGGTCGGCGGGTGCGCAGCACACCTGCGTACCAATGCGGCCGCCGGAGACATAGACCTTTTCCTGAGCCAGCACGCTTTCATCAAACACGGTGGTGTACTGCTTTTTCATACCCACCGGGCTGCAGCCGCCGCGCACATAGCCGGTGACCTTATTGATATCGGCCACATGGATCATGGCTACGCTTTTTTCGCCCACGCTGCGGGCAGCGGCCTTCAGGTCAAGCTCTGCCGCCACCGGAATGACGAACACAAAGTAGTTTTTGCTGCTGCCCTGAGTCACCAGCGTCTTATATACGCAGGCCGGGTTCTCCCCCATGCTGGCGGCCACGGTCACACCGTCCACCGCCACGCCCTCCTCGTGGGCATATTCGTGGGCTGTATAGGGCACCTTGGCCCGTTCCAGGATGCGCATGGCATTCGTTTTTGCTTCTTTTCCCATTGATGATCGCTCCTTGTAAACTCCTTGCCCTCTCAGGCTGCCCCTATTCTACCACTTTCTTTCCTAAATTTCAAAATTTCTCTTGACTTCAGTTCCCTGAAGTGTTATCATAGGCCCATGCTTCAGGAAACTGAACTTCACGAAAATAAATCGCGGCAATGGAGCCGGTCTCCTGTGCCGTTTGTGTGAGAAGGATAAGGAGACGACCACCATGATCATTGTACTGAAACAGGATGCCCCTGACGCACAGGTCCGCGAGTTCTGCCACGAGCTGCAGGATATGGGGCTGCAGATCAACGACTCCAAGGGCAGCGACACCCACATTCTGGGCCTGATCGGCGACACCAAGGCCATTGCCGAGAGTTGGGTGCTGGCCAACCCCGTGGTCGAGACCTGCCGCCGCGTGTCTGAGCCTTACAAGAAAGCCAACCGCAAGTTCCACCCCGACGACAGCGTGATCGATGTCAACGGCGTGAAGATCGGCGGCGGCAACTTCGCCGTCATCGCAGGCCCCTGCAGCATCGAGAGCGAGGAGCAGATCACCTACTGCGCCCAGCGCGTTAAGGATGCAGGCGCTTCCCTGCTGCGCGGCGGCGCGTTCAAGCCCCGCACTTCCCCCTACTCCTTCCAGGGAATGCGGAGCGAGGGCCTGGACCTGCTCAAGCTGGCCCGCCGCGCCACCGGCTCCCCCATCGTCACCGAGATCATGAACACCGAGCACCTGCCCCTGTTCGAGAATGTAGACCTCATCCAGGTGGGTGCCCGCAATATGCAGAACTTTGAGCTGCTCAAGGCCGTGGGCCGCCAGAAAAAGCCCGTGCTGCTCAAACGCGGCCTGGCCAACACGCTGGAAGAATTTGTGATGAGCGCCGAGTACATCATGGCCGAGGGCAACGAAAACGTTATCCTCTGCGAGCGCGGCATCCGCACCTTTGAGACCAGTATGCGCAACACCCTGGACCTGGCCGGAGTGGTCATGCTCCACAAAATGACCCACCTGCCCGTTGTGGTGGATCCCAGCCACGCCTGCGGCCACGCCTGGATGGTGCCACAGCTGGCCAAGGCCGCTGTGGCCGCCGGTGCCGACGGCCTGATGATCGAGGTGCACAACAACCCCGCCAAGGCCAAGTGCGATGGTGCCCAGAGCCTGACACCCGATCAGTTCGATGAACTGATGGGCTTTATCACCAAAGAAGTCGAGTTCTTTGGCAAGAAGATGAACTGAGAATGGAACGACCCTCTCGGCACGCGGCAGCGTGACTGAGGGGGTTGTTTTCTTTTGTCATCAAATATGGTATACTATGGTGTATTTTGAATTCACCCTTGAAACGAGGTATTTCTATGAAAGCTCATATTGCACGCAACCAGAATGCCGGCATCCCGCTGGCGCTGGGCTGGAACCTTTCTGCCGCTGACCGGGGCATCCTGGAGGGGATGGCCCCCGCTTTCGGGATGAAGCTGCTGCTGGTCTCCCCTGCCGATGCAGGCAGGACCGTGGCCCAGCTGCTGGGCGAGGTGGAGGTCAAGACCACCCGCACCCTGGTGCTGGAGCCGGGTGCTTATCCCCCGGCGCTGGTGCTGGCCAACTTCAAGGATAAGGATGTGGACACCCTGCTCGACCTGATGAAGCAGGCACAGGTGAACATCCCCCTCAAGGCCGTTGTGACCCCCACCAGCAAGAGCTGGGTGTTCGGTGACCTGCTGGCACATCTGCAGGAAGAGCACACCGCCTTTACCGCCGCAAAGGAGACCGCCAAAGCATGATGACCAAGCGTATTTTTTCTGCCCTGCTGGTGGCTGCGCTCAGCCTGAGCCTGCTGGCGGGCTGCGGCAGCTCCGCTTCCGGCTCTACCGCGCCCAGCGCCGCCGATGGCCCGCAGCGCTACTCCACCGTGTTCTATGATGTGTTCGACACCGTGACGCAGGTCATCGCCTACTGCGACAGCGAGGAAGAGTTCACCGCCCAGATGGACGCGCTCCACGCCGACCTTGTGGAGTACAACCAGCTCTACGACATTTATAATGATTACGATGGCGTGACCAACATCAAGACCATCAACGACAATGCGGGCACTGCCCCGGTGACAGTGGATGACAAGATCCTCGGGATGCTGGAGCTGGCCCAGACCATGTACGACACCACTGGTGGCAAGCTGAACATTGCGCTGGGCAGTGTGCTGAACATCTGGCACAACTACCGCGAGGCCGCACTGGCCGATGACAACGACAGCAATAACCAGCTGCCCACGCAGGAAGAGCTGGATGCCGCCGCACAGCACTGCGATATTGCCAACCTCATCATTGATGAAGATGCCAAAACGGTCTATCTGGCCGACCCGGCCATGTCGCTGGACGTGGGCAGCGTGGGCAAGGGCTACGCCGTGGAGCAGGCCGCACAGGCCGCCGAAGCCCGGGGCCTGACCAGCGCCCTCATCAGCGTGGGCGGCAACCTGCGGGCCATCGGCACCAAGCCGGACGGCTCCCAGTGGGTAGGCGGCGTGGAAAACCCGTGGAACTCCTCCGAGGTCTACACCAACGGCAGCTCCACTGTAGCCGCCGTCAAGATGAGCGACCTCTCCCTTGTGACCAGCGGTGACTACCAGCGCTACTACGTTGTGGACGGTGTGCGCTACCACCACCTCATCGACCCGGCCACCCTCTGGCCCGCCGCCTACTTTGACGGCGTGAGCGTGCTGGCTCCGGACTCCGGTGTGGCCGACTGCCTGACCACCGGCCTGTTCTGCCTGCCTCTGGAAGAGGGCAAGCAGCTCGTGGAATCGCTGGACGGCGTGGAAGCCCTCTGGTGCACCACTGATGGCGAAGTGGTCACCTCCAGCGGGTGGAGCGAGCATACGAATTAAATAAGGAACGACCCTCTCCGTCATTGCTTCGCAATGCCACCTCTCCCGAAGGGCGAGGCTATGCTGCCTTTATCCCAGGCCAGCGATAGGCTCCCCCTTCGGGGGAGCTGGCAAAGCCAACAGGCTTTGACTGAGAGGGTCGTTCTTTTACTTGATATCCAGTTCGGGCGGCACGTCGATCTGGTCAGAGATGTACTTGCCGTTCTTTTTGCGCTGACGCACACACTCGGTGAGCAGATACTCGATCTGCCCGTTCACCGAGCGGAAGTCATCCTCAGCCCATGCGGCAAGGGCATCGTAGAGCTTCGCATTCAGGCGCAGGGGGATCTGCTTTTTCGGCTCTGCCATCAGTACAGGCTGCCGCTGTTCACAATGGGCTGCGCGTCACGGTTGCCGCAGAGCACCACCAGCAGGTTGGAGACCATTGCCGCTTTGCGCTCATCGTCCAGTTCCACCACTTTGTTCTCACTCAGGCGATCCAGCGCCATCTCCACCATGCCCACGGCACCGTCCACGATCATCTTGCGGGCATCAATGATGGCGCTTGCCTGCTGGCGCTGCAGCATGACAGCTGCGATTTCGGGGGCGTAGGCCAGATAAGTGATGCGGGCTTCGATGATCTCGATCCCGGCAGAGGTGACGTTCTTCTGGATCTCGCCCTGAATCCGCTTTGCCACCACTTCCGAGGAGCCGCGCAGGCTGCCTTCGTCGGCCACACCGTCGCCGGTGGTGTCCACATTGGGGGCTACATCGTAGGGGTAGATGCGCACCACGTTGCGCAGGGCGCTGTCACACTGCAGGGACAGGTACTCTTTGTAGTTATCTACATTGAACACGGCCTTGGCGGTGTCGGTCACCCGCCAGATCACCGCAATGCCGATCTCCACCGGGTTGCCCAGGCAATCGTTGATCTTCTGGCGGGAGTTGTTCAGGGTCATCACCTTCAGGGAGATCTTCTTGCCGTCCTTCTCACGGTCAGCCTGCACCACAGGGCGCTGCTGAACATCACCGCTCTGGCTCAGGACGGTGCCTGCGGCGGGGTTGACCGCCGTGCAGAAGGGATTGACCCAGTAGAAGCCCTCCCCCTTCAGGGTGCCGATGTAATCGCCGAACAGGGTCAGCACCAGCGCTTCCTCGGGCTTGAGGACTTTCAGGCCCGCGAACAGGAAAATACCGATGATGGCATAGATGACAGCGATTGCCAGCGGGATAAAACCCAGGAAGGTAGTATACAGCATTACAAAACCGATGCCGCCCACCACAACCGCGGCCACATAGCCCAGCAGGGTCAGCAGAAGCATGGTCATGCCGTTCTTCTTGGTCTGTAAGATCTTCTCTTCCATAAAATGTCCCTCCTTTACAGGGTTCGGAAGTTTCTTTCTGATATCAAAATCATATCACATTGTATTTTGATTGTCAAGTACAGACCAGTCTTGCGAGCGTGGTATTATTATGGTATAATAAAGCCACAGAGAGGAGCTGATATCATGCCGCGTATTATTCCGATCCGCGACCTCAAAAACACTGCCGCTGTCTCCCAGATGTGCAGTGAATCCAAAGAACCTGTCTATATCACCAAAAATGGCTATGGCGATATGGTCATTATGAGCATGGAAGCCTATGAAGAAAAGATGCAGCTTCTGGACGCATACGCCAAGCTGGATGCTGCCGAGCAGCAGGTGGAAGCCGGGCAGATGTTGGATGCCCGCAGCGCCTTGCAGGAATTGAGAGCCCGTTATGGCATATAAGTTGGTTGAAACAGCCCTTGCACAGGCAGACCTGGATGCGATCCTGTCCTACCTTGCCTTATCGCTGGAAAACCCGACAGCCGCCACAGCCTTTGCAAATGAGGTAGAGAAATGTTACACCGCACTGGAGCAGATGCCCTATCTCTACGAGCAGTGCCGCGACCCTCGGCTTTCTTCCAAGGGCTACCGTAAAGCTGTCATCAAGCATTACCTGCTGATCTACCGTGTGGATGAAGCACAAAAGACTGTTTACCTGCTTCGATTCTTCTATGGCCGTCAAAATTACGAAACATTGTTATAATACAAAACCTCCCACTCGAATGAGCGGGAGGTTTTATTACGCACAGTTATAATTACCAGAACCAATACCGTTTCTTGACGGCGATATACACGATCAAGCAGACCACGGTCAGCGCACCGGCGGCGATGAAGAAGGTCCAGTTGATATTGGTGAAGCGCAGATTCTGGTTGGTCAGCAGGTAGCTGCCAGCCGTATCGGCGGTGATGGTGCCATCCTTGTAGCTGTTCAGGAACTGCCACTTTTCGCTGGTAGTGTTGTGCAGATACAGGCGGCTGTAAGCGGCGTTCTCACCGGTCAGGGTGATCTGCACCACGCAGGGCAGCGCACCGTTTTCGCCCAGCTGGAAGCTCAGGCCGTTTTCATCGGGGGCAAAGGTCAGGGCGGTGCTGAACCCGCCCTGGGTGCTCTTGATGCTGGTGCCATCGATCCGCAGGGTATAATCCTCGCCCAGCACGATCAGGCTGCGGCCCGTGGTGCGCAGGGCGCTCAGGATCTCGCCGGTAATGGCGGGCACGTCGCTCTGATAGAGGGACACTTCCTCCCCTGCGGCGTTCTGGATGGCGGCCACGGTGGCATCGGTGGTGACATTTTCCTCGGTGCCCTCACCGCTGGTGTCGCTGCTGCTGCCGGAGGTGGAGGCGGTGCGGTTGACGATGACCGTGACCGAGGTGGAGGCGGTGCCGTTGGAGACCACCACGGAGGTGGCACCCGTGGCAACGCCGGTGATGACACCGGAACCGCTGACGGTGGCAATGCTCTTGTCCTGGCTCTTGAAGGTCAGGCTCTGGCTGGCGGAGGCCGGCGATACTTTGCCGGTGATGGTCTTGGAGGAGCCCGGCTTGAGCACCACATAGTTGGTGTTCAGGGAGATGGACTGGCTGGAGACGGTGCTGGTGTTGGCCGCAACCACCGTAACGGTGGCCGTGCAGCTCACGTTGCCGTCCGTGGCGGTGATGGTGGCCTTGCCGGGGGCAACGCCGGTCACTTTGCCAAAGTTGTTGACGGTAGCCACCTTCTCATTGGAAGAGCTCAGGCTGACGTTGATATAGTTGGCCGCCGAGGTGGGCAGCACTGCCAGCGAGAGGCTGGTGGTCTCGCCCACGGCAATGGTGCTGGATGCAAGGGTGATATCCATTTCGGTGGCGATCATGCTGGCATCCGGCTGAGGGGTGATGGTATAGGTGCAGCTCACCCCGCCGCAGGTGGCGGTGATGTTGGCCGTGCCCAGGCCCACAGCCTGCGCCACGCCCTCACTGTCCACCGAGACAACATTGGGGTTGTCAGAGACATAGGTCACGCCGTTCTTGCTGGCGGCATTGGCGGGGGTGGTCACCGGGGAGAGCTGCTGGGCCGTGCCCGCCAGCGGGGCGGCATCGTAGCTGCCGGTCTCGATGCTCTCGGCGGTAACTTTATCCCAGGGAAAGCTCACCTTGGGCAGCGTGAGGGCCAGCGGCGTGGTAACAGGGCCGGCAGCCGACGCAGGCAGGGCGGCGGCACAGGCCAGCACACCCAGCAGAGCCGCGCTGGCGGCCAGCTGTTTCGGGTTCAGTTTCATTCTTTCGTACCTCTTGGGCGTGGAATCGGCGGGCGCTTAGCGGAACAGCACGCCCAGGGCCTCCATCACATAGTCAAAGTAAGTCAGTTCATCGTACTCCACACGGGCGGTGACGCTCATGCCGTTGGAAAGATCCACCTTGTCGCCGCTGGTGCTCACGACATAGGTGTTGTCCGGCTTGATGGTCATCTTGTAGTAGGACCCGCTGGTGTTGGTGGTCACGTCACTGTCGATGGAGGTAACAGTGCCGGTCAGGGTGCCGTAGGAATACTCCGACAGGCCGGTGATGGCGATCTTGCAGGGGTCGCCCACGTTGATCAGCGGCCGGTCGTTGACGGTGACAGCCGCCACGATCTCAAGGTCGCTGTTCTCGCTGGCAACGGTGGCCAGAGCGGAGCCTGCGCTGAGCACCATACCCACCTTGTAGGGGGTGTCCATGTGGATGACACCGGAAGTGGGAGCGTAGATGTAGTAATCGTTTGCGCCGGTGTTCAGGGCATCCAGCTGGGCCTCCATGTTGTCAATGTTGGCCTGCACGCTGGTCAGGTTGGCAGAAATAGACTGCAGGGTGGAGTAGTACAGGCTCTCCACCTCGCTCTGGTTCTGCTCCATCATGGTCTTGATCTGCTCGTCGGTGTAACCGGCGGCCTGATAGGGCGAAGCGTCGAACGCCTTCTGGCTGACCTGGCTCTTGTAGCTCTCGTACTGGTAGTAATAGGGCTGATCATCGATGTCGGTCTCGCTGAAGTAGTTCTTGTCGTCCTGAATGGACTTGAGCAGCTTCTCGTACTGGCTCTTTTGCTTTTTGTAGATGTCCAGCTGCTTCTGGTAGCTGTCCTGCTGGATGTCCAGATCGGTGCTCTTGATGTGGGCAATGAGGTCGCCCTCGGTGACATAGCTGCCCTCCGAGATGTTCAGCTCGGTGATGGAGCCGGAGTAACTGGACATGATATAGGTCTTGTTGGCCGCCTGCACTGAGCCAGTGGACTGGCTGACGTAGGTGCGCTTGTTCTGGGTGCTCCAGATCACCAGAAACACCATGAGGAAAGCCACCAGAAGAATGAGCGCGTAGCCAAAGGCCGGCAGCTTCTTCTCCATCATAATGCGGCGGTCCTGCAGGTCGGAAAGATTCTGAATGCGAGTGGTCATATTACTTCGTCTCCATAAAAACGTCCATGACACCGTTTTCGCTGTCCTGATTGACGTAGATGCTGTAGGCGGTGCCGGTCAGCTCGATCTCGTGCTCGTAGGCATAGATGTTCAGCTTCTGGCTGGCAAGGCTGCTGTGGTCCATGGGGCCGGTGAAGTGGGCGTACAGGCAGCCCTTCACCCGCAGCACAGCGTCCTGCTCGTAGCCCGGCTCCAGGCGGGGGATGAGCTGGTTGACCTGCATCATAAAATAGATCTGCGGCTCCGGGTTGGGGCCGGAGGTAAACTTGACGCACTGGATCACAGGGCCAACCGGCATGGCGCTGTGGCTCTTGATAAAGTTCTGCATCTGGGTCAGGATCACGCCCAGGTTGCCCAGCTCGCTGGCATCGATCTTGCGTGCCAGAACGTTGGTCAGCTTCAGGGTCTTGTTTTCTGCAACTTGGATCTCTCTCATAATAATGTCCACCTGTTTCTTTTTTGTTTGCAATAAGCAATTGTCTGGGGGAAAAGATTCTTTTTTACCGTTTTGCCAAAGACTCTCCTCAAAGCGGTCTCACCCTCTCAGTCAAAGCCTAACGGCTTTGCCAGCTCCCCCAAAGTGGGAGCTCTTGACAAAAAGGGTCACAGCTGCTTTTATATCCGAATTTGTACTTCCCTATCAATGGTCTCGCATACAGCATCAAAATGATTGTTAACATCCCGATTAGAGAACCGTAAAACTTTCAAGCCATAGCCATGCAGGATAGCACTTCGTTCCTCATCGTAAGCTTTCCCCTGTTCAGTATAATGCTGTGAGCCGTCAAGTTCAATAACCAATCTTGCATCCGCGCAATAAAAATCCACAATAAACGATTCAATGATCCGCTGTTTGTAGAATTTTACCGGATATTTCCGCAAGAAAACATACCAAAGCCGTTGCTCCTGTGGTGTCATTTCCCTCCGAAGTCTTCGGGCTACATCCAGCATGTCGTTATTCTTGACAACTGTCGTCTTTTTCATCAGCTTATACCTCTACCGGGCTCACCCTCTCCGTCAGCGCACACGCGCTGCCACCTCCCCCAAAGTGGGAGGTTTTGACAGAATGATTCACTCCCTGCACTGTGGGCAAGTCTGCGTTCACACTACGCAAAGGGAAACCCGCCGTACACTGCGCTATGCCAAGGGCTCTCCCTTCGGGAGAGCTGGCGCAAAGCGCCTGAGAGGGTGAGGATGCTCACGGTAAGTCACTCACACAGCGATAAAGTGTCACTATAGCTTATACCTCTACCGGGCTCACCCTCTCCGTCAGCGCACACGCGCTGCCACCTCCCCCAAAGTGGGAGGTTTTGACAGAATGATTCACTCCCTGCACTGTGGGCAAGTCTGCGTTCACACTACGCAAAGGGAAACCCGCCGTACACTGCGCTATGCCAAGGGCTCTCCCTTCGGGAGAGCTGGCGCAAAGCGCCTGAGAGGGTGAGGATGCTCACGGTAAGCCACTCACACAGCGATAAAGTGTCACTATGTAAAGAGCATTCCTGTAAGGATAAACATAATCTTCTACCACACACAATTGCCTACCGCAACGCGATAAGCAACATAAAAATAAGGTGTGCCAGGAGGCACACGCCTCCTGGCACACCATAACGAGGCATTGTTGTCTGCCCCGCGCTAACAAGTAGGGCGGTGCAGTTTCCTCAACGCTTCATAATTTCAGATCAGATCTGATTAGACCTTGAACTTAACCTCAGTCTCCTTGACGGTGTTCTTGGTGGGAGCCACGCCCAGGTTGTAGACAGCAGCAGCAATGCCCAGAGCGTTCATAGCATAGTCACCAAAGTTGTTCTTCTCGATCGGGTCGCCCTTAACATTGGTGCCGAACAGGTTCTTGCCGATGTTGCCGACTTCCTTCCAGGTGGTGTTGCCGCTGAACAGGACACCGATGGTGCGGTCAATGGTGGACTGCAGGAAGGTGTTGCCAACCAGAGTCACGATGTTGGTGTTGAAGGTCTTAACGTTGTCCAGAGTCCAGATAGGAGCGGTAACAGCGCCGATAGCGTCGATGAAGTTAGCGCCACCGTTGACGTAGGTCATTTCGTTCTCTGCGATAACAGAGTAGTTTGCAGGCATCATCATAATGAATTACTCCCTTCAAATGAATGAAAAAACTTATTTTAGCGATCTTTTTCCGGCTGCGCATCCATCCAAAGATCATTTATGTAACCGAGTGCGCACTCGGCTGCAACTTAGTAGGTCATTGCCTCGCCATCGTCGTCTTCTTCAACAACTGCCGCGGGGGCAACGGGTGCAGGCTCTTCCTTCTTACGGCGGAAGATGCCCTGCTGCAGGTTCCAGAGCTCGTAATACTTGCCCTGCTTTGCCAGCAGCTCGTCATGGGTACCGCGCTCCACGATCTGGCCGTGATCCATGACCAGGATCAGGTCACAGTCTCGGATGGTGGAAAGGCGATGTGCCACGATCAGCATCGAACGGTCAGCCAGCTGGTTATAGATCATATCAAAGATGGTATTCTCTGTACCAAAGTCCAGGCTGGAGGTCGATTCATCAAAGATGTAAAGGCTCGAATCCTTCAGGAACGCACGGGCCAGTGCAATGCGCTGCTTTTCACCACCGGACAGGCCGTTGCCAGCTTCCTCCAGATAGGTGTTGTACTGCAGCGGCAGCTTGCGGATGAACTCGTGTGCGTCGGCCTTCTTGGCCGCCTCCCGTACCTGATCGAGGGTAGCCTCGGGGCGGGAGATGCGGATATTCTCGAAGATCGTCTTGCTGAACAGCTCAACGTTCTGCGGGACATAAGAAATGCAGCGGCGGACGGATGCATTGCTGTACTCGTCCAGATCAACGCCATTCACGCTGATGGTACCGCTCTCCGGCTCGTAATACTTGAGCAGGAGCTTGGTGATGGTGGACTTGCCGGAACCCGAGGAACCAACCAGCGCCACCTTTTTCCCCTGCGGGATGGTGAAGGAGATGTGGTCCAGTGCCGGGGTGCGGTTGCCATACCGGAAGGTGACATCCTTGAACTCAATGTCGCCCTCCATGCTCTCCATCTCGGTGTACTCGCGGTCATCGTCCTGCTCGGATTCATAATCCATGATCTCCGTCAGGCGCTTCATGGAGATGGAAGCCTCCTGAATGGACATCTGCATACCAATGAGCTCACTCACCGGAGAAGTAAAGTAGCCCGAAAGGGTGCTGAACGCCATGTAGCCGCCCAGCGTCAGCTGGCCATTCAGCACCTGCGTGATGCCCACATAGGTGGTGACCATGTTCAACACGGTCATGATCACGCTGGAGATCAGGCTCTGGCCGGTGCTGATCTTGCTGGAACGCAGGCTGATCTTCAGGCTCTTGATGTATTCACGCTCAAGGGCTTCCAGCTCGCGCTCTTCGCAGGCGTTGCACTTGATGGTCTCGATGCCGCGCAGGCTCTCGATCATCTGGCTGTTCAGAACCGCCGACTGTACCATCGTCTCTTCATTGATCCGCTTATAGGGCTGCTTGAAGATGATGACGAGCAGCAGGCTCAGAACGGTGGTAAACAGGGTAATGGAGAACAGCGAGGAGTTCATCCGGAACAGAACAAAACCTGTACCCACGGCCATCACAATGTCCATGACCACGCTCATTGCAATGCTGGTCAGCACCGATTTGATGGTGCTTGCATCGGAATAGCGGGTGGTGATCTCGCCGGTCTTACGGGATGCAAAGAACTTCATCGGCAGTTTGTACACATGCTCGAAGTAGCCCAGCATCAACGGGATATCGATTTTAATGGAAAGGAAGATCAGGATCCACTGTCTCACGGTCGAAAGCAGCGTGCTGGTCAGGTTGACCACGCTGAACACGACAATGAGCGATATGAGCAGGTTTTTCAGCCCATAAGGCAGCACCTCGTCCATGATTGCCTTATTAAAGACGGTGGACACGATGCCGATCAGTGTCAGGATCACTGAACTGAGAATAGCGTAAGCAAACAGCTTTTTCTGGGGAAGCAGCAGATCCATGTACCGCTTCAACATGTTGTTGCGGGCTGCCTTGGCTTCCTCTTTACCCTCCACCTTATGCTTGCCTGTGCCGCCCTTGAACTCCGCTGTGGGGTTCAGCAGCAGCAGCACGCCGGTGAAGTTTTTATAGAACTCATCCAGGCTGATTTTTTTCAGTTCATTTGCAGGGTCGCCGATGACGACATAATCCTTGCATTTGTACTTTTTGCTTGCATCAGCCTTGCGTTCTTCTTCCTGCACCACATGCTTGCGGCGGGCATCGTCCTCCTTAATGGTCGTCTTTTTGAAGATGACCACAAAGTGGGTCATGCCCTGGTCGGTAATGACCTGCGCAATTGCGGGCAGTGTGAAATCGCTTAAAAAGTTTTCGCGGTCAACACGGACAGCCGCCGTGCTGAAGCCCAGCTCATTGGCTGCTTTCTGCAGGCCAACGAGGTTCGTGCCTTTCATGTCGGTTCCCATCATATCCCGCAGGCGGGTGATGGTGATTTCCTTTTTGTAATGGAGGCACACCATTGCGAGCGAAGCGGCCGCGCAGTCCGTGGAATCGTGCTGCCGCACATAGGTATAACGCATACGATGTTTCCTTTACAAGAGACCGACAACCAAAAGCAAACGATCTCTTTTTCAATGTACTGTGTCTATTTCAAAACTACGGCTTTTATTCTAGCACACCCGGTCTGTTTGCACAAGCCCCAGTTTGCTGTTGTTTTGACCGTAGGTCTGACAAATGAAAAAGGTTTTCTTTTTGCACCCCGGTTTAACAGCGCATAGCCTTCTGCTTTGCCCTGCCCTGCGGAGAACCAGGGCAAAGCAGAAGTCCGCTGCTATCAAAAGAAGGGAGCGCCTACCCTTTGATCTGAGTCAATCACCACAGAACGTTTAAAAACTGTTCCAAGGTTTGGGTGTAGTATACCACAATCTGACAGCATCTTCAAGAGGACATTTTTTAAGAAATCATTAATTTTGAAGATTTTGTGAAAAAAGTCTCAGATTGGTTACAACACCCGGTTAAAAAACAAGCGGCGAAGTTGCCCTCGCCGCCTAATGGCGCCTCTTGCCTGACTCGAACAGGCGACACCCTGATTAACAGTCAGGTGCTCTAACCGACTGAGCTAAAGAGGCACATCTTTCAAAACGCAATTCCGCAGCGCACAATTGACTGCGAGATGTATTATAACTCTTCCCGCTCCCTTTTGCAAGCCTTTTTTGGAAATTTGTGAAAAAAGTTTTTCAAAAGGGCTCAACCCTCTCAGTCAAAGCCTTGCGGCTTTGCCAGCTCCCCCGAAGGGGGAGCCTTTGGCAGGACCACCGCAAGCAGCTGCTAAAGGCCGGGGCAGTCTTGGCTCCCCCTTTGGGGGAGCTGGCGCGTTAGCGCCTGAGAGGGCGAGCCCGTGTTCCGACATCCTTTTTCTTACGCTTCTGTTACCCTGTCAATACCAGAAAGAAGGTGCCGCCCATCAAGACTGTGATCTACCTCGATGTCCTGCTGCTGACAAATTTTGCGCTCACGCTGCTGTTCCTGCTGGCGGCGGGGCTGCTGGCAGGGGTGGAGTGCCGGGCCGGGCGGCTGCTGTTGGGCGGGGCGGCGGGGGCGGCTTCCTCGTTGGCCCTGCTGGCCCCGGAAGCGCCGGACGCTGCCGCGCTCTTATATAAAGTGTCAACCGCCGCCCTCACGGTGGCTGCCGCCTACGGCTGGCCGGGGAGCAGATGCTTCGCCCGGCTTGTGGGGTGGTTCTGGGCGGGAAATCTGCTGCTGGCGGGGGCGCTGCTCCTGCCCGGGGCCCAGACCAACAACGGCTGCATCTATCTGCCCCTCTCGCCGGGGGCACTGCTGGCGGGCGCGGGCGGTGTGGTGCTGGCTGTGCAGGGGGTGCTCCGCTTTCTGGGCCGGGGCGGCGGGCAGGTATTCCCAGCCCGGCTCACTGTGGCAGACACAGCGCTGGATGTCCGGGCTTTCTGCGACACCGGCTTTTCGGTGCAGGAACCGCTTTCGGGCCGGACGGTGGTGCTGGTGCGGTTCGGTGCCGTGCAGAGCCGCCTGCCGCCCGCCCTGGGTACTTATCTGGAGCAGCACTTTGCCGGGGCCGCTCCCCTGCCTGTCCCGGCGCTGGGGGTGCGCCTTGTTCCCTGCACCACCGTGGCCGGGCACTGTATCCTGCCGGCCGTCCCGGCCAGCCTGTGCTGCACCGGCTCCCCCGCCGGACAAGGCATGGCCGAGCACCTCTATGCCGCCTTTGCCGACCTCCCCCCGCCGCCTGATGGGTGGGAAGTGCTGGTGGGGGTGGAAGCGTGGGAAATGATTCACCCCCTCCGTCACCGCCAAGTGTGACTGAGGACTTCACAAAGGAGGAACCGCCCTTGCATCATCTGCTTTCACTTCTTTGCCGCCTTTATTGTTTTTTGCTGGCCCCTTCCGCCGCCCACTACATCAACGGCGGGCCCAGCCTGCCGCCGCCGCTGACACCGGAGCAGGAAAAGGCCCTGCTGACCCGGATGATGGCGGGAGATGCCGCCGCGCGCGATGACCTCATCACCCACAATCTGCGGCTGGTGGTCTACCTTGCCAAAAAGTACGAGAACAGCGGCGTGCCGCAGGAGGACATGATCTCCATTGGCACCATCGGGCTGATCAAGGCGGTAAACACCTTTACGCCCGCGCGGAACATCAAGCTGGCCACCTACGCCAGCCGGTGCATCGGCAACGAGATCCTGATGTACCTGCGCAAAAGCTCCAACCGGCGGCAGGAGGCCAGCATCGACGAGCCCCTGAACACCGACGGCGACGGCAACGAGCTGCTGCTCTCGGATGTGCTGGGCAGCGACGAAAATCTTGTGGGCCTGCAATTGGAGCAGGCCGCCGAGCGCGCCACCCTCCGGCGCTCCGTGGAGCAGCTGGCCCCCCGGGAGCGGCAGATCATGGAGCTGCGCTTCGGCCTTGTGGACGGCGTGGAGCACACCCAGAAGGAAGCCGCCGATGCCCTTGGCATCAGCCAAAGCTACATCTCCCGGCTGGAAAAGCGGATCATCCGTCAGCTGAAAGAGGTGCTGGAGCGGGAGTAACCGGCAGCTGGCTCACCCTCTCAGGCGCTAACGCGCCAGCTCCCCCAAAGGGGGAGCCAAGACTGCCCCAGCCTTTAGCACCTGCTTGCGGTTGCCCTGCCAAAGGCTCTCCCTTTGGGAGAGCTGGCATTGCGAAGCAATGACTGAGAGGGCGAGGCTGCTAACAATTCCCATGTATCTTCCCCGCCCTCTTACCCCATACTTCCGGTATCAACGTAACCGGAGGTTCGGGGGATGTACAACAAAGTGGAATTATGCGGGGTGGACACGGCCCAGCTGCCGGTGCTTTCCGAAACGGAAAAGCGGCAGCTGCTCACCCGGGCGCGGGCAGGCGATGCCGCCGCCCGGCAGGCCATGATCGAGGGCAACCTGCGGCTTGTCCTGAGCGTGGTGCAACGGTTCGCGCAGCGGGGGGAGAATCTGGACGACCTGTTTCAGGTGGGGTGCATCGGGCTCATCAAGGCCATCGACAACTTTGACCCGGCCCAGCCGGTGCGGTTTTCCACCTACGGCGTGCCCATGATCATCGGGGAGATCCGGCGCTTCCTGCGGGACAACAACGCCCTGCGGGTCAGCCGCAGCCTGCGCGATGCCGCCTACAAGGCCATGCAGGCCCGGGAGACGCTGGAAAAGCAGCTGGGCCGGGAGCCCACCGTGGACGAGGTGGCCCGGCAGGCAGGACTTTCCCGCCGGGAGGTGAACGCGGCGCTGGAATCGGTGGTGGAGCCCATCAGCCTGGAAGAGCCCCTTTACACCGATGGCGGCGATGCCATGTATGTCATCGATCAGGTGCGCGACCCGGACAGCGAGGACAGCTGGATCAGCGGGTTGGAGTTCCGGCAGACCGTGGCCGGGCTGACCCCGCGCGAAAAGCGGATCATGGAGCTGCGCTACCTCAAGGGCGAGACCCAGATGGAGGTGGCGCGGGAGATCGGCATCAGCCAGGCGCAGGTCTCCCGGCTGGAAAAGGCCGCGCTGGAGCAGTTCCGGCACAAATAAACAGGAGAGCGGCACAGGCCTCCCTGCGCCGCTCTCCTACTTTTTGTATTTGCGCCTGGTCGCCGCCCCGCCCCGCAGATGGCGCTCGGCCTTGTTGCGGGCCAGCACGGCCTGCACCCGGGCAAACAGGGCCGCATCCACGGCCCGCAGGCGGGTGGATACATCCTTGTGCACCGTTGATTTGCTGCACCCAAACGCCCGGGCGGCTGCCCGCACCGTGGCACTGTGCTCTGCAATGTACTCTCCCAGCAGCGCCGCCCGCTGCTCCGGCTCCACGTTCATCCGGTCACGCCTCCCCTGTTTGCGGTCTCCCTAAAAAATATGAGCCAGCGGCCGCCAATATGCCCGCCGGGGCTTGACATTTGGGCGCTGGCCGCTATACTGGGAGCTGGACATAAAAACAGGGGCGCTGAAAAGCTGAGATCCGCACCTGAGCGGAGTACCCTCGAACCTGATCCGGGTAATGCCGGCGTAGGTAGTTTGCGGAAAGGTCCACCCTCTTCACAAACGAAGCCCATGCGCCTGCCTTTTTGTGCGGGTGCATTTGTTTTTGTGTACTATTATCTGAGAAGAGGAATCTCCCATGTCAAAAACCTATTCCAAGACCCGCATTCTTGTGGAGTGCGCCCTGATGATCGCCATTGGCACCGTGCTGAGCAACATCAAGTTCTTCACCCTGCCCAACGGCGGCAGCGTTACCCTGCTGAGCATGCTGCCCTTTGTGCTGGTCTCCTTCCGCCACGGCGTGAAGTGGGGCCTGTTCACCGGCTTTGTCAACGGCTGCCTGCAGATGCTGCTGGGCTTCTGGGCACCCCCGACCCCGACCTTCCTGTATTTCCTGGGTGAAGTCCTGCTGGACTACCTGGTGGCCTTTATGGCGCTGGGCACTGCCGAGTTCTTTGCCCGTCCCTTCAAGAACCGGATGGTCGGCGTGGCCGTGGGCACATTTATGGCAGGCTTCCTGCGCTTTATGTGCAGCTTCCTGTCCGGTGTGCTGGTCTGGGGCAACCTGAACGAAGGCCTGTCTGCCTGGACTTACAGCCTGGTGTACAACGGCAGCTACATGCTGCCCGAGACCCTGCTGACCATGGTGGCCGCCGTTCTGCTCTGCCGTGTGGCTCCGCAGATCTTTGACCGCCAGCACGCAAAGGCCTAACCTATCTTCACTTTGTTCCGCGCCCTGCCCGGCTCCGTGCCCGGCAGGGCTTTTTTGTTTTTGCAGACTTTTTCAAATTGGGTGTTGACAACCGCCCGCCCGGCTGGTATAATAACTCACGTCGCAGGACACCAACCGAATATGTGGGGGATTAGCTCAGCTGGGAGAGCGCTTGCATGGCATGCAAGAGGT
>ENA-UONZ01000314-UONZ01000314.1-human-gut-metagenome-genome-assembly--contig:-C93old-NODE-314-length-84059-cov-65.671932_pt1 | contig 84059 bp, 76 predicted proteins | sample MGYA00242468_ERZ724015 | MGnify/ENA metagenome assembly ERZ724015
CATCAACACCATGGTTTTCATACACTAAGGGCTGATGCCCCTTTTCGCTGGCGCGGAGCGTTCCGGTCATATTTTCACACACGTCCATCCGCTGCCCGCCCTGATCGTGTAGGTACATGACGGACGGCATACAGTTGCCGCTGGGGCTGCCCTTGAGCGTCGGGGTGACTTCTTCCGCGTAGCCAATCGTTCCGGCCGACGCGCCGGCCCCAGCAGAAAAGGAGGCGGTCAGCACGCAAGGATACACAACACCGTATCTCGTTACATAGCCGGGCTGCCCGGAGATCAGCGCCAACGCCGTCTCCTTTCCATCCAGATTCTCCAGTTCTTCCGAATCACAGGCACCGTGGACGGTCAGATAGTGCCGTTTTCCGACCAGCTCCAAATCATTAAAATCTGAAACGACCGTCACCTCTCTGGCGCAGAAAGAAAGATCGATCAGCTCGTCCGCTGCGGATAAGCCGAATCGCTCCACCGCTGCATTAAATTGCAGCAGTTCATATCGGTCGAAGCTCTCCAACTGCTTTCCGAGCCAATCCAGTTCATCCACATTTGCCATCGTGTTTGTCATTCTGAGCAGAGCAGGGCAGTCAGGGACGCGAATGCTTTCGATGCAGCAGTCCTGCTTTCTTACGTCACCAATTTGGAGATTCTGCAAAGCGAGGATCACATTTTCATAGCGTTCCTCTGGGATTGGAAACGTGACTGCCAGCGCCCCTAACTTCGGCTGGCTGCGGCTTTTCAGTTTTGCTTCAAACACGTTTTTCACCTCGCTTTTCAATTTTCTGCATATCCGTGAAGGTACACTCGCCGTTACTGCGCCAGCAAACGAGTGCCAACCGCATATACGGACACTGGCCCTCGTGCGGATACCAGCTGCACTGTATCGTTGGCGGCGGATCTGGGTGCGCTCAATAGCCAGAGCTTGCAGATGGCAGAACGCGCGCTTTTATCGCCGGATGAACTGAAAAATCTCCCGAAGGGAGAATTTGTTGTCATGAAAACCGGCACGCACCCGATGCGTACCAAGCTGCAATTATATTTCAAATGGGGAATCAAGTTTGAAGAACCATATCAGACACCGGAACGCGCCCAGCGCGAGGTTTACTACGCGGGAAAGGAGGAATTGCTGATGAATATCAAGAAAAATCTGTATTCCCAGCCGAAGTCGGTTTCAACGCCGAAAGCGGATGACTATATGAGCAGCTATGGCGAGAAATGAGCTTCTTCGGTGAAATTTACGCCGATCCTGACCTGCCGCACAGAGCTAGGACAGTCTATATGTACCTCCGCGACCGTGCAGGCGGCGGGAGCTGCTGGCCGGGCGTGAAAACCATAGCCCGCGACCTGCACCTCTCACCGCGCACGGTACAGCGTGCGCTGAATGATCTGGAACGTGCCGGATACGTCCAGCGCCAGCGCCGCCAGCGTGAAAACGGAAGTTGCACATCAAACTTATACATAATAAATTTGGACAGCGGCAAATAGGAACGCGGACGCTCCCCGCCAAGGGGAACGTCCGCGCTTTTGCTGTCACCAGCGCTGTGACACCACGGCGCGGCTTGAAGGGCCAACTCTAGCTGAGAACCAATACAGAAAGAAGAAATCTGATTTTAAAAAAGTTGGTCTTTAGCTGCTGGATACTCGTTGCAGAGCAAACGATAGGGGGCTTCATCTTCTTCAATCTTCGGGAAGCGTCCGACGGGCGGGTTGAAGCGGTTATCCGTATTATCGTCGTTGCACTGGCTGACCTCGCCAAGCAGGACGGGGCCGGTGCCCTCTTCCACGGCAAAGTCGTGGTACATCCCCTGCGTGACCCAGAGGCTTTCGCCCGGACGCAGCCGGATCTGCGTGCCCGCGGGGACCATGCGCTTGAGACCGTCGCAGTGGACCTCCACGTCGGACTCGTAGTCAATTTCTTCGTTCGGCAGGCTGTTGTATACGCGGATGAGGCAGTTGCCGCCGCCGCGGTTGATGATGTCCTCAGTTTTGAACCAGTGGAAGTGATTCGCGGCCATCTGGCCCTCTTTCAGATACAGCAGCTTCTCCGCGTAGACCTTCGGATATTTTTCCGGCTGCGTGCGGCAGCCGTTGCGGATGGTGATAAGAGAGAACCCGAATTTGTCAAAGTTACCGAGGCCGTAATCAGTAATATCCCAGCCGAGCATACAGTCGCGGACTTCATCGTACTCGTGACCCTTTTCCTGCCACTCCTCCGGGGTAAAATTGCAGAACGGCGGCAGATAGCACTTGTATTTCGCGCACATGGCTTCAAGTTCTTTTAGTGCTTTGTTAATTTCAGAGCGTTTCATTTTCATTCTCCCGTTGATAAAGCAATCAAAGCAGATTACATTCCATCCGCAATGCGTCCAGTCCGAACCGCACAAACGCATAATTTTCCCGATACCCCTCGCTTTTTCCGTTGTGCCAGCTTCCGTAGAGCGAAAACAGCGTCGGATCGACGAAAAGCGGCTCAGGCTCCGCTGCGTTGTGGTGCGGGCCCAAAAGATTGCGGTTGCTTGCCATCAGCTCCAGTTCCAGCACATTTTCACCCGGATGCAGATACGGCGAAAGATCAAGCGTATCGCTAAAAAGCAGCGTTCCGGCTTTCTGCCCGTTTACAAATACGCGCATATACTGGACGCGGCCCGCACAGCGAAGCTGCCAGTTTGTGCTCTGCACGGTGATCGTGCGCTTCAGGCGCATGGCCCCGTGGAAGAACGGGAAGCCCTGCACCGTAATATCCTGCAAGTCAAGGTCTGTGGCCGGAGCACAGAGACGGAAGCGGTCGCCGAATCGAACGCCGTTTTCACCCGCCTGCCAGCCGGAATCCGGCTGCACGGCGAAGCTCCCGAACAGGTACATCGCTTCGATGTTCGTCTCATAGCTGACGCAGTTCATAAGCGTCTCTGTGACCTCGCCGCTTCCGTAATAATAGCCGTTAAACACGTCATACGTCTGCTGAGACTGAAAATAGTCCAGCTCCAGCACAATTTCATTTTTGCCTTTTTGCGCCAGCGCGGCAATATTCCCGCGCACGAACGAGCGGTCAAGAATACCCTGCTCAGTCAGGTCGAGTTCTGTACCGTTCACAGATAGTTTTGTGTGTTGGAGCGTTTCCAACTCCAATGTCAAATCATCCGGCAGGTGATCTGCCGCAAACGCATAGCGCAGCCAGAGCTTCCGGTTCGTTTTCTCCCGCAGCAATCGCTCGGAGATATACGGGATCGGCAGCAGCTCGGTATATGTCTTGCCGTCATAACTCAGCGCCGCCATATCCAGCGTCAGACTGTTCTGTACCGGCGCGGACCGCGTCCATTTCCCGCCCAGCTCCATTGTTTCGGCAATGGGGCTTTTTTGCGCCTGCGGCATCGCGGAATCGTTCTGCGTGAGAAGCACAGACTCACCGGGTGCGAGATGCAGCTTTGCTGCGATCCCGTCTGTCGTCTTTTCAAAAGCAACGGATTTCGTTTTATGTGTCAGCAGATCGTATGCCTCCACGCCCGCAAACGGAAGTTTTACAGACATGTCAGCTGTGTCCGTTTCAGACAGATTGACCGCAAACAGAAAATTTCCATCCTCCGCAAAGCGGAGCGTGCAGCGCACGTCGCGGTTTGCCTCCGGCAGAAGCGCACGTTCCCGCACAAGCTCGTCCCACGTCAGGTTACCTTGCAAGAAGCTGAGATCGGCAATTTCGCCGTCGATGCGCGTGGGCTTCCGCCCCGCCAGCATCAGCCGTCCGCCCTGTGCGAGATAGTCTTTTAAAAGCGCGGCGGTACTGCTGTCCAGCGTATCGCAGTCGGGAACCACAACGTAAGAGTATGTACACTGTCCGATGGTCAATTTGCCGTCCTTGACGCTGCCGTACTTCTCCATCAGCCGCTCGTCGCCGTAGTGATGGCCGATGCCAGCCGCGCCGAAGCGCTCAATGAGCACGTTGAACGGTTCGCCAACGTTGCGCACGGATGCTTCATCGTTCGCACGGTCAAACGTCAGATAGGCCGAATGTATCGGATGGAGAATCAGCACATCCGCCTGTTCGCGGCTGTTGGCAAGCAGATAGCCCAGTTCCGTGAAATAGTCGTCGAATGTCTTTAATTCATCCGTCCACGGATTGTGCTCCGAATAAAACGCCGGATAATCCCGCTTGCGCTGGCCGCGGATGGAATACGGGTACAGATGCTGGCACATGAGGTTTACGCCGTTCACATACTGCCATTCGGCGATGCGCTTGAGTTCTTTCGGCGTCACGTCCCAGCCCGCACAGGCAAACGTCTCCGTCAGCACCTGCTTTTTGCCAAGCTGCTGCGCGGCGGACGAAACCTGCCGCGGGGCCAGCTCCGTGCCGATTTTGCGCCCCAGCCAGTCCACGCCCGGAATGCTCTCATACTCGTAAAACGGCATCACACCCGCACAGCACCACATCTGCGTGTAAAGCTGGCTCTCCTCGACGGTGTGACCGGTCAGATGGCAGTTGTGTGACAGGCACCAGCGGTAAACGCGGCCCATGAAGTTTTCGGTATAGAGTACATTCATCAGCCGCCAGTAGCGGAAGCGGAAACCGGGTGCTTCTTCGCAGTCCACAAACAGCGCGCCGAGCAGATCAAGAATATCTGCGCCGTAGGCTTTTTTGTACTCTGTCAGCAGCACCGGCGTGTAGGCTGTCTCATAGCGAAAATACTGCGGCTCATCGGTGAAGAAGCCCGCAATGCCCTTGCCGAATTCCGCACCGAAGCGTTCAAAATACTTCTCGTGCGTCAGAGCAAGAAACGCATCCGTGATGCGCGGGTCAAGGATATCGACCGTGGAGGAATTCTGGCAGTCGTAGACGCAGAGATACTCTGAAATGCCGTTCGCCGCGCCGGTGATGCGGCGAATATGACCGTTTTCCAGCGTGTAAACGCCAAGCGCGGCTGCATCAAAGCCCGGCTTTTTCTCAAAGCGCAGATAATGCGCCCGGTTTTCCGGGTCTTCCAGCAGCTTGCCGCCGGCGAAGCCGCTCGGCCAGCCGTTTTCATCGTAGCACCACGCCTGCATCCCGCGCCTTTTCGCCTCGTCAACGGATGCCTCCACCGCACGAAACCAGTCCTCGCTCAGATACTCGGTTTCAAGTCCGCCCCGCGCGTGCATAAAGAATCCGCCCGTGCCCGCGTCCTGCATCGCACCGATCTGCCGCCGCAGCTCGTCCGGCTCTAATTTGTCGTTCCAGCTCCAGAATGGAACAGGGCGACAAAAGACTGAAATCAGGTCAGTTGATTTCATTGTTATAGGCCTCCTTTGTGTCCGCTCGGTTCAGACGGTTTGCGCGATATTCACTCGGCGTAACTGCGTAGTGGCGCTTAAATACGGTGTAGAAATAGTTGGAATTTCCGAAGCCGGTTCGTTCCGCAATTTCGCTGATCGGCACGTCGGTCTGCTCAAGAAGTTCCGTCGCCTTATTCAGACGCAGACGGCGCAGATAGGCCGAAATGCTGCTGCCGGTGGCAGCCTTGAAAATATTCTGAATGTGCGACGCGGACAGACCGACATGATCGGCCAGCGCATCAATATTCAGCTTCGGATCGGCATAATTGCGCTCGATATAGCCGATGATCGCGTCAATATAGTTGCTTCGGTTGTCAATGCTGGCAAATGCACAGGAGACATCCTGCACCAGATCCAGAAACAGCCGCTTGACTGCACGAGAAGACTCTGCACGCAGAGCCTCCGTGCGGAAGCGCGAGGAGTTATATTCCATCGTCACGGCATAGGCACGCTTGAACGTTGCGATATATTCAGAAACGCCTGCAATCAGCAGATCCAGCGTATACGGCACATCTGCTGTCGGTTCAAACCATGCGTCAAAGAAGCCCGCAAGCGCTGCAGCGGCATCGTCAAAGCGCTGGGTGCAGAGAGCTTGTACTACCTCACTGCGGATCTGCTCTGCCTGTGCCTTGCCAAAGGCCGGACGTGCATCCAGCTCTGTGCGGGAAACAAAGTGACCGGCGGGATAGAAATACAGCAGATCCAGCCGCTCGTTCAGTGTGCGGTAGGCTGCGGGAAGCTGATCGACGGCAGAAATTCCATTGCACCAGACGCCAGAGACGGAAAACTGCGCGGCTTCAGAGAACGCTGCGCAAAGCGTTTGGGCAAGCGTCTGCGTGTCTACCGTATCCGGCTGCTCACAGACAAGGAGGAACCGGCCCTGCAGCATATCGACCAATTCATAGCGTGTCCCCTGCGGCAGCGTCTTGTCCAGCTGCTCCTGCAACAGAAAATGCGTTCTGCGGTACGACATATTCTGATTGTCATCCGAAAGCTCCCGCTGCCGGAGCTGGAGCAGGAACAGCGCAAAGCCGGAATATTGCTCCAACTCGATGCCATTGTCGGAAAATTGCCGCCCGATGACAAAATCGCTGCTTCGGAGCGTAAAAAAGCTGCGGAGAATGGCGTGCTTGATATAGCTGTAGTTTTCGGCGTAGCGCTTTTCCGAAAGCGTATACTGCGTTTGAAGCGCAGCATATTCACGGTTGATACGGATTGTCAGATAGACGGAGATCAATACGGCGAATGCCACGATGCCCAGATAGAACAGCAAAAACCAGCGCGTCAGCGCACGGAGCTGCGACGAAATGGCCGAGTCGCTGATGCAGCTGATAAAATACAGGTCTGTATCGGCAGAGCGCGACCATGTGCAGATCGCATTCGCCTCCTGCACGACCATTTGGCCGCTTTCTGCGGCCCCGCCCAGCACAGCTTCGATCACGGCATCCGTCTGTTCCTGTTCCAGCAGCGTCATGCCGCTTGTGTAGGTCTGTCCGTTTGCATCCACGATCAGAAGCTGACGCTCCGTGCCGTTTGCCATACCGTAGCCGAGCTGCATCAGCCGCTCGGCGCTGATATTCGCAACAAAGAAGCCATTATAGCGATTGAGCGAGGTTCTGACCGGCAGAACATAACTGAAAACGGTTTTGTCGGAGGACGTGCTGCGGTAGCGAAGTTGGCGCATTGCCGGCTTTTGCGTCACACGGGACACAGCTGCAAGATTCCGAACGAACGCTGCGTCGAAAAAGTCATCCAGTGTACCAAATGATAACTGATAGGTGTTGCCATTGGCGTAGGCATAACAGATACAGTCTTCCTCTGCACAATAAATGTATACAGAGTCCAGCCATGACGACGCGCGCGTATAGGTTTGCAGCAGCTGCATGGATTGAATGACCGACAGGCTTTCTGTATCCATGGAGTAGATTAGCTGCAAAAGTTTCGGATCGCCGTTGAGTTGCGTGAGCATGGACGAAGCGGTGTCCTGCATGATGGAGGCGGAATAGCTGACGTTCGAGACAATATCCTGCTCTGCGAGATAGGACTGTTCCAGACTCCGTTTTTTGACGTTCTGATAAATGAGCAGAAAAACGAAGGATACCAGCAGCAGGCAGAAAACTAGAATGCCGCTGAGTACCTTAATAAAAAAGCTGTTCTTTCGATCGGTCGGAATATTGGACTTGATTAGCCGCACGAGTTGTCCTCCCCCCCTCTTCATGCAGAGCATTGCAACTATGCAGTTTCCACAAAGCGGATGGTGAAAACTATTTGCATACCTAAAAAATATCACAATCCCAACGCACATTTCAACATGATCATAAAAATTCAAAGTCGCGCTCAAAAATCAAAGTCCGCTTTCAGGGCAATTCAAAGCAATCGTGAGAATTCAAAGATTACAAATGTGCACCTCGCCACTATACTGAATTTAGCGAAAACGACAACGAGAAGACAGAGGTGGTTCGTATTGATGAAAGCAGAAACGAAAAAACAGGAACCAGGCACAATCCGCAGACGGTCTTCTTATAACCGGAGCTTGCGCAAGGATAACCGACAGCTGTTTTCCATGTGCGTGCCGGGCATCATTCTTCTGGCGCTGTTTGCGTATCTGCCAATGTTCGGTCTGGTGCTGGCATTCAAGAATTATAAATTCAATCTTGGCATCTTCGGAAGCGAATGGGTCGGGTTCAAGAATTTTGAGTTTTTCTTCACATCCGGTACCTTCGGACGGCTGATCCGCAATACGCTGGGACTGAACCTGCTGTTCCTGCTGTGCAACACGGTCATCACCGTTCTGCTGGCGCTTCTTTTATATGAGATCAACAGCCGCCACGCGATCAAGGCGTTCCAGACGGTGATCTTCCTGCCGTTTATCGTTTCATGGGTTGCCGCGTCGTATGCGCTCTACGCAAACCTCGCCGACGTCAACGGCATTGTCAACGGAATCCTGACGTTCTTCGGAAAAGAAACGGTTTCATGGTACACAACGCCAACATGGTGGCCCTACATTCTGCTTGTCTGCTATCTGTGGAAGAACATGGGCTACGGCATTATTATTTATTACGGAAATCTGCTGTCGATCGACAAATCCTATTTTGAAGCGGCGCAGCTCGACGGCGCAACGCGCTGGCAGGTCATGTGGAAGATCTCGTATCCGTTCATCCGTCCAATCGTGACCATGTTCTTTATTTTGTCGCTTGGCCGGATCTTCAGCGCAGACTTCGGTATGTTCTATTATCTGACAAAGAACTCCAGCATGCTCTACAGTGTGACGGACGTGATCGACACCTATGTTTACCGCGCACTGCGCGTGACTGGCGACGTGGGTATGTCCACGGCCATCGGCCTGTGTCAGTCGGTTGTCGGCTTTATCATTCTGGTCGTAGCAAATAAGATCACGAAAAAAATCAACGGAGAGGGGACGCTGTTTTAATGAAAAAGAAAAACCGTATTGGAACAGTGTTCATCTATCTGATTTTCATCGTGCTCTGTCTTGCAATTCTGTATCCGTTTCTCTGTGTGCTGTCCGTTTCGCTTTCCAGTGCCGAGGACATCAAGCTGTATGGCTTCCGCGTGCTCCCGAAGCATCTGGATTTCTCGGCCTATTCCTATCTGTTCCGTGACAGTAAGATGCTCTGGCAGGCTTACGGCACCACGATTTTTGTCAGCGTCGTCGGAACGGCTATCGGCTGTCTGGTCACGAGCCTGTATGCCTATGCGATTTCGCGCACGACCTTCCGCTGGCGCGGTGTGCTGTCACTGTTCGTGACGTTTACGATGTTTTTCAGCGGCGGCATGGCGGCGCAGTACATCACATATGTCAAGCTGCTGAATCTGAAGAATTCCATCTGGGTACTGATTCTGCCGGGCGCGTTTTCCGCGATGAACACGATCATCATGCGTGCCTATTATGAAAAGCTGCCCTACAGCATGATCGAATCGGCCAAAATCGACGGTGCAAGTGAGTACCAGATTTTCTGGCGCATGATGTTCCCGCTTGCAAAGCCTGCGCTGGCCACTATCTGCCTGACACTGTTCGTCGCCTATTGGAACGCCTACTATGAGGCCATGATGTATATGGATACCGGCAATTATGTGACGATTCAGCTGCTTTTGCAGCGTATGCTGGAAAAGGTCGACTTTCTCAAGAATAACGCGTCTACGGGGCTGCTCGGCGCAGAAGCCGCAAAGCTTCCAGGCGAGGCCATGCGTATGGCAATGTGCGTGCTGACAGTCGCGCCGATGCTGCTGGTGTTCCCTCGCTTCCAAAAATATTTCGTCAAGGGTATGGCAATCGGATCTGTCAAAGAATAAAATCATTGACAGAACGGTATGACATAATAAAAATGAAAAGGAGAAACACAAATGAAAAAGTTCCTCGCGCTGCTGCTGGCGGCTCTGATGGTTCTGGCGATGTTCACCGCCTGCGCCAAGACTGCGACGCCCTCCCAGGAAGAAACCACCGCTCCTACCGAAACTGCGGAACCCGCCGCTCCCGCGGACGAAACTCCGGCTGACGCCCCGGCAGATGACAATCCCTTCGCAGAAGAAGTCACGCTGCACTGGGCATTCCCCGCGCTGCAGGACAGCTTCCCCGGCTTTGAGGCCATCAATGAGAAACTCAACGAGATCACAAAGGAAAAAATCAACGCCAAGATCGAGTTCGAGATGATCCCCCTCGGCGAGTACACCGAGAAAATGAACATGAAGTTCACGGCTGGCGAGGAATTTGATATCTGCTTCACCGGCGCATGGAACCCGTATCTGCCCGCCGTTGCGAAGGGCGCTTATGCCGAGTTGACGCAGGACGTTCTGGATAAGTACGCTCCTGACGTTGTCGCTGATCTCAACAGCGCTGTCTGGGATGCAATCCGTGTAAACGGCAAGCTCTACGGCATTCCGCTTCAGCAGATCTATGTCCGTCAGACCGGTATCCGCTTCAACACCGAGCTTCTGAACAAGTACGGCTTCGATCCCAGCACTGTCAAGACGCTCGACGATCTGGACGAGTATGCTGCGACCATCAAAGCCAGTGAGCCGGATGCCGTTGTGATTTATAATTACGGTCATCTTATTTATGAAAATATGGTCAACTATCTTGGCTATGATGTGATCGTTTCCAATACGACGCCGGGTGTTGTTTACTATGCTGCCGAAACTCCCGTTGTCTTCAACCAGTTTGAGTCTGAAGAATTCAAGGCTCTGTGTGAAAAGATGCGCGAGTGGAATCTGGCGGGCTACTTTCCGACAGACGCCGTTACCGGTGCTGACTCTGTAGGTGAGAATGACATCCGTGCGATCGACACCGACCCGGCGCACAAGCCCGGCGGCGACATCACCGAAGGTCAGCTTCGCGGCTATGACATCACCGGCATTGCCTTCGGCGACTGCGCCATGACGACCGGCGCTGTGCAGGCGACGATCACCGCTGTCTCCGCAACCTCCAAGAACGTCGAGCGCGCTGTTGCGTTCATCAACCTCCTTGACTCCGATCCCGAAGTCCTGAACCTCATCTGCCACGGCATTGAGGGCACGGACTATGAATTCGTCGGCGACAAGGCTGACGGCCTCATCAAGCCCATCAGCGACTATCCCGGCATGTTGAGCTTCCTCGTCGGCAACGTCTTCAACGAGTACTACACCGACGCTTCTCAGGTCGGCACCTGGCCGGAAACTGCCGAGATCAACGCCAACGCGCAGGCCTCCTGCATCCTCGGCTTCGCATTCGACTCCGAGCCTGTTGCAACCCAGATCGCGCAGTGCTCCGCTGTTGTCGAAGAATATCTGCCCGCTCTCAACTGCGGCGCAGTCGATGTTGACAGCACGCTCGAAGCGTTCAACGCCGCTCTGAAGGACGCCGGCGTCGAGCAGATCATTGCCGAAATGCAGTCCCAGATCGACGCATGGCTGGCAACCAAGTAAATAAACGACCCCATCAGGATTTTTAGTCTGACTGACTGAAGGACGGGCAGGATGAGCCATCTCATTGCCTCATCCTGCCCGTTTTGTATGCAAATTCTTTGAGGATGGAGAGATTATGCCATGAAAAAAGCAATTTCCCTGTTCCTGGCGCTTGTCGTGCTTGTCAGCGTATTTGTCGGACTCGGTATCACTGCCTATGCCGTAGATACGCAGACGCTCTGGGTCGATCCGGTCAACGGCAGCGACAGCGCCGCCGGTACGCAGGTTGCCCCCTTCCAGACGATTGAAAAGGCGAAAGCCGCTGCTGCAGCGCTGAGTGCAGGCGGTGATGTGACGGTATGGCTGCACGGCGGAACCTATCGTGTCAGCAATGCGATCACGTTCACCTCTGCCGACTCTGGCAAGAACGGCCATGTCATCACATATAAGGCCGTTTCCGGCGAGGTTCCGGTCATTTCCGGCGGCACGCCCATCACCGGCTGGACGATATATGACACACAGAAGAACATTTATGTCGCCGACGTTCCGGCTGCGGCAGTCAATTCGCGTCAGTTCTATGTGGACGGCGAGCACCAGACCCGCGCCATGACGGAACAGTCTCCCACAGACTGGACGCTGTTCGGCACAAAGGGTTATATGTCTCCTGCCGTTACGACGCAGGAAGCAAATGAGTATCTGGTTCTCGATCTCGGAAAAGTACGCAGTGTCAACTATCTGACCGCATATTCGTCCATACAGGCGGATAAAAACGGCCGTGCGGCCGGATTTCCGCAGGACTTTACAGTTGAAACCTCAGAGGATGGCACAGCTTGGACGGTACAGTGTGAACAAACCGGATATGAGTCGCCTGTGGTTGCTACCGCTGCAACATTCAACTTTGCACCGGCTCAGGCACGCTATATTAAGCTAAATGCAACAAAGCTCGGCACTGCGAGCAGGACGAACCCTGGCCGGTATATGTTGGCCATTTCCGAACTGGAAACGGGTCTGAAAACCGGCAGCAATACAGATCTCTCGGAGGTTGTTGTTGATTATGACACCAACCTGATGACTGCTGTTGAGGTTCTGGGGCACAACGAAAATCATGACTGGAACTGGCTGAATCAAACCGGCTATGGCAGCGCGAACCTGTTTGACAACAATCCGGACACCGTCGTTACAACAGGCGGGTATTATCGCCAGCAGATCGAAGTCGAGGGCGTTTACCCATGGCTCAGTACAAATATCAGCCAGAACGGACAGAACGCAGAGATTGCAGCAATTCGAATCGCGGTTGACGCCATCAATCAACCCGTAGATTTTACAATCGAAATTTCACAGTCGAATGATCCCGGCAACACGGACTGGACAATCGTTCACAGCGAAACAGCGTTCGATTGGTCACAGAGTCGGTCGGCTGTCTTCATTTTTAGCCCGTGTGAGGCGAAAAAAGTTCGCTTGCACGCTACAAAAATTGCAAATGGCGAGGAAACGCCCGGCACAGAGAGTGACGACGGCAAGGAATACGCACTCCGTGTTGCGGAATTTGCAGCGTTTGCGCCCAAGTCCGGTAGCAGTGAGCCCGCCGAAATAGACTACACGACAAATTTGCTGCACCCTGGATGTGTAGAGGGCATCTTCCATAACAACCCCAACAAGGAATCCTATAACTATGATGAAGTCGGAACATTCCCGCTGGACGCGCTGGTAGACGGCAATAGCAGCGCCTATAGCTTTATCACATCCAAACCGTATCAGCCGGAGTGGCTGCTTGGCAACGGTGGCAGTCTCTCGCCGTGGGTTGAGGTGCGACTGAGCGATAACGGCTCTGCTGTGCAACTTGGCGCGGTACGCGTTGCCGTTCGTCCGCGTGTTGTGCCGAATGACTTTGAAATCCAGACTTCTGTAGACGGTGTGACATGGAAGACAGTTGTGAACGAAGACAACTACGATTGGAGCGAGGAAAAGACCGCTGCTATGTTCACGTTCCAACCGCTACAGGCTGCCCGCTTGCGTTTTGTCGCGCACAATCTCGAAAAGCTTGTTGAGGATGAGAGCTACTACTTTCAGCTCAGCGAGTTGGAGGCGTATGGCGTAGCGCAGACGATTTCGGTTGATACGTCGAACGATTTGCTAAAGCCCGGATGTGTCAGCCCGATTTATCAGATCAATGGCGGCGCACTACAGGATTACACAAACTATACATATCCGCTGAATAATCTTGTTGACGATGATGTGCAGACATTTATCTCTTCGGACAGCCTCCTGAGGCCTTGGCTTGCTGCAAACGGCGGTGAGCTTGCACCGTGGGTAGACGTTTCAGTGACAGATGACGGAACAGCAGTGATGGTTGGCGGCGTGCAGATCAGTATTCAAGAGACCTATAATAAACCGGTTGACTTTTCCATTCTTGCTTCCGAAGATGGTCAGAATTGGACGACGTGCAGGCAGTTGAAAGGGTATGACTGGGGCGAAACAACCTCTCGGTTGTTTACATTTGCACCGGTTTCCGCCAGCAAATTGCGTATTCAGGTTCGCGATCTGGATGGACAGCAGGAGGGGTTGCCGCTTTATTTCCGACTAACTGAACTGGAGGCTTATGCACCGACCGATTTCATTGACATAGGGCGCGTGATTTATGTGCAGGTGAGTAGCAGTGAAACGTGTACGCCATCCGGTATTGCGGCGCTGCACGATAACAGCGATAAGACCTATGCCGCAGAGCATGCCATCAACGGAATGTACTATGATAATCTGGAGCATCTTGGTTACGCTGTTCCGGAGAGTTTTGGATTGAAAAACTTTAAAAACACTGCGGATATTGAGATCAACATCCTGCGCTGGTGGCAGCACCGCATCTTCCGAAATAGCGGTGTGTCTGCTGACGGTACGGAGATCTATCTTGATACGGATTGGCTCACATCGCTCCAAAGCACGGCCTATTCCGACCGCATCACATGGATAGAAAACGCGTATGAATTTATCGACCAGCCCGGCGAATGGTATCTTAACCGCAGCGAAAGCAAGCTTTATTATAAGCCAGACGGAAGCATGGATGGCAAGTCGGCGACTCTGCCGGTGACGGAGCAGCTCCTGGTCTTTGAGGGAACCGAAAATATCACATTTGACGGTGTGAAATTTGAAGATACTTCTTGGCTGACGCCGAATGAAATTGGCTACAATGATGCACAGTCCGGTACGTATGCCCAGCACAATGGCGTTTGGGGAGATGTACTTGGCGCGATTGAAACACACGCGGCAAAGAATATCACCATTACAAACAGCGAACTGCGCAATCTTGGCATCGGCGGTATCCGCATCGGCAATGGTAGTTCTGATTGCGCCATTACAAACAGTGCAATCCACGACATTTCCAGTTCCGGTATCTTTATCGGCAATAACACCGGCCATAATCACGGATATTGCGATCCGGGCACGGATGTAACGGGCGTTGTTGTGCGCAATAACTATATCACGCGCACTGGTCTGGACATCTTCGGCTCAAGCGCCATCTGTGCGCTGTATACCTCTGATACCGTGATTGACCATAACGAGGTCTGCTACACAACGTATACCGGTATTTCGCTTGGCTGGGGCTGGGACTGGAAAAACGCCCCCTGCTCCGGAAACAACACCGTTTCCAACAACTACATCCATGATACCGGCAAGACCATCCATGACGGCGGCAGCTTCTATTCGCTTGGCCTGCAGGAAGGTACAAAGGTGTTTGGCAACTATCTACACCACCACAGCGATGGCCTGTATGACAAGGACGGCGGCCTGTATACCGATGAAGGCTCGACGGGCATGGAACTGTACAACAACGTTGTCGGTGACGGCGTTTACTGGTGGCAGAAGATCTGGACGACCAACATCAAGGACTGCTACTGGCACGACAACTTCTATTCTGTGAACCGTTCCTGGGACAGCGGCGTAAATATCCGTCAGGAGAACAACACCTATGTTGAGGGCGGTGATTTCAGTCAATACCCCGCTGCACAGGCTATTATCGACAATGCGGGTCTAACAGATCCAAGCGTGAAAGACGGTGTCCGCATGGGTATTGCAGAGAAGCACAATGTGACATTGATGCAGTATCCGGACGGCGAGGCATACTACTTTGAAAAACCAGCCGGCCTGCTTACATTTACAATTCCTAGTCAGATCGGCAACACGCAATATGACAAGCTGGCACATACCGCAAATATTCTCATGCCGGAAAGCACTGACCGCACATCGCTTGCCGGTAATTTCACGATGGCTCCCGGCTTCACCTGCGACAAGGCCTCCGGCAGCCGCCAAAACTTCACATCTCCCGTTGTCTATACGTTTACTGACGGCACAGATACCATCGCGTGGACGGTCACCGTCACCTGCGATGTAACGGCGGATGGCCCGCTGGTCGGTACGGAAACGACGCTGGACGCGGCCATCGCCGCACGCAACGACTGGACACAGGAGCCTGCCGAGGCTGAAAACGGCGGTGCGCTCTTTACGCCGGCCAAGAGTTTCAGCGCCTATATTGGCGACCGCATTGCCAACGATGCCATTCTGGAATTTGATGTGCAGTCTGTTCTGGACGGCAACGACTGGACGGGGTATGCTCTGCGGATGCAGAACCCCTATGATATGCTGGGCACGATGTACCACATTGTCTTCAAGCAGGATGCCATTGAGCTTCAGAAATGGGTAAACGGGAACCGCACGATGCTGATCGGTACGATTGAGGGCTATGACCCGGTTTACGGCGATGTGGAAAACAAATTCTATACATCTGATATCCGTCATAGCATCAAGACCGGCGCGATCGATGTGCCCACCGGTGTACGCCTGTTCCTGTACATTGACGGCAACAAGGTCTTCGACGTAATTGATGCAGACGATCCTATCACAAATGACGGCTTCTTCGGCATGTATCCGATGACGCACGACATGACGCTTCTGCCGTTCTCGAACATCGATACCAGCCCCAAGCCCGATCCCGACCCCGATCCTGAACCGAAGCCGATTCTTCCTATACTGCCGTCCGGCGGACAGAGTGCATGGAAGAATCCCTACCAGGATGTCACTGATTCGAGCAGTTATTATGAAGCTGTGCGCTATGTCACGGAAAAGGGCCTGATGAACGGAACCAGCGCATCTACGTTCTCTCCCGACGCGGCAATGACGCGCGCAATGATGGTCACGATCCTCTGGCGCATGGAAAAGGAGCCTGCCGCGCTGAGAAGCAACTTTATGGATCTGACGGCGGACTGGTACCGCACAGCTGTTGATTGGGCAGCAGAAACCGGTGTTGTCAACGGCGTCGGAAACGGAAAATTTGCACCGAACGCCACGCTCAGTCTGGAACAGTTGATTACCATTCTGTATCGCTATGCGGAAAATAAGGGGTATAACGTCTCGAAGTCCGCTTCGCTCGATTCGTTCACGGACGGCAGCGCTGTCAGCGCATACGCAAAGCCCGCCATGCAGTGGGCAGTCGGAATGAACTTCCTTTCCGGCAATACCCTGACCCCAGGCGCGCCCGCAAGCCGCGCGCAGACCGCACAGGTTCTGATGCTGTTCTGCAAGGCTTACATTAAGTAACCCCCATATAACCAGCTGCGCCCTGCTGTTTGCAGGGCGCAGCACCCAAATTTGCATACAATCAGCAAAAAACTGCTGAAATGATAGATATATCTGAAAAGGAGCCATCACCATGGATAATTCCACACCGTTCCGCACGTTTGGAACCATGCTCGACTGTTCGAGAAACGCTGTGCCGAATCTGCACACGCTCAAAAAGTGGGTCGATCTCACGGCAAGCCTCGGATACAACACCCTGCTTTTATACACAGAAGACACCTATGAGGTACCGGACGAGCCGTACTTCGGCTATATGCGCGGGCGCTATACACAAGCTGAGCTGCGTGAAATAGATGTTTATGCCAGAGAGCGCGGCATGACGATCATGCCCTGCATCCAGACGCTGGCGCACCTGTATGCCATCAAGCGTTGGCCGGAATACTGGCCGCATTTTGACACGGACGACATTCTGCTGGCGGGCGATGAGCGGGTGTATACGCTCATTGGCCACATGTTCCGGAGCCTTGCCGCGTCGCTCTCCTGCCGGACAATCCATCTCGGTATGGACGAGGCGGAGATGTTTGCGCGCGGCCGGTATTACAACCAGCACGGCGACTGTAACCGCTCGCAGGCGCTGCTCACGCATTTGCAGCGCGTATGCGAAATCGGCGAAACATACGGCTTCCGCTTCCTGATCTGGTCGGATATGTTCTTTAAGCTGGCGACCGGCGGACAGTATTACGCCAAAAACGCACAGATTGACGAATCTGTGCGTGAAAAGATACCGGCAAACGTGGAGCTTGTCTACTGGGATTATTATTCGGCGGATGAAGCGCACTATGACGGCATGATCGAGGCACATCAGAAGCTGAAGCCCGGCACATGGTTCGCGGGCGGCCTGTGGAAGTGGACAGGCTATGCCCCGCACAACGGCTACAGCATGAAGATCACAAAAGCAGCGCTTGCAAGCTGCCGGGAGCATGGCGTGCAGGACGTATTTCTGACCATGTGGGGTGACGACGGCGGGGAATGCTCCCCGTTTACGCTCCTGCCGTCGCTGTTCTATGCTTCGGAGCTTGCGAAGGGTGAAACAAACGACGAAACGATCAAAGTACATTTCGCGCAGCGCTTCGGCGCAGCATTCGACGATTTCATGCAGCTGGATCTGCCCGGAACGCGCAACGGCCTTGACGACAACGTTCGGAATCTGGATAAATTCCTGCTGTATAATGATCCGTTTATGGGCATGATGGACAAAACTGTTTTGCCCAGCGAAGGGGCACAGTTCGGCGCTTGCGCCGAAAAGCTGGAAGCACTGCAAACGCTGCCGGAGTGGGGCTATCTGTTCCGGACGCTCGGCGCGCTGTGCCGGGTGCTGGAGATCAAGGCAGAACTCGGTGTCCGAATCCACGAGGCGTACCGCACAGGAGATAAGACAGCGCTTTGCGCCATGCTTGCGAAGCTTGACGAGACGCTTGCGCGTCTGGAACGTTTCCATGATGCTTATCGGGCACAGTGGATGCAGGAAAACAAGCCGCACGGCTTTGACGTGCAGGACATCCGGCTCGGCGGTCTGATGCAGCGGGTAAAGACCTGCCGTGCGCGGCTGGAGGATTATTGCGCCGGACGGCTCGACCGGTTGGAAGAACTGGAGACGAAGCAGCTTGATTTCTTCGATCACGGAAAGCGCTGCGCAGAGCCGGTCGCCACGCACTGGGGGCAGATTGCGACAGCAAATATTGTCTATATGACGATGCTTTGGTGAAAAATATGAGTCAAATTTTAGAGCACGCAAGCTGGATCTATCCATCGGAGGATATCGGCGAAATATGCCCTGTTTTCCGAAAGCACTTTACCGCGTGCCCCGGTACAACAGCAAAACTGGAAATCACCGCATTCGGCGTCTACGAAGCGTTTCTGAACGGGCAGCGGATCGGAAGGTTCTTTCTCGCGCCCGGCTGGACGAGCTATCCGGCGCGATTGCAGGTGCAGACCTATGACCTGACGGCGCTGCTGCGCGAGGAGAACGAACTGACCGTCACGCTCGGAAAGGGCTGGTTCGCCGGGCGGATCTCCACCGATGCCTATCAGGCGCTTGCGGATGGCCCGCGGCTGCTGGCAGCACTGCATCTGACCGGCGCGGACGGCACGCGGGAGTACGCGACCGATGAAAGCTGGCAATGGGCCGAGAGCCCGATCCGGTTCAGCGATATTTACGACGGCGAAACGTATGATGCGCGCGTCACACCGGAAAACTGGCGTTTCTGCCGGACGGATAGCTGCGGCAAGCAGATGCTGATCCCGCAGGAGGGCGAGATCGTTACAGAGCATGAACGACTCAAGCCGGCCGCGGTTCTGCATACGCCGAAGGGCGAAACGGTACTCGATTTCGGGCAGGAGGTCACGGGCTATGCGGAATTTACCGTGCAGGCCCGCGCTGGTGAGCGCGTTCTGCTCTCCTGCGCAGAGGTGCTCGACGCAGATGGAAATTTCTATACGGAAAACTACCGCAGTGCAAAATCCAGAATCGAGTATATCTGCCGTGACGGAATCCAGACCGGCCGCGCACACCACACGTTTTACGGCTTCCGCTATCTGCGCGTGGACGAAGCGCCGGAGGGTTGGCAGGCAGAGAATTTCACGGCGGTCTGCGTCTATTCCGATCTGCAAAGAACCGGCTGGATTCGCACGTCCGATCCGCTTTTGAACCAGCTGTATCAGAACATTGTCTGGGGTGAAAAGGACAACCTGCTGGACGTACCGACTGACTGCCCGCAGCGCGACGAGCGGCTTGGATGGACAGGCGACGCGCAGGTCTCCATCCGTGCGATCACCTGCACGTTTGATGGGAAGCGATTTTTTTCAAAATGGCTGCGCGATATGGCAGCGGAGCAGCGCGGGGACGGCGCGGTTTCCCATTTTGTCCCGAATGTCGGTCTGTTTACGAAAGATCCCGCGCTGTTCTGCGGCGGCTCGGCGTGGGCGGACGCGGCGGTGATCTGCCCGTGGCAGCTTTATCAGGCTTACGGTGACAAGACGCTCCTGCGTGAGCATCTGCCCATGATGCAGAAATGGGTCGAATATGTACGCAGGGCTTCCGGAGACAGCTGCATCTGGAGCACCGGCCACCAGTATGGCGACTGGCTGGCGCTCGACGCCGGAGACGGCAGCTATACCGGCGCTTCCCGCAAGAATTTTATTGCAACAGCATTCTATGCGCATTCCGCGCAGCTTCTGGCGCAGGCAATGGACGCGCTGGATATGGACGGCGCTGCATATCATCGGCTGTTTGAAACGATCCGCGCCGCGCACCAGAACGCATTCCCGGACTGCCGGACGCAGACCGAATGCGCACTGGCGCTGCACTTTGGTCTTGCGGCGAACCCCGACCGCGTTGCCGCGCAGCTTGCAGAGCTGGTTCGGAGCAACGGAAATCGACTGACGACCGGCTTTGTCGGAACGCCGTATTTGTTACACGCGCTGAGCGAAAACGGCTACGCACAGACGGCCTATGACCTTCTTTTGCAGACGAAAGCCCCATCATGGCTGTTCTCTGTCAAAATGGGCGCAACGACCGTCTGGGAGCATTGGGACAGCCGAAAGGCAGACGGCTCGTTCTGGAGCACAGATATGAACTCGTTCAATCACCATGCCTACGGCGCGGTAGCCGACTGGCTGTACGCCGCGGCAGGTGGCATCCGGCCGGGGAAGCCGGGGTATGAAACCGTGCTGTTCTCACCCATTCCAAACCGGCGACTGCAGCGATTTGAAGTAGTAGTAAATACGCCGCACGGAAAAGTGTGTTCATGCTGGAAATGGAACGGCCCCACAGTGACATATGTTCTTACTACGCCGGTCAGTGCCGAGATTCGGCTTGGTGGTGAACAGCACAATGTTGCAGCGGGAACATACACCTTTGTTCGGGGGGGATACGACAAATCGCCGTATGAAGCAAAGGATTTTCTGAACGTTCGAAGATAATTCGCGGTTGCCCATAGCGCCCATCGGAGTTATTAGCAAATGTAGATATGAGAGCTGCACCTAAAAATATGATAGTTGGCTTGTGTCATTTTGAGCCATGCCATGTTAGACCCGAATGAGGATGTTACCACCGCCGCGATTGATAATGTCTTCGGTCTTGTACCAGTGGAAATGGTTCGGGGAATACTGCCCTTCCTTCATGTATAGCAGCTTTTCGGCATAGACCTTCGGATACTTGTCTTGCATGGCGCGGTTACCGTTGCGGATCGTAATGAGCGACATACCAACCTTGTCAAAATCGCCAAGGCCGTAATCGGTAATGTCCCAGCCGAGCATACAGTCGCGGACTTCATCGTATTCATGCCCCTTGGTTTTCCATTCTTCCGGCGTGAAGTGGCAGAACGGCGGCAGGTAGCAATGCTCCCGTGCGCACATGACCTCCAGTTCTTTCAGTGCTTTATTGATTTCAGAACGCTTCATTGAGATTCTCCTTTATCGTTCGGATTTGTTTTTGGGATTACAATTTTAACTGGGTTTACGGCTGGTTACCAACAGGAATGCCTATGTGTTTTCTTATATTCTTTGCGTCAGCAATTATCGCAGATCAACCGCACTGCTTTTTCTTGATATCATGTCTGAGAATGCCGATCACGATGGAGGTCATCGCAATCAGTTCGTTGACCGCCGCAGAGTAGGCCCCATTCACAACGTTGTAGATCAGCCAGCACGGGCCGGAGAAAAATGAGATCAGGCGGATTTTCTTACTTGTTTTCATCCAAAGCGCCACGGTAGACAGGAGCGAGCCAATCATAGGCAAAATGCTGTACGCATTTTGCCATGTCGCAATGCCGGCAGCAAGCAGAAGCAGAATGAAAAGCGCGAGCCACCAGTTTGACTTTGCCCATTTCTTATCGATTGAAAAGAAAAGACTCCTGAAAAAATTGATGGAATCGAGGCATGCACCGGTCACGGCTCCGACGAGAAACAGTTGTGTACAGAACATCAAACTTGCCAACACCTGAAAGAGCATGACATTTTTTCTCTGTGAACACTGAAACGACAGGATCGATCAGATAATTCCTATTATGCCGATCACCTCTGCAATCACTTTGACCATGATATGTGTCCTTTCCTCGTTACGGCTGCTTTTGCAGAAACACCATGCCGCCTGCCGGGATTTCGATTGTCGCCGCACATTTACCGGTCACACGGTCAAGCCACTGATCCTGAAACACCAGCTTGCCGCTGCTTTTCCCGAGATTTGAAATGCACAGATAGCACACGTCGTTTACAAACATGCTTATATGGATATCATTTCCGGCCGGCGCGGTCAGAATCCTGCGGTCCTTCGCAATATCGATAAAGCACAAAGAATCCTCGCTGACCATTGGCTTATAGAGTTTCAGATATGTGAACCATTTTTCGCGCAGACGCTCATCATCCGGAATATCGGACCATTCGCTGTAAACAAACGGGCCATTCGGATGGTTGCGGTAATATTCTCTGATTTTTCTGAAATGCCGGCTCTCTGCGTCGTCGTGGTACACGACATTGGGTGCACAGCTGCGTTCGCCAGTGATCGGGCGTCCGTCCAATCGGAGCAGGAACTGCAAAAACGGCAATGCGCGCGAAAAATAAATATCTCCGTTTGTTTCGTTGGTGAATTTATAATCCGGGCAGGGGATGACGTAGGGGCTGTACTGCACTGTTCTGAGAAGCTCCTCGGATGTTTTGCAGCTTTCGCCGACCCACAGGTAGTCGTAGATTTTCTCGTTTGATACCGGAAGCTGCAGCTCTCCGATATGAAGTTTAACGATTCCATGGTATTCGTTTTTTACGACAGAATACATCCGCACCAGCAGATCTTCAATATACGGGTCATATTCCTCCATGCCATACGGATTGCCCTCTCCGTCCCGTCGGTCGTATCCCATATCGTTGAAGATCCCATCAAACGCATATTCATCCATCATGCGGTGCAGATTGTCGAACAGGTATTGATTCCATTCGGGAGAGGCGGCATTGCAGCACCTGTAGCGGTAATAATTTTGAACCAGCATCAGCTTTGGATCGGCGACAAACTTCTCGGTAAAATCCGGATCCCGTTCATCAAAGAAGCCGCTCGATAGATACGGCAGAACCTTGATGTGAAAGGAATGGCACAGGTCAATGAATTCCTTTAAGCCGTCTTTGTCGTGAGAAGAAAATTTATCTGCGCCCATAATCCGCATGGCGTCGTTCCATTCCTCATGGATCTGAATCAGACCGACGCCGTTTTCGGAGAGCTTCCGAATCAAATCGTGATCGTACGCGGTAGGGCGTATGGTCATTTTATTTGGGTATCCTGCTGCGGCAGATCACAGAATATGTACAGACGCATCTGTGCGGCAAAATCCGGCTGGAAGATATTGCGCAGGAGGTCTATATGAGCCCCTCCTATGTCAGCCGTTTTTTCAAGCAGGCGACCGGCATGAATCTGAGCGGGTATATCCGAGCACAGAAAATCGAAAAGGCAAAGCAGCTGCTCCGGCTGTACCCGGTCGGCGAGGTGAGCGCGCAGCTTGGCTACACCTCCGTCAGCCACTTCGTTTCAATTTTCAGCGAGGAAACCGGCCTTACGCCCTACCGCTTCAAGCGGCAGAGCCAGCTGGACGGACAGGAAATGCCGTAGAAAATCGCCGCAGTTCAGCTGCGGCGATTTTTTGCAGCAAAAAATCGTTATTTTTGCAGCGCGGCACAGCGGGCGGCCGTTTGAACAAAAAAACGATATTTTATGCAAGAAGCTGTATGTTATTTCGCAGATGCTTCCACTAAACTATGAGCAGCGATCCCCAAAAAAGAAAGCGGAGGAATGAAAATGAAACATGTACGCAAATTTCTGGCTCTCACGCTGGTGCTTGTACTGGCGCTTGGCATTGTGGGCTGCGCCGCACCTGCAGCACCGGATACGTCTGATGCGCAGGCTCCGGCAGAGCAGACGACAGACGAAAGCAAGCCCATCAAGCTGACGCTCTGGAGCTGCAACGACATGATCCGCCCGAACGAGCTGAAGGAAGGGCAGGAGACCTGGTACATCTCACAGGCCATCGAACGCTTCCGTGAGCTGCACCCCAATGTGACCATCGAGATCAATGCGTATAATGACAATGCGCAGCTGATGAATGACTTCAAAGCAGCGACTCGCGCCGGGTACGGCCCGGATATTGCCTGCTTTGTGAATGGCCCGGCGCTGATCTCGCTCAAAGACGGACTGCTGCCGCTGAACGACTATCTGGATGATGATCTGCGCACGAAGGTCGTCGGCTGGGAAACCTGCGCCGAGGGCATGAATGCGGATAACACGATTTACGGTATGCCCTATCTCGGCCAGAGCGTCGCATGCTTTGCCTACAACAAGTCGCTGGTCAAGCAGGCCGGACTTGACTTTGAAGCAAATCCGCCGCGCACCATCGATGAATTCTATGCCGCGCTTGACGCGATCCGCGACGCAGGCATTCAGCCCCTGCACCTAGATGAAAGCTATCCCGGACTGCTTCTGTATTGCCTCAGCATGTGGTGGGAGCAGCTCAGTGGTCTTGACGGCATTCTTGCCCACACAGATGAACAGGTTTCCTTCGCAGATGACGAGGGTTTCAAGTTCATGATGAACGAATACAAGAAATTCTATGACAACGGATGGCTGAACAAGGATACCGCTACCTCTACCGACAATTACAACGTGTTCCTTCAGGGCGGCAGCGCGCTTCATACGCTCTATTTCGGTGACTATGAAACCTATCATGAAGCGCTCGGCGACGATTTCGGCATGCTGCCGGTTCCTACTGCGGATGAATCACTCATCGATACGGATACTGCTGTCGGCGGCGTCGGCGCGGCGCTTGGCGTGTCCAACTTCAGCGAAAATCCCGACATGGCGGTCGAGTTTGTAAAGTTCCTGCTTTCGCGCGACGAAATGGTCTCCATGTATACCAAGAATACCGCCATACCGATCCGCACGGATATCACCGCCGCGGATATCGGCAGGACGGACGATCCCTATTTTGCGCAGGCGGTCGAGATGGCCGGCGGCCTCTACTTCTGGCCGGACAACTGCCTGAGTGCCGATGTGGTAAACATCTATTGCTCTCTGCCGTGCCAGGTCCTGGTCGGCAACATGTCGCTGGACGAGTTGACACGGGCAATGGACGACGCACAGATTGACTGACGGAAAATGTGAAGCTCTGTGCCGTGCGGCACAGATACACGGTCACCCGCAGCGCTCTGCGCTGCGGGTGATTGAAAGCAGAGGTGAACCATGAAATCTGGAAAACACAGCGCGCTGCTGCGGCGGGAAAACCGGCAGGGATGGCTGTCCGTTCTGCCAGTGCTTGCACTGGAACTACTGGTCTGTGCGTACCCCATTGGTATGGTGATTGTAAAGAGCTTTACCAACTGGGATGGAATGTTCAAAAGCGATCCGGTCGGCCTGCGGAACTACATCCGCATATTCTCTGACCCGAATTTCTGGACGCTGTTGAAAAACACCGGCGTCTTTCTCCTGACAATTCCCGTACAGGCGCTGATCGGCATGATCATCGCCGTAATTTTAAATGACCGCATACCCGGCTGGAGATTTTTCCGGCTTGTATATTATCTTCCCTCGATCATTTCCATGACGGTCGTCGGCCTTCTGTACAAGATCATGTTTAGCTACTCCGGCCCGCTGAACGAGGTTCTGCGTGCCATTGGGCTTGACGCGCTGGCAATCGAATGGCTCAATTCCGGCCCGAGCGCGCGCTTCGTCGTGTTCCTCTGTCTGGTCTGGAGCAACATTGGCTGGCAGGTGCTGATCATCTTCGGCGGTCTGACCGGTATCGACCCCAGTATTCTGGAGGCGGCGACCATCGACGGCGCAGGCTATTGGCGGCGGCTTTTCAGTATCACGATTCCCCTTTTGGCTCGCACACTGGAATACTCGTTTGTCAGCGCCATGATCTGGATCTTCACCGGTATTTTCCCGCTGATCTACTCGCTGTCCAACGGCGGGCCCGGCTATGAAACGACGACACTGGACTATATGGTTTACGTCAAGGGCTTTAACGGAACCAAACTCGGTCAGGCGTGCGCGCTTTCCGTGATCTTGCTGCTGATCATCACGGCAATCACGGTCATTCAGATGCGTATGAGCAACAGAGCCGATGATTGGAGGTGACGGCATGGGAAAGAAGCTTGAAAAACGTTCAATTCCGGCGAATATTCTGATCTACCTGATTCTGATCCTGCTGGCGGTTTCCTACCTGTATCCGCTGTACTTCATGGGCGTCAACTCCCTGAAGTCGCAGGCGGAATATATGAAGGATATGTTCTCCGTCGATCTGCTGAAGGGACATTTTGAAAACTATCTGATCATTTTCAAGAATTTCAAGATCGGGCAGTATCTTTTCAATACGCTCCTGGTAACGGTTCTGAAGCTGGTATTTACCATGCCTCTGGCCATTTTCGCCAGTTATGCGTTTGCGAAGCTGCGGTTTCGCGGAAAGAATGCCATGTATCCGCTCATTATCTCAGCCATGTTCATTCCGTTTCAGGTCATCATGATCCCGGTGTATACCATGCTGACGAAGCTGCACATGATCGATACCTATCGCGGACTGATCCTTGTTACCGGCACGATCGGGATTCCAAGCTCAATCATGCTCCTGTCGTCCAGCTTCCGCAGTATTCCGAATGAACTGCTTGAGGCTGCGGCAATCGACGGCTGCGGCTATTTCCGAAAGATCTTCCACATTATGATCCCCATGGGCAAGCCCGCCATTGCGATCTGTACCATCATGGGCTTTATCTCCAGCTGGAATGATCTTTTGCCGCCGATGGTCATCATTAAGAGCGTCAACAAGCGGCTGGTCATGCCGGCGCTGGACGGCCTTGTCTCCATGTACAATGCGGACACGCCGTTCCAGCTCACCGGTATCCTGATCGCAGCGGTTCCGGCAATTGCAATTTACCTGATCCTCTCCAAGCAGATCATCATGGGTATTTCCGCCGGCTCCACAAAGTAAATCATCTACACGTCTATCAGAGAGGGAACTGTTATGAAAAAGAAACTCAAAATTGGTGTCATTTCCTGCAGCATCATGGCGCAGGTCCATATGCAGGCTGTTATGGACAATCCGAATACCGAGCTTGCCATGCTCTGCGATCTCAACGAAACGCTTCTGCATGAGGCAGCTGATAAATTCGGCGTAGAAAAGACTGCAGTGGATTACCGCGACGTTTTGAACGATCCGGAAATCGATGCTGTCATTATCGTCACGCCCGATCAGACGCACAAGGAGATCACGCTTGCGGCACTGGCCGCGAAGAAACATGTGTTGTGTGAAAAGCCGATGGCGCTGAAGCTTGACGAATGCAGCGAGATGATTGCCGCTGCAAAGGCCGCCGAAACCAAGATGATGGTCGGCCAGATCTGCCGCTATACGCCGGGCTTTGTCGAGGCAAAGAAGCTCATCGACCGCGGCGAGATCGGCGAACTGTTCTTTGTGGAAACCGAGTATGCACATGATTACTCAAAAATTGATTTGCCGTGGCGTCTTGACCCGCTGCGCCACGGATTCCTCGGCGGCGGCTGCCATGCGGTCGATCTGGCCCGCTGGATTGCCGGCGACCCGACGGAGGTTTTCGCCTACGCGAACCACAAGATGCTGCCAAACTATCCGACCGACGACTGCACCATCGCCATTATGAAATTCCCGAACAATGTGATCGGTAAGGTGTTCGTCTCCACCGGCTGCAAGCGCAATTATACGATGCGCAGCGTATTCTACGGAACGAAGGGCACCATCATCACCGACAACACCAGCAACCACATGACCGTGTTCAAGGATGGCGTCGGCAACGGCGAAACGCTGTTTGCGGATCTGCCGCAGTCTCATGCGATCCCGATTGAGTATCCTGTCACCGTGAACAACCACAATGCAGCGGGCGAACTGGACGAGTTTGTGGACTGCATCGTCAACGACAAGCCCATCCACACCACGGCTATTGAGGGCGCAAAGACCGTCAAGGCCAGCCTTGCCGCCGTCGAATCCAGCAAAACCGGCATGCCGGTCAAAATCGAATATGACTTCTGAGCGTCTTCCGGCGCGAAAGGCCCCTGATGCGAGAATTCTGTGCATCAGGGGCCTTTCGTATGAATTGATTGGCTAAACTCTGGATGTTTCAATTTATTTTAGTGGACAAAATAATTCGAGCGCGGTATGTTGAATATATAGGGAATCATGCAAAACGTGCATGTTTAAAAAGGATGGGACAATCATGAGAGTATTGGCAGTCGGCTGCCACCCGGACGATCTGGAGATCGCCTGCGGGGGTACGCTTCGGAAATATGTCGAGCAGGGCGCGGAGGTCTATACCTGCCATGTGGCGAACGGCAATCAGGGCCATGTGGTCATTGAGCCGGAGCCTCTGGCGGCGATGCGCGCGGAAGAATTTGAGGAAGCGTCGAGGATCATCGGCGCGAAGCAGACGTTCAATTTAAATGTCGGGGATATGCTGGTCAACAGTCATGACCCGGCGGTCATGGACGCAATGGCGGACGTCGTCCGCTGCACACGGCCGGACGTCATTATTACACACAATGATACGGATTACATGCAGGATCACACGGAGACGAGCCGCATCGTGACCAACGGCAGCTTCTGCTCCGGCCTGAGTCACCGCCCGCGCAGATTTGAGCCGTATTTCAGCTTTATCCCGGTGTTCTTTATGGATACGCTGGCGGGCGTCGGCTTCCAGCCGACGCATTATGTGGACATCACGGATCAGATCGAGACGAAGCTGGCGGCGCTCCGCTGTCACAGGTCACAGCTGGACTGGATGCTGGAGCATGACAACATTGATTTTGCGGACATGGTGCGCACCTGCTCCAAATACCGCGGGTACCAGTGCGGAGCCGCGTATGCCGAGGGCTTCCGGCCCTATACCGTCTATCCGAGAATGGCGGCAGAAAATCTGCTGCCGTAAGCAAGGGAGGATACATAGCTATGAAAAAGGTTCGTTGGGGCGTTATCGGCGCAGGCGGCATTGCCCAGCGCCGGACGATCCCCGGTATGATGCAGTGCGAAAATGCAGAGCTGGTCGCCGTCATGGAGATCACGCCGGAGCTGGCGGAAAGCTGCCGCGCGAAATGGAACTGCAAAAAAGCGTATACGTCTGCGGAGGAACTGCTGAACGATCCGGAGATCGACGCGGTCTATATCGCGTCCCCGGTTTTTCTGCACGCACAGCAGGCGATGGCTGCGGCAGATGCGGGCAAGCACATTCTGATCGAAAAGCCGCTGGCAATGACGGCGGCGGAAGGGCAGAAGGTCGTCGAGCACTGCAAAGAGAAGGGCGTGCTGATCGCGGCGGGCTTTATGATGCGCTTCGGCGCCTGCATTCAGGCGATGAAGAAGGCCATCGCCGAAGGGAAAATCGGCAAGCCCGTCTCTGCCTACGCGCAGTTTACCTGCTGGTATCCGGATATTCCCGGCGCGTGGCGGCAGAAAAAGACGCAGGGCGGCGGAGGCGCGCTGGTGGATATGGGCGTGCACTGCATCGACCTGCTGCAATATGTGCTCGGCAGCAAGACTGCGGAGGTCGCGGCCATGCACGGCACGCAGACGTTCCACTATGAGGTGGACGATTCCTCGACGGTTTTGATGCGGATGCAGAACGGCTGCCAGTGCGTGGTGCAGTCCAATTTCAACATCCCGGATAACGCGGCCAAATGGCGGCTGGAGGTGTTCGGCGAACGCGGACGGCTGCTCGGCGACAGCGTGATCGGCCAGGTTGACGGCGGCACGATCGACGCGATCTTCCTGACGGAGCAGGGTGGCTATGATGCGCAGCAGGATCATGCGGGCGCAGAACGCACGGAGCTGCATACAGAATCCGGCGACATGTACGCGCGGGAGATCGAGAGCTTTTCCAACTCGATCCTGACTGGCAGCCCGCTGGAGGTTCCGGCGTCCGACGCGGTGCAGGTGCAGCGCGTGATCGAGCTTGCGTACCGCTCCAATGATGAAAAGAAACTATTTGACCTGTAAACGGAAGGAGAAACAGCTATGAACATGACGGATACCCTGAAAGGCTCTTATTTTGCAGAAGTTTTCCCGAAGGGCTGGGATATTGAAAAAATTGCGGACTGCGTTTCGCAGCCGCCCGAGTCGGTCACACATCCGCAGCCGTTCTGGAACCCCGCGTTTCAGCCGATTGCCTGCGAAAACCTCGAAGAATTCGGCGCGTACATGGGCCACGAGATCGCCATGCAGGTCCGCAAGACGAAGGAGGAAGGCCGCAAGCTGATCCTCATCCTGCCGGTCGGCCCGATGGGGATGTACAAGTGGGCGGTCTATTTCCTGAAGGAGTGGAACGTGGACTGCAAGCACGTTTACGGCTTCAACATGGATGAGTGGTCGGACGCCGCGGGCAACACGCTGCCCGCCTCTGACCCGGCTGCGTTCCAGAATGCCATGGTAAACGCCTTCTACGGGCCGCTCGGCGAGCTGACTGTTCCGGAAGACCAGCGTAATTTCGCAACGAAAGAGAATCTGCCGACCTACGCGGAGAAGATCGCCGCACTGAAGGCCGAGGGCGCGAAGCAGGTGCTGGTCTACGGCATTGGCCGCATGTGCCATATCGCGTTCTGGGAGCCGCATTTTGCCGATGAATATGAAACCGAGGAAGCATGGCTGGCAGAGCCGTGCCGCATCGGGGCGAGACTCCACCCATTCACCATCGAGCAAAACGCCATCACGTCCTTCCGTTCCTCGTGGCCGCTCATTCCGTGCTATGCGAACACCATCGGCCCGAAGATCATCTTCGGCTCGGACTACGCCATCGGCGGCGCGGACGGCGTGCTGTCGCGCGGCATGCAGTGGCAGGGCATGAGCTTCTGGATGACCCTCCGCTACGGCCCCACGAAAGCCGTGACCTCCAGCCGCATTCCGACCATGCCCGGCAAGCTGTTTTTCATGCAGGAGCTGGCAGGCCCGCTGTGCGCGGATACAAACTGAACCAGTACTAATTTGATAAAAACGAAGCGCATAGCGTTTGCGGTTTGAATGAATCTGCTGCGGAGAGGGGAAATGTAGTTTTTTTATTCCAGCATATCATATATTAGAACTCGTGCAGATGAACTGATACGATTCATTCATGCAGCCGGTTTCTTGTGCAAACTTGAAACCGGCTGTGACTTTTTACGCTTTTTTAAGCCCAACCGGTGCAGAAATCCCCCGTATACCGTCCTGCTCGCCAGAAAACAGACGGATACGGAGGGTGAATCATGCAATATAGAAATGACGGAAGCCGTGAAGAATATCAGATTCAGAACCAATTTACCGCCTATCTTCAAGTCGCGCTGAGGCGAAGAAAGAATGCCTGCCTTTCCCAGCGTCACAGACAGCAACAGCATGAACAACCGATGGAACCTGACCGGCAGCCCATCTCGGCAGAGGCATGGGAAGATGAATACTTCCGAAGAATGGAGCTGCTGATGGAGTACAGAGCAGTCCTCGAAGCACTTGACCAGCTTCAAAAGCGTGAACGATATATTCTGCTGGTGAGAATTCTGGAGGAGCGCTCGTTTACCGAGCTCGCACAGGAATTACAGATTGGATATAAAGGCGCTGCGGCGATCTATTATCGCGCACTGAGCCGCATCCGCGAGAAACTGGAGGAGGAAACATGAATTTCCACGAGCTTCTGATTCTTGCCAAAAGCGGAGATGACCTCGCGAACGAGAAAATTCTGGCAATGTACCAACCATTACTGACCAAGGAATCCGTTATTGACGGTGTATGGGATGAGGACCTGTATCAAGAACTTTGCATCCAGCTTTTCCTGTGCATCCGTAAATTCCGTATGTGACCTGTTTCATCTGCGAGGAGCGCCCTTCGGGGCGCTCTTTCCAATATGGGAAACCGCTACCGGCGTGTAAGCCGGCAGCGGTTCTGGCAATTTGTGTTTTTCGCATTCAGCGGCAGGAACTCAGCAGCGCAGTCGTCTTCAGGCTGGCACCCATCAGGTCGCGCTGGGCCTCTCTGGACATCTGGCAGGTCGGCATCAGGAACGTCAGCGCCTTTTGGATCTGCTTGAGATCAGCAGCAGACACCCAGCCTGCGCGCAGATGCTCCAGCACATGAATATAGGAATCCTTCAGTGCGGCGGAAACTGCCGGACGAAGAAAGTAGTTGGAAATCAGGCCGCCGATCAAAGCGGCTTCGTTATCGGTGTATTGCATGATACTCCTCCTTTGGACGTTGGCGTCAAACAAACGGGAGTATGATACCACAAGATGCTGTGGCTGACTATGCGCGAAGTGACGAAATATACGATGAAAATTTGGCGCAATTCAGACTTGACATCTGCGGCTTTTGTATTCTGTTCAATAATTAAACCTACAAAACAGACTTCATCGTAATGTTTGTGCCTGTTTCAACGCATAGGTATGACTTGACAATTTCGTCTATCCAAGCTACCATCTCGGCAACACCTCAGTCCAGAGGAAGGACACCGCCCGCCTGATTTTATGAACACGGCGCATTGACCAATATCCGCGGATGGAATCCCACGCGGGCTGAAGCTGGAATATGACCACCCACAGGCCCCATGCCGTAAAGGTCAGGAGCAGAAGCGGGACGAGCCATGCGCCGCGCACCAGCGCTAGGATCGCAATGACCACACCGATCAGGACAGAGACACTACCCCAAATGGGACTGGATCGTTTCATAAAATTTAGCCACCTTTCAAAATTCTTTCGATAAAATAAAAAAAGAGGAACCGCACCGACGAATCATTTCTGAATCATCTGGTGCGGTTCCTCTTCCGCTGCGCCGGCGTTATTCCGGCAGTTCCTCCCGGTCACCGTCGATCTGTTCGGCGGTGACTGGAAAAACCTCTGTTTCATTCTGTACTGGACGGACTGTTTCCCGCTTTTGCGGAACAGGCGCCCAATCGTCCAATCTGAGCTTCAAACGTTTATCCTTTGTGATGCCGTCTTTTTTTGTGAACTCTTCCAACTCCAACGTGCCGCTCAAAAAGATATAATCGCCGTTACCTAGACTGCACTTTGCAAGCCGCTGCGCCATGTAGCCCCATGCCCACACGTCAACAAACTGTGTGTGCCGCTGCAAACCGAAGCCGACGTACTCGGCTGCGGAAAAGCGGACATAGGGTTCGCCCTTGGCGCTGTGCTGCAATTCCGGGCCTTGCGTGATCAGTCCGATGAGACTTGCTTTCGCCATAACACTCCTTTCTGCCACCGGCATGAATATCTATATAAAAAATGCCGGCAGCGACATCTACCCCTTGCGGGCAAATACCATGCTACCAGCACTCAAATACAAACCTGACCAACGTGTGCAATGTGAGAAGCCCCACGCACAGACCATACGGTCTGCGTTCCGATGAACTGCACAAATATCAATTACACGAGTATAGTAGCACAATATCTTGTGATTGTAAAATATATTAAAACTATATATAGATTTCGCGATGGACGAAGAATACTCTCTACTTATAAAATAGGGCGGCAATACGATTTTTCTGCAAAATGCAGAAAAAAGCGGTCGCAAGTCTGCGACCGCTTCGGTTATGCAACTGTGATTTTTGCTTTATCGCAAAGCAGATGCTGTCCAATTTAGAATCTACTCTGCAAATGCGATTGCCTGTTTTGCATGATGCTCCTCGACAGTCAGTTCGTTCGGATATCGTGTCATGGTACCAAATGGCGTTAGGGCATCTGCAGCATCGCCGATTGCATCCGGGATGGAGATATAGTTGTGAATCTGATTCAGCAGAAAAGAAAGATCGTGGCTTTTGGGAATCCCGGTGGGCCAGTGCAGAGAGACAATCACAGCCTTGATCGCTTTTTCCGCAGACTGCTGGCAGTGGTAGTCCTGCCAGGGGAATGTGATGGTAATCAGGCCAGACAAGTTCCAGGATTTCAGCGCCTGGTAGATGGCGTCCCTGTCGTTTTCTATCAGCAACATGGTGTAGTAGCCCATCTGTCGTATCTCTTTTTCCAGCGCGCCGATGATAGAGCCGTAGAATGCATCGTCGATCAGTGATTTATAATAAGGTATTTGCCACAAAAGTTAAATATCTGTTTCATTGCGATCCACCTCAATACGCTATATCCTCAGCTGTTTAATCTTTGTCTCGCCCTATCGCTTCAAGACAAGTTTCCAGCGCGGTCATTCCTGCCGTAGTTTCAATATCCGGTCTTGTGCCTGCAATGGCGTTGCAGCTTCCGTCAGGATTTAAAGAAAAATATGGGTCGAAGTACACGAGCAGTCCGCTGTTAGGCAAGGCAAATGTATATGGCTGCCCCCCACGTCCGTTTCCGCCCGTTGTTTCGCCTACAAGCCTTGCAAAGCCCGTAGCCTTGCAAAAGGAAGCAAATGCATCAGAAGCGGAGTAATTGCTACTGTCAATCAACATCCATAATTGACCTTGAAAGCAAATGTTATCCTCGTGTTGCGTGCAAGTGTTTTCGTAACTGTAAAACTTCAGATGACCGAAATCTTCCATATTTAAATCCGGAAATGTCTTATTCCAAGTCTCGCTATCGATTTCTTGAAACTCGGACGGAAACGGCTGCTCTGCATCCCACATAAAACGGTTAAACTTGCCATCCTTAACACCGATCATACCATATTGTATCAAAGGCTCGCAACTTATGTGTGATATGATTCCATCCATCCACACGACGTCGTTCCCTCCACCGTTTCCCTGTATGTCTATGATTATATCATCCGCCTCGCTGTTTGCTTCAAAAAAATCCTGAATCATCTTGATCGCAATCGGCGTACATTCTGGAGACGACCAAAGGAAACCTGTAATTTTTATGTAAGGAATATCTTCTCCAACCGTAGCCTCTATAATCGTTTGTCTGACTTCTTCATACAATGATTGTTCTTGCGGGTATAGCTGTGTACTACCTTCGGTAGAGGCAGGTGTGTGGCTTGGTATTAAGTTTTTATAATAGTCATAAAAGGTTTTGACCTTTTGGCTTTCTATTATGGATAGTATTCTGGATAGCATATCGACTCCTTCTTTACTGTCGGGGTTCTGATTCTCTCCGCTCGATTCCACTACCGATCGAAAAGAATCGACCATGCGTTGATACAAAAACGGTTGAATGACATATAGATGGCCTATGCTTTCAAACTGATTCAAGCAGTTATTGATTACATTTATATAATTATCCTGAAGTATGGAGGATCCCCTACACACACTTATCAGCTCAGTACGGTAAGTATCCCTTACCTCCCTCCAATCCAGCCCCAGTTCATTTTTTATCGTTTCAAAATATGGGTAATTATCCTCCAACATTTCCCATAAGGCATCATAGTCTTCAAGCGCTTGCTGTTTAGATAGAATTAACTGCTCTCCATCTGAACTAACTTTCAGTGCTGTTTCATATGGGAGTGGAAATTTGTCATAATCAGAAAACCTGTTTGTAGTAGTCTTATCAGGCATTCCCGGAGAATGCTCTGGAATGCTATGATTGGCGATGAACCCATCGCAGGAGCATAAGAGGGTCATTAGCATTGATAAAACTAAGATAAATAACTTATATGGCTTCATGCCTTTATAGTTCCTTTCAAATTCCGGTCATCCTAAGTATAATACTGCGGACAGCAGTTATTTATTAACCATTAGAGACATCCGATGTGCGATTAGCAGACGATTTCGAGCGGCTTGGGATGATAGTTTTCAAAAAGATGCCGCGCAACGCCTAAATCCTGCGCGGCATAGTCAATCCACTGTTTAACTTGCTGATCCATAGAGCAGAACTCCTTTGTGGAATACCTCGTTTTCTACGGTGAACTGATTCTTACGTTCGTCAAAGCGGCTTTTTGTGCCAACCAAAATATCCACGGGGCGCTGCTTCACGCCGCGAATCGCTTTATATGCAGAAGTGGCTACGGCGTGAAGATCCTTCTCACTGTCATCTACAATAATGTAGAAGTCAAAATCGCTGTCGGCGTGCGCGGTACCGTTTGCAAAAGAGCCAAACAGATAAACGCCAATCGGCTTGATCTGATCGACAAGCTTTTGCTTTATGACTTCAATCTCATCAATGGGCATGGAACACACCTCCTCATTGTTTTCTAACCATAGTATAGCAAACTGCGGAAAAATAATCAACGAAAACAGGTAGACAACAATTTCAAGAAACCAAGAGGTTCAGTCTGCCGATTCCTCGCAATCGAAAGATGCGGGTTCAATTTTCTCCACGGCCAACGCACATGGCTGCGGCAAGTGTGCGGTCTTGACTTCACTTGGAATTGCGGAAAGCGGCAAATAGACCCGATAGGCTTGCCCCACAGACAGCTGCTTGTTCTTTTCTATGCAGAAGACAAGTTGTTCGCCGTCTGCTTTTTGCAGCGCGACCCTGCGCTGCCGTTGAAACGGAACACTGGAAACCGAAAGACAAATGCCTTCCTCCGCGCAATAGCGTTCGTTCGCGAGCATTACATAAAGCTCTGCGCAGCGGATGCCGCAAAAAAGCAAGAGCAATGCGCTGAGGATCAGAAACGTCCGGTCGCCGGAGAAGGCGGAAATGATGGCTGCGGCCAGAAACGGCAGGCAGAGCAGCAGCGACAGCAGCCACTTCTGCAGCAGCGGCGCGGGCCACGCAAGGAGCTTCTTCATAGTCAGCACCGCTCGAAGACAATCTGCTTATGCAGATACAGGTTTGCGATTGCCGCCGAGACAGGGCGCGCCTGCCGGGAGGCTGCCATCAGGATGGGCAGATTCTCGCTGGTGGTCAATTCATCGTCATACAGGCAGTCCATGAGCTGCTCGTCGGAGCGAAGCGTCCGCACGCCACGCTCCGCGCATTTGATCAATTCCGCACTGCTGAGAAGCGCCTGATTCGCCAGCCGCACGATCTGTCGTTCCTCTGCGCTGTGCTTCGGACGGGAGAACAGGCGAATTGCTTTAGAGAACGGTGCACCGTTCCAAATCCAGAGCTTCAGAAACGCGCCGAGCCGCAGAAACGGGTTTGCCGATACCGGCGCGATATACAGGCAGGAAAGAAGATCATAGAGCGATTCATACTCGCTGCCGCCGCGCCCCTCCGCGACCAGTCCGCGGGTGACAAGCCTGTCAATATAGTCATCTAGTGTCGGCGGGACGTAAACGACAGCCTTCGCGTCAGCTTCAGATATAGTGCATAAATATCCTCAAAAGGCGCTGCGGGAGAGGTTGCCGCGGCATTCGCTTGGGTCGATCCGCTGCGCGGTGAGACGTTCATATTCGGCAGCGGGGATCAAAACAGGCTTGCCGCCGGCATCTGCGCTCATCAAATAACCAGAACAGGGCGAATGACATTTGCACTCGTTGCAGGAGATGAAGCAGGCATTTCGCCAGTTCCTGCGGCAGGCGGTCAGAAATTCTGCAAGCTGTTGGATGGTTGTCTTCATAGGTTTGTCCTCCAAATCCTCCTATAACAATACGCACCGCAAAACGACAAAAAGGTCACATGGAGTTGTGAAGTTTTCGTAAATTATGAAAATGAAAACGTCTCGATTGAAAGTCGGGCAGATCGTGCATATAAAAGTCGGCCAGCAGCGAAATTGGCTGCTGGCCGAAAGTATGTCTATTTGATTTTTACAGAAGCAATATTTTCTAAAATCATCAATGCCGCGAGAAGATCGCCTCAAGTGTCTGCAAGACAGCCGCCTTTCGTACATCCTCGTATTTGCAGTCAAATAACTGAAGCTCCAATTCTCCGGTGCTGGTCAGGATGTGAAAGTCTTCCATGAGCATGCTGCGCAGCAGCTCCGCGAACGGCTCACCCAGAAGATACGGGAAGCCACCCAGCCGGACTGCTCGTACATCCAGCAGATTGACCAGCGACACCATTGCACAGCATAAATCCCTGCCATAGCTTTGCAGACAGGCTGTGACCGCTTCGTCGCCGGATATAAAGGCTGCCGCAAGCTCCGTAATCGCCGCCTCATTTGGGTCGGAGCCATAGATATCCTGATAGCTGACGGGAATTCCTGCTGCCCGCAGGCGGGCAAACAGCGCGGTTGTCGAGCAGAATGTTTCGAGACAGCCACGGTTTCCGCAGTTGCAGACAGGCCCATTGCGGTCGATCGAAATATGTCCGGCCTCCAGCGGCATACTGCGCCCGCCCGGCAGGACTGCGCCCGCGTCAATGCCCTCCTGCACGGTCATCACCAGCAGCGGCAGAGGCGGCGGCTCCGTATCCCGGAGAAACGCGGAATACGCCACGGCTGCGGCATTGTTTGACAGCATGACATATGCGTCCGGAAACGCCGCGCGGAAATCGGGCAGGATCGTCGGACAGCACTGCTGCCAGCTGCGGATCACGGCGGAAAAGCTCAACCGCTCGGTCATAGCGTCGATCAGCCCCGGATACAGGATATGAATGCCAAGAAGTTGTTCCTCCGCAAGTCCCAGCGCGGCAAGCTGTGTGCGCAGCTGTGCGATGACCGGCGCGCTTGTGCTTGCCGGAAGCCGGCTCCGCGTCTGCGTCAGCTTGTGCAGGCAGATATCGTAGACGCTCAGGATCGAGCCGTTCGAGAGAATTTCCAGCGTTGCGACTGCACCCCGCGCGGCATTGACCGCAAGGTTGATCGGTCTCCGGCCCCGCGCCGTACTCCCGACTGCGCCCAGTTCCACCAGCCAGCCGCCCTGCAGCAGCTCATCGACCAGCACCGTCACGGTCGCCGCCGATAAGCCGGAGGCCTTCGTCAGTTCCGCGCGTGAGATCGGCGCGCGGCGGCGCACAAGGTCAAACAGCAGCGTTGCGTTCTGATCCTTCAGATGCTGCTGATACGAAGCCGACGGCATGCCCGCCCGAATCTGAATCATGGTACGCCCTCCTTCGCTCCGATATGGATTTAATCTAGCATATCAAAACGCAAAATACAAGCACGCGGCGCGCTTTCTCCATTGCGTACAAATTTATAAACTTTTCTGATTTATTTTAGTGGACAAAATAATTTGCGCGCGGTATGTTGAAGTTGTAAGAGTTGCAGCCGGAGCGCTGCGAAACAATCTGATTTTTATGAGGTGCATGAACATGGATAAAAAAGAAATCGCAATGAACGGCGCGGGCGTCGCCGAGCTCGGCTTCCCGATGTGGCCGCAGTTTGACCCGAAAACCAAGCAGGATATGGCCGACGCGCTGGATTCCGGCCTCGTCAGCTACTGGACCGGCAAGAAGGGCATGGAGTTTGAAGAAAAATTCCGTCAGTGGTCCGGCGCGACCATGGCAGTTTCCTGCTCCTGCGGCACGGCAGCCCTGCATATTGGCATTTCCTGCCTCGGCATTGGCCCCGGCGACGAGGTGCTCGTCCCGTCGTATTCCTTCATCGCGTCCTCCTATGCCATCGTGCAGGCCGGTGCGATCCCCGTTTTCTGCGACGTGACCCCCGACCACACCATTGACCCGGATGATATTGAGCGCAAGATCACCGACCGCACCAAGGGCATCGTCGTCGTGCATCTGTACGGTGTCGTCTGTGATATGGGCCGCATCATGGACATTGCGAAGAAGCATAACCTCTATGTTATCGAGGACTGTGCGCAGGCCATCGGCGGCAAATATAACGGCCGCTCCGTCGGCACCATCGGCAATGTCGGCTGCTTCAGCTTCTGCCAGTCCAAGCATTTTACCACCGCTGGTGAGGGCGGCATGGTTCTGACCATGGACGAAGACCTTGGCTGGGAATGCCGCTCGTTCCGTGACCATGGATACGACGTTAAAGCCAGAATGAATATGCTGGCCTTGGAAGAAGCCCTGCCTTACATTCACACCCGTGTCGGCTTCAACTACCGCATGACCGAGGTGCAGTCCATCTGCGGCATCAATGAGCTTGCCCGCTTCGACAGCTGGAATATGCCCCGCCGCAAGGCCTATGCCAAGATGTATGATGAGGCGTTTGCCGGTCTCAAGGGCGTGAAAGCGCTGCCGGTCAACACTGCTGAACGTGAGAACGCCTACTGGTGGTATCCTGTGACGCTGAACCTCGATGCGCTCAAGATCGACGCACCCGCGTTCGTCAACGAGATGAAGAAGCGCAAGATCCCGTGCTACGGCATCCAGTGGCCGGAGGCCTATGAGGAGCGTTCCTACAAGGAGCTCAACGGCTTCGGCACGGCGAAATTCCCTTTCTGCTCCAAGGAGTATAACCCCAAGGGCATCAACTACGAAGGTGTCGTCTGCCCCGTAGCCAAGAGCCTGCGCGCCTGCACGGTCAATCTGTTCCTGCACCCGACGTGGGAGAAGGAGCACATCCAGCGCGTCATCGACGCTTTTGTGGAGATCCATAACGAAAATCTGAAATAAGCCGCTGATTCAAAAGGCCCCTGCTGAACGTCTAATGGCGTTCAACAGGGGCTGTTTATCGTTATCCGGCGGCTTGCCAATATGGCTCTGCGCCGAAAGCAGTCAGTGCGCGGACAGTTTCTTCGGCGGCGAGGGGAATAGAATCGATGTACAGACTGTCCGTCTGGCCGGGAACTTGCGTGGTGACGGTGAAAATCAGATTCAGGGGTGTGTAATTGCCGGCTTCCTTTGTGCTGCCGGAGCCGCTCACGTCCTCCGCGCCGAGGAGCCCCGCGTTGATATCGTCCAGACAGGCCGTATAGACTCGCCACGCGTCGCGGCCTGTCAGTTCGAGGCTTTCGCCTGTGTCGAAGGAGGAGACGTAGCATGAGAGCACGTTTTTCTCCGTGCGCGGCGTATCAAAACCCGTGCGGATAAGTACACTGCCGGGGCTGTTATAGAGCGCGGAAAAGCGCGAAATGAGGCTGTCCGGGTCTTCCAGATCGGCTTCGCTGTAGACGATGCTGTAATAGCGCTCGGTGAGCGTGCCGTCCGTCATGCGGTAGGTGATGTAAAACTGCTCCGTGTAATCGGTACCGAGTTGATACGCGTGCCTGCGGTGCTCCTGCTTGCTTTTTTCTGAGACTGCTGCCGTGTGCAGGTTGAGAACATCCTGAATAAACGCGTCGTCCTGCGTGGTATAGAGGCCGTTCGACTGGTAATGCGTCAACCCGGCAGCCTGCACCGCGCTGCGCTCCGGCAGATACCGAGAATAGCCGAACAGGTCAAATTCCGCCGCGCCGAAGGCGAGCAGCAGCGCAAGGCAGCAGGCACCCAGCCCGAGCCAGCCTGAGCGGAACACATGGACCGTCTTCTGCAGGAGCATTTTTCCCGCGAAATAGCCCACAAACGCGCCCGCACACGAGAACAGCAGCACATACCAGAAGTTATCCGACGTATTGCTGGAAAACAGTTCCGCCATCAGCGCGCCGAGCACCAGCGCACAGCCGATCGTGAACACATACAGCGCCACCGGCCGCAGCCAGCCGACCGCAATTACGTCGCCGCTGCGTTCCATCTCGCGGTGCTTTAAAAGCAGGAACGCGCACAGTGCGAACACAAGGCCCAGTACAGCCAGCATGCCGAGATAACTCCAGCCCTCAAGCCGCGGGGCGTATTCCATATAATACATGCCGTCGCGTTCGAGCCAGTCCGTCTGCACGCGGAAGCCACCCTGCAGCAGTCCCAGCACTGGTGTGGCGTGCAGCGCGAATGACTGCATGGTGCTGCTCTGGCTGTAGGGCATGCCGTAGACAAACGTGAAAAGCAGGTGCCGCACAATGGTTTCGAGCACAAAGAACGTAAAATTCAGGATCACATATACGATAGGCATCGCAGCCATCTGCCCCACGACGCAGCAGACCAGCACCGCAAACGAGAAAAACAGCAAAAAGCCAAGCATCGTCGCGGTAAAGACCTGCATCGCGGGCACGAACACCGCTGCGCCGAAGCCTGCGCCCACTGCCCACAGCAGAAGCGATGACAAAAGCGCGGGTGCGGCACACAGCAGTAGGCCCGTCAGGTAATTTGTCAGGAACAGCGTCTCGCGCCGCACGGGCAGTGCGGCGTAGAAATAGGCGGTGCCAGCCCGAAACAGCCAGAAAAACAGGACCCAAGCCAGAAGTCCGCCGAGCAGGAACGGAAGCAGAGAGGCGTTGATGCGCGCATAGCCCAGGATCGTCTTTTCGATCTGTACAAGAAAGTCGTCTGTGCAGGACGAGACGCCCCGGCAGAAGGAAAACAGCCGCAGCGGCAGAAGCAGTTCATAGAGCGTGTACAGAATCCAGACCGGTGCAGTTTTTTTCAGCGCCCGCCGGAAGACCGCGCGGTCAAAGCACGAGATTTTTGACGTCATAGCCGATCCCTCCCAACTCGTAGATGAAGATCTCCTCCAGCCCCAGCGGCAGCAGGTCGCAAAGCATCGGCGCGCTGGCAGCCAGTTCGTCTGCGATGGTCTGCGGATCGCCGCGCAGGATCAGGGTCTGTACCCGTCCGAGCGTACTTTCATGCAGTATTTGAAGCGAAGACGGCAGTGGATGCTCCGTCACAAGCTGCACCTTGACGAAATTATCCTGCAGATCAGCCAGCGACCGCTCTAAAAGCATACGCCCCTCGTGCATGATGCCGACATAGTCGCAGATATCTTCCAATTCGCGCAGGTTGTGCGACGATACCAGCACTGTCGTGCCGTAGCCTGCCACGTCCTCGAGAGCCAAACTCCAGATTTGCCGCCGCATGACGGGGTCGAGCCCGTCAACCGGCTCGTCAAGTACCAGATAGTCCGGCCGCATGCTCAGCGTCAGCCAGAAGGCGGCGTGCTTCTGCATGCCCTTGGAAAAGCGCCGCAGCGGCGTGGACTCGTCCAGCCGGAACACATCGCGCAGCGCCGCGTAGCGCTTTGCGTCAAAGCGAGGGTACATCGTGCGAAAAAAGGCCGCGAGTTCCCGGAGCGTTCCGCCGCCAAACACACCGAGGTCGTCCGGAATATAGCCGATGCGGCTCTTGACGGGCGGATTTTCATAGACCGGCAGACCGCCGATGGTCACGCTGCCGGAATCCGGGCGGAAAATACCGGTAATGTGGCGGATGGCGGTGGTTTTTCCTGCGCCGTTTGAGCCGACAAGGCCATAGACCGCGCCCTGCGGTACGGTGAGCGTCAGATCGTCCAGCGCGCGTTTTGCGCCGCCGAAGGTCTTGGTCACATGCGAAAGTTCAATCATCTGTCAGTGCCTCCTGCGCCAAAAGCGATGCGAGTTCCTCTCCGCTCAGGCCGAGCGCGCGCAGCCGCTGTGCTGCCGTACAAAACGCATCTACTGCCTGCTTTTTCTGCTGCTCGGCAAGCTGGTCAATCTGCGCGACGAACGAGCCCTTCCCGGCAACGGAAAGAATATATCCGTCTAATTCCAGTTCACGGTAAGCGCGCTGGATGGTGTTGGGATTGATGGCCAACTGACCGGCAAGTTCCCGCACAGACGGAAGCCGGCTGCCGGGCGGCAGTGCCCCCGTCAGCATGAGTCTGCGCAGTTCGGCCTGTATCTGCTCATAAATGGGCCTCGGATCCCGGTAATTAATGGCGATCACGGAAAACTCTCCTCCCAACTGTATGAACCGTATTGATACAATTATAGCGCGGGTTCCGCACAAAGTCAATCAGAACCGACAGATTTTTCTGGCTTTCTGGTGTTTACGCGAAGAGCGGGCATTTACAGGTCCGGCTCATACAGCGTCTCGCCTGTCAGCGCCTCATAATATTTCGCAATCGCGCTGTGGTCGGCCTCGGAAAAGCCCGCTTCCTGCACGGCAAGCAGCTGCTGCATTACAACGGAGGACAGCGGAGCGGGCGAGCCGCTGTCCGCAGCGGCTCGAAGCGCGTTTTTCAGATCCTTGATATGCAGCCTGATCCGGAAGCCGGGCTGCGTGTCGTTGCGAAGCATCATCGGAACCTTCGCCTCCATAACGGCAGAACCGGCCAGTCCGCCGCGGACGGCGTGAAACACCGTCTCTGGCGAAACGCCGTTCCGCCGTGCCAGCATCAGCCCCTCCGCGGCTGCGGCGATGTTTGCTGCAACAATCATCTGGTTTGCAAGCTTGACAGTATTGCCTGCGCCGAGGGGCCCGCAATAGGTCACGGTGCGTCCCATAGTTTTCAGAAGCGGTGCATATTGCCTAAATAGTGCGTCCTGCCCGCCGACCATAAAGCTGAGCGTTGCATCAACGGCCTTTGGCTCTCCGCCGGATACCGGCGCGTCGAGCATCCCAACCTGCTTTTCTGCCAGCTTTTCTCCGATCTCACGGCTGACGCCGGAGTCGATGGAACTCATGTCTATAAGCACCTGTCCGCCTTTCAGATGTGGATACAGCTGCTCCAGAACGACGCTCCGCACATCCGGCGAGTCCGGGAGCATTGTGAAGATCACGCTGCACTGCGCACAGATTTGTGCAATGGAAGATGCGGCGGCTCCCGCGGCTGCGAGTTCCTGAACGCTTTGCGTCGAGCGATTGTATACAAAAAGCGGATGTCCCGCACGCAGAAGATTTTTTGCCATGGGTTTGCCCATGATTCCAAGTCCGATAAAACCGATATTCACAGAAGCCTCCTATTCTCTGGTCATCCGGTCAAAATCCAATGTAGTCCTGTTCCTTTTCAAACAGCAGCCCGCACATTTCACGGATCTCCTGCAGGCTGCAGACAGCTGCGCACAGCGGGTCCATTTGGACGGCATGGATGATTGCCTCACGGTCCTTGTTCATGCAGCCCTCGACGACAAGCGATTCGATACGCGCCGTTGTCCCAACCAGAATTGCAAGGTGTGCAGGCAGACTGCCGACGTGCATTTTGCGCAGACCGTCGCGTGTTGCAAGGACCGGGATCTCCACGCAGGCATCCTTGGGCAGATTTTCAATGCAGCCGTCATTGAGCACATTGCCGTTAAACTGGAAGGGCGTCTCCGAGCCGAAGCAGGCGTCAAAGATGTTCGCGGCATATTCGCCGGACTGCCGAATCTCCAGCGGCTCTTCCAGCCAACGGTCGATATCTTCATAGAGCGTCTTGTCGCGCGCAATGCGCTTGTTGATCGAATACGCATGCAGGCCGGGATTCCAGCCGGTACCGTGCGTGCAGTATTGTTCCAGAAGATCCGGGCGCTTCCGGAACCACGGGCAATACTCGGAGTTGTGACCGGACGACTCCGTCACATAATAGCCAAGCTGGAGGAACATTTCGTTTCGGACCTGCTCCTCGTTGTAGATGGCGGGGTCGCAGAGTTTTTCCCGGAGCAGCGGATATGCGTCCCTGCCGTTCCAGCGGTAATGCAGATAAAAGGCCTGATGGTTTACGCCGGCACAGAGATAATCAATCTCATGGCTTGGTGCGCCGATCCAATCTGCAAGCATCTGCGCGGTATGCTGCACACTGTGGCACAGGCCGGTGACATTCACGCGGGAATACGTCTGCATCGCTTTGCAGAGCATACCCATCGGGTTCGTATAGTTGAGAAACAGGGCGTTTGGGCAGAGGCTCTCAATATCCCGGCAGATATCCAGCATAAGCGGAATGTTCCGCAGCGCGCGGAAAATGCCGCCGACACTGCGCGTGTCTCCGATGTTCATGCTGACACCGAACTGATATGGAATATCCACTTCCAGCTTGGAAATATCCGTATCGCCGTTGAAAACTGTGCAGACTACACCGTCTGCACCCTCAAGCGCTCTGCGCCGGTCCGTTGTCGTCGTAATGTGCGCAGGAACCTGCATTGTCCGGACAACCTTTTCAACGCATTTTTCTGCATACGCAAGACGCTTTTCATCAATGTCCATCAGGCACAGTTCTGCGTCCCGAAAGTGTTCAAAGTGCAGCAGATCCATGACAAGATTCCGGGTAAAAACCATACTGCCTGCGCCGATAAATGCAAATTTTTTCATATTTGATCCTTCTATTTTAATAGAAAAAGAGCCGGCTTACGCCGGCTCTTTTTGAAAAAATAACTCAGCTGTGTGCTTCTTCGTACAGAGAGTGGAAGTTTTCGGTCATATATGCACCGACGTCTGCCTTGTCGGTTCCGTTCAACAGCTGTGCAGCGCCCTCAGACAGAACGTTCCACATGCCATTGGGCATATATTTGCGGTCGAACATGTTGTCAAAATAGATGTTCTCCGCGCCGTATGCCTCGACAAAGTCGTCGTAGGCTTTCTTGACGATGGAATCGTCCGGCGTGCTCTTCAGACCGGCTGTGCAGCCGTCATAGGCGAGGATCGCGGCTGCGTTTTCAGGCTGGGCAAGCCAGTTGAGCAGCGTCTTTGCAGCGTCCATATTCTCGGAGTCCTTCCAAATGCCGAGGCAGGTGCCTTCGCCGACGGCGCAGGAAAGCTTGCCGCCCTCTTCAAGCGCCGGATACGGCAGCAGGCCGAGATTAGCATCCGGATGATAACCGAGCGCAGCGCCGATGTAGGTGGAGGTGCGTGCGCAGAATGCAGTCGTGCCTGCACCGAGCGCCTGCTTCATGCCGACCGTGTCGAGCGTGAGGAAGTCAGCATTGAAGTAACCGGAGTCTCTCCACTTGATGATCTGATCGTAGATCGGGTCGAAGGCTTCGCCGAGATCGGCGGTGCCGTCGAGGAACTGTGCAAGATAGCTGTGATACGGGGAATCCTCGGGTGCAAAATAGCCGAGGCCGAAGGAGTTGATCAGACCGCCGGCATTGCCGGAATCCTTTGCGCCCATGATGACCGGGTCATAACCGGCAGCACGAATCTTGTCACAGGCTGCTTCAAAGTCCGCCCATGTCTTCAGCGTGGTCCAATCGACGCCGGCTGCTTCCACAACGTCCTTGTTGAAACAGATGCAGGAGAGTGCAATCGAAACAGGCAGGACGTACAGCTTGCCGTCTGTATCGGTGATAACGCCTGCGGCGGCATCCGAAATATCGCTGACCCAGCTTTCGCCGGACAGATCAGTAAGGAAGTCCTTATAGCGGATCAGCGACCAGCCGTGCGTGACCCACAGATCCGGCATATCGTTGGACGCCATGCGGATCTTCAGCTGCGTCTCGATCTCTTCGCCGACAGACACGATTTCCGTCTTGATGCCCGTCTCGGCGGTGAACTTGTCCATCAGCGCCGTGAAAGCTGCAAGGTTGTCGTCTGTCCAGTCAACCTCGATCTCGAGCGTGACGTCGGAGGCAGGCGCAGCCTGCTCAGTAGCAGCATCTGGGGTCTTTGCGGGGTCTGACGCTGGGGTCTGTTCTTCAGCGGGGGGGTCGGTCTTGACTGCGCATGCGCTGAACACACACAGGCACATGACGGCCGCAAGAAGAACGGCAATCAGTTTCGTAAAAGCTTTCATTTTTCGTCCTCCGTTTTTTGGTGTTTTTTTGTACAATTTTCAAGCCGCTTACAACTTGTAATTATATAATATATGAATATATTTTTTTAACAATTATAAAAAACGGCTATTCATTTGTTTTTTAGTTATAATATAGCGGACATTCTGATCTCAATCGCGCCGCTGTCCCATAGCGCGAAGACTCCATGGCGGGATTCGTCGCCCGTGCGGCAGCGGCTGACAAGAAACGTGCCGTCCTCGGAAAAGTGCCCTTCTCGTACTGACGCATATTCCGCGTTTGTGGGATAGAGCGCCGGTGAAGCGTCAAGCGCGTCAAGAGATCCGTCTGCAGCCAACTCCGGCAGGAGAAACACGCGGAAGCCCTGCCCAGCGATATAGAAGGTGTTCTCGTCTGTCTGGATCAGCAGACCCCTGCTCGGTTCATTCGCAGTCCCGGCGGTTTCTGCCTGACAGGCCTCTTTATGGCGGTAATCCATGCGCAGGAAGCCGTCAACCGTGCCGGTAAAGGAAATGAACGCGCGCCAGCCGCCTCGCAGACCGCAGATCAACATGTTGGCCTCTCTCCCTCTGCGGTAGATCGGATGCACATCCCAAACTCCAAGATTTTGCTCCAAAAGCGGCTGCACAGAGCGGAGAATATGGAACGAGTGGTACATGGAAAGGCCCTCTTCCGTCAGAGCGTCCTGCGCGTCGGTCAGGAGGCTCTCGCCGCCGAAGACATGAAAACCGATCGCACCGGCTCCGACGGCCTCAAACATGACGCCGCTGTTATAAATTGTCCTTGCAGACTCCGGAATATACAGCGCGCGGGAGAGATCCGGCCGGTTGTAGTCTTGCAGCATCTGCAGATAACCTGTCAGTTCCGGGATATAAATATCCGGTGCAAGCGTGTCAAGATGTTCGCATACGGCATAATAAATATTCAGATTCTGCGGCGCACAGGTGCCGGAGGGCCAATCGAGCCCGGCAATGCCTCTGCCGATCGTGATCCACGCGTTCGTATAAAGGAAAATAGGGTAGATCTGCTTGGCCGCCAGCGCCATTTGCTCGATATATTCGGCGATTGCATAGGCTGTGAGGTATTCTGCGCCGTCACCGCCGAACACCGCTGTCCAGCTGCCGCGCGGCTGCTTCCGGTGCTGCGCAAGCGCGCATTCCGGATGCGACTCGCACCAGTCCAGCAGCAGCTCCGGCACCTCCGCGCCGAACGCGGCCTCGCCCCAGACGGAAAAATCTCTTCGCGTACCGGAAAGATATCCCGCTTCGTTCTGAATCTGGACGGCAATGACCGTCTGCTCCTCACTGTCCAGCTTTTTGAGCGTCTGTATCATGCGGACGAAGGCTTTCCGATCTGCCTCCAGATTGGCCGGGCAGTGCGGCGAAAGATTCAAAACCTTTCGTCCGCCTTTCAGTTCCACGCGCGGGAAGCGCGTGGTATCCTGCTTGACCCATTCCGGCGTATACTCCATCGTGCCGTTTTTCCATGTTCCGAACCAGAGCAGGACCAGATGCAGTTGATATTCGCGCGCCAGCGAGAGAATCCTGCTGATAAATGCGTCGTCAAAGCAGCCTTCCTCCGGCTCATACCGTTCCCACGGAACCGGAACGGCAACGGTATTGACCTCCAGCAGCTGTGCTGCGTGAAATGTCTCGCGCAGCTGCTCCGGCATATAGCTGGAGGAATTATGAGATTGGATGCCAATCGAATAGAACGGCTTGCCCTGTGCGGTAAAAAATGCCTGTCTCTCCATAGTCGCCTCCCGTTACTGCTTTACCAGTACTGCTGCCCGTTCGGCCAACGCCGCTGCATTCAGACCAAACGCCTGCGTCAGCTGTGCGTAGGTGCCGGACTGGATAAACCGCAGCTGTCCGTCCGGGGATGCAGTATTGACTGTATAGATCTTGTCCGTGTGAACCTGCCAATGCCGCAGAAACGCGAGTTTGCTGAATTCAGCAAACAACGCACCGTTATTCTGCTCTGCAAACAGGACAGGCACATTGCTCTCGGCAAGTGACCGACAAACGGCTTCGTCGATGGACGGCATATCGATCACGCGTACCGGGACCCCAGCCTTTTGCAGCAGCGCGCCCGCCTCCAGTGCTTCATAGACACCATGCCCGCTTGAGACAAGAATCACAGCCGGAGCGGGATCGTCCATGACACGGTATGCCGTTGCGTACTGGAAGCAGAAATCTGGGGCGTAAATCGGCCGGACGGGCGTTTTCATGGTGCGCAGGTACACGAGCCCGCGATTGCCCTCCGCAATCCACTTCAAAACCGACTGAAGCATCTGCGGGCAGCCTACGTCTATGACCTTCAGCCCGGCAATGGTGTATGCAAGGCTCATATCGTCGTTGCCCATATGCGTCGCACCGTTGACGGCTGTTTCCAGATTGGCCGAGGTCGCAAGGAATGTAATGTCCAGATTGTGTCCTTCCGAGAGCCACGAACCGGCGTCGATTGCTTCCTGTCGTTCCTGATAACTCACAGCGATTCGGCGCAGCGCGCGCTGGTCGAAGAACGGCGAGAACGTACTGGTGAAGACATTTGCGCCCTCAGAGGCGAAGGCCTCGGCTACGCACATCATATTGCATTCCGCAATGCCGACATTGACTGCATGCGCCCGATTGGTCACGGACGCGCCATCATACAGGCCGCTGGCGTTTGCAAGATCGGAATCGACGGTATACAGCCGCGCGTCGGACGCAAACACACGCATTGCCTCTTTGACGACACCGTAAGTTGCATACCGTTCCTCCGGCTTCAGGCCGGGCAGCGCCTGCTTTGCGTAGCGCAGCTGCTTATCCCTCGGCTGCGCCCGCTGCACGAGCGGCTGCGTCTGCAAGCGGCGGCAGTCGGAAATCATGCCGTCTGTGCTGCGTTCGACGGCAAAGTGCAGCGCCGCTGCCATATTGTCGATAACGGCGGCGTCAAAGCGGTTCAGATTCTGCACAAGCTGCGCCCGCTGCAGCTGCTGCCAGTTCATCTCCAGACGAACGGCATCCTCGCTCATGGATGCCTTGTGCAGTCCCGTGATGGCAGACTGGCCGCCATGACCCTTTCGGGTATGGCAGATGATCGCCGTGGGCCGGTCGGACGGGACAGTGGTAAACGTCTCGAGCGCAAGCAGCACGGATTCCATTTCGTTGGAATCGGCGTGGAGCACCCGGAAGCCAAAGCCAGCAAATTTTTCCGCGGCGTCGTCCATGCGCACGACCAGCTTTTTCGTATCGTCGCTCTGTCCGTTGTTTTGGTCTACAAGGACGCACAGGTTCCGCAGTCCGCGGTCTGCCGCCAGTGCGGCGCCCTCCCAGCAGGAGCCTTCCTGCAGTTCACCGTCGCCGACCATGCAGTAAACATTGCCGCGGCCCAACTCCATCCGCCGCATGGCATAGCCGCAGCAGATCGAGATTCCATGCCCAAGCGGGCCGGTTGCGACCGGAACGCCGGGGAGAACCGGCCCGGGATGGCCCTTGACTGCTGCACCATATCCGCGGGAGTGGTACAGGTCGGAGTGGCTGATGTAGCCAAGATCCGCGTAAACCGCAGCCAGCGCCGCAACGGCATGGCCTTTGCTCAGGACAAACAAATCCTGCTCTGTGTCAGTCGGGCATGTAACATTGAATGCCGCAAGTCCGCTGTAGTAAAGCGCGGTCATTGCGGTCAGCGACGAGAATGCGCCGCCAACATGAAGGCCACGATCGATAGACGTGTCGCATTGCAGAAGGCAATCCATTCTGAGATCGCATTCCTTGACGCGCAGCAGCGCTGCGCGCGCTTCGAGATGTTTCATGATGATTTGCTCCTTTATGTTTCAGGTGCGTTCAGAAGCCGTAGGTGTCCGGCAGCAGAAAGACGCGGATGCGGTCGGGCGCGCGCTGAAATGCAGTGATGAGCGTCTGGCAGCACATGCGCATGTCTGTTTTGCAGTCCACGCAGAAGCCGGTCTTTGCGCAGCCGGTATTTGTGTGCAGCCGCGCCGCGTTGCAGGGCGCGGCAGTCAGCTTGACGCGCTGCTCGGCAGCGGCCAGATCGCGGACGATCTTGTTTGCGCCTGCAATCACGACAACATGCGCCGGGCCGTAGGCCAACGCCGAAACGCGGTTGCCGCTGCCGTCTACGTTGTAGAGTTCGCCGTTCAGCGTGATTGCGTTGGCGCTCATAAAATAGTAGTCGCAGAACTGGATCTGCTCCCGTGTCCCGCAGTCCGGCGCATGCGGGTCTCCCGCATAGTAGCTTCGCCCGCTTGTTCTGAGCCAGTTGAGTACGCCGGTTTGCTCCAGCGTAACGGAACCGCCGGAGGAGGCAGAAGCGGTTTGCGGGACGAGTTGTTCCAGCCGCTCAAGCAGCCGCTGCGCATTTGGGACGACCTCCGCTTCAATCCGGTTTTTTCGCAGGCTGGCAGCGGCGTGCTCCAAAAGTGCAAGCCGCTGCGCTCTGATCCATGCTTCCGAACTCATGCCTTACCGTCTGACATGCAGACTGCGATCCAGCGCTTGACTTCTTCCTTGATTGCCTCCACGGCCGGGAGCATCAGATCGATGGTGTGGATCGTAGGGCCGACGCGCTTGAGCGTCTCAAAGACACTGCTGAGGTATGTGTACTTGATGATGGTACCGACGTTGACCTTATTGATGCCGTTTTTTATCGCCTTGCGGACATCCTCTGCCGGGATGCCCGTGCCGCCGTGCAGGACGAGCGGGATGGAAAGCGCTTCGTTGACCTCGGCCAGACGCTGGAAGTTGATTTCCGGCTTTCCCTGATAGAAGCCGTGCGCCGTGCCGATGCCGACGGCAAGAATGTCAACGCCGGTACTCTGCACAAGCTTGACCGCATCCGGAACCTGAACGAGGAAGTCTCCGTTTGCATATTGACTTTCTTCGGTGTTGCCCTTGATCTTGCCGATCTCGCCCTCTACAAAGATTCCTCTGGGATGGGCGTAGGAAACGACGTCTGCGGTCATTTCAATGTTCCGCTCCAGAGATTCCTTGGAGCCGTCAATCATGACTGTGTCGAAATGATGGTCGCAGGCATCCTTGCAGATCTGCGGGTCGGTGGAGTGATCGAGATGGAGATAGACGGGAACCTTCGCGTTGTCGGCGAGGGAATGCGCCATTGCTGCAACGGTGTCCATGGTCAGTGCATTGGTGACCTTGGGAACGCCCGCAAGCATTACGGGCGAGTGCATCTCTTCTGCGGCACGGACAATGGCCGTCATATCCCAGATGTCGGAATAATTGAAATGGGGAATGGCGTAGCCCTCGGCGTCCGCCTGCTTCAGCTGTTCAAGAATCGAAATTTTTGTCATTTGAATGCCTCTCTGTTATCCTTCTAATTCAAGTTTCTCTTCCTCCGGGAAAAGCACCACGGAGCAATCGTTTGCGTAGGTCCGTTCCGGCAGGAAGACCAGAATATGGACCGGTGTATCTGCGCAGGCAAAGGGGGCTGCATGCCAGACACCGGCGTGCATCATCACCATTGTGCCCTTCGGGACGGAAAACGCCTCGATCTTGTCATAGGGCACAGCCGCTGCCTTTCCGGCTGGGGCAATGTGAATGATGACATCACCGTCGATGGGCATGAACGCCTCTGCGGTTGCGGTATGATATTCAAATTTTTCAGCGATCATAGGCCGCGGACTGACCCGTGTTACAGATGCGCACGGAATTCCGCTTCCGAGATTGACATGGACAAGATCCCGATAGAATTCCACGGGCGGCGGCCCGAGTCGTTCTCCGTCTGGATTGATCATCCGGCTATATGTGCCGTATTTCCGGAAGGCGTCCGCCGTCAGCGGTTTGGCGTTCAGCTTACGCATGGGCATAGATCTCCAGAGCCTTGCGCTTCAGGCTGCTTTCGGGAGCGGCCTCAACGCATGCACGGATGCCGGGGAAGTCCAGCGCCGTATGCAGAACGATGGGATCCATCACATCCAGAATTTCCTCCATGCTCCGGTGGGAAAGTGCAGAGAGTTTTTCCAATCTCCGCCTGGCAGCGACCTGAATTTCGCGCCGGGCCTCCGGGTATCCCTGTCCATAGGGATGCGCGAACAGTTCTTTGAGCATGTATTTGAGATTGATATCTCCGCCGACACCGCCGTAGCCCTTGTTCAGCGCAAAGGAGATGCAGTTGCCTGCATTGACCTGCGAAAACAAGAACGCATCGACCGGGTCGAGCAGCAGGCCGCATGCAGTCCCTGGGAACTGCAGAACGGCGTTCATGTACCCCTGGCCGGTTCCGCAGCCGCCGAGCACAAAATCGACGACCTTCAAATTGAGTACAAGCGCAGAGAGAAAGGCGGTTTCCAGATAACTCAGATCCGGCTCGTCCGGCTCGTTTTTCATACCGAGGTTAAGAACCTCGAGCCCCAACGACTCCGCGGCTGCGACAACGTCCGCATTGCGGTGCTTGGTGCTGCCTTCTGTAATAACTGCAACTTTCACGATTCATCCTCTTTCCTTTAAAGTAAATATGTTTGGATCTGCTCGGCTGTGGGCGTTGCGGGGTCGGCTTTGAGGGCCGGGAGATATTTGCAGGCTTCCCAAATCGCAGGCGCCAGATGGCCGTAAACGCCGGCGCAGTGGTGGATATAGGGGCCTTCCATGATCTTGCGCTCCCACAGCGGCCAGTTTGCCACCTCGGCCCAGAGATAGGTGCCGAAGGTTTTCGGGCCGTCGATGCCTCTGCCCTCGCCGAACAGACAGGAGTACGCGCCGCCAAGCCCGTCGAACCGGACAATGGTGATCTCCCCATGCTTCAGTTCCCAGCTGCCAACAGCGGGATTGCGCCGGTTGAAGTGAAGCGCGACGTTTGCGGCCTCCTGCTTTGCCAGCACATGCGGGAACACACCGCAGTGCCAGAGAAGTTCGGCATTGTCGTTGGTTGGATGGCGGATGGTCAGGTCTGCAAGGAAGGTTGCGCTCTGATAGCGGCTTGCGGCGGCAGCAATTACAGAGGAGACCGCGCCGTGAATATCTGATTCGCAGATTACGGGAAGCCCTTCGCCGGTCAGTTCCGAGAATACGAAGCAGGGTGCGACGCCTGCGACCGTATCCATCGGACGCCAGCACTGCGCGGCGATAGCCGAAACCTGCTTTTCCTCTGCCCAAGCGCGGAGCGTCAGCTTCAGATTGGCCAGCCGCGCCCAAGCGTCGTCTGAGTATCCGCTTTTCGGGAAGCGGGTCTTGAGCGACGCAGCTTCTGCCTGCACAAGATCGCTGTGCGCCTTTTCGTGGGCAAGCAGCAGATTGGACAGATCCGTCATGGTGATCGGAACGATCTCAATCCCGAATTTCTCCATCAGTTCCCGTTCGTTGACCTTCACGCTCCAGAAAATCTCCGGTCTGGTACCGATCTGGCCGATCCGGAGATGCCGCATGGCCTTGACGACGCTTGCGGCGCGGAGGAAGGTATCGAAGCCCTCCCTGAATTTTGGGTCGGACAGCGCGCAGTTGGTAATGTAGGTGAACTTGACGCCGAACTGCTGCAGGACCTTTGTCGTTGCAAACATGCCGCATTGCGTATCCGTCAGCCGGTCGCCGTTTGCATCCGGGGCAGCGTCTCTGGGGCCCCAGATGAGCACCGGCTTTCCGACGGCCCGCGCCAGCTTTGCCACAGCCTCCTCGCTGCCGAAGTTGCAGTGCGGAATAAAGACCGCATCAACCTGCTCACGCAGGAAAAGTGCCGCTGCTTTTTCTGCATCTGCGACATCGAACAGAAGTCCTTCGTCGTTGATCGTGTCAAGCGTTACAAGTTCCAGCATCGGATACGTCCGGATCTCCGCTTCGATGCAGTCCTTGATCCGCCGCGCTTCGTCCTTGTTGAATGCCTTTGGGGTGGTCAGCACACGCCGGGTCGGTGCGAACCCAAGCTTCAGTACACCGTTTTTCATAGAATCATATGCCCTCCTTTACAAGTCTTGTGCCTGCCTCGGTTTGAGACAGAATGTTTCTGATTGGCTGCAGATAGTCCAGATCGCTGGTCGCGCCAAGCCTGCTGCAGGCAAGCGCACCGGCTGCATTGGCAAATGTAACGCAGTCCTGAATGGTCCAGCCGCGCAGAACGCCGTGGATCAGGCCAGCCATAAAATTATCACCCGCGCCCGTCGTATCCAGAACGGATGTGCAGAACGGTGCAACGGTTCCGCAAAACGCATTGGAGCACACATAGCAGCCGTCTGCCCCCAGCTTGACGCCGACATGCTTCGCGCCTCTGCTGCGGAAGAAACGCGCGATCTGCGCGGGCTCCGTCAATCCGCTGAGCGCAGCTGCTTCGTCATAGCTTGGGAAGAAATAATCCGTATATTCCAGCAGATTGCCGATTCCCTGCAGGCCGATGTGGAATGCGTCATATTTTGTGTCCACGACCGTAATGCAGCCGGCGTCCTTTGCTGCCTGAAGCAGGCGGATGCTTGCGCTCCGGTCAAAGGAGGGCAAGGAAAACAGGCCGCCGATCGACACAAGCCGGGCCTGCCGGACGCAGGTGTAGTCAATATCGCCGTCTCCGAAGTTTCGCAGGCAGCCTTTGAAGGTCAAAAAGCTGCGCTGCGCATTTTCCTTGATGAGTACGATGCAGGTGCTGGTTCCGGTGTCCGGATCGGAGAAAACAAACCGGTCGTCTACGCCGCGCTTTTGCAGCGCTGCGCGCATCATGCGCCCGCTGTCATCGTCCGCCATGCGGGATAAAAGCGCCGGCTTTTCCCCAAGCGCCGCCAGCACGCAGGCCTGATTGAACGCGTCGCCGCCGCCCATCATGGAGATTTCCTGCACCTGCACGGTGTCGCCCCCACTGAAATGCTCCGGAACTGGGCGGACGACAACGTTGCCGACCGCCAGACCCGCGCAAAGAACGTCAAACGAGCGCGGCTGCGTGGATGCTGCGTTCATGGTTTCTGCACCTCCCGTGCTCAGATCGTCCCGTCCCATGTTGAAACTTCCTCGTGCCGCATTTCTTCCTCGTCAAACCAGTGCTGGGTCACGGTTTTCGTCTCGGTGAAGAATTTGATGGCATCCTTGCCGTGGCAATGCAGATCGCCGAAGAAACTCTTCTTATGGCCGGTGAAGGAGAAAATGCCCATCGGGACTGGAATGCCGACGTTGATGCCGACCTGACCGCCGTCGGTCCGTCTTGCAAATTCACGCGCGTAATAGCCGTTCTGCGTGAAGATGACAGAGCCGTTTGCAAACGGATTGCTGTTCATCAGCTGAAGACCCTCTTCAAAGCCCTTGACCCGCTTGACGCACAACACAGGGCCGAAGACCTCCCGCGTGCCGATTTCCATTTCGGGCGTGACATGATCAAAAATGGTATGGCCGACATAATAGCCGTTTTCGTAGCCCTTCACCACGCAATTTCTGCCGTCGAGCACCAACTCGGCGCCGCTTTCCACACCGCGATCGATCCAGTCCGTTACAAATTTCTTGTGCTCCGCGTTGACAACTGGCCCAAGCTTCGTCGTTTTGTCATAGGCGGGGCCGATTTTCTGCTGCCTGCACAGGCGCACCAGTTCTGCAACCAGGCGGTCTGCGATTTCCTCCTCTACAACGATCACGGGCAGCGCCATGCAGCGCTCTCCGGCGCAGCCAAACGCGGAATTCATGATGCTTGCCGCCGTTCTGGTGATGGGGGCGTCCTTCAGAACGAGCGCGTGGTTTTTCGCCTCGCAGAGCGCCTGTACGCGCTTGCCGGCAGCGGCCGCCGTTGCGTAGACATGCTGGCCGACGGCAGTGGAGCCGACGAAGGTAACGCCCTTTACATCCGGATGCTTGAGCAGGAGTTCCGCTTCGTTTCTGCTGCACGTCACGATATTCAAAACGCCGTCCGGGAACCCTGCCTCTTTATAGAGTTCTGCAAACCGCAGGCACGTCATCGGCGTTGCGGTCGCTGCCTTCAAAACATAGGTGTTGCCGCAGGCAATGGCCAGAGGGGACATCCAGCCCATCGGGATCATGGCCGGGAAGTTCCAGGGGGCGATGCCGGCGTATACGCCGAGCGGCTCACAGTAGCGCACGGTGTCATAGCCATTGGAGACGTTCATCTGGCCCTCGCCCATCATCAGCGTCGGGATGCCGCACGCGAATTCAGTCATTTCCAGAGCCTTCTGCACATCGCCCGCAGCTTCGGACCACGCCTTGCCGTTTTCCCGTGCGACCATCATAGTCAACTCGTCGAAGTGCGCCACGATCAGATCACGGAGTTTGAACATCAGATCCGCACGGCGGCGCGCCGGGGTCTGCGACCACGCCGGAAACGCGGCTGCTGCCGCCTTTACCGCTGCCTCTACTTCCTCGTGCGTACAGATTGGCGCCTGCGCGATGACCTCGCCGGTGCTGGGGTCATAGATATCGGAATATTTGTCGGTTTTCGATTCCACATAGTTGCCGTTAATAAACGGACGAAGCTTTTCTACCATTGTTTTTCTCCATTTCTCTGCGTAATGCAGTCAGATTTTCGTTATTTTACCGCGCTGTCCACAGCGCCCTTGATAAAGTATTTGTTGAGGAAGATATAAAGCGCGATGATCGGAAGCATCGCCAGCACGCAGCAGGCTGCAGCGCCGTGCAGGTCGGTGCTTGCCTCTGAGAAATACTGCTTGATGACAAGCACCACCGTGTACATCTTCGGCTTCTGCATGATATACATGGGGTACAGGAAGTCGTTCCATGCACCGACACCCTTCATAATGATGACTGTGACCGTCACGGGCTTAAGCTGCGGGAGAATGATATGCAGGAAGCACTGCAGACGGTTTGCCCCGTCGATGGTTGCCGCTTCATCCAGTGCGCGGGGGATCGCTGTAATATAATTTGTATAGAGATAAATGGAAAGCGGCAGGCCGAATGCGGCCGTAACCAAGATCAGTGCCCAGTGGGTGTTGATGCCGTTGAATTTGACCAGAATGGAATATACGCCGACAAGGATCGATACCGGCGGAATCATCATGATGGCCAGATTGACCGAGCGGATCCATTCATTGAACTTCGTTTGCAGCCGTGCCAGCGGATAAGCCGCCAGACAGCCGCAGAAGACCTCGATTCCGACGACACAGGCCGTAACAAGAATCGTATTTTTAAAGGCGTTGAGCAGGTTGCTCTGGCCCGCGTTTTTCAGGATTTTCAGATAATTTCCCAGATAGATATAATCCGGCCACGTCAGACGGGAAGCAAGATCGGTAGACTGCTTCAGCGACATCTCAATCAGCACATACAGCGGAAGCGCATTGATCAGGATGATAAAAAATGCAACGATGTATTTCCACCATACAGGCTGTTTCCATGCGGAGCGTGTATGCTTCGTCAGGTCCTTTTTCATCAGTATTCCACCTCCTTCGATCTGAAATAGCGATTTGCGATAATCGTTACGATCAGAATGAATACAAACATGAACACGCCGATGGCGGATGCGTAGCCGGCTTTTTCAATGCGGAAGTATACATACGAAATATAGGTGGAGAGCGAATGCGTCTGCTGCGCGGGGCCGCCGTTGGTCAGGGAGATGATGATATCGTTCAGCTTCAGGCTGCCGATGAGATTGATGATCACGGCGGAAGCGATTGCAGGGATCAGCAGCGGGAGCGTGACATAGCGGAATTTCTCAAATGTAGAGGCTCCGTCAATATCCGCTGCCTCGTAGTACAGTGCCGGAATGCTCTGCAGGCCTGCCAGGTACATGACCATCGAGGTGCCGCAGTATTGCCAGCTGTTCATGATCGTGATGATGAACCGTGCGCGCCCCGCGTCTGCCAGCCAGTCAACTGGCGCCCTGCCGAACCAGCCGAGGATCTCGTTGAGAATGCCGCGGTCATACTGCACAAAGTAATAGATGATATAGCCCATAACGAGACTGGAGATCATGATCGGCAGATAGACAAACGTTCTGACAGCGGTATGGCCTTTGAAGCGGGAGTTCACGAACAGCGCTGCCGAAAGTCCTAGAATATTCTGAAGAATCGTAGAACCGAAGCCATAGAGCAGGGTGTTGCGGAAGGCAGTTCCGAGATTTTTGTCGGTCAGCATGCTCAGATAATTTTGGATGCCGACGAAGCTTGTCTTCGGGGAGTAACCGTTCCACTTCAAAAAGGAAAGGCGGAATCCGTTGGCAAGCGGAAAAACCAGAAATGTCAGCATTATGATCAATGCCGGAAGATAAAACAGATTCATACTGTTTTTCCTGAACCATTTTTTCATCAAGATGCCTCCTGTGTTGTTCTTTTTTTCGTAGTATACAGCAGCCCACGCTGCCGAAAAAGTATAAAATTCAGCTATTTTCATTCAATACGGTTCGATGGCCAATTTTTTGTAGGAAGTGACATGAGTCAGTGCGATTTTTTGTATATTCTGCTGGATTTTATATTTTTTCTGTCCGATTCCGCTTTTTATGCTATGATATACAAAAAAACGGAGGTGAGCAGATGTGTTTACTGTTCTCATTTTTGGAAGAAATACACAATATCTGCATATGGCGAAGGATCTCTACGATTGGCAGGCCAAGGGTTTCTCCGAGATCTATGAGCATACGCGTGAGTCCGCTGCCATCTCCGCGATCTCGGCAAAGGCGCCAGATCTGCTCGTCGTGGATGCACAGGCACCATGTATGGCGCAGATGGCGTTTTTGCACCGGGCTCGGTTGCTGGCGCCGCAGATGCGCGTGATCCTGCTCACGTCGCAGAAGGATTTTTCCGTCGCACAGGCTGCGTTTGATCTGCGTGTGGATGCGCTTCTCGTCTGGTCGGAACTGGACGCGGAGATTTTTTCCTCCAGAGTAGACCGAGTTGTGAGTGAACTGGACGAGATGATCCACCGGCGCGGGATCGTAAAAAGGCAGCTGTTCCGTGATATTCTGAAGGGAAAGATCCCGACGGAAGAGGAGAGCGAAAAATATTTTGAACTCCCCGTCAAGCATCCTCAGTACGTCATGATCCGCATCAACCGGGACACGCCGTACCGGGTGCTGGGAAACGAGAATACGCCGTTCGTGGGCTATTATGCAGTCAACTGGCACAGCTGCAATTTTCCCTCAAATCTGGTCTATATTGCAACCGTAAACACCTATATGCACAGCTGGTGTACACTGCTCTGGCTGAAGCGGAACAACAGCGCTGCGCAGACACAGGCCATGACCTATACAACGGCGGTCATGCTTCAAAAAACCTTCAAGCAGCAGTTTCAGGATACGGTCAGTGTGGTTTACAGCCAGCCGTTTTCCGATTTCCGGGACGTGATCGGGATCGTAAACCGGATGGACGAATGTCTTGCACTGCAGCGGTATTACGGGAAGGCACAGATCAATTCCATTCTGGATTTCGCGCCCATGCACACCATGAATGAAAGCTGGCTTCAGGGCAGACTCACCGGGCTGGATGCGGCACTCAACGCCGGCGACCGTGCAGAAACCGTCCGGCAGATCACGCTGCTGTTCTCTGTTTTGCGGAGTGATCTGATCAATCCGGTCTTCCTGCCCGTTGTGTGCGAGCGTCTGCTTGATCTTCTGCGTGCTTACTGCAAAAAGAAGCATATCATGGCGGCATACAACGAGTGGGTCGGCAGTCAGATCCATGCGAACGACAAATATTCTCTGGACGATATTACAATCTGGTTCTGCGAAGCAATCCCACTGTTTTTGGAGCAGAAGCATCCGGAACTGCAGTCCGGACAGGCGCAGAAGATCCAGCGGATCATCGATTATGTTGAGCAGAATTACGCCATTACGGAAAACGTTCCGGAACTTGCGGCGAAATTTCACATCAGCGGCGACTATCTGCGGCATCTGTTCAAAGAGGAAACAGGGGAAAAGATTACCGCATTTATTACGCGTGTAAAAATCGAAAAATCCAAATCGCTGCTGGAATCCGGCCGTTTCCGTATCAACGAGGTGGCCGGTATGGTCGGGTTCAACTCCACACAGTATTTTGGCACCGTGTTCCATAAGCAGACCGGTATGACGCCGCGCGAATATCTTGCGAACCATGCCGCCAAGATCACGGCAGTGCCTTGACGTGCCCATGTAATACTAAAGTCTAATTAAAAAAATTGACTATCCAACTACGCCGTGTCATGCTCTTTATCGTATCAGAGGTCAAGGTGCAAATGGTATCGCAAAGCCGATCTACTACCTTCTCCAAAGTAGCAAACACTTCATTGCGGAAGCCCGTGATTCAAAGTTCTTTCCATATCTGCTCGATGGGATTCATCTCAGGCGTATACGGTGGAATGTAAAACAACTCTATGTTTTCCGGGATATGAAGCTTGTTAATATATTGCGTGTGGAAGCCGGTTTTTTCACGAATTTCTTTGTTCTGCTTCCCTTCTGCTCGCATCTCAAGTGCTGCCAGTCTTTTTTCAACATTCTTGTCTCGATTCTTTTTCCTCGCAGCCTTGATTTCTTGCGTTTCCTCAAGCGTGAAAGTGTATCTTTTCATTTCTCATCACCATCTTCATTGTACAACAACGGCGTCAAATTATCAATCTTTTTAAAAAGATATTAGTATAAAAACAAAAACGGCTGCCCTCAAGTCTTCCCTTAGTGAAAGGGAGACTTGAGGGCAGCCGCATGATAGCATTTTGTGGTTGAATACAGTGGATAGGCTGGGATTGCCGAAGTCGTGTCCTTACACGACAGTGTCATACTCGCCCGCGCCGCCGCCGGCAAAATAACGGTGCAGATCGAATGGGGAGAAGACACCGCGGTCAGTGACGATGCCGGAAATGAGGTGCGGCGGGGTCATGTCGAATGCGGGATAATAGCCCTTCACGCCCTGCGCCGCCGTGCGCACGCCCATGGCCTGCAGCGTAAATTCCGGGTCGCGCATCTCAATTTTAACGGTGTCCTTTGTTTCATGGCCGATATCCGGCGCGCCGGTAACGAATGTCGGAATACCGAAATGATTGGCGCAGATGGCGATCTGCAGTGTCCCAACCTTATTGACGACATAGCCGTCGAGGCAGATTGCGTCCGCCGCGCAGGTGAACAGATCGACGTGCTCCCGCTCCATGACGAAGGCGGGCATATTGTCGGTGATCACGGTCACGTCGAAGCCCATATCATGGCAGACCGTGGCTGTCAGGCGTGCGCCCTGAAAGTACGGCCGTGTTTCCGGGCAGAACAGGCGGAAGGTCTTTCCGGACTGCTTCGCTTCCTTCAGCATCATGCCGACGATCGTCTCGCCGAAGCACTGCGTCATGACCGTGCCGCCGTCTGGGATGAGCGGCACAAGATACTTTGCGATTTCATTGACCTTGCTGTAGCGGCGGTTATTGGCGTTTACGGCATGTTCGCGGATAGCAAGATCGACCGGACGCCCCTCACGAAGCGCCAGCTTTGCCGCCGCCAGACAGCCGTCGCAGACCAGCTTCATCCGCTTGTAGGTTGTGGGGCGCGCGTTTGAGATTGTTTCGTCCGCTGCCTGCAGATAGGCCAGCTGCTCATCCGCAGATTTTTCCCGGCATTCATACGCGGCCAGCGCCATGCCCATGGCCGCCGCCGTATACGGCCCCGCGCTCTGCGTGACCATATCGCGGATGGCCTGCATGACCTCTACATGCGTTTTGCAGCGAACAAATTCAATTTTTGCCGGGTAAATCCGGCGGTCGAGGATCCGCACCTCGCCCGCGTCGTACCACGCGACGTTTTCATATTGCAGCATGAAAGCCAGTCCTTCGTCTGCCCGGAACCATGTCATACGTCCATCTCCTCCAGAATTTTTTCAAGATAGCGGCTGAACCGCTCTGCGACCGCCGCGCCCGTCTCGTTGACCTCCTCGCCGGAGACGGCTTCGCCCGTGATCCCGGCGGCCATATTGGTAATAACGGAAATGCCCAGCAGCGGCAGGCCGCAGTGCGCCGCTGTCAGCGCCTCCGTCACAGTTGACATGCCAACAGCATCGCCGCCCAGCGTGCGGATGGTGCGGATTTCGGCAGGCGTCTCGAACTGCGGGCCGGGCATGAAGAAATATACGCCCTCCTGCACGGAAAAACCAAGTTTTGCTGCGCAGGTCTTTGCCAGTTTGCGCAGTTCCGGGGTGTACATGCGCGTCACGTCAAAAAAGCGCGGGCCGAATTCGTCCACGTTCCTGCCCCGCAGGGGACTGGAGCCGTTCAGTTTGATATGGTCGGCAATCAGCATGAAATCACCGCGATGATAGGAAAGATTCACGCCGCCCGCCGCGTTCGTCACGATCAGAGCCTGGACGCCGAGCAGCTTTAAAAGCCGCACCGGCTGCGTCAGCTGCTCGAAATCGTAGCCCTCATAGCTGTGAAAGCGTCCCGCAAGGCAAACGAGCCGCTTCTTGGCCAGTTCTCCGAAAATCAGCTTCCCGGCGTGGCCGGGCGCGGTAGAGACGGGGAAGTTCGGAATGTCGTGATAGTCGATCTCAACTGTGTTTTGAAGCCTTTTTGCAAACGGTCCGAGCGACGAGCCGAGAATCACCGCGATCTGCGGCGCAAACGGCATCCGTGCCCGAACATAGTCCGCGCTTTGTTCATAAAATTTATACGGTTCATTCATAATCGCTGACCGCCTTTCCTTCTTTTGCTTATCATACCGCGCAGGAGGGGACTCCGTCAACCAAAACTGCAAAACATGGGGGGAGCATGAACACATTGTGCTGGAAAAATCCAGACATCAGAAACTATCTGGGCTTTTTCAGTGCCCGAACATTATGAATCAACAGCGGGACTGTACGGGAATACTCCGCCGGCTGTGTTGGCTCTGTGTCGCCTCAGCAATGGTTTTGACCGCAGGTCAAAACCAGCGGTATTACTTACCGCTGCCATGCTTGTGCATGGAATTGTCGGACGATCGAACCCGATGAGTTTGGTTTAACATACGAATAATCAAAAAAAGAAACCATCCGAATGGATGGTTTCTTTTTTTGGTGACCCGTACGGGAATCGAACCCATATTACCGCCGTGAAAGGGCGGTGTCTTAACCTTTTGACCAACGGGCCTGGTAGCGGCAATCTGACTCGAACAGATGACACTCCGGGTATGAACCGAATGCTCTACCAACTGAGCTATGCCGCCATATTGCTTGCGCCGTATCTCACGGGCACGATGTATTATAAAGGATGTCGAGCGATTTGTCAACCGGAAACTTTCACTTTTTTAGAAATTTCTCTAGGGTGTATCTGAAAACTCCCAACGCACCCGGACAGCGGGCCTTTTTGCGGTGCGCCGCGTCATTTTTCCTTGAAATACGTCAGTATTCCTGCGAAAAAATGTCTTGCGCAACGCAAAAATCCCTCGCTGCCGGTCACATCATGAGTTTTCAGATACACCCTATGTTTTTTCGCTCACCGGTGCATACTAGCAGCGGGTGATAAGAAAAATGACACTTCTGTATTTTTGTCTGATTGTGCTTGCGGGCGGGACAGTCTATGTCTGTATTGAATTTCTATGGCGCGGACGTTCACATTGGAGCATGTTTCTGGACAGCGGACTCTGCGCAGCGCTCATCGGCATGCTCAACGAGTGGGCGCCGGGGCTGCCGCTGAGCGCGCAGGCGCTTCTGGGTGCCTGTGTCATATCGGGCTCAGAACTTGTGTTCGGCTTCCTGTTCAACCGTGCCTATACCGTCTGGGACTATCGTGGCCTGCCGCACAGCTTTCGCGGGCAGATTTGTCCGCAGTATTTCTGCGCGTGGCTGTTCATTGCGCTGCTGGCGGTATTTCTGGACGATGGGCTTCGGGTTCTGGCTCTCGGCGAATCGCTGCCGCATTACAGCTTATTCTAATTCGCCCAACACGCCGTCCCGGTAGAGTTCCGTCACACGCACGGCGCGGATCTCATTGTGCAGATCCGCCGCCTGTACATAGACCTTGACGTAATTCATGGCGTGACCGGCGTACAGGCCGTTTTCTTCCTGCTCAAACAGAACCTGCTGCGTCGTGCCGAGCATGGAGGTATGATACTGTGCTTCCAGTTCTGCTGCGGCAGACGCTGCCTCTGCTGCGCGGCGCTCTTTGACGGCGTTCGGGATCTGGCCGGGCATGTCCGCCGCAGGCGTACCCTTGCGGCGGGAGTAGGGGAAGATGTGGAACATGGAAAGCCCGCAGGTCTTCAAAAACGCCAGAGACTCGGAGAATTCCTCTTCTGTCTCGCCGGGGAAGCCGACGATCAGGTCGGTCGTGACGGCACAGCCGGGGAAATACTGCCGCAGCAGACGGACACTTTCGAGATACCGGGCTGTGTCGTATTTGCGGTGCATACGCTTTAGAACAGTATCCGAGCCTGATTGCAGACTCAGGTGGAACTGCGGGCAGAGATTTGGATACCCGGAAAGCGCCTTACAGAATGCCTCGTCAATCGTGCGCGGCTCCAGAGAGCCGAGACGGATGCGTACGCCCGGCACAGCCTCGCACAGCGCTGCCAGCAGCTGCCGCAGGCAGCTTCCGTCCTTCCATTCCCAGCCCCAGGACGAGATCTCAATGCCGTTGATGACGATCTCCCGGTAGCCCTCAGCGGCAAGGCCCGTTGCCTGCGCCACAGCCGCCTCCAGCGGCATGGAACGCACCCGGCCGCGTGCATAGGGAATGATGCAGTAGGTACAGAAATTGTTGCAGCCGTCTTCGACTTTCAGAAGCGCTCTTGTCCGCGCGGCAAGTCCGCCCGCGGGCAGAATTTCAAACGCGCGGGGGCCGCCTGCGTCGTCCACGCAGTCCCATTTCTGCCGCGTCTGCGCGGCATCGATCATATGCCGGACGAAAGCCTCCCGTCCATCTGTGCCGATCAACACATCCACGTCAAGCTTTCGGATCTCGTCCGGGCTGCTCTGCGCATAGCAGCCGCACACACCGACCACGGCCTGCGGGTTCAGCTTGCGCACGCGCCGGATGGCGTTGCGGGATTTTTTATCGGACACGGCCGTGACGGTGCAGGTGTTGATGATGTAGCCGTCGCAGATCTCGTCAAAGCTGCCGAGCGTATGGCCGCTCTGCACGAGCAGCTGCTCCATGGCCTGCGTTTCGTATTGATTGACCTTACAGCCGAGCGTATAGCATGCAAATTTCATAAAACCACCAAAATCAGAGATTATGCACAAAAAAGGTTTGTATTTTTTGTGGATAGTATAAAATACCGTTTTCGTTTATACTGGATAGTAACAAATTTGATAGCAGCACTTCTCTTGTTTTCCCAGCAGATGCGTACTGAGCCCAGCGTTATTATACCGGATGCTGTTCCGATTGTACAGTCCATTGCAGGAGGATTTTCCGTGAGAGAATTTACCGTCATGTTCCATTCCGTGAATGAGATCGCGCAGTTTGCCACGATTGCGAACCGCCAGCCTTTCCCGGTTCATTTCAATTACAAGGATTCCCGGCTCGACGCAAAATCGATTCTGAGTCTCTGTGCGCTCCCGCTGCAGACACCCGTTTCCGTCGAACTGCCGGATCGCGCGGCGGACGGCTCCTTCCTTTCGGACATTGCGCAGTTCCTCTGTGACCCGGACGCATAAACAAAGTGATATCGCACCCTTTCGTTTCATATGCTTGTACAAATGAAACGGAAGGGTGTTTTTCTATGGAAAAGAAGCTGTTTTGCCTTGTGCTTGCGTTCGTTTTCGCGGTGGGACTCGGCCTGACGGCCCGGGCAGAGGATCTGGCGCTGCCTGCGCCGTCGTGTATTCTGATGGAAAAGGACACGGGGCAGATCCTCTATGAATCCAACGCACATGAAAAACTCCGCCCGGCCAGCGTCACAAAGATTATGACGCTGCTGCTGGTGATGGAAGCGCTGGACAACGGCTCCATCGGTTGGGACGATACGGTTACGACCTCTGCCGCAGCTGCCGCAAAGGGCGGCAGCCAGATCTATCTCGAGGAGAACGAGCAGCTGCCGCTTCGGGAGATGCTTAAATCTGTCGTTGTCTCGTCGGCAAACGACTGCGCTTGCGCGCTGGCCGAGCATGTGGCAGGGAGCGAGGCAGCTTTCGTTTCCCGCATGAACGACCGTGCAGCAGAACTTGGCATGACGGATACGCATTTTGTCAACTGCACCGGACTGGACGACGGGCCGGACGCGGACACGCATCTGACAACGGCCTATGACATTGCGCTCATGTCCTGCGAACTGCTGAAGCATGACGAGATCAAGGAGTATACGACCATCTGGATGGACACCGTGCGAAACGGCCAGTTTGGCCTGTCCAATACCAACAAGCTTGTCCGCTTCTACGACGGCACGACCGGCCTCAAGACCGGCTATACCTCTGCCGCCAGGTATTGTCTGTCGGCCTCTGCTGAGCGTGGGGGAATGGAACTGGTCGCAGTCGTGCTGCACTGCAAAACCTCAGTTGACCGGTTTGAATCGGCCAAGGCGCTGCTCAACTACGGTTTTTCCAACTATGCCCTTGTTACGCCGCAGCCGGAGAGCGGAATTCCGCCTGTTCCGGTCGTACTGGGGCGGCAGGAGTCTGTCACGCCTGTTCCAGAACACAGCACGCCGGTTCTGCTGGAAAAGGCGCTTGCCGCGCAGGTACAGACTGCCATTGCGGTTGACGAGACGGTACAGGCGCCTGTGGCTGCCGGACAGCGGATCGGCACGATGACTGTCACGGCGGGGGAGCAGCTGATTGCAGAAATCCCGCTTGTTGCGCCGGAGGATGTCGCTGCCCTCACATTCCCGGAACTCTGGGCAGAGTTTTTAAGACGTATCTGTATGTCTGCGTAATTTATTTTTGCTTCGGATCCGATTCGGCTTTGTATTTTCGGCCCACGCGCCGGGACGCGTCTGTGACGCTGCCGCGTGAGATGGCTGTGATGCCGAATTTTCTGCGCAGTTGGTCAACGGCATGGTCAAGCTTGCGGGCGCGTTCCTTTTTTTCGTCATGAAACAGAGAAAGCTGCACGGCGTCGTCTCCGCACAGATCGTTCAGCGTCACGCCGAGCAGGCGCAGCGGGGTTACGCCGTCCCAGAGTTCGGAGAACAGCACCCGCGACAGTGCATATAGTTCTGCCGTTACATCTGTCGGTTCCGGCAGGCGGCGCTGGTGCGACCGGTTCCGGAAATCATTGCCCCGGATCGTCACGGTCACACAGGTGCAGCGCCTGGAGTCTGCGCGCATGCGGGACGCGACGCTGTCGCACAGGGCAAGCAGAATCTGATTGGCCTGCGCCGGTGTTGTCACATCCTGTTCAAGTGTGACAGAGTTGCCATAGCCCTTGACGGCTTCCGGCTCAGCCAGAACAGGCGCGTCGTCGATGCCGTTGGCGTAGTCATGAATGAGTTTCCCCAGCTTAACGCCGGTAAGCCTCTGAATATAGGCCAGATCCGCCTGTGCCAGATCTCCAATCGTGCGGATGCGCGCGGCGGTCAGCTTTTCCGCCGTGGAACGTCCGACGGAAAACAGCGAACCGACTGGCAGCGGCCAGAGTTTTTGCGGGATTTCGTGTGCAAAAAGCGTGTGCACCTTATCCGGCTTTTCAAAGTCGCTGGCCATCTTCGCCAACAGCTTGTTTGGCGCAATACCGACATTGACAGTAAAGCCCAGTTCAGAAAAGATCGCATCCTTGATGATATGCGCGATGGCAGCCGGGTCGGGATAGAGAAGACTGGTTCCGGTCATGTCCAAAAAGCATTCGTCAATCGACACCTGCTCCACGACGGGCGCATAGCGGCGGCAGATGGCGATGAATGCTTTGGAGTTTTTCGAGTACAGCCGGAAATCCGGCGGAGCCAGCACAAGCTGCGGGCATTTGCGCAGCGCCATGCCGACGGGTTCACCGGTCGTGACGCCGAATTTCTTTGCGGGAATGGATTTTGCCAGGATGATGCCGGTGCGCTTGTCCCGGTCACCGCCGATGGCGGATGGGATGAGCCGCAGGTCGGCCTCGCCCGCCGCAACGCGGCGCGCTGCCTCCCACGACAAAAACGCACTGTTAACATCCACATGAAAAATCAGCCGCTCCATCCGCTCGCCTCCTTCCGCATCCAGTATAGCATATTTGAGCGGAATTTGCGAACAAAAAATCGAAAATCGAGAAAATAAAATGACAGCAGCATCAGAAAGCCCCTCCGCAAGCCGCGTGCAGCTTGCGGAAGGGCTTTGAATCATCAAAAATCTGTTGTGCTTCCAAAGTATGCGAATGGGAGGGCGCCGCAAACCGGCGTCCTCCCATTCTGGTCACTTGCAGTTCTTTGAATCCTGATTCTGCGTCTGGTTCGAGGTGTTCTGCGATTCGGTTTTGTTTGTTTTGTTCTGCTTGCTCATGATGAGCCTCCTAAAAAACGTGGATTGCGGCGCAGCCGCAGGGATAGCTTGCCCGCTTTTTCAGGATTTATCCTTCGGATTGCAGAGCAGCGCGGCAAGAAACCCGAAAAAGACCGCCGCTGCGATCCCGGCTGCCGAGGCCTTGAGTCCGCCTGTCAGCGCGCCGAGAATGCCCTGCTCCTTGACGGCCTCGCGCACGCCCTTGGCGAGCGTATTGCCGAAGCCTGTCAGCGGGACGGTCGCGCCTGCGCCCGCAAAGTCTACCAACTTGTCATAGACGCCTGCGCCGCCTAAGATGACGCCCAGTACCACATAGCACACCAGAATCCGCGCAGGCGTAAGCCTTGTTTTGTCGATCAGAATCTGCCCGAGCATGCAGATCGCTCCACCGACGAGAAATGCTTTCAGATAGTCCATCGCTACACTCCTTCTGCCGTGATGGCGACCGCGTGACACACGCCGGGAATCGATTCGCCCTGCCAGCTGGACGTGGGGGAGAGCAGCGCGCCCGTTGCGCAGAACAAAAGCCGCCGCAGTTCCCGTTTTTCAAGCTTGTCCAGCAGATACCCGCACAAAACGCTTGCCCCGCACCCGCAGCCGGAGCCGCCTGCATGCACATCCTGCTTTTTCGTGTCGAAGATGAGAAGTCCGCAGTCGTTGTAGACCGAGGAGAGGTCTACGCCGATGCGCCGGAACTGGTCAAGTACGATCGTCTTGCCGAGCATGCCGAGGTCGCCCGTCACAATCAGATCGTAGTCCGACGGTACCCGCCGCAGGTCGCGGAAATGTGCCTGCATTGTGTCGATGGCTGCGGGTGCCATGGCCGCGCCCATGTTGTTGGCGTCCTTGATGCCGTAATCCTGAATTTTTCCGATGGTCGCGGCCTCAATGCGCGGCCCGTGCCCGCTTTTTCCCACAATGCAGCAGCCAGAGCCGGTGACGGTCCATTGGGAAGTCGGCGTACGCTGTCCGCCGTAACCGAGCGGGAAGCGGTACTGCCGCTCTGCCGAGGCGAAGTGTGACGAGGTGAGTGCCGCCGCCGTATCCGCAAAGCCCGCGTCTACAAACGCAGCTGCCAGAAGAAGTGACTCCGCCATGGTTGAGCACGCACCGTAGAGTCCCAGAAACGGAATCGACGTGCCGCGTGCTGCGAACGACGAGGAAATGCACTGGTTCAGGAGGTCCCCTGCAAACAGAACGTCAATGTCCTCATAGCTGATGCCAAGTTTCCGCTTGGCCGTGTCCAGCGCAAGTTCCTGCAATTTACTCTCGGCCTTTTCAAACGTCTTCTGTCCCAGCTTTGCGTCCTTTCCGAGAAAATCAAAGTGCGCCGCCAGCGGCCCCTCGCCCTCTTTTTTGCCGCCAATGGCCGCGCGGGACAAAATAACCGGCTTCGATTCAAACACGAGCGTCTGTGCGCCCTTGCGCATCACGATCAGCTCCCTTCAGCTTTTGTAACCGCCGATTGAATCATCGGTTACTTTTCCGGTAGTATGTGCGCAAAGCGTAAAAAATAACCGCCGGGGTAAAACTCCGACGGCTGACCTGTATGAAAGCAGGTCAATGAGGAATGGAAAAATGAAAAAGAAGTCGCACAGATAGTATGCACGGCTTCCTTTCGTTTAAACCCGGATATTGAATTATTTTTTCGTGTCCTTCAGCGCACGAGCCAGCCACACGGAGCCGAGGTCAAGCGCAGTAAAGAATCCGTCTTTCTCGCTTTTCTTGACGATCCGGTCACGGGCGCGGACGTTTGGGTCGGTCAGCTGGAGTTCAACGGAGACTTTGCTGGCCACGTCGGCGTCGCCGACCTTTTTCGTCTCGAGGATCTGGAGCATGACAATGTGAGAATCGGCCATCGAGCCGTAGTAAACAAGGTTGTCCTTGCGCATAAGGGGACGTCCCTTATAACTCAGGATCGTTTTTTCGTCAGCCATAATGAATCTTCAAACCTCCTGATGATCTGTTTTTTATAGTATAGCAAAGAATCCCTGTAAAAGCAAATCAATTTCACAAATTTGATTTTTTGCAGGCCGGAGTGTCGTATCGTGCAGAATACACAAAAAACAGGAAAATATTTTCTGCTTTCTAACGAAAAAATAACTTTACAAATACGGACGGATACGCTATAATCCAGACAATCATTCCAGATAGAGGCGCGGGCTTCAAGAGTACCGGGCGGCAAACACAGGCAGTGGCCGTTCGGAAAAGGGGAGACCGCCGAAATGCCGCAGGCGCTGCCTGCAAATGCGGTGTTGGCTCGGCAGATAAGATCTGCCGGACTGTCACAAAGAAAAACTTTGTGAAGCGCTATCGATGGATGCGGCAGGGGCGGGGTTCCGTTTTCTGTTCATTCCGTGGATCGCTTTACAGAAGCGACCCACTTTTTTGTTGCTTCTGCAAGGCCTGTCTGGGAAAGAAATTTCAAACGAAAGGTGAATGAAAACAATGAAAAGAATCCTTGCTCTCGTCCTGGCAGCTATGATGCTGCTGAGCATGGCGGCCTGCGCCGCCTCTACTCCCGCAGCGGCCGACACTACCGCATCTGAGACTACCGAAACAACGCAGGCCGCGACCGGCGTCGAAGACGGCGTGTTGACTGTCGGCATGGAATGCGCCTATGCGCCCTATAACTGGACGCAGATGGACGATTCCAACGGTGCTGTCCCTATTTCCAATGTTCCCGGCGCATATGCCAACGGCTATGACGTTATGATTGCCCAGAAGATCTGCGAGGCCAACGGCTGGCAGCTGGAAATTGTCTCCTCTGCGTGGGATTCCCTCTGCCCGGCTGTGCAGTCCGGTACGATGGACGCCAATATCGCCGGTCAGTCCATGACTGCCGACCGCATGCAGGAGGTCGATATGGCCGGTCCGTACTACTATGCCACCATCGTCTGCGTTACCACGAAGGACAGCCCCTATGCTTCCGCAGCGTCCATTGCCGATCTGGCCGGCGGCAAGTGCACCGCACAGTCCGGCACGATCTGGTATGACTCCTGCCTGCCGCAGATTGAAAACGCCGAACTTCTGGCTCCCGCTGAGACGGCTCCGGCCATGATCATGCAGCTGCAGACCGGTGCGGTTGACTTCATCTGCACCGACATGCCCACCGCCATGGGCGCTGCCGCACAGGACGACAATCTCGTCATTCTGAATTTCTCCGGTACTGACGGCGATTTCCAGTTCGCTTCCGAGGCCGAGCGCGCCGAAAACGTCAACATCGGCATCTCTGTCCGCAAGGGCAACACGGTTCTGAAGGATGCAATCGACAAGGTTCTTTCTCAGATGACGGAGGACAACTTCAACCAGCTTATGGACGAAGCTATCCGCATCCAGCCGGAAGTTTAATTGTTTGCCCGCGCCTCCGGCGCGGGCAAAGTAAAAGTGAAAGGAGACTACCCCGTGGATAAGTTCGCCAAACTCATGCAGGATATCGGGATCTTGTGGGAAAAATACCGCATGATGTACCTGAACGGTATGCTCAATACGCTCGGCCTTGCGCTGGCTGCGACCGCGATCGGCTGTGTCATCGGCCTGCTCTGCGGCATTCTCAATACCATCCCGTGCGCCAAAAATGATCCGCTGCCCAAGCGTATCCTACTGAAACTTCTTCGCGTCATCATCCGCATCTACGTCGAGGTTTTCCGCGGTACGCCGATGATGCTGCAGGCCGTGTTCATTTTCTACGCGCTGCCGTATTTCACCGACAACGCGCTGCGTTTCGATAATATCTGGGCCGCGTCCATCCTGATCGTCTCGATCAACACCGGCGCGTATATGGCCGAGTCCGTCCGCGGCGGTATCATTTCCATCGACCCCGGCCAGACTGAGGGCGCGAAGGCCATCGGCATGACGCATTTCCAGACCATGACGAGCGTCATTCTGCCGCAGGCCATCCGCAATATCCTGCCCCAGATCGGCAATAACTATATCATCAACGTGAAGGACACCTCCGTTATGTTCATCATCGGCTTTACGGAGTTCTTTGCCTCGCACCGCTATATCGTCGGCATCAACAATAAATATTTCCCGTCCGCTGTGATCGAAATGGCTGGCTATCTTGCTATGACGCTGATTGCCTCCGGCATTCTGCGGCTGGTCGAAAAACTGATGGACGGCTCCGACAGCTACGAACTCGTGCAGGAGGATCCGCTGACCATGACAGCCGGGACGTATTCGCACCCAAAGCGCGGCAGCAACTATGACGAGCAGAGCAAGGAGTTCCGCGAGCGCACGGAGCAGGAACTTAAATTCGGACGCAGCAGGGGGGAGCGCTGATATGGCAGACAACATTCTTGCAATCCGGCATTTAAGCAAGTCCTTCGGCACGCACGAGGTCCTGCGCGACATTGACTTCGACGTCAAAAAAGGCGACGTGATCTCCATTATCGGCGCGTCCGGCTCCGGCAAATCGACGCTGCTGCGCTGCATCAATCTGCTGGAAACGCCGACGAGCGGTGAGATCCTCTACCACGGTAAAAATGTCACCGGAAAAAGCGTCAACGCCGCGAAATATCGCTCTCATGTCGGCATGGTCTTCCAGTCGTTCAACCTGTTCAATAATATGACGGTTCTGAAAAACTGCATGGTCGGCCAGATGAAGGTGCTCGGCCGGAGCAAGGCGGAAGCGCAGGAGCAGGCCATGCGGTATCTGGAAAAGGTCGGCATGGCGCCCTATGTCAACGCCAAGCCGCGCCAGCTTTCCGGCGGTCAGAAGCAGCGTGTCGCCATTGCGCGCGCACTTGCGATGGACCCCGAGGTGCTCCTGTTCGACGAGCCGACAAGCGCGCTTGACCCGGAAATGGTCGGCGAGGTGCTCTCTGTCATGCAGGATCTTGCGCACGAGGGCATGACGATGCTTGTCGTGACGCACGAGATGGCGTTCGCCCGCGATGTGAGCCAGCGCGTCGTGTTCATGCACGAGGGCGTAATCCTGGAACAGGGCGCTCCCGAGGCCCTCTTCGGCGACCCGCAGTGCCAGCAGACAAAGGATTTCTTGGCACGATTCCGCAACACCTGATAATCCAGAAGCCTATTTTTTATGAAACGATACAAAAACGTACTGCCCATGTAGGGGCCGATGCCCACATCGGCCCAGCAGATCGCACCGTTTTTACGGAAATCCGCAGCGAATTTGCAACTTCCTAATGGGCCGATGTGGGCATCGGCCCCTACAACCAAACCAGAGAAATTGCAGCATACGCAAAACCAGCCTCCGCCGCAGCGGGGGCTGGTTTTATATATGCGGCTTATTTCAGTGTCTTGACCCATTCGCGCAGGGTATCCGTGCTCGTGCTGCTTCGGAAGACCTTGCCTTCGACCAGACGCGCGCCCTTGCAGCTGGGCGCGAGGGCCTTGTTTGTGCCGCCCATGCCGCTGCCGCCGGAGGTGGCGAACGGAACAACGGTCTTGCCGGTCAGATCACAGCTTTCCAAAAACGTATTGACGATGGTCGGCGCAACATACCACCAGATGGGGAAGCCGACGAAGACGGTGTCATAGTCTGCAATGTTTTTGCAGACGCCTGCGATTTCGGGGCGGGATGCGGGATTCTGCATCTCGATCGTGCTGCGGGACTGCTTGTCCATCCAGTTGAGATCGGCCTTTGTGTAGGGAACCTTCGGTTCAATCGCAAACAGATCGGCACCGATAGCGTCCGCCAGCGTCTGCGCCAGCTTTTTTGTCACGCCGGACGCGGAAAAATAAGCGACAAGTGTTTTACCCATGAGAAAAACCTTCTGTTTCATATTCTGTTTTCAGTATAGCAAAGCTGTCAAGCGTCGAGCGTTTCCAATAAAAAACTCACGGGCCGGAAGCCGTCGTTGCAGGAGATCATGGCAGAGCGCGGATTTTTCATCCATCCGTCATAAAGATTTTCCCCGCCGCTGGCCAATGCCAGCACAAACGGTGACATGCTCTCCCATGCGCTCAGGCAAAGCCCCTCCGGTCGGGTCCACCCGTCCGCCACAAACACTTGCCCAAGTGTCATGTCACACGGATGCTCCATCGGGTTTTCATATTGCGCCATCAGATCAGGATAGCAGGCCATCTTCATGACCGTGATTCTGACTTTTTTCATAAGCAGCCTCATTCCTGGTACCGGTGCACATACATCCGCGACGGGGACTCTTCTCCGTCGCCCTGGGCCATGCAGAAGAATTCCCAGCCGTAGCGCTCGTAGAAGCCGGTGTGATCGGTCAGCAGATAGAGTGTATCGATGCCTTTTTCGTGCATATCCCGGCAGACGGACTGTAAAAGCGCGCCCGCAATGCCGCAGCAGCGGCGATCCGGCTCGGTATAGACAGCGCAGACGTTCGGCGTCAGGTCCTTTCTGTCATGAAAGTCGTTTTCAATCACGCCCATGCCGCCGATGATGCGCGAACTCTCCAGCACCAGATACCACTGCGGCACAGGGCCTGCCTCACGCAGCGCATCATCCATGCTATTCAGATACGCCTGCTCCGGAACGCCCCATTTCGCGTGGAACCACGCGGCAGCTTGTGCTTTCACTTCCAGCCTGTTCGTGAGCCGGATGAGCGAATATTCCATAGGCGGTCCTCCTTTTTCTGTATTGATTATAATACACGCAGCAAAAAGCCGCAAGCCCGGAAAGGGGCCTGCAGCTTTTTGCATAAGGGGGTTATTCGTATTCCACGCCGTCGTGCTTGTGCACGCCGGTGACGGAGAATTCTACCCACTCGGACAGGTTGACCGCGTGGTCACCGATGCGCTCGAAATACTTCGCAATCATCAGCAAATCCAGTGCAACCTCACCCTGGCCGGGTTCGCGGGCAATCGCGGATATCAATGCCTGCTTGACATTGGAAAAATCCTCATCGACCAGATCGTCCTGTTTTGCAATCGAGCGAGCCAAATCAACATCGCGCCGGACAAACGCGTCTACGCTCTGCGTGACCATGGAACTGGCCTGCTGTGCCATGCGGCAGACAAGCGTGCAGTCGAATGTATTATGGCTGAGGAAAAACGGGATGATTTCCGCGATATCCGCTGCCTGATCGCCAATGCGTTCCATATCCGTGATCATTTTGAGTGCTGCCGAAATCTGCCGCAGATCACGCGCGACCGGCTGCTGCTGCAAAAGTAGCTTCAGGCACAGGGCTTCAATGCTCCGTTCCTGCTCGTTTGTCTGTTCCTCCAGTTCGGCGACCGGTGCGGCGGTTGATGCGTTCTGCTCCTCCAGCGCCTGTGCGGCAAGGCAGATGGCGTTCGCGCACGTTTCGCCCATCTGTGTCAACTCATCGTTGAGCAAGGCAAGCTGCTGGTCAAATTTACTTCTCATTATCCGAACCTCCCGGTGATGTAATCCTCGGTGCGCTTCTCCTTCGGCTGATAGAACAGCTTCTGGGTATCATCGTATTCGATGAGTTCGCCCAGCAGGAAAAATGCTGTTTTGTCCGAAATGCGCAGTGCCTGCTGCATGTTATGCGTGACGATGATGATGGTGTACTGCTCTTTCAGATTCGTGGCAAGTTCTTCGATCTTGGAGGTCGAAATGGGGTCGAGCGCGCTTGTCGGCTCGTCCATCAGCAGAACCTGCGGCTGCACAGCCAGTGCCCGCGCGATGCAAAGCCGCTGCTGCTGTCCGCCGGAAAGACCCAGTGCGCTTTTTTTCAGCCGGTCCTTGACCTCGTCCCAGATCGCCGCGCCGCGCAGCGACTGCTCGACGATTTCGTCGAGTTCATCCTTTTTGCGCACGCCGTGCGTCCGGGGGCCGTAGGCAATGTTGTCGTAGATGCTCATGGGGAAGGGATTTGGCTTCTGGAAGACCATGCCGATCTCGCGCCGCAGCTCGTTCACGTCCACGGATGGTGCGAAGATATCCTGTCCATTATATTTGATCTCGCCCTCAATGCGCACGCCCGGGATCAGATCGTTCATGCGGTCGAGCGTCTTGAGAAACGTCGATTTTCCGCAGCCGGAGGGGCCAATGAGGGCTGTGATGCTCTTTTCCGGGATGTCCATCGACACGCCCTTGAGTGCCTTCGTCTGCCCGTACCAAAGCTGCAGATCTTTGACTGTGATAATATCGTTCATACACGATTTCCTTTCAATACAGGCTCGAAGGCCAGTCCGTACCAGTGGCCGGGCTGCCGTTTGGCCGTTTCATGGATGCAGCTGTCGCAGAAATCTGCCGCACGCAGAAGCGCGGCCTCTGTGCGGCCCGCTTCAGGCCGCAGGGGTTGACAGATTTCATTGCTGGCTCCGTTTCTGGATCTGTTTTCCGACGATCCCGGCGGCAAGATTAATCAGAAGCGTCAAAATCATAAGAATGGCCGCGATGGCGAAGGCAACGTCAAATTCGCCCTCCTCCTTCGCGTAGGCGTACAGCGCGACCGTCAGCGTTGCGCCGGGGCTGGCAAGCCCAATCACGAATTTGTTCAGCGTGTGGGCAAAGCCAGCCGTGAATAAAAGCGCGGCGGATTCACCCAGAATACGGCCCGCAGAGAGAATGCAGCCGGTTACAATGCCATCGATGCAGCCCGGCAGCACGACCGTGCGCACCACGCGCCATTTACCCGCGCCAAGACCGAACGCGCCCTCGCGGTAACTCTGCGGAACCGTCCGCAAACTCTCCTGCGTTGTGCGCAGGACGGTCGGCAGGTTCATAATGACGAGCGTCAATGCGCCGGCGAGCAGGCTCGTCTGCATACCGAGAAATTCACAGAAGAACAGCATACCGACCAGACCGTAAATGATGGACGGAATGCCGGAAAGCGTCTCGGCGGCGTATTCAATGGCTGCGACAAGTTTCTTGTTCTGTGCATATTCCGTCAGATAGACTGCTGCGCCCACGCCGAGGGGCAGGACAATCAGCAGGGAAGCAAGCAGAATCTGCACCGTGTTGCAGATATCCGGCAGAATGCCGATCGCGCCGGTGATGTAACTCGGCTTTGACGAGATCAGGTGCCATGTGACATACGGCAGGCCCTTATAGAGTACATACACAATCATGAACACGACCAATGCGGCCGTCAGCACGGCGGCAAGGAGCAGCAGCGCACGCATGACGGCGGTGTACACCCGCTTGGACGCGGAAAGCTTGTTTGTCAGCATGGTTTTACTCCTTTTTGCGCTTCAGGAAGAAATTGAGCGCCGCATTGATGAGCATGATGAACAGATAAAGAACCAGAGCGATGGAAAACAGCGCCTGCCGCTGCAGGCCCGACGCGTAGGACATTTCACTTGCGACTGCCGTGGTCAGAAAACGCACGCTTTCAAACAGCGACGGCATATTCGGCGCGTTGCCCGACACCATCATGACGGCCATGGCCTCGCCGATGGCCCGGCCCACGCCGAGCACGACGGCGGCGGCAATGCCGCTTCTGGCCGCAGGTGCCGATACGCGGAACCACGTCTCGACCGGCGTTGCGCCGAGGGCCAGCGACGCGTCCTCATATTCCTTCGGAACCGCGTCGAGCGCGTTGACGGAGACTTTAATGATGGACGGCAGGATCATAATTGCCAGCACGATCATGGCGGACAGCAGGCTTGCGCCATCCGGCACATGGAGCAGCTTCCGGATACCGGGAACGAGCACCAGCATGCCGACAAGGCCATAGACGACCGACGGGATACCGGCAAGCAAACTGACCGCCGATTCCATGACGGAGCGGAGTTTTTTCGGCGCCATTTTGGAAAGAAACACCGCCGTCAGGAATCCGACGGGCACGCCGAGCAGGATTGCGCCGCAGGTGCCATAAACGCTGGTGAGAATAAAGGGGAGAATGCCGTATTTCGGGTCGGCGGCCGTCGAGGCCCACTCGGTGCCGAACAGGAATTTCCCGAGGCCGATCTTTGTGATGGCCGGCAGGCCGGACAGGATCAGATAGACCGTGATCAGCAGTACGCAGCCGACCGTAACCAATCCTAACAGGAGGAAGACGCCGTGTACGACGTCTTCCATTGTTTGTTTCTTTTTCATATCAGCCGTTCACCGGAACAGCACCGGCGGAGGTAATGTACTGGGCGGCTTCCGCGCTCAGAGCGAAGTCAAAGAACTTTTGTGCGTTGGCGGAGAGGGTTTCGCCGGTCTTGGTCACGAGGACGAACGGACGCTGGATGACATAGCTGCCGTCCTTGACGGTATCTTCCGAAGGAGCAACGCCGCCGACAGTCAAAGCCTTGACGGTGTCCTTGAGTGCTGCGAGGGAAGCATAGCCGATGGCATCCGGGTTCTGAGAGACGGTGGTGATGACGTCGCCGGTGGAGGTCAGTTCCTGACGGTACTGGCAGGCATCCTTGGTGCCGGTGATGGACTCGAAGCCGTCGCGGGTGCCGGAACCAGCTTCACGGCCGATGAGAACGATAGCTGCGTCATTGCCGCCAACCTCGGACCAGTTCGTGATCTTGCCGGTGTAGATATCGGCGATCTGTTCGACTGTCAGGTCGGAAACGGGGTTTTCGGGGTTCACGATCATGGCGATGCCGTCGAGCGCAACGGTCGTTTCGGTCAGCGTTGCCTTTTCATCATCCTTCAGCGCGCGGCTGGACAGGCCGATGTCGCAGCGGCCTTCGGAAACAGCCTGAATGCCGGAGCCGGAGCCGGTGGGGTTATAGGTCACGTCAATGCCTTCTTTTTCCTTAAATGCTTCGCCGAGCGTGCCGATGACCTTTTCCATCGAGGTCGAGCCGTCGGTCGTGACCGGGGAAGTATCCTTCTTCGCACAGCCTACAAGCGTCAGCGCGGCGAGGGCAACGACAAGTACAGTCGTCAGAATTTTGTTCATCTTTTTCATTTTGATGATCTCCTTTTTTTATTTGTTTGACATCTCGTCTACGGTCATCAGAATACTGCCGCAGTCTAAAATCCGAAAGCACGGTCCGGTAAAACTTCAATCAAATTTTTCACCGCAATGTTAAATTACGCAAAAATCCCGGGTGGCCGGTAAAACCCTCGTGCGTTTATAATATTTAATGTATATTGCTGTACAAGGCGTCTGGCGCAGACATTTTTTGTTGTTAAAAAACACGGGAAAGGCTTGAAAAACCATGTAGTGTATGCTATCATTGGTATACATGCCAACAAGGAAGACTCCATTTAGATGGCCCTATGGCATTGGAAACGTTTTAACCCTTTTTCCTTCAAGCAAGCAGTTTGGGCTTCCCCGTCCCCCGCGGGGAAGCCCACCCCCCTTTTTAACAAGCAAAAGGCTTCCCTTACCGCGCGGGACGCGGCAAGAGGAGGCTTACGGGATGGATTTTCGCCTACAAATTGATATGCCCAATTTTGGAGGGCAGAATATGCAGAAAAAGTACAATTCGCAGCTGGTTCCTTTTGCGAGACAGCTTCGCAGTGAAATGACAAAAGAGGAACGGCACCTATGGTATGATTTCCTGCGCACCTATCCAATTCGTTTTTCCAGACAGAAGGTACTGGGGAAATATATAGCGGACTTTTACAGCGCAAAGGTCGGACTGGTGATAGAATTAGACGGGTCACAGCACTATGAAGAGAAGAACATGGAGGCAGATGCTGCTAGGACTGCCTTTCTGGAAGGATATGATTTGGAAGTAATCCGGATTCCCAACAATGAAATTGCGCAGAACTTCCGCGGCGTATGTGAGTACATAGATTCCGTTGTAAAACAACGCCTAAAGGCTCCCCTTGGGCACAAGGGGCCGATTCCCCCTATCAGGGGGAAATGGCCCGAAGGGCCAAAAGGGGTAGGGACGCTGTCAGCAAAGCTGACTGAGGGGATGCGAACGTCACAAATTTCGGAGCACTCTGAATTTTGAGGCATATCCCCTCCGTCATTTGCTGACGCAAATGCCACCTCCGCCTTACCGCGCGGGGCGCGGCAAGGGGAGGCTCACCCGGAGCAAACCCTCCACCAATCCATCAAAAAACGACCCTCAAATTTGTGGAAAATAACCCCTATTTTTTCTTGCGCAGAGGCCTATGGTGTGGTATGATAAGGAAAACTGAAAAAGTGTGACCACCCGCCGGACGAAGAATGCCTCTGCCCGGCGCGAAGCGTCTGTAAAAATACAATGGCTGTGCCATTTTTAACATAGATGCAGTTTCCACACACGAAACAAACAATAAAAAAGGAGGAAATCTGAAGTAATGAAGAAGAGATTGATTGCTTTTTTGTTAGTTCTGATTATGGTGCTCGGCATGCTGCCTGTGTCGGCGATGGCGGCGAGTAATAGCACGGTCGTGCTGCATCCGTCTGTGAACAGCACTGTCACCGGCGTGAAAGTCAAGGTCGGTGATACAATCAGCGGCCATACGGTAAGTACAATCAGCGGCTATGACATCACGGTTGATCTTGGCAAGTACAACGTCAACAACGATACGTTCAGACTTCCGTATGCCAAGGACATCTGGGAAGGTGTAGACAACAATAAGGTTGACTACATTTCTTGGGCTGGCGGTGGCAGCAACAAAAGAAGTGAAGGCGGCTCCGCGCTCCTTGTCAATGGTAAGAACACTGCTTACTATTATTTTAAGGGTGCAACCCCCACCAAGTACACCTACCATCTGATTCACGAGTTTAACTACGTTGGTGGTACACGCTGGGATATTATGGAAACTACAGCGGCGGAAAGCTACCAGATCGACGTCAACAAAGGCAAGCCGACCCGTGACCGCTACAAGTTCGATGGTTGGGCAGACACGGCGAATGCTACGACTGCGAGCTACTTCGGCGGCGAACTGATTACGCTGACCAAGGACAATCCGATCAAGACCATCTATGCCGTCTGGAAGCCAATCTTTGAACTGCGTTATGATGCGAATGGCGGCACCGGTGCGCCGGATAGTCAGACGTATACGGCATTGTCTGCAACGTCGACACAGGCTACCTTTACCGTCCCCAATCAGACCCCGACCAAGGAAGGCTACACCTTCAAGGGCTGGGCTGACAGTGCGACTGCGACCACTGCGCAGTATCAGCCGGGCGGCCCGATTGCCGTTAAACATGAAAACAGCCCCAAGACCGTCTACGCCGTTTGGGAAGGGAGCGATCCTATTCCTGTTCCCTCCTATGACGATCTGAAATCTGCTATCGGGCAGATTCAGGTAAAGGACGTCAGCACGCCCAGCTGCGGGACGGAAAACTACGACCTGATCGACAACACGCAGAGCGAGCCGTTCAACTGGACGAAAACGGCGAGATTGGATCAGCCGGGGAAATACGACGTGACCATCAAGACCGCGCCGTATGTCGCAAAGTACAACAGCGAAAAAATCGAAGACGCATGAGCTCAACAATGCGAACCAGACAACGCTGAAGCTTGTAATCAGCTACGAGAATAACAAGTGGGTACTGGACGACGGCCTGCGTGTGATCGAGGTTAAGCACAGCGAGCAGAACCCGCCTACGGATATCCCGAACCCCAATCCGGGTAACATTGCCGAAAACCTCAAGGTCAAGGTCGTGTGCACCACGCCGAACTCTGGCCATGAGCCTGCATTCTACAGCCTGATCGACGGAACCTTCACCCATACCGACATTGAGCAGTCCGGTGATTATCCGACCTGCTCGATCACGATCAGCCCGGACAAATATATCAGTCGATACTCAACGGATAAGAACTGCCAGCATACCACGCCCGATGATCCCAAGACCGTGCCTCTGCTCTGGAACAAAGAAGCGCAGAAATGGGCTGTGAACGATGACCAGATCGGCCTGAACGGTGTTGTTTTCAACGCGGTCTGCGAAGCTGTCCCCGACACCTTCACCGTCACCTACACCGACGGCGTTGAGAACGAAGAAGTTTTCGCCGATCAGGTCTATTCTGACCTTAGGAAGGATTCCACGACCCCCGCGTTCAACGGCACCCCGACCCGCACCGGCTACACCTTCGCAGGCTGGGAGCCCAAAGTTGCGGAAACGGTCACGCAGACTGTGACCTATGTTGCGAAGTGGGAAAAGAAGACCTACAAGGTCGTTGCCAAGCTGTATGTGAACGGCAAACCGGCTTACTATCAGAACGAGGATTTCTATACCTATAAAGTTTCCGGACTTTATGGTGAAAACATCGATTTCGACACCATCAAGGCAGAAGCAGTGGAGCAGGCGAAGCAGATCAAGAAGGCTTCCGCTTCCTACACCGCTGTGATCCTTGAGGATCACGAGCCGAACCCCGTCTGCACGACCTTTGGCGAGCATCAGCCCGGTCAGGCTACGCACTATGTCAAGGTCAATGTCAAGACCGAAGAGAATGTCGTGATCTTCCAGTCCTTTGAAGGCAAGACGGATCTTACGAAGCTCCACACCACGACTGCGCCCTATGGCACCAACGTTGTTGAGTTCCTGAACGGCCTCGGCCTCGATCTCGATGTCGCTGGCTATACGCTCGACACGGCCGAAGACGGCAATACCAACTGGTACAAGAAGGACAGCCCCAAGTGGACGTTCGGCGCGAACGATACGATCAACGGCTGGACGAATGTTCTGCTCAAGTACACCATCACCCCGCACAACATCTACGCATTCGCAAGACTGAACAGCGCGTTCGCTCCGCTGACGAGTGTAGAGTTCGGCGAGTTCGTCAAACTGAATGACGCAACGCTGACGCGTCTCGGCCTCGGCAGCTACAACGCCAACAACTACATCTCCATCGGTACGTTCAGCTTCAACAAGCTGCCTCTGATGGGTGATGACTTCATGTCGTACTACGGCGATGAAGAGTTTGACGCGGTCGTTGCAGAACTGGCGGATAACATCGTGCTCGAAACCGGCGTTTCCAAAGAAGTGGCTGAGAAGATCGCATGGACATATCTGTTCAAAGCGGACAACAGCGACTACATGACCGAAGCTGGCTACCCGACGGACGATGAGAACGGCTACCAGCTCTCCGGCAACCTGAACCTCGCATCCGTTACGTTCAGAGCCGGTGC